>Ga0105237_10000360_pt1 | contig 64290 bp, 57 predicted proteins | sample KBSC24metaG_FD_81520 | JGI IMG/M metagenome (GOLD analysis project Ga0105237, IMG submission 81520) | Corn rhizosphere microbial communities from Kellogg Biological Station, Michigan, USA - KBS C2-4 metaG | ecosystem: Host-associated > Plants > Roots > Rhizosphere > Soil | place: Michigan, USA... | reverse complement strand
TGCGCCGGCCGGCGCATCCGGCGAGCGACAGGCGGGCGCCACCGCCAGGAGCAGGGCCGCGAATCGGGCGAACCTCATGGCGCTCCGCCGCGATCGGCCGCCTGCAGCGCGACCTCCGTCAGCAGGAGCCACAGCCTGGTGCGCGCCCACGCGTGCTCCGCTTGAATGCGCCAGAGGCGGCTCGCCGCCACCACGGCGGCCCGATCCGATTGCAGAACCTCGAGGAGGGTTGCCCCGCCGTTCTCGAAGATCTTCCGCCGTGTCTCGGCGGCTTCCCGGCTCGCGGGAGCAAGGTCGTCCCGGAACACGGCCAGCAGCTCGCCGGTGTGGTCGACCTCGTGGAATCCGGCGGCCAGCTCGAAGCGAACGGAGAGCAGGGCCTGTGCCCGTTCGCTCTCCATCCTGACCTGGTCGGCGCGCAGGGTGGCGCGTTCGCGTTCGCCCCGCTCGAAGAGAGGGAACGTCAGCCGGGCCAGCGCCGACACCACCAGGCCCTGCGGGGCGTCGCGCTGAACGGCCGCTCCGAATTGAGCGATTGTCCCTCGGGCCGCCTTCTCTTCGACCTGTCGCGCGGCGGCGATGCGACCCTGCAGCTCCTTGATGCTCACGGCGGGCAGCAGCGCGCTCTGTCGCAGGACCTGCTCGCGCATCTCTGCCGGTGGGGCGGGCGGCTCGGGGAGCGCTCCTTCCGCCAGCAGCGGGTCGGCCTCCGCCGAGCCGACCTCATGGTCCAGGTCCAGGCCCGTCTGGAACAGCTCTCCCTCGGCGTTCAGGACCGCGGCCCGCGCCTCGGCGTGGTAGGCGCGCGCCTCGGCCAGATCGGCCCGCGTCATCGCGCCCAGTGACGTGGCCCGCTCGACCAGGCGTTCCAGCTCGGCCGCGATGTGCTCTTCGCGATGCGTCTCGTCCAGCACGTGCGCCGCCGCCCAGGCGTAGACCCAGGCCCGCGCGGTCGCCAGTCGAGAGGCCAGCGCGGCCGCTCGCGCCTCGGCCGCGAGGACGCGCTCTTCCAGTCCGACCGTCTGGCGGCGGGCCGCCGACTGCCCGGACAGGTTCCAGGGCTGAACGATCTCGGCGACCAGCTCGGTCTGTTGCTGGTCCCGCGGGGCGAAGCGCCAGCCAGGCATGACGGACAGCTGCGGGTTGTAGGGGACGGAAGAGATGTTGCGATCCTGCTCGGCCTTCTCCCGCGCTGCTTGCGCCGGTCCCACGACCCTTGGTGTTCGGTCCGCCAGCCCGAGCGCGGCGTCGAAGGTGATCGAGCGCGGCGCCGGCACCGGCTCGCCGATCGACCCGGCAACGAAGAGAAAGACCGTCGGCAACATGTCCCTCGTCGCGACTCAGCAACCCGCATGCCGCTAAGCGCCAGAGGCGATCGCGCCGAGATTCCCGCACGGCTGTCTCGGTGGCCACCTGCCAGCGGCGCAGGATTTGCGCCATCGCACCCGCTCGTACCGAAATCTGCGCGGGACCCCGGCCCGGTCCGCTTCCCGCGCTGGCCCACCCATTGCTGCCCATGGGACGGAGCATGGGCCGCGAGGGAAGCATCCGATGGACCGCGAGTCGATCATCGTGATGGAGGGTGACCGACGGGCACGCCGCTTCTTCGTCCTCCTCCTCTCGTTCGCGGCGCTGCTGGTGGCGCTGGTGCTACGTCCCTTGGCGGAGGCCCTGCTGGTGGCGGCCGCTCTCGCGGGAGTGCTCTGGCCGCCGTACGCGCGCCTGGCGGCCAAGTTGGGCGGGCGACGGGCGTTGTCAGCCGGCCTGTACGTTGGCGCCGTCGCCCTCGTTCTGGTGGGGCCGCTCGTCGGCACGGCCACCTTCTTGCTGCGGGAAGGGCGCGAAGGGCTGAAATTCGTCGCCCAGATCGCTCGCGGCGAAGGCGTCGCGCGCCTGCTGTCCAGGCTTCCCCACCCGCTGGAGTCGCTGGCGCGGCAAGCGCTCGATCGCGTCCTGGACTTCGACCAGCTGGCGGCCAGTGTTCTGCGGGCCAGCGTCGGCCGGGCCGCGTCTACACTCTGGGGCGCGGCGTGGGCGACCGGCTCGATGATCTTCCAATCGGCGATGATGCTGATCGCCCTCTACTTCTTTCTGGTGGAAGGGGATGAAGTTCTGTCGTGGTTCGACGACGCTTTGCCGCTGCGAGCGGGGCAGACGCGCGAGCTGTTTGCGGAGTTCAAGCGCGTGTCGTTGTCGGTCATCGTATCCGCGGTGATCACGGCAGCCGCCCAAGCCGTCGCGGCGCTGGTGGGCTACTTCATCGGACATGTTCCCCATCCGATCTTCTTTGCCGCCGTCACCTTCCTGGTGGCCTTCATCCCAGCCGTCGGCGCGGCGAGCGCGTGTCTGGTCGCGGCGGCGGTCGTCTACCTCTCGGGGCACCCTTCGTGGAGCCTGTTCCTGGCCCTGTGGGGAATCTTCGTGGTGGGGCTGGTGGACAACATCCTCAAGCCCCTCCTGGTGAAGGCAGGGATGGAGATGCGGGTGGGAGTGGTGTTCTTCTCCCTGGTGGGCGGGCTCAGCGCGTTCGGCGCCATCGGCCTGGTCACGGGCCCTCTCGCCGTCGCGCTGTTCCTGACGCTGGTACGGATGTACCGGCGAGACTTCGCAGCGCCGGTGGCCGAAGCGCCGTGAACGGCCCCTGAATCACTTCTGGCGATCCGCAACCGCGGCGGTCACCCCGGGTGGCCCGATCCTGCGGAGCAAACGCAGTCCGTTCAAGGTCACGAGCAGGGTACTTCCTTCGTGTCCCACGACGCCCCAGGGCAGCGTGATCAGTCCGAACAGATCCGAAAGCACCAGCGCGACGATCACCGTCAGGGCGATGGCCAGGTTCTGGCGGATGATCCGCAGCGAGCGGCGACCGAGCGCCACGGCATAGGGGACCATGGCGACATCGTCCCTGCTGAGGATGACGTCGGCGGTTTCGAGCGCGACGTCGGTTCCGATCCCGCCCATGGCGATCCCGACAGCGGCGGCCGCGAGCGCCGGCGCGTCGTTGACGCCATCGCCGACCATCGCGACGAGACCGTGCCTCGACGCCAGTTCCTCGACCTTGCGCACCTTGTCCTCCGGGTACAGGCCGGCGTGCATCTCGTCGACGGCAACCTCCGCGGCGACCGCGTCTGCGGTCGCCCTGCTGTCGCCGCTCAGTCCAACGATCGTCTTGATTCCGAGCCGCTTCAGAGATCCGACGGCAGCGATGGCTTGGGGCCGTACTTTGTCGCGGAGCGCGATGTACCCGCGGCAGGCGTCATCGCCGACCAGGACCACCGTATGACCCTGGCTCTCCAGCGCGCCGACGTCGCGGCTCACCGCTTCCGGCAGGGGGAACAGCGAGGGCCGGCCCACGGACCACGGCGCGCCGGAAAGGCGCGCTCGCGCCCCGGTGCCCACGATCGCCTGAAACTCCGAGACCGGGGTCAGCATCACGTGCTGCCGTCTTGCCTCCGCGACGATGGCGCGGCCGACCGGATGCTCCGAGGCGCTCTCGACGGACGCCGCGCGGGCCAGGAGCGTCTCGGGCGCGGTGTCGCTGGTGGAAACGATCCGGGTGACGACCGGATGGCCCGAGGTCAGGGTGCCGGTCTTGTCGAAGGCGATGGCGTCGATCTTGCCCAGCGTTTCGACGAAGGCGCTGCCCTTGAACAGGATCCCGTGGCGGGCCCCATTGGAAAGCGCCGAGAGCAGCGTCGGCATCATGGCCGCCGCCAGCGCGCAGGGGGAGGCCACCACCAGGAAGATCATGGCCCGGTAGATGGCCTCTCGGGCGGTCCACCAGCCGAAGGCCGTGGGAAGGGCGGCAAGCAGGATGGCTCCCAGGACGACCACCTTGGCGTACCCCCGCTCGAACCTCTCGATGAAGAGCTGCGCAGGGGGCCGATTGGCCTGCGCCTCCTTCACGAGCTGAATGATCCTGGCCAGAAGGGTCTCGCCCGGGGCTCGGGTCACGGTCACGTACAGGGCGCCGTGGCCGTTGATGGAACCGGCGAACACGTCTGACCCGGGGCATTTGTCGACGGGGACCGACTCTCCGGTGATGGGCGCCTGGTTCACGGCCGATGTTCCTTCGACGACCGTTCCATCGGCGGGAACGCGCGCTCCCGGCCGGATGACGAGGCGATCACCGACCGCCAGATCTGGGGCGGCGAGCACCCGCTCCGCGCCGTCTCGCAGCACGATGGCCTCGTCGGGGGTGAGGGCCATCAGGGCGGTGATGTCTCGGGTCGTCCGCGCGCTCGCGTAGCCCTCCAGCGTGCCACTCAGCGCGAAGATGAAGATCAGCAGCGCACCGTCGAACCACTCTCCGATGGCGGCGGCCCCGATGGCGGCGACCACCATGAGGAGATCGACGTCCAGCTCGCGCTCGCGGATCAGCGTGAGGACGCCGTCACGCGCCTGACGGTATCCCCCGACCACGTACCCGGCGATGAGGGCCACGACGCCGGCCGTGTGCAGGCCAGAGCGAAAGAGGGTCCAGCCGGCGACCACCGCCAGGGCACAGAAGGCGGTGGTCAGCGCCTCCCCATGATCTCGCCAGGCCCGCATCTCGACCTCAGCGAAGGGAACCCAGCTGGACGGCGGTCTTCACGCCCCTGACGTTACCACCATCGCAGGGGCGGCCGGGCGGCGGGGACAGGCCGCATTCCCCACGGTCTGGCCCCCCCGCCGTGCCCCGGGTAAGGCAGCCTCACGAGCGGACGATCAGCAGCAACCCCAGTGAACGTTCGTCGGTATGTGACAGGTCGTCCCGGGTGTGTCCCAGCAGGCTGTCGAAGCTGAAGCGCAGCCCGAGATCCAGGTTGCGCGTCAGGTTGCCCACCACGCCGAGGCCCAGCGGGATGCGATAGGTGTCGCCCAGCGCGGAGAGCTGCCCCGTGACGCCCGTGAGCACCTTCAGGGACACCCTGGTCGCCGCCTGGATCTGCAGCTCGAGCGGCAGGAACAGCTGGTCTTTGTAAACGTCCCGGTGGTCCAGGATGATGCCCACCTGCGGGTCGAAGAAGAGCGCCACCATGGTGCTGAAGTGGAACTTGCCCGCCAGGCCGATGGTCCACATCAGGCCCGTGGGATCGTGAATGGGCGCCAGAAACAGCGACGAGTGCAGGGAAAGGTGGACGTCGCCGTACAGCAGGCCGTACATGAAATCGAGCCCGACGTTGTCGTACACGTGCGGGCAGCCGTTGTTCGCGCCGGTCAGGCACAAGCCCGCCCCCGGTAACGTCTGCCAGCCCATGGGGGAGGTGTGCAGCAGCCCCAGTTGGACGGTGTCCGTGATCGAATAGTAGAGGTCGGGCGCCAGCGAGGTCGGTTTGCCGAACGAATTCTTGCTGGCGTTCATCAGCAACGACACACGCGCGGTGAACAGCCCGGCCGGACCTTGCACGCCCCGCCGGACCGCCAGCTCGCCCATGGGCGCGCCGCTGACCGGTGGTACGTCGTTGCCGCCTCCCTCGACCACCATCGCCGCGTGGGCTGTGCTGCCGGCCAGCAGCGTGACGAACAGGGATGAGGCCAAGGTAAGTCCAGGAGACGGAGATCGCATGAGGGCCTTTCGGTGAGGGTCACGCCCGGCCAACGAAGGGCGCCGCGCCGTCCCGCACGCGGGCGCCTCCTCGGGCAGGGCCAACATTCAGGGCTGCTTCAACGTAGGTCGCTTCGTCACGAGGGCAATAGCCATCATCCAGCCGCTCCCCCGGATGCGAACGCGGGGCCCGTCGTGGCGCGGCGGGGCGCTCGGTGCCTTGCCGGCGTCGAGCGCCCCGCCCGCTGCGACGGGAGCGCGTCCCAGCGCGCTCGGCGCTACTGCAGCTCGCCGAGCAGCGTGTCGATGTACGGAGGCAGCGAATTCCACGGATTGCCGTCCGCCCCGTCGTCGGTCATGTAGATGTATCCGATCGTCTGCCTGGCCGTGTTGATGAAGGTCTGGTCGGGCGAGGCGACCTGGTACGGGATGATGCCAAAGTTGCTGGGCGCGTAGTTGGCGTGCCAGCTGGCCAGAGAGCCCGGGAGACCGGCGCTCTCGTAGACGAGGATGGTGTTCACGGTTCCGACGTACTGGGGAAGCGTGTCGGCGCCCGGGTTCCCGACCGTATAGGTGAAGCCCTTGCTGCGCGCATAGCCGTCCAGCGTCTGGTAGTAGCTGACGTAGTTCGTGTTCTGGTAGGCCATGCCATCGAAGAAGATGCCCGTCACCGACGGATACAGCGACTTCCACAGGCTGATGTCGTTCTCCACGTCGGCCAGCGCGCGGGCCCCGTAGTTGGTCCAGACGTAGCCGATGACGGTGATGCCGGCGCTTTGCAGGTTGGCGATGCCCGTGGCGTACGAGGAGACGACGCTGGTGCCCGGCCCATTGCTCTCGTTGACGATGGCGACCACCGGCACGCTGGGATGGTTGTTCTTTGCCGCGATCAGCGCGGACCAGTAGGACGAGGTCGGATCACTGTAGAGCGGGACGTTCGTGCCGGTCGGACCGGCGCTGCCGGCGCTGCCGCCCCAGTACACATGCGTGTAAACGGGCAGCTGGGCCGTCGTTCCGGAGGACTGCAGATGATAGAAGAGGGCGGCGGTCTCGTTGGTGGCGGTCTCGTTCATGGAAGCACGCGACACCGTCCAGCTGACCTTCGAGCCCGTGTTGGTGTAGGCGGCGACGGCTCCCAGATTGGTCCAGGTCCAGGAGGTGGCGCCGCCCGTGTGCTGGTACAACGTGCCGTTCTCGATCATGTAGTCGGCGCCCAGCCCGCCCGTCGCGTATCCCGTCGAGGTGTTCTGATCGCTGTCGACGAACACGTGAAACAGGCTCCAGGTGCCGCTGTACTGCACCGAGTAGTAGACATTCGTGGCGTCGTTGGTGGTGACGCTGTCGAACAGCGGGCTGGCGCAGGAGACGTAGCTGTGCGACAGGGCAGACGACGTGTCCAGGCTGCCGCCCGCCGACTCGACCTGGAAGACCACCTTCGCGGTCTCGTTCGTACAGTTCGTTTCGCCGATGGCAGAGCGCGGGAAGGTCCAGCTGGCGGTGTTCGCGTTGTTGCTGTAGGTCGCCGTGCCCAGCTGGGTCCAGCTCCATCCTGGACCGCTGTACCGATACAGAAAGCCATCTTCCAGCAGATAGTCGGCGCCCACGCCAGCGACGGAAAAGCCGGTACTGGCGTTCAGATCTGCGTCGACGTACGCGCGGTAATAGGTCCCGGCGCTGCTGTACTGAAAGACGTAGGTGATGTTGCTGGCGTCATTGGTCGTGTTGACACTGCTGATGGCCGCGTGCGCGGTGCCACCGATCACAAATGAGCCGAGCAGTGAACTTCCCAGAAGAGCGATTGCGGACCTGAACGTTACTTTCATGGCTGCCTCCTCGTCGCGGGTTTGGGCCGTGACCACCACGAGCACCTTCGCGAGGTCGCCGGCTGCAATCGATCTGCCAAGCAGCCGCGGCCAAGATCCGGCGGAACGCCGGCTCTTCTCGCGCGCGGGTTACCGATCGGCCTCCGCCAGAGTGAGCGCGGGCCGGGCCAGTAACATCTCTTCCCCGGCGACCCGAAAGGGCGACGCGCGAACGATGGCCCAGATGTCACGCCTCGTTTCCGGGGGGGACCGCCACCAGGTCAGGGACGAACGGCCAGCACGGACAGCGGGGCCGCCGGCAGGGCGACCGTATGTACCGCGGCCAGCGCGCCGGTGGTGGGATCGATCGAGAACACGCCCAGGGTCTTGCCGCCTTCGTTGGCGACCAGCAGCACGCGCCCGTTGGGATCGACCACCAGCGCTCCGGGCGCGCGTCCTCCGCTCGGAACGTGACCGACCGGCTTCAGCGTCCCTGCGCCGTCGATGGCGAACGCCGCGACGTCGTCGGGACCGCGGTTCGTCGCGTACAGGAAGCGGCCGGTGGGGGCCAGGGTCATGTCCGCCGGCTTGCTCTTGTTGCGGGCCACGCCGTCGGGCAACGTGGACACGGTCTGCGACGAGATGGGTGACAGCGCCTTCAGATCACCATCGAAGCCGTAGACCGCGATGGTGTCGCTGCCCTGGTCCAGCAGGTACACCCAGCGACCGCCGGGATGACAGATGAGGCGCGTCGGTCCGGAGCCGGGCGGCAGGGCGATGGGTGGCCCGGACCAGGCGGTCAGCATGCCGGTGCCGGTGTTGAACGTGTACTGCGACACGCTGTCGGCGCGAAAGTTCGAGACGAAGGCGATCTGGGCCGGGTGGACGGCGACGTCGTGCGCGCCCGCTCCGGCGGCGAAGGTGTCGATCGCCTTCAGGCCTCCTGCCTGCGTGACGGCCAGGACCGAGACCCTTCCAGCAGCCGGGTGCGCCGCCAGCACGTACCTGCCCGAGTCGTCCAGCGTCGCGCCCGACGGAGTGGCGCCGCCGGTGGCCGCGCGACCGGCCGCCCGTAGCACGCCCGACTTCGCATCGATGGAGAAGGCGGTGGCCTGGCCCGTCACGCCGTCGACGGCGATGAGTGACTCTCGCGTCGTCGAACGAAGCAGCGATGTCGGCGCGCGCCCCGCCTGCACCGTCGCGCGGCGGGTGAGGGCGCCGGAGGCGACGTCCAGATAGAACAGCGCGAGCTCACCCCCGGCCATCCCCACGTAGACCAGGACCCGCCCCGCCTCGTCGGCGGCGGGGCCGCCCGTCCCCACGGCCCCGGCCGCGACGCCGTCACGGAGCCCCGACGAGCTCGCGCACCCGAGCGCCAGGGACACTGCGAGGGCCAAGGCCGGTGCCACGAGTTTCATCGAGCGCAGAATAGCAGCGGGCGCCCGGCAGGATCAGCATCGCGTCGCCGAGTTCGTGGGTCTTGAAGTGATGCGCCTCGGTGTATTGCTCGGCGGTATGCAGCAGCCCCACCGGGGCGAAGGCCGCCAGCACGCCGAAGTGGCTCTCCGCCGAGGTGTGAATGCCCGACAGGATGCCGTCGGCCACACGCGGAGTGAATCCGGAGCCGATGCGCAGGTCGGTGACCCCGGCGCCGGCCTGCAGGGCGCCCTTGGCGATGCGGCTCCCCTCCAGCGCGCGCACCACCGTGGTCCCGACCGCGATCACGCGTCCCCCCTGGCGATGGGTGTCCGCGATCGCGTCGACGGTGGCGGCAGGAATGTCGGACCGTTCCGGCAGCGGCAGCGCGGCGTCCAGCCTTGGATCGCCGGTCGAGCTCAGGCCGGCCGCGTGGGTCAGCGCCGCCCAGCGAACGCCATTCCGTCGCAGCGCAAGCAGGGCCTCCCACGACAGCGGACGCCCCGCCGAGGGCATCTCGAACGCCCAGGGGCGACCCGCGTAGACGGTCTGCACCGCCCACAGTGGCAAGGGGTGGGCGAGGTAGGAGTACTGGACGGGCCGCCCCTGCTGATACAGCCCGCCCCAAAGGTCGTCGGCCGACCCCGGGAAGCGCAGCGACACCAGCCGCGCCGACAGCGGAGAACGCGCCGCCACCTCGGCCGTCAGGAGGCCGAAGCGCAGGCGGTCACCCGTCGCCAGGACCGGCGGGGGCGGTCGATCCTCCGTGCGCTGTCGCCAGTCGCCGGCGCCGAACAGCACGGCCCAGAAGTGGCCGGGGCCGCGCTCGGTGTCCTCCGCGATCAAGCGCGCTTCCACGTCCGCGCCCGCGTCGTCGCGGCCCAGCAGGGAGGCCGGCACCGTCGCGGCGTCGTTGACCACCAGCAGATCGCCCGGGGACAGCAGGTCGGGCAGGGCGGTGGTGCGGCGCTCGTACAGCTGACCCGCGGCCGTATCCACCACCAGCAGCCGCACGTCGTCCCGCCTGGCCGGATAGGTGCGGGCCGCGTTCATGACGACCTCGCGTTCGCGCGCACGGCGACGCGCGTGCCCGGTTCCGGTGCGTCCGGCCCCGTCAGCAGCGCCACGATGCGCTCGGCGACCTGCTCCGGCGCCGCCAGCGTCGTTCGATCCGCCTCCGGCATGGCGTCGGCGTGCATGCGGGTGTCCATCTCGCCCGGGTCGATCGCCAGCACGCGCACGCCGGTTCCCTCCAGCTCGGCGGCCCAGATCCGGCCCAGCTGCTCCAGCGCCGCCTTCGACGCCCCGTAGGCGCCCCAGCGCGGATACGCTTCGACGGCGGCGTCCGAGGTGATGTTGACGATGGTGCCGCTGCCGCGGAGAACCATCGGTCCGGCCAGCGCCTTGATCAGCCGGAAGGGCCCCACCAGGTTGACCTCCAGGGTCCGGGAGAGCTCCTCGCAGTCGGTGTCCAGCAGCAAGCGCAGCGGGGTGGGACCCAGCGTGCTGGCGTTGTTGATCAGCACCTCGGGGGGGCCGACCAGCGCCGCCGTCCGGCCCACGATGGCGGCGATGCCGTCGCGCTCGGCCACGTCGGCGGCGATTCCGTGGGCCTCGCCGCCTGCCGCGCGGATCTTTGCCACCGCCTCGTCCAGGGGCGCTCGCTCGCGCGCCACCAGCACCACCCGGTACCCCGCGCGCGCCAGGGCCAGGCCCAGGGCGCGTCCCAGGCCCCGGCTGCCCCCGGTGATCAGCGCGCCGGGCCCGCGACGCGTCTCGGTGGGCGTGTTCCTCGTGTTCTCCATGATCGGTCCTCCTTGCCCCGATCAGCATGCGCGCGCTGCTCCATCATATGGGCAGCCTTGCCAATCTGTTGTCAGGCGGTCATCCTGTTGCCCCGATGTCGATGTCGAGCGGTGACAGCGCAGCGGCCGCCCATCTGGGCCGCAACATCCAGGTCCTGCGGGAGGCCCGGGGGCAGACGCAGCAACAGATCGCGAAGCTGGCGGGCATTCCGCGCGCCACCTGGGCGAACCTGGAGTCGGGCGCTGCCAACCCCACCCTGGCGGTGCTGGTGAAGGTGGCCGCCGCGCTGTCGGTGCGCCTGGAAGAGCTGCTGGAGCCGCCGCGCCGCTTCGGCAGGCTGTACGGGGTGGCCAGTTTGCCCGTGCGCCGGCGCGGCGCCGTCACCATTCGCAAGCTGCTACCGGAGAGCATCGCCGGGCTGGAGCTGGAGCGGATGGAGCTGCCGCCAGGCGGGTCGATGGCGGGCGTGCCCCACACCACGGGCACCCGCGAGTACCTGACCTGCGAGCGCGGCGACATCGAGCTGTCGGTGGGCGGGACCACCTTCGCGCTCGGCCCGGGAGACGTGGTGGTGTTCCGGGGCGATCAGCGACACGGCTACCGCAACGCGGGCACGGCCACCGCCATCGCCTACAGCGTGGTCGCGTTCGCCCCTACCGGCTCCTGACCCGGCGGCGAGCTGGCGCGGGCGGGCCGCGCCAGGGCAACTCAGGGCGTGGACGCTTCAGGACCAGGCACGGCGAACGCGGCAGGCGCGGTGGACACCGTGTCGGTCGCGGGCGCGGCGCCGGCCGATTCCGCCGTCGGGGTCGGACCCTCCACGCGCTCGCGGCGCTGCGCTGCCCGTGATCCGGCGGTGACGCCAGGGCGAGCGGTCCCGTGCTCCGCGCGCAGGGCGGCTCGCGCCTCGCTCGCGTGCCAGCCGCGGGGGGCCAGCGCCAGATAGCGGCGGAAGGCGCGCGCGGCGGCCTCACCGTTGCCCGTCCGCTGCTCCGAGCGGCCCAGGATGGCCAGCGCGTCGGCCTGCTTGTCGTCCAGCGCCAGCGTGCGCTGCGCCCAGTCGCGCGCCTCGGCCAGGTGATCGCGGGCGTACTCCGCCTCGGCCACCCGCAGCGCCAGCTTCACATCGTCGGGGCGGGCGGCGAAGGCGGTGGCGCAAGCGGCCGAGGCGGCGCGCCAGCGCTTGCCCTGATAATTGTCGCGACAGGCTTCCAACGCGGCGGACGACTCCGCGTTCTCTTTCACCGCCGGCAGCGCGGCGACGCCCGCGGCCAGCAGACCGCCGGCGTTCGGAGCGCTGGTCACGGCCGCGACCGGCCCCGTCTCGGTGGCGGGGGCTCGCCGGGCCAGGGAGGCGGCCGCCGCGGCCGAAGCGGCCCGCGCCGCACGCGCGCCGTGAATGCGGGGCCACACGACCAGTCCGGCGAGGGCCACCGCGGCGGCCACGCCTCCGACCACCGCCCGCGCCTGCCACATCTCGCGCCGGGCCCGGGCCCGTGCGGCCAGCTGCGCCGCCCTGACCGCCTCCAGCGACGCGCGGACGGCCTCCGGCGGTGAGCGCATCGACGGAAAGACGTCCAGCACCGTCGGGGGCGCATCACCGATTACCTCGCCAGGGGTTTGCATCAGTCCATCGAGCCACCGCTCGGCGCCCAGGGCAACTTTTTTGCCTTTTCGCTCGCCCTGGGGTGGCCGTGGCGGCGGCTCAGCTGCCCGCGAACAGCGCCTTCTCCACCAGCGCGCGAAGGCTCCAGTTCCCGTCGACGACCTGGGTCCCGCCGAAGTCGACCGCGATCGAGTTCAGCGAGATCGCCTCGTCCTCGGTCAGCTTCTGCGAGGTCATCAGGAACCGCCGCAGCTCGCGGAAGACGCCGCGCAGCGCCAGGTCCGTCGACGACTTCGCGTGGATGTCGGACTGCGCCTTGGCCCCCAGTTCGGACGAAGGTGTAATCGTGCGGCAGGAAACGCACTCCCGGGCGAGATTGGCGAGCCGCCGTGCCGTCTGGAGACTCCTGGAGTAGAGATCCTTCGTGCGCGCGATGCTGCAAGAGCTGGTCTATGACGCGCCCGTAGGCGGCGCGGTCTGGCCCTTCGATCGCGCCTACATCCGCCCCCCGCACTTTCACGGTCAGGTCGAGCTGTTGCTGATCCGGCGGGGCGCCGCCACCATCCACCTGGGCGCGCGCACGCAGCGGCTGCGCGCCGGCCAGGTCTGCTGGATTCTCCCCTGCCTGCCTCACGTCATGAGCGCCTTCTCGGCCGACTTCGACATGTGGGTGGTCGAGCTGGAAGCGTCGATCGTGGGCAGCTGCTGGCGCGCGGTGGCGGGCGGGACCGGGGAGGGGCAGGGCGCGTTCGAGGGGGTGGCCGCCCTGGGCGAGCAGCTGGCCGGCCGCCTGGTCGCGGACGTTCCCGAAGGCGAGGCGGCGCAGCTGAGCGAGCTGGCCCGCCGGATCTGGGGCGCTCCCTCGGCGCTGGCCGTGCCGCGCCTGCTGCGCGCGCTGTGCGAGCTGGCGCTGCGCGTGACCCTGGCCGGCGTCCGGTCCGGGGGAACGTCGTCGCTGACCGAGCTGGCGTCGTGCCTGCTGCTGGCGTCGCCGCTGCTGGACCGGCGGGGGCTGGCCGCCGACCTGGGCGTCAGCGAGGGGTTCCTGTCGCGGAGCTTCGGCCGCGATCTGGGCGTCAGCTTCGTGCAGCATCGCGCGCGGGCCCGCCTGGCCCATTTCCTGGCGCTGGTCCAGGGCGGCAACGGCAACCTGCTGGAGGGGGCGCTGGCGGCCGGGTTCGGCAGCTATTCGCAGTTCCACCGGGTCTTCACCCGCGTCTCGGGCATGCGGCCCCGCGACTACTTCACGGGCGGGCGGCATCAACTGCAGCTGTTCGTCGCCAGCGATCTCGAGCGGCCGGACACGGCGCCGCTGCGTCGCCTGGTGGATCGCCAGCGCCAGGGGCCGCCGCTGGAGCGGCCGGCCCGCGACTGACCGCGGCGCCGCGCGACCGGCGGCCAGTCACCTGGACTAAGGCGGCAGCAGCGCGTCGACGATGCCGGTCACCCAGGTCCCGGCCATCGAGTCGAACAGGTTCATGTTGACGGGGTCCTCCCAGATCGCCCAGCCGATGCCCGCCGACTCGCACGCTTGCCGGACCATCGTCACCAGGCGGACCCTGGAATCGAGGGGGGCGCCGTCCTGCGGACCCCACTCGCCGTTGTAGACGGCGCGCCCCTGAGCCTTCTGATAGGCGGTCATCAACGCCAGCTGCGAGGCCACGGTGGCGGGGCCGGACGGGTTCGTGGCGGCCGGCTTGGTGTTGTAGTCCATGAACCACTGGTTGGCCCACGACGCGTCCTTGGCCGCCTGGACCGGATCCACCGGCGAGGAGGGCGGCCCGGGGAAGATCACCCCCGTCGTCAGGTACTCGGGGCCCATCCAGCTCATCCCCTGGAACGTGAACAGCTTGGGCTCGTAGAAATGCACCGAGGCCATGATGTTCGCGTCGTCGGGCAGGGTCAGCGTCGCCAGCTTGGTCGGGTCGGCCCAGAACACCGAGTCGACGATCAGCAGGCGGCGTGGGTTGGTGGCGCGGATGGCCTGGATCGCCGGCACCATCACGTCGTTCCAGGTGGTGTCCAGTTGACTGTAAGGCTCGTTGAACAGCTCGAAGGCGATGGTGTCGGGGCGGCTCTGGTAGTGGGCGGCGATCTGCGTCCACAGCCCGACGAAGCGGTCGCGCTGCCCGGACACGTTCGAGGCCAGATCGTCGTAGGCGTGCAGGTCCACCACCACCGCGAGGTTCGCCGCGGTGGCCTGATCCAGGACCGTGTCGGCGCGGCTGAAGAACGCCGTGTCGATGGTGTAGGGCGCCGACGCTTGTGCGTGGCCGCTGAAGCGGATGGGGATGCGGACGTGGTCGAACCCGCGCCTGGCGATGAACGGAAAATCCTGGGCGTTGATCACCCCGCCCCAGTCTCCTTCGTTCGGGGCTTCCAGGCGGTTGCCCAGGTTGATGCCCTTCTTGAAGTGCGCGGCCGCGGCCGGGGGGACCCCCGACACGAACGGCTCGGGGCCGGTGCCGCTGCCGCCACTGCCGGTGCCGCCGCTACCGGCCCCGCCCGTACCGGAGCGCCCGCCGGAGGCGGCGCCCCCGGCGCCCCCGCTGCCGGCGCCGCCGGTCCCCGCCGCACCGGTGGTGCCGCCGCTGGCTGGCGCGCCGCCGCTGCCCGCTGCGCCGCCGCTGCCTGCAGCGCCCCCGCTGCTCACGGCGCCGCCGGAAGCCGAGACGCCGCCGCTGCCTTTGACGCCGCCGGTGGCCGTCGCGCCCCCGCCGCCCACGGTCCCGCCGCTTCCCCGGGTGCCGCCGGTGGCCGCGGCGCCGCCGGTTCCGGTGACGCCGCCGCTGCCACCCGGGGTGGCAGCTCCGGACCCGCCGGACATGGACGGGGACATGCCTCCACTACCGCCGGCCTTGGAGCCGGAGCCGGAGCAGGCAACAGCCCCCAGGGCCAGGGAAAAGGAGGCGAGGGCGAGGATCGAAGTCGGGGAGCGGCGCTGACTCATCTGGGGCGGAGCCATACAGCGCGGCGGCCCGCGCGTCTTCGCATCTCGTGACGTCCAGCCGCGTCGCCCGACGGCCGTCGCTGGGGCCCGCACCTGCCGACCTTCCGCCCCCGCCTGCCTTTCGGCGCGCGCGGGGGCGGGGTCAGCCGAGCTGCGCCAGGAACTGGTCCAGCAGCCGGTTCACGCCCTCGGGGTCGTCGAGCTGGACCCAGTGCCCGGTCGCCACCCGGGTGACGGGAATGTCCGGCAGCTGGGCGTGCAGCGCGGCGGGCGGCTGGTTCGACGGCGTGACGACGATCGATCGCGGGCCGCGATAGCGCGCCAGCGGGGTGATGGGGTCGTAGACCAAAAGATCCCGGAGCGGTCCGACCACGGCGGGCGCCGGCGTGGCGCGCAGATCCGCGAACAGACGCGCCCGAACCTCCGGGGACGACGGGCCCAGCATCGTGGTCCAGTACGCCTCGGTCGCGGCGTAGGGATCTGCCTGCAACCCTGCCATCACTCCCTTGACCACCTCCGGGGGCAGCTTTCGCCCGTCGCCCGCGGGATCCAGCAGGAACAGTCCGGCCACCCGCTGGGGGTGAAGGCCCGCAAACGAAACGCACACCACACCGCCCAGGCTGTGACCGACCAGGACCACGCGCTGCAGGCCCAGGTGATCCAGCGTGGCACCCAGGTCGGCGGCCAGGCTCTCGATGCGATAGTCGCCGTCACGCGGCGGGGCGGAGCGCCCGTGGCCGCGCAGATCCAGCGCGACGGCGCGGCGGGCGGCGCGCAGGTGGCGAAGCTGCGCCGCCCAGTGCTGGGTCGTCCCGGCGGCGGAGTGCAGGAAGACGACGGGCAGCCCGCCCGTGCCGCCGTCGTCGACGTGCAGCGGGCCCTGTGGTCCTTCGAAGGTGGTGTCCTGTCGGTTCACGGCGGTCACCTCACTCGTCTAGCACCGAAAGGCGCCCCGCTCCGCTCTCGGTAACCGGACGGCGGGATGGCGCGTTCTGTCTCCCGGAGGCCACATGAGCGACTTCGCGGTGGAGGTGTTCTACGACGGTGCTTGCCCGCTTTGCACCAAGGAGATGCGGATGCTCCGCAGGCGCGATCAGGGGCGACGGATCCGTTTCACCGACATCGCCGACCCGTCGTTCGACGCCGCTGCCGTCGGGCTGTCCTGGGAGACGTTGATGAGCCGGATCCACGGCCGCCTGCCCGACGGCACCGTCATCGAGGGGGTCGAGGTCTTCCGGCGCCTCTATGCCGCCGTGGGGTTCTCGACGCTGGCGAAGCTGTCGCGGGCGCCCGGCGTCTCCCATCTGCTGGAACTCGGGTACCGGCTGTTCGCGAAGAACCGCCTGCGCTTGACCGGCCGCTGTGCCGACGACGCTTGCGAGCTGCACCGCCGACCGCCCAGCCGTTCGCAGGAGGCTTCCGTGCAGCCCGCCTCGCCGCCCCCGGCGTCCCGTCCCGTCGCCCTGCACTGACCCGGTCAGTCGCCGGCCGGCAAGGCGATGGACAGCGCGTGGTGAAACACGTTGCGCGGATCCCAGCGCGCCTTCGCCCGCTGGAGGCGCGCATAGTTGTCCCGGTAGTACAGCGTGGACCAGGGCACGGGCGAGCGATTCCAGGTCGGATCCCGCAGGTCGACGTCCGGGTGGTTGATGGTGGCGCCGTTGCTGATCTCGCCGGGCACGGGCACCCCGCCCGAGTCGGCGAACACCTGGCCGTAGAACGCGCGCAGCCAGGCCAGGCTGCGCGCTTCGTCCTCCGGTCTGCCCCAGCCCGTCGAGTACGACGTGCTGAGCACCGAGTCGCGGTGCGGGTACGCGGTCGCGCCGGCGGCCACCGCGTTCACCCGTCCGCCGAACGTGGCCAGCCCGATGCCGCCCCCCACGTCGGGCGCGCCCTGGGTCAGCCCCGAATGCAGCGTCCTCAGCTGGTCGTCGCTGTAGCCGCGGCGCAGGAAGGCGTCCTTCAGCTTCAGCCGCGCCTGCGACGTCGACACCCCGCCGGCCCGGGTCGCGAAGACCTCCGGGAAGGGGTCGAGCGCGAAGGCCAGCCACGACATCGTCTGCACCTCGCGCGTATGGGGCACGCCCACGCCCGTGTCGATGGCGTTCAAGTGGGCATCGAGCAACCGCTCCGAATCGGGGCCGGCGGTCACCGTGCCCCGCGCCTCGACCTTGCCGCCGCAGGGCGCGCGCCCCACCGTGAAGACGCCGTACAGCCTGGAAAACTCGGAGTCTGGCCGCGCGTGGTCTTCACACCAGCGGCCATAGTTCCCCACCAGCGTGCGGAACGCCTTCTCGGAAAGATCGGCCCAGCTCCACTCGGCCTTGAACGTGGTCACGGCGGCGGGCGCCTCGGGCAGGGGCGCGGAGGGGTCGCGCGCGGCAGGTGATCTGAACCAGTAACGGGTGACGATCCCGAAGTTGCCCGGCCCGCCGCCGGTGTGCGCCCACCACAGCTCGCGATTCGGGTCGGAGGGTTCGCTGGTGGCGATCACGCTGCGGGCGGTGCCCGACGCGTCGACCACCACGACCTCGACGGCCCACAGGTAGTCGACCAGCATGCCGTGCTCGCGGGACAGGAAGCTGTGACCGCCGCCCATCACGTGGCCGCCCATGCCGATGTAGGGGCTCTGGCCGGCCGGCAACGTCACGCCCCAGCCCATGAACAGCTTGCGATACGCCTCGCCGACGGTGACGCCAGGCTCGATGGCGAACGCCTGCCGCGCGCGGTCGTATTCCAGCCCGGTCATCAGGCCCAGGTCGATCACCACCTGCACCGCGGGATCGGCGACGAATCCCTCCAGGCAGCACCCGCCGCTGCGGGCGACGACCCGCAGGCCGTCGCGAACGGCGTCTTGCACGGCCTGCACCACCTGGGCGGTGGACGTGGCCAGACGTACGTACTCCGGCTTGCCGCTGAAGCGGCGATTGAAGTTCCGCTGCAGCAGCTCGCCGTATCGCGGATCACCGGGACGGACGACCTTCATCTCCAGAGGCGTTCGCTCGTCGGACATCGCGGCCAGGATAGCAGCCTGTCGTCAAACAGCTGACGGTGAGGCATCACTCCCGACCGCACGCTAACCTCTGCGCGTGGCCTACACGTTCAAGCACCTTTCACCCTCCGAGTTGCCGCAGGTGCGCGCGCTGCTTGCCGTCTTCGGCGAGGCCTTCGCCGAGCCCGAGACCTATGTGAGCCGCCAGCCCGACGACGCCTACCTGACCACGCTGCTGGCCAAGCCGCACGTGATGGTGGTCGTCGCGCTCCACGGCGACGCGGTGGTGGGCGGCCTGGTGGCCTACCAGCTGGAGAAATTGGAGCAGGCGCGCAGCGAGATCTACATCTACGACCTGGCGGTGCAGGAGGCTCACCGGCGGAAGGGCGTGGCGACCGGGCTCATCCGCGCGCTCGGCGTCATCGCCAAGACGCGCGGCGCCTACGTGATGTTCGTGCAGGCCGACCGCACGGACCCGCCGGCGATCCGGCTGTACGAATCGCTGGGCACGCGCGAGGACGTCCACCACTTCGACATCTCCGTCGGGTGACCATGCCGGAGATCGCCGCTTCGACGCCGAGTCCCACCGGCCAGGACCCGTCCGCGGTGGCGGAGACGCTGGCGTGCCTGGCCGCGTTCGACTGGTCCGCCGTCGAGCGTGACCTGGATGGGGGCGGCAGCGCCGTTCTGCCCGGGCTGCTGTCAGCGCCCCTGTGCCGCGCGCTGGCGGGCGTCTATCCCCAGGACAGCCTGTTTCGTAGCCGCGTGGTCATGGCCCGGCACGGCTACGGGAAGGGCGAATACCGGTACTTCGACTACCCGTTGCCGGCGATCGTGCAAGCGCTGCGCGAGGCTCTCTATCCCCGGCTGGTGGGGATCGCCAACCGCTGGAACGCCGAGATGAAGCTGAACGTGCGCTACCCGGAGCAGCACGCCGAGTTCCTGGCGCGCTGCCACGCCGCCGGGCAGAGCAGACCGACGCCCCTGCTGCTTCAATATGCCGAGGGCGACTACAACTGCTTGCACCAGGATCTGTACGGCGAGCACGTCTTCCCGTTGCAGGTCGCCATCCTGCTGTCTGGGCCGGGGACCGACTTCACCGGCGGGGAGTTCGTGCTGACCGAGCAGCGCCCCCGCATGCAGTCGCGCCCCGAGGTGGTGCCCCTGCGGCAGGGCGACGCGGTGGTCTTCGCCGTCCATCAGCGTCCCGTGCAGGGCACGCGCGGGACCTACCGGGTCAAGCTGCGCCACGGCGTCAGCCGCCTGCGCAGCGGCAGCCGCCACACCCTCGGCATCATCTTTCACGACGCGGCCTGATCCGCCCCGGGGTCGTTCTTCCCGAACCACCGGCAGGCGCTGTCGCGGCTGAGCCGTGTTCAGCGCGCGAGCGACGCCGCCGGCGTCAGACAGGCGCGAACGCGGGAGAGGTCTCCTTGCAGCGCGCCGTCCTCCGGCACCGGCCGCCAGGCACCCAGCGCGGCCGCGAAGGCCTGGTAGACGTCGGGCGGTACGGGCCAGGGGCCCAGCGCGCAGCGGGGGAGCAGGACGCGCGGGACCAGGAACCACAGGCTGCGACGCGCCCGCTGGTCGCCGGGATTGCCGTCCAGCACGCGCAGCCACTCGGCGGCGGCCGCGACGGGCTGGTCCAGCTGCGACAGGGCCAGGCCCAGGTTGTAGCGGGCCAGCGGCAGATCGGGACGGATGGCCAGGGCGCGGCTGAACTGTTCGGCGGCCGCCTGCATCTGACCCCGCCGGGCGCGCAACGTGCCCAGGTTGTTCAGGGCTTCGGGGTAGGTGGGGTTCAATCGGGCGGCCTCTTCGTAGTGGGGCGCGGCCTCGTCCAGTCGATTCGCGGCGTCCAGCGCGCTGCCCAGGTTGGTGTGGGCCATGAAGTTGTCGGGCGACACGTCCAGCGTGTGGCGGAAGATGGTCTCGCTGGTGGCCCAGTGGGGCAGGTTGACCGAGGTGACGATGGCCAGCGCCACCAGCGCCGCCGCGCCCGCGCCGTAGAACAATCGGCGCGGCATCCGCCGCCAGGCGAAGGCGGTCAGGCCCAGCGCCAGCCCCAGGTGCGGCAGATACGACCAGCGATCGGCGAAGGACTGTCCCCCGAACTGCACCAGCCCGATCACGGGCAGCGGCGCGATCAGGAACCACGCCCAGGCGAAGGCCAGTTCGGGCCGTTCGCGCGGCCGAGACAGGCACAGCCACGAGAGCGCGGCCAGCGCCAGCAACGCGCCTGCGCCGATGCCGGGCGGCTGGCGAAGCAGGGGGTAAAAGATTCCCAGCCCGGCGGGCCAGAAGAACTTCCCCAGGTACGCCAGATACGCCAGCGCCGCGGTGGTCGTCCGATCGCGCAGCGTGAACGTCGCCGCGCCCATCGCGCCCTCCGCGTTCTGGGTCAGCGCCGTCACCACCACCCAGGCGGCGGCCAGCGCGCCGAACGGCAACTTCTCGCGCAGCAGCGCGCCGGGCGTGGTGGGCCGGCGCAGCGGCCACCAGTCGAACAGCAGCAGCAGCGCCGGCAACGTCACCACCGTGGGCTTCGCCAGCAGTCCCAGCAGGAAGCAGGCGACCGCGGCCAGGTAACGGGCCGGCGCGGGACGGCGCGCATAGCCCACCCAGGCGTGCAACGTGGCGACCGAGAAGAAAAGGGCCAGCACGTCCTTGCGCTCCGCGATCCAGACCACCGATTCCAGCCGCATGGGGTGAACCCCGAACAGCAGCGCGGCGAAGGCCGCCAGCCCGAACTGTCCCGCGAAGCAACGCAGCACCAGCAGAAAGACCAGCGCCGTGGTGGCGGCGTGAATCGCCACGCTGACCAGGTGCGCCGGCCCGGCACGCAAGCCGAACAGCGACACGTCGGTCATGTGCGACAGCCAGGTCAGCGGGTGATAGTGGCCGCCGCGCGACTGCGTGAAGGCGGCCCGCACGTTGGCCCGGCTCAAGCCGTCGCGAACAAACGGATTCTCCGTGACGTAGACGTCGTCGTCGAAGTTCAGGAACTGGAACGCATGGGCGCGCCAGAACAGCGCCACCACCACCAGGGCGAGGGGCATGGCCAGCGCGACGTGACGGGGCCAGGCCCGGCTGGTATTGGTCTGGCCGGTGTCGATCCCGCTGTCGATCCCGCTCTCGATCATCGTCCCCACGCGCAATGAAGCGGGGACCATCGCCGCCTGTCTGGAACGGATCGCCGCGGCCTGCCCTCTGGCCGAGATCCTGGTGGTGGACGGAGGGACCGACGGCACGGCCGCCGTGGTGGGCGCGCTGGCGCGGGTCCTTCCGGCGGTTCGCTACCTGCGCAATCACGGCGATCGCGGCAAGGGTCACGCCGTGGCGGTGGGCATCTCCAGCAGCCAAGGAGCCGTGCTGGCGCAGATCGACGGGGATCTGCAGTTCCTTCCCGAGGAGTTGCCACGGCTGCTCGCCCCCATCTTAACCGAGCGCGCCGACGTGGCCCTGGGCAGTCGCTTCCTGCCGCACTCGGCGCGCGGGGCGGGCAGCGTGCCGGGCGCGCGGAGCGCCGGCAACCGCGCCATCTCCGCCTTCGCCTCGGTCGTCTGCCGCCATCGCTTCTCCGATCTCCTGGCGGGAATGAAGGCGTGGCGACGCGAGGTCACGGCGGCCTTTCGCTGGGAGAGCGACGGCTTCTCGTACGAGGCTGAACTGCCCATCAAGGCGGCGCGGCTGGGATTCCGGGTCGTCGACGTTCCCATCACGACCGAGGAGCGTCGCGCCGGACGCAGCTCGGTGCCGGTGCTGCGCACGGGAGTGAAGCTGGCGCGGGACATCATCCGCTTCCGCGTGCTGCCGTCCTGACTTCACAGGGGCCGTGACAGATGATACGGTAGCGCCAGGCTCATGATGCGCGCGCAGCTGAGGAGGTGCTGGCAGGTGATCGCGCTGGTCGCGGTCGTGGTTGGTCTGCCGCGCGCCTCGTGGGGCGCCAGCTGTCCGCCGGGTCAGTTCAGCGCCACCGGCCAGGATCCGTGCATGGCCTGTCCCGCCGGAACGTTCGCCGATCTGGCCGGCCAGACCGCGTGTACGCCGTGCGCCCTGGGCCAGTTCAACGCGATGACCGGTCAGAGCGCCTGCCTCAACTGCACGGCCGGAAAGTTCGCCAGCTCGACGGGCCAGACCACCTGCGTGAACTGCGCGCCCGGCACGTTCGCCGATCAGGTGGGCAGTGCCAGCTGCACCTCCTGTGGGCCCGGATTCTTCCAGGGCCAGGTGGGGCAAACCAACTGCTTGCCCTGTGACATCGGTTCGTACGCGGCGACGACAGGGGCGACGGCGTGTGCCCCCTGCGCCGCAGGCACGTTCACGGCTGTCACCGCCAGCAGCACCTGCGCCGGCTGTCCGACGGGCACCTTCGCCGCCAGCGCCGGCAGCTCTTCGTGCGTGGCCTGCGCGCCGGGGCAGTTCGCGTCCCAGACCGGCAGCAGCACCTGCACCGACTGTCCCGCGGGCGCGATCTCCCCGTCGGCGGGCGCCAACGCCTGCACCAGCTGTGCGGCGGGCACGTTCGCGGGCAGCCCCGGCTCGACGTCCTGCGCGTCCTGCGCGCCAGGGCAGTTCAGCGCCAGCGCCGGCAGCTCGGCCTGCACGAACTGCGCGCCCGGGCGGGTCAGCGCGACGTCGGGCGCCACGGCTTGCACGAACTGCGCGGCGGGGACGTTCGCGTCCCTGGCCGGCCAGACCGCCTGCGCCGCATGTCCGCCGGGCGCCTTTGCCAGCACATCGGGGGCGGCCGCCTGCACCAGCTGCGCGGCGGGAACCTTCGCGGCGACGACGGGCCAGACCGCCTGCACGTCGTGTGCAGCGGGCCGCTTCGCCGCCGCTGCGGGCTCGACCACCTGTACCGACTGCGCGCCGGGACAGTTCGCGCCCGCGCCCGCCGCGTCGGCCTGCGCCGATTGCAGCGCCGGCACGTTCGCGTCGGTGGCGGGTAGCAGCGCCTGCACGGACTGCGCGCCCGGGACGTTCGCGATGTCGGCGGGAACCACCACCTGCACGGCGTGCAGCGCCGGCACGATGTCCGCCGCGGGACAGAACATGTGCACCAGCTGCCCGGCCGGTACCTCGGGGACGAACGGCACCTGTACGGCGTGCGCCGCCGGATCGTTCGCGCCACCCGGATCGACGGTGTGCGCGCCGTGCATGGCGGGAACGTTCGCCGCCGCCGGCGCGGCGGCGTGCACCGCGTGCGCAGCCGGAACGTTCGCGGCGACCACGGGGGCGCAGGCCTGTTTGCCCTGCCCGCCGGGGGCGGCCGCGCCTTCGGCCGGTTCGACAGCCTGCGTGCCCTGCGCGGCCGGCGCCTACGCAGGCACGGGTGCGGCGGCCTGTCAGATGTGTCCGACGGGAACGACGTCCGCGGCGGGCGCGTCGATGTGCGTGCCGGCCGCCAACGGCGGGACCTCGGGGAGTGCGGGCGCCGGTGGCAGCGGCACGGGCGGAGAGGGCGGCAGTTCCGGCGACGCTGGGACCGGTCCGTCCGACGCGGGCATGGACGCCAGCGAGGATGCCAGCGGGAGCGGTGCTGGTGGCGCCGGTGGTTCCGGCCAGTCCGGGGCGGGCGGCGCCGGCGGCGGCGCGCCGGCCGAGGGCAGCGGGGGAACGGGCCAGGCTGGTGCGACGGGAGCCGCCGGTGCGGGCCTGGGGGGATCCGTCGGCCAGGCCGGCGGCGCGGGCCCGGGGGGCGGCGCCGGCAGTGTCGGGACCGGTGGTGCCGTCGCGGGCGCCACCGGCGGAGCGGCCGGCGCGACCGCGGCGGGCGGTCACGTGGGCGGCAGCGCCGGCGCGTCCGGTTCGTTCGGGACCACCACGCAGAGCGCGTCCGGCTGCAGCTGTGGTCTGGCCGCCGGCGTGACCTCCGGCGAACGCGCGAGCTGGCTGTTCGCCCTGGTGGCGGCGATGTTCGTGGCCCGCCGCCGTTCCCGGCGCGGAGGCCGCTGACCGTGCGGGTGCTGGTCACCGGCAGCGCCGGCTTCGTCGGTCGCCGGCTGATGCCGGCGCTGGTGCGCGCCGGTCATCAGGCGCTGGGGATCGATCGCCGGGCCCGGCGTGATCCCTGGTCGGTGCGGGCCGACCTACGTGGCTGGCGCGCCAGCGCCGCGGGGCAGCCGCCCTTCGACGCTTGCGTCCATCTCGCCAGCGACGTGGGCGGCTTCCTGCACAACGCGGCCGCCACCGAGCTGATCGCTTACGAGCGGGAGCTGCTGGAGGCGGTCACGCGGCTCTGCCACCAGCATGGTTGCCGGCGCGTCGTCTACACGTCCTCGATCGCCGTGTTCGAGAGCAGCGGCGCGTTCACTGCCGGTCCCATCCCGGCGGACGATCAGAGGACGCCTTACGCCCGCGCCAAGGCCGCCGGAGAGCGCCTGGTGGCGCGGGCATTCGACGACTTCGCGATCCTGAGGCCCACGAACATCTTCGGCGCCGGCCAGCCCACGGTGGGCGACGTGCCCGGTGAATCCCACGTCATTCCGGACCTGCTGCGCAAGCTGCGTTCGCCGCTGCCCCTCGAGCTGCTGGGAGACGGCACGCAGACGCGCAACTTCATCCACGTCGACGACGTCGTCGCCTTCGTCCTGACCGCGTTGACCAGCAACGCGCGCGGCTGGTTCAACCTGCGCTCGGACATCCAGCTAAGCATCGACGAGCTGGCGGCGGCGCTGATGCAGGCCACCGGGCGCTGGCGAGCGGTGCGCCATCGCCCCGAGTTCATGGCCTACGAGCCTGCCCGCGTCCGCGCCTTCGACCTGTCGCCGGCGCTGGCGCTGGGGTGGCGGCCCCGGGTGGCCGATCTGGTGGCGGGGCTGGGCCAGCTGTCCGCGGCGGATCATCCCCGCGCCAGTCGGAAGCCGCAGCGCAAGGCGCCGGACCCGGTCGCTCAGGACCGGGCCGCGGGGCCCTGAGACGGCCCCGCGTCACCCCGCCTCAGCTGCCCCCGCGCGACGACCGCTTCGCGGTCAGCCGCAGCTGAAGACCCCCGAACCTTCCGGAACGCAGCAGGAGCAGCCGGGTGCGAGGGCGCTCAGGCAGTCGCAGGTGGCCACCCCGCCGCAGCCCACGGGAATGGGCGCACAGGCCCCGGCGCCGTCCCCGTTCGTCGGCTTGCAGCTTTGATCGAAGCTGCCCCCGATGCGGCAGTACTGGCCCGGCGCGCAGGTGACGCCGCCGCAAGGCACCGGCTGCTCGAGTCCGCCGTCACCGGAGCAGGAGAAGCCGTCGGTGTAGACCCCGCCGTCGGAGCCGCAGCTGGCCGGGACGTTGCCGACGTAGCGGCTCGAAGAGGAGTTTCCGCAGAAGGTGAGGTGATCGGCCTCCTGGTGAAATCCCTGCAGCGCCCCGCTGGCCGGATCGTAGTAGCAAGAGAGGACGGTGAACTCGTGATAGCTGGTCCAGCTGTTCGCACCGCCGCATTCAGCCAGCACGATGGAGGCGTTGTCGGCGCAGCTGGAGGGCAGCCGGGCCTCGGCCCAGGTGGCCGGGCAGCCGCTGGTGATCCCGCAAGAAAGCGAGGGAATCTCGCAGCGTCCAGCGGTGGAAGCTCGCTCGGCGCAGCCGTCGGCCGATGAGTCGCGCGCAGCGTCGTGGCCGGCGCCGCCGTCCGGCGCCGGCTCGAGGATGTCGAGGCGCAGGCCACATCCCCCGGCGCCCAGCATTCCGGCGATGACGCCGGCCACCCCTGTCCACCCCAGCAGCCGAGACCACCGGTTTGCCTTCGTAGCTGTGTGCATGTTCGATCCTCCTGCCCGTTGAGTGCCTGGCGAGCTGCGAAAAGCTCACGAAGAAGTATGTCGGCCGCCGTAACTTCCGCCCACCCTGTGGGAGACTGACCCGCCGATGGGACGATTCGATGATCGGGCGACGCAGCCCTCCCGGGGGCCGGCGGACCTCTGGCGCTGGCGAGTGGCCGACACCCTGGCTGGCCGTCGGGTCAGGGACGACGATCCCGGGTACGTGACCCCGGTGCGCGCTCCTGACCTGGCGGCCATCGCGTCGGCCGCGCCTTCGCTGACCTGGATCGGCCACGCGACGTTCGTGCTGCGCCTGGGCGGGAAGCTGATCGCGACGGATCCCGTCTGGTCCGAGCGCATGGCGGTGGTGAAGCGGCTGGCGCCGGTCGGGGTCCCGCTGCAGCAGCTACCGCAATTCGACATCGTCACGGTGTCGCACAATCACTATGATCACCTGGACGCGCCGACGATCGCGCGCCTGGGCGCCGGTCCGCTGTACCTGACGCCGCTGGGAAACGGGCGCTGGCTGCGCAAGGCGGGCGCCACCAACGTCGTCGAGCTGGACTGGTGGCAGGCGCACACCGTGGGCGACGTCGAGATCACGCTGGTGCCGGCGCGGCACTGGTCGATGCGCGCGCCGTGGAATCGAAACGATGCGCTGTGGGGCGGATTCGTCTATCGCTCGCGCGACGGCGTCGCCTACCACTCGGGCGACACGGCCCTGTTCGACGGGTTCAGCGAGATCGGGCGGCGGGCGGGGCCCATCGACTGGGCGATGTTGCCCATCGGCGCGTACGAACCACGCTGGTTCATGGAGCCGCAGCACATGAATCCCCAGGACGCGGCCGAAGCGTTCGTCCGGCTGGGGGCGCGCGCCCTGTGCGCCATGCACTGGGGCACGTTCAAGCTGACTGACGAGCCGGTGGGCGAGCCGCCCCGTCGCATCCGCGACGTCTTCGCAGAGCGCGCGCTGGATGAGCGCGCGCTGTGGCTGTTCGACGTGGGCGAGACGCGCGCGCTGTCCCCTCGCTGAGCGCCTGACCGGCGAACGAAAAAGGCCCACGCCGACCCGGGAAGGCGGGGCGGCGTGGGCGAAAGAAGGGGGCGGGGCGGGGTGGGGCGTCAGTTAGCCGGCGTGATGTTCCACTGCTGGGAGAGGGACGTCGAGTTCCAGGTCCACTGGTCCACGGCCGAGCCGCTGGCCGTGCTGCCGTTGTGCAGGTTCAGCGAGCCGTTGGCGTTGCTGCCGGGGCTGAACTTGTAGTAGCCGGAGCCCGAAGGGGTGAACGACCACAGCTGGTTCGCGCCGCCCCAGAACGAGTACTGCTGCACCCACGCGCCGTTCGTGGTGGCGCCGTTGCCGACGTCCAGGGCCTTGCCGCTGTTGGCGTTGATGACCTTGTACTTGCCGGGGCTGACCTGGAGGATCTTCCACTTCTGGCTGGCGGCGCCCGTGTACGTGCTCTGGATCAGCTGGGCGGCGTCGTTCATGCTGGAACCGGTGATGTCGAGGCAGTTGCCCGAGGCGCGGCTGCAGATCTTGTAGTTCGTGTTGGTGTCGAAGTTACGCCACACCGTCACCACGTGGTTGTAGCCGTTGCAGGCCTTGTAGCCGTCGCCCATGTAGGGCGTGTCGGAACCGGCGCAGGTGTTGGCGCAGTAGCCGCCCGCCGACCAGCTGGTGAACGGGTTCACGTAGGGCGCGCCGGCCTGGTTGACGCCCAGGCGGCCGGGGACCACGCCCTGATCGAAGTCCTTGCCGTTGCAGTAGAAGGCCTTGGGCGGGCTCTGGAAGATGTTCCCGAAGAATGAGCCCTCCTGGTAGGGGAAGTCCGTGCTGCGGCCCCAGCCCAGCGCCGGGCTGTCGCCGTCCATCCACAGCGAGATGTGCTGTCCCGAGGTGTTGACGTGGGCCAGCATGCAGGCGCTGATCTGCTCCTGGCAGGCGCTGTCGCAGGCGCTGGTGGCCCACTGCGGGGCGACGCCGATCTCGCCCGCGAAGGTGTACGGGGTTCCGTACTTGTCCGTCTGCGTGATGGTCGTGCCGGACGGCAGCGCGCAGCGCACCAGGTACGACATGGTGGTGCGGCCGTCCGCGCTCAGCAGCAGGCCGTTGGCGGTCAGGCCGTTCATCGAGTTCAGGCCGTTGATCGAGTTGAGCCCGTTCAACGAATTAAACCCATTGATCGAGTTCAGGCCATTGATCGAGTTCAGGCCATTGATCGAGTTGAGGCCGTTGATCGAGTTGAGGGCGGGCGCTTCCTGCTCGGACACGTTCTCCGGGGCAGTCGTGCAGCCGGCCGCGGTGAGACCCATTGCCGTGAACAACACCGAGACTGTCAGCTTGAACGTGCGCATCTTCGTACCCTTTCGTCTGGCCGCCGCGCCATGCGGGGCAACCAGGGGCACTGCAGGATGTCTGCCAACTAATCATGTAATACAAATTACTAAAATGTGGCTGTTTAAAGTGTAGCGTGTTGTTTTGGCCGCAACGGGTGCTGGTTCACTGGCAACAGCTGACAGACAGCGGTCGGGCAGTCGGTGGTCTTTCAACCCGAGGGGCCGCCCGCGCAGGGTTGGGATGCCCGATTCGCCCGTCAATCGAGCAGAACTCGCGGTCGGGGATGACCTCTCGGGTCCGCGCGGCTGTCGCCGCCGCGCCGCCTGCTCAACCCGGAACGCAGCTGAACCGGAGGTCCTTGTCCGACATCAAGGACCGCAGCTGCCGGCCGGCCTTGCGGCCACCTGGTAAGTCTTTGATGACCGCGGCGTTGCGGTCCAGGGCACGCTGCAGCTCGGGCTGTTTGTCCGGTCCGTCGCAGAAGCAGGCGTCACCGGACATCTCCCGAAGGTCCGCGGCCAGCACAGGCTGGAAGGCCTGCCGAACGGCGGGGGTGGCGTCTCGCCAGGCGCCGGCCACGGCGACCAGCGCGGCGGTCCCCTCTCGGGGCTGATGGCAGCCGCCGAATTCGCCCCCGTTGGCGATCCAGGCGCCCTCGTCGTTGCGCAGCGTGGCCAGCGCGCGGGCCAGCGGCAGCGCCTCCGGCGGAACGACCTTCAGGATGTTCGCCCAGTTCAGGCCGCTTCGCCCGCCCGAGTCCATCAGGTAGGCGCCCGCTCCACTGATGGTCATGGAGGCCTGGGTACCGTCCGGGTCGTAGGAAGGAGCCTTCATCACCTCGTCGGCGACTCGCGACACGATCGCCAGGGAGTTCCTCATGAACAGACCTAGGGCGTCGGTCATCTTCAAGGATAGCCGTTCCCGGTCCAGGCTCGTCCGGCTGGGCCGCTGGGCGGTGCGTGCGGGACCTACCGCCAGCCGCGACCGAAGCCGCGCGCCACGCCGACGAGGACCCCCTGCTCTCTGTACGCCGCGGCCGGCTTCACGCCGATCCCGCCTCTGGTCCTGCGCAAGCCGCTCACCCGCCGGGGCTGACGAGGGGAACCAACGCCCGAAAACCGGTGGCTGTCAGGAGCCCAGGGCCGAAAGATCCAGGGCCGCCAGCCGGGCGGCGTCGCGCAGGATCGCGATCTCCACGATCCGCTCACCCCTGACGGTGAAGGCCATCACCGAGAACGGCTTGCCGTCCAGCGAGCAGACGGCGCCCGCCACGCCGTTCACCAGCACCGGCTGGCGAAGCAACCCGAGGTGCGAGAACGAGCGCGCCCGGCTGGCCACTTCCTGCGCTCCCTGCACTTCGATGGGCGCGCGCGTCGCGCCGGCGTCCGTTCGCAAGACCACGTCCGGAGCCAGTACGGCCAGCAGGCCCTGCAGGTCGCCCCGCTGCGCGGCCGCCAGAAAAGCGTCGACGATCCGCCGCTGCACGCCCGCGGCCGCCTCCGGTTGGGTCTGGCGCGTCTGGACGCGGCGGCGGCCCCGGCTGGCCAGCTGGCGCGTGGCCTCCGGGGTCCTTCGAAGGATCGTCGCGACCTGCTCGAAGGGCAGGTCGAAGATGTCGTGCAGCACGAAGGCCACCCGTTCGGCCGGCGCCAGCGTCTCGAGCACCATCAGCAGCGCCAGACCGACGCTGTCGGCCAGCAGCGCCGCGTGCTCGGGCGTGGCGCCGCTGGCCGCGTCGATGATCGGCTCGGGCAGGTGGGTCTCGTTGCGCGTCTTCCGGGCGCGCAGGGCGTTCAGCGAGATGCGGGCGACGACCGTGGTCAGCCAGGCGGCCAGGTCGTCGATCTCTTCCGCACCGGTCCCGCTCAACCGCAGCCAGGCTTCTTGAACCGCGTCCTCCGCCTCGCTGACGGACCCCAGCATGCGATAGGCGACGGCGCGCAGGCGGGGGCGTTGCTGCTCGAATCGCGCCGCCAGCCACCGGCGCTGATCCCCGTCGGCCATGATCGGCGAAGCTTCGCTCATGCACCCGAGACCCGCCAGGCGCCCCGGGCGTGACAGGGACGGGGCAAAACGCTTCGCGGCTCGTCACATTCTCGAGCGACCGCGTGTCTGGAGGGGGCCTCGCGCTGCACGGCGGGGCTGGACCCGTGAAAGAGGGAGGCTGCCATGCTACCGAGAATGAAGAGCCCGGCCTGGACCGTGCCGGGGCTGAGGGAGGCGCTGCTGGCGATCGGCAAGACGATCGAGGACTGCGGGGTGCCGCGGGCGACGCTGGAGCTGGTCCACGTCCGCGTGGGCCAGCTGAATGGATGCAGTGTGTGCGTCGACATGCACACCCGCGCGTTGAAGAAGCTGGGCCAGAGCGACGCCCGCCTCTTCGCGCTGGCCGCGTGGCGCGAGGCCCCTTACTACACCGACGCCGAGCGGGCCGCCCTGGGGTTGGCGGAGGCCGCCACGCGGTTGAGCGATCGCAGCGACGCCGTGCCCGACGACGTCTGGCAACAGGCCTCCGCGCAGTTCTCCGAGAGCGCGATGGCCGCCCTGGTCACGGCCATCGCGCTCGCGAACCTGTGGAATCGGCTGAACGTCGCCACGCGACAGGTGACGGGCGACTGGGTCGCCCAGTACGTCTGAAGGCGCGCCCCGCAAGACGATCAACCACGCATGATGACCCGGGCCAGCTCCAGCAGCTTGCTGGAGTAGCCCCACTCGTTGTCGTACCAGGCGATCAGCTTGACGAAGGTGGGGTCCAGTTGCAGGCCGGCCTTGGCGTCGAAGATCGACGTGCAGGCGTTCCCTCGCAGATCGGTGGAGACCAGCTCCTCATCGCTGTAGGCCAGCACGCCGGCCAGCGGGCCGGCAGCCGCCGCGCGGATCGCCGCGCAGATGTCGGCATAGCTGGCGGGACGGGCCAGCTCGCAGGTCAGATCGACGACCGAGACGTCGGGGACCGGCACGCGGAAGGACATGCCGGTCAGGCGTCCCTTGAGGCCGGGCAGCACCTTGGTCACCGCCTCGGCGGCCCCGGTCGAGGCGGGGATGATGTTGTCGAGGATCCCGCGGCCGAACCGCCAGTCCTTGCCCGACACGCCGTCCACGGTCTTCTGCGTGGCGGTGGTGGCGTGGACGGTCGTCATCAGCCCGCGCTTCAGGCCGAACGAGTCGTCCACCACCTTCGCCAGCGGCGCCAGGCAGTTGGTGGTGCACGACGCGGCGGACACGATGGGCTCTCCCCCATAGACATCGGAGTTCACGCCGTAGACGAACACCGGCGTGTCGTCCTTCGTGGGGGCCGAGACGATCACGCGGCGGGCGCCCGCCTGCAGATGACCCTGGCACTTCTCCCCGGTCACGAACACGCCGGTCGACTCGATCACCACGTCGACGCCCGCGTCGCCCCAGCCCGAGGCCGCGGGATCCTTCACCGCCGTGGCCCGCACCGGCCGGCCGTCGACGACCAGAAAGTGGTCCTTGACCGTGACCTCGTGCCGGAAGGGCCCGTGAACCGAGTCGTGCTTCAGCAGGTAGGCCAGGTGGCCGAGCTCGAGGAGATCGTTCACCGCGACCACCTCGACGTCGTCGCGCTCCATCGCGGCCCGGAAAGCGACGCGACCGATGCGCCCGAAGCCATTGATGCCGATCTTGATCATGTGCCGTGTCCTCCTTGCCGATCGGTCTACAGCGGGTGACGGCTGGCTCAAAGGACAATCAAATTGCATTTTCGGCCAAGCCTGCCCACACTGAAACGCATGTCTTCCCGGCCGAAGCGGGTCTGGTTCCTGGTGGTGCCGCGCACCGGCCTGCTGAACATCGCCGGCCCCTGGGAGGTCTTCAATCACACGAACGACGTGCTGGGCAGGGTCGCCTATCAGACGGAGCTGTTCGGCCCCCGGTCGCCCACGCTGTCCACCGGGCACCACCTGATCGTGGGCGGCGTCCGGCGCCTGTCGCGGAACCCGGCGCGGCTGCCCGACATCGCCATCGTCAGCGGGGCGCCCCGGCGAAGGCCGGCCGCCGAACAGCAGGCGGTGGTGGCCTGGGTGCGCCGCCACCAGGCCCGCCTTCCCACGCTCGTCTCGATCTGCACCGGGGCGTTCCTGCTGGGCGCCGCCGGGGTACTGGATGGCCGGCGGGCCACCACCCACTGGATGTACCTGGACGAACTGCGCGCGCGATTTCCGGCGGCGCAGGTCGTGGATCAGGGGGTGTTCGTCGAGGATCGCGGGGTGTGGACGTCCGCCGGCATCACCGCCGGCATCGATCTGGCGCTGGCGCTGGTCGAGGGCGATCACGGTCACGAGGTCGCGATGGCGGTGGCGCGGCGGCTGGTGCTGTTCCTGCGGCGTTCCGGCAACCAGGCCCAGTTCAGCGAGACGCCCCGCCCCGAAGAGGAGACGCCGCGTCTAAAGGACGTGTCGGCCTTCGTCCTGGCCCATCTGGCCGAGGCGCTGCCGGTCCAGCGCCTGGCACGGGGCGTGGGGATGAGCCAGCGATCGCTCAGCCGCTGGTGTCGCGAGCACCTGGACCAGTCCCCCGCCGAGTTGGTGCGCAGGCTGCGCCTGGACGAGGCGCGCCGCCTGCTGGAACAGACCACGCTGCCGTTGAAGGAGATCACGGCACGTACCGGCATGGGCGACGCGAGCACGCTGTGGCGCGTGTTCACCCAGCACCTGGGCGTCACCCCGGCCGCGTACCGCGAGCGCTTCGCGGCGGCGTGACGGTCGTGGGGCCGGCGACGCGAGGCCAGCCCGCCCAGCGGCGCGTCGCCTTACGTCGCATCCTCGGGCGGCCTGACGTTCAGCAACGTCCAGTAGAGGCCCAGCTGCCGCGCCGCCTCCACGAACTGATCGTAGTCCACCGGCTTCTGAACGTAGCTGTTGGCGTGATGGTGATAGGCCTGCAGCCGATCCTTGTCCTCGGTGGACGAGGTCAGCACCACCACGGGCAGGTGCTTGCTCTGTTCGTTCGCGCGCAGGGCGGCCAGCACGTCCAGGCCGCCCAGGCGGGGCAGGTTCAGATCCAGCAGCACCACCGCCGGCTGCTCCGTGCGATTTCTGGCGGCGTGCTTGCCGCGCGCAAACAGGTAATCGAGCGCCTCGACGCCGTCCCCGACCCGCAGCACAGGATTGGCGATCTTCGCTTCGCGAAACGCCATCGCCGTCAGCTCGGCGTCGTCGTCGTTGTCCTCGACGAGAAGGATGACCTGTCTGGTGTTCATGCGGGCTCCCCGAGCGTGAAATAGAATGTTGCGCCCTGGCCGGGCGCCGATTGGGCCCACACGTGGCCCCCATGGCGCGTGACGATGCGTTTGACCACCGCCAGGCCCATTCCGCTGCCCGGAAATTCGGAGGGCGGGTGCAGGCGTTGAAACGGCTCGAACAGCTTCTTGGCGTACTCCATGTCGAAGCCGGCGCCGTTGTCCCGGACCATGAACACGACGTCCCGGGCCGCGGCCCCCGTGCGCCCCTCGACGGCGACCTCGATGCGCGCCTGCGCGATGTTGGCGCTGAACTTCCAGGCGTTTCCGAGCAGGCCCTCCAGCAGCTCCGTGATCAGGCGAGCGTCGGCGTGGGCGACCAGCCCGTCCGCGACCGCCGTCTCGACCCTTCGTTCTGGTTCGCCCGCCGCCAGGTCGGCGAGCACCCGGCGCGCCATCGCCGACAGATCGAGGGGTTCGCGCCTCACGGCAGCCCGCCCGATCCGCGACAGGCGCAGCAGGTCCTCGATCAGGGCGGCCAACCGCTGGGTGCCGGCCCGGACGCGCTGAAGGTGATGACGGCCCTGCTGGTCCAGTTGCTCGCCCTGTCCGGACAGCAAGGCGCGGCTGAAGCCGTCGATGGCGCGCAAGGGCGTGCGCAGGTCATGCGAGACGGCGTAGCTGAACGCCTCCAGCTCGGCGTTTAACTCCGCCGACTCCCTGTGTAGCTTGGCCAGCGCTGTGCGCGCCTGTTCCAGCTCGCGGCGCGTCTGATCGCGCCCGCCTTCGTCCTCGCCGGTCCTCGCGACGGCGTCGCCCAGCGCCGCGGCCAGCACGGCGAAGAAGGCCCGGCACCCGTCGTCCAGCCGTGCGCGCTGGCTGACCCCCGCCACGATCATCGCCCTGGCCGCCCCGGCTTCCCCCAGGGCCACCACGTAGGCCGAGGTGATCGGTTCGGGGTAGGGTCCCGCCGTCAGCCCGGGGAAGCGCAGCTGCACATCGTCGACCGCCAGAGGCCGGGACGCCTGCAGCGCCGCGCTCAGCGGCCAGGTACCGAACGGTCCGGTGGCGGCCACGTCCTGGCGGGAAGGGCTTTCCGGGCCGCCGGGCGGCAGCCTGGTGCCGGCCACCAGGCGCGCCGTCGAGGCGGTGGGATCGAGCGCATAGCCGAGGAGGAACGGCACATCGGCACCGCTGTTCGCCAGGGCCGCGGCGGCCTCGCGCAAGCATTGTTCCAGCGTCCGCGTGCCCGCGGTGGCGCGGGTCAGTTCGCCCAGCACCTGCAGGCGTCGCGCGGCCAGGGCGGCGGCCGTGGTCTCGACGAGCTGATGCAGGTGTCCGGCCGCATCCCCCCGCTCGCCCAGCACGGGCGTGACGGCGTGGGTGAAGAAGGTCTCCAGCAGCTGACCGTCGTGCCCCTCCGCCCGGCGTGACAGGAACAAGCGCTGGTTGTCCTCGAGGCCCGGGGTGGTGGCCGTGTGCGCCGGCAAGCCGGTACCCGGGAACGCTCCGCGCCAGCAATCATCGAAGTCCTGGCCCAGCGCGCGGGGATGCCGGGGGCCGAGGATCGCCAGGAACGCATCGTTGTAAAGCTGCGTTCCCTGTTCGCCCCAGGTCAACGCCGTTGGCAAAGGTGAGGCGAGCACCAGGTTCACGGCATTGCGCAGGCTGGTGGGCCAGTGGTCGAGCGGCCCCAGCGGCGTGGTCGACCAATCGTGCCGGCGGATGCGGTCCGCCATCTCGCCCCCCGGGGCGAACCAGGCCCCCACTTCGCGCTGCTCGAGCAGACCGCTCATCGTCGTCGTGCTCGCCTGGCGGGAGGCAGTTCGTGTTGCGTTCCGGGGCCTTTGCGGTGTCCGCGACGTCGGGTCCGCACCAGCCCCGCAAACAAAGAGCGCACATCGGGCAGGTTATCCCAATTCGGGGAAAGTGACCAAGTTGGGACATTTCCGGGACTTTGGCGGACATTCATGGACATTTGCAGCCGTTCACGGACATTGGGCTCTCCAGTCCGCCCGCCCACGAACGGGATTTTTGGGTCACAATGCTCGCCGTGAATGCTGCCGGTCAGTTGAAGCGCGGGCTGGCGCTGGCGGGGCTGGCGGCGCTGCTGTTTGGAATGACCGCGCCGGGCTTGAAACGGGCCAGCGAAGGGGCGGGCGCCTTCGCATCGGGAGGGCTCGTGTACCTGGGCGCGGCGCTCGCCGCGGGGCTGCTGGCCTGGGCGCGCGGGGCGCGCGAGCGCGGTGGGCTTGGCCGGCCGGCGCGTTCCCGGCTGGCCCTGGTCGCCGTGCTGGGCGCGGTGGTCGCCCCGGCCTTGCTGGTGGCCGGACTGCGCCGCACCGACGGGGCGACGGCCTCGCTGCTGCTGTCACTGGAGGCGCCCTTCACGATCGTCCTGGCTCGGCTGTTCCTGCGGGAGTACGTGGGCGTGCGCGTTGCCGTGGCCGCCGTCGCCATCACGGCCGGTGCGGCGGTGCTGGTCGTAACGTCCGCCGGCGGCGGCCCGGCCGCCACCCTGGCGGGCGTGCTGCTGGTGGCGGCGGCTGCGCTCAGCTGGGCCCTCGACAACATGCTGTCGCGCGCGCTGGCCGAGCTGGAACCGTTGCGTGTGGTGACCGGCAAAGGGCTCCTGGGCGCCTTGCTGTCGGGCGTCGTCGCGTTGAGCGTGCGCGAACCCTGGCCGTCGGCTGGTAATGCAGCGGCCCTGCTGGCGCTGGGCGCCTTCGGGTACGGGGTCAGCCTGCAGCTTTATCTGCGCGCGCAACATCTGATCGGCGCCGCGCGGACCGCCTCGATCTTCGCCACCGCGCCCTTCGTGGGCGTGGCCGTCGCGTTCCTGCTGGGGGCGCCCCACCTGTCGCTGGCGTTTCCGGTCGCCGGCTTTTTCGTGGGCGCGGGGGTGTTGCTGCATCTGTCGGAGCGCCACGCGCACCGCCACCGCCACGAGCCGCTGGAGCATGAGCACCTGCACCGGCACGACGACGGCCACCATGAGCATGTCCACCAGCCGTTGCCCGACGGTCCCCACAGCCATCCCCACCGGCATGGTCCGCTGGATCATTCGCACACGCACAGTGAGGACCTTCACCATCGCCACGCGCATGACCCGGAAATAACAGGGGAACACTGACGCGCCCGGCGCGGGTGGACCACCGACCCGGGTCCTCCGCCGACGGTGATGGTTCCCAGCTACAGGCGCAAGAACGTTGATGATCGGCGAATCAGAATGCTACCAATGGTCCGGGTCACGCTATAAGTGACACGGCCCCGCGTCACGCGGCGCGGCGCGAAAACCCAGCCCGAAGCCCCCGTAGCCTGCAGGAGTACCCATGCCCGGATCGAGACTGGTCTCCCTCTCTCTTTGTATCTCCGCGACCTTGCTGTTCGCCCAGTGCGCGCCTGCGCCCAGCAGTTCCTCCGGCAGTGGAGGTGACAGTGGCTCCGGTGGCAGCACGGGGTCCGGCGGGTCCACCAGCGCGTCGGGCGGCTCGAACGCTTCCTCTTCCGGGGGCTCGACCGGAAGCTCCTCGGGGGGCGTGACCGGGTCGTCTTCGGGCGGCAGCGTGGGAAGCGGCGGGACATCCACCACCAGCAGCGGCGGCGCGGTGGGCACCGGCTCGGGCGGCAAAGTGGGCTCCGGGGGCAGCGGCACCACCGGCTCCGGTGGCAGCAACGCCACGTCGTCGGGCGGCACGGTCGGCACCACGGGCAGCGGGGGCGCCGGTTCCGGGTCGGGGGGCGCCACCGGCAGCGGCGGCAGCCCTGTGGATGCCAACGGCAAGGGCCTGGCCAAGCCTGGCGACATGACGATGATGTCGAAGGACTACCTGAACCTCGGCGAGATGCGCCTCATCAACAATCGCTGGGGCTCGGACGCGCTGAACTGCAGCGGAACGTCGCAGAAGGTGTACGTCAACCAGGACGGCACCTTCGGCTACGACTTCAATCGCCCGACCTGCGGCGGCATGAAGGGCGACCCGGACTTCCCCGAGGTCGAGTTCGGCGTGGCGCCGTTCGGCAGGACCAGCAGCTTGTTGACGACCCCCAAGTTCTCGTCGACCACGCTGCTGCCCATCCAGATCAAGAACCTGCAGAGCGCCACGGTGAACATCGACACGTTCAACACCAACTTCCAGAAGCCGACCTACTGGGACTCGAACTTCGAGTTCTGGATCAGCAAGCAGGATCCCACCCAGAACGACAATGCCGGCGTCTACGCCGAGATCATCGCCTTCGTGGGCTGGGAGAGTGACCGGCTGAGCAAGCCGAACGGGTGGCCCTGCGACAAGAGCGGCAACATCACCGCCGGCGGCAGCGGCTTCAACCTGTGCCACCAGAGCGACACGTGGTCGAACAATCAGTGGCGCTTCTTCAACTTCAACGTCAACAACGGTCCGATGTCCACCTTCAACAGCAAGGTCGACATCAAGGCGATGCTGGACTGGGTCATGCAGAACTACAGCGGCTTCACGCAGGACATGTGGTTGACCCGCATCGAGGTCGGCACCGAGGTCGACGACAACACGCAGGGCTCGGGCAAGATCAACGCCCTGACCTTCGAGATCAACGGCCAGTCGCGGTCCAGCCAGCTCGCGAAGTAGGCGCCGTCGAGAGCCGCGCACGACCAGGCGGACAGGAGGCGGCGGACGAACCGGCCGCCTCTTTCATCGAAGCGGACCGTTCGCGACCGCGGCGGAGGGCCCCGCGGCGCCGGTCCCAGGCGTCGTGGTGCAGGTGGCGGGATCGTAGGTGGCGCCCGCGAACTCGCGCCGGAAGATTCGCTCCACGATCAGGCTGGCGTCCTCCGGCGTCAGCGGTGCCCCGGCGGCGCAGTTGCCCAGGAAGCGCGTGTCGTCGACGGCGATGTGAAGCGTCTCGTGCTCCGTCGCCACCAGCGGCGCCGCCGACCTGACCGCCACCAGGTCGGTGGGGGGCGTCCCCTGCGCCGGGGTCCACCCGGGTGCCAGCAGCGCGTAGGCAACGTCGTCGGCTGGAGTCGCTCGCTGCGGGGCGGACCAGGCGCCTGGGGGGACAGGGTCCGGAAACAGCGTGCCGGCCCACCAGGTCCGGTAAACGGTGACGGGAGCCGATGGTACGTCGGGAAAGGCATTGTCCACCACGGCGGTGGTGGGGGTGTCGTCGCAGCCCAGCGCGCCCATCGCCACGGCGCTTGCCAGCAGCCACACCCCGCGCCCAGGCCATCCCTTTCCGTTCGCGCGCATAGGCGTCAGCCCCTTCAATCGAGATACAGCGTGGCCAGCAAGCGAACCGTCAGCGGGTACGCCGGTGTGTAGTTGATGTCCTCGCAGCCGTAGAAGCGGCCCGCCGCGGGGCTTCCTCCGGGCGCCGGCGCCAGGCGGGCGTTGGCGCCGCAGCTGAATCCCGCGGGCAGGGGGGAACCGAGGCCCGGCTCGGTGCGCAGGCGGCTCACGGTGGCGAACTGCGCCGACCGGAACGCGGCGTTCAGCAGGTTCTCGAGGTCGAGCGCCACGTCGAACCACCGGCGGCGGTAGCCGAGGTGCAGGTCGAGCTGGGTGAACCCTGGCGCGGTCAGGGCGCCGTCGTCGGTGGCCGGCCTGTCGCCGATGCCATAGAAGCGCAAGCCGGCGCGGGCCACGCCGGCCCCCAGCGCGTGACGCCCGGACAGGCCACCGGCCCAGGTCTGCCTGGGCGCCAGGGCCAGCCCGCCGCCGTTCGCCCTGTCGGTGGTGAACTGCGACTTCGTGAAGCTGAGTTGCAGGTCGGCGGCCAGCCAGGGTGTCACCTCGTACCGTGTCTCGACCTCGACGCCCCGCCGGGTGGTGGGATCGCTGACGCCCGTGGTGCCGTCGTCGCCGTTCCAGACCGTCTCGCTGGCCAGGTCCAGCTGCCACAGCGCCACCGCCAGATCCCAGCGCTGGAACAGCCGCGTGCGTGCGCCCAGCTCCTCGGCCCTGGCCCGCGCCAGCGGGGTCACGGCCGGTTGGCCGAACACGCCCCGCACGTCGTTCGAGTGAAAGCCATGGCCGTAGTTCGCGTAGACGTCCAGCTGGGCCCGGGGGCGATCGAGCGGGGTGAAGATCAGGCTCGCCTTCGGGCTCAGCTGATGCGCGTCGCCCACCCCGCCGGCGGCAGCGGCCGACGCCAGGCGATTGTCGACGGCGAACGACAGCAGATCGGCGCGGCCGCCCAGGTCCGCGCGCAGCCAGCGGGCCGGCGTGATCTCCTCGTTGAAGTAGGCGGCCAGGAAGGTTTCGTGCACGTCGTTGCTGCGCACCGCGCCGAGCTGCTGGCGGTGCAGCGTGTCCCACAGCTCCTCGTGGATGTCGTCGCTGCGCATGTCCCCGCCGATGGTGGTGTCGAACGTGACAGGTCCAGCGTGGCGCAGGTTGCGATAGCTGATCTTGGCGCCGTAGAACACGCGCCGGTCGACCTGTTCGATCTCGTCGCCGTTCTCGGGATCGCGCAGGTACAGCGTGAAGTTCGAGAACAGGTTGAAGCGATAGCTGGCCAGGTAGGCCAGCGCCTTCAGCTCGCTGGTCTCCGTGGGGCGCAGGCGGTACTGCAGGGCCAGCTGGTGCCGGGCGGTGTCGCCGCCCTCGTCGGGATCGATCGAGCCGAAGCGGCCGACCAGCCCCTGCGCCACGGCGCGCGCCGGCAGCTGTCCGGAGCCGTGCCAGTCGCCGGCGTAGCTCATCTCGGTGAGGGACAGGCTGGAGGTGGGCGTGGGATCGTAGGTCAGCTTGTTGAACAGCTTGTACTTGTCCCAGTTCTCCGGGTTCTCGAAAGGGCCGTTCTGACGGCCGATCTCCGCGGCGAAGGTGGCCTGGAGGGGCAGGTCCTGGAACCGGGGGCTGGCGATCACCAGGCCGCGATAGCCGGCCGCGCCGTGGCCGGGCGAGCCGACGATGCCGAAGGCGGCGGCGCTGTGCTCGAACTGGTCACGCGACACCATGTTCACCGCGCCCGCCGTCGCGAAGTCGCCCTGCTGCGCGAAGTAAGGCCCCTTCGTGATCTCCACCCGCTCGACGACCTCGGGGATGATGAAGTTCGTGTCGGCGAAGCCTTGTCCGTGCGCGTGGGCGACCAGGTTGATGGGCACGCCGTCGATCGACAGCGCCAGATCGGTGCCGTGGTCGGCGTCGAAGCCGCGCAGGAAGTACTTGTTCGCCTTCCCGCCGCCCGAGTGTTGCACCGTCACCAGGCCCGGCGTGACCCGCAGGATGTCCTGCACGCTGCCGATGGGACGAAGCTGGAAGTCGCGATCTTGCACCGAGAACGACGAGGCGGCGCTGATCGGCCTCGTGCCCAGCACCAGCGTGGACTGGTCGGGGCCCATCTGGGTGACCTCGCGGGCTGGCGGCGATGGGGCCGTTGCGACCGCTGGGGCCGCCTGGTCAGGCTCCCGCTCGGGCGGCAAATGGAACTCGTAGGTGAACTCCACCGTCGACGCCACCGGCACCCCGCGACGCTTCGCCGGTTCGAAGGTGAACCGCCTGGCCGCGGCCACCGCCGCCTCGTCGAAGCCATGCCCCGCGGCGCCGGTCACCCGCACCGCGACCACCGCGCCCGTGGCGTCCACGTCCAGCTCCAGCCCGACGTTCCCCTCGAGCTTGCCTGCCAGCGCCTGCGCCGGGTAAGGCGCGTCGGGATGTTCCTTCAGCGACGGTGCCGTCATGACCTCGCCGGCCGCCGCAGCCGTCGCCGGCTGTTCGGCGTGGACTGCGCCGGGCGGCGCCGCGGCCACCAGCGCGGCGGCCAGCATGAGGCGGCGGTAGAGAGGGGGCCCGGCGATCATGACGCTCCGGTAACACGTTTCGACAAAGTCGTGCCAATAACATGAGCTGGCGAAATCGTGCTACTACTTTTCCGCCGGCCGCACCGATGTTGCACAAACGCGACGCGCTTCACCGATCCGTTCACGTAGATCCGACGCACTCATGGTCGTGGTGATCGGATCGCCGCCTTCTCCCGAGCGCCGGCGCGGGCTGTCGCGCTGGCTTCGGCGCGGCGGCGGCGCCTTGCTGGCGTCAGCGGTCGTCCACGCGGCGGCGGCCGTCACGGTGGGGGGCGTGCTGGCCCGCGGGACGCGTGGGGGTGAGCATCGCGCCGAAATGGTCGAGCTGGAGCTGGCGCCGGCGGTGGAGACGGCGGCCATGATGCCGATGCCGGCCGGCGCGGCGCCCGCAGCGCCGGCGGAGCCGGCGCGGGCCCACCCGGCGCCCCGCCGCCGCGTCGCCGTGCGATCGGCCGCCCTCGCTTCGGCGCCCGCTGCCGTGGAATCTCCGGTCGTCGCAGCGCCCCGGTTCGTCATGAGCGCGGGCACGGTCGCCACCCGCGCCGCCGCCGCGCCGGCGTCCCCGCGGGGCTGGCCGTCGCTGGACGCGGCCAGCGCCGATGGCGAGGCGGGCACCACCTTCGGCGAGGGCGACGTGAACGAACCGGCGCGGCTGATGACCGCCAGTCCCCTCGTCTATCCGGCCGCGGCGCGGGCCGCGGCCATCGAGCTCGACTTTCCCGTCGAGATCGTCGTCGATCCGGCCGGGCATGTGGTCTCGGCGCGGGCTCTGCGCCACGCCGGCTACGGGCTGGACGAGGCGGCCCTGCGCGCCATCCGTGAGTATCGCTTCTCGCCGGCCAGGCGGGCCGGTCGCACCGTGCCGGTGCGCATGCGCTGGACCGTGCAGTTCCGGCTGCGCTAGGCCGACGCCGGCCGGCGACGGCGCTGCCTCCAAACGAACCGGCCTCGCCGCCGGGCGGGGCGGCGCTGCGAAACCGGCCGGTGGCGCTTGCGTGACAATTGCGCGTCGCCGGGCTTCCCACATGGACCGCGTGCCCCCGGCCTGTGATAACGCGCGCGATGGATGAGGTGTTCGGGCTTTTCCCCATTCCTTTCATGCGCGCGCGCGGCACGCTGCCGCCGCCGCTGGTGGCCCGTCTGGCCGAGCACTTCTCGACGCTGGTCACGAACGACAACAACTCGTCCGCCAACCTGGCCCACACGGAGATGCTGAAGCCGATGGACAGCCCGCTGCTGGCGAAGGCCGCCGAGCTGATCGCGCCCAAGCTGATCGACTTCGGCGCCATCATGTTCGGCGAGCGCCTGCGCTGGCACCTGAAGGAGATGTGGGTGAACGTGATGGACAAAGGCGGGCGGCAGGCCATGCACAACCACGCCAACAGCTTCGCGTCGGGCGTGGTGTACCTGACGCCCACGCATCCCGGCTCGCAGACGGTGTTCATGAAGTCACCGGGCGGCACCGAGTTCCTGTTCCGCAACGATCACCAGGGCACCACCCCCGGCGAGTTCAGCGCGGACAAGTGGATCAGCCCGGCGCCCGAACCGGGCGATCTGATCCTGTTCCCCAGCTACCTGATGCACGCGGTGCCGCCGAACCAGGGTCAGCGTCGCATCACGCTGTCGTTCAACGCTCTCCCGGCGCAGCTCGACTCGTGGGGCTACGTCGTCAGGCTCAGTTGAGCGGGTCACCCCGGCCCGGTCCGACGCGCGCCCGCCTGGCCCCGCCGCGGGCTGGCCTGGCATCGGTCCTGATGATGGCGTCCGGCTTCGCCGGCCTGGGCTATCAGATCGTCTGGACGCAGCAGTGCGGGCTGTGGCTGGGCCACGAGGCGGCGGCCGTGCTGGCGGTGGTGTCGGCGTTCTTCGGCGGGCTGGCGGTCGGTGGGTTCGCGTTCGGCGCGCGCGCCGCCGCCACGCCCCGGCCGGCGCGCTGGTACGCGGGCTGTGAGCTGACCATCGCGCTGTGGGGGCTGGCGCTGATCCCGTTGATGCCCCGGGTGGGCGGCGTCGTCGCCTCCCTGATGGGCGTGCGGCCCTCGCCGGCCGGGCAGTGGCTGCTCGCCTTTCTGACGGCGTTCGCGCTGCTGCTGCCCGCGACGGCGGCCATGGGGGCCACGCTGCCGGCGATGGAGCGCCTGGTGGCCAGCATGTCGAACGCCGGGGGGCGCCATTCCATCGCCGCGCTGTATGCCAGCAACACCTTCGGCGCGGTGGCCGGCGTGCTGGGGGCGGCGTTCGCGCTCGTCCCGGCGCTGGGGCTGGCGGGCACGGCCGGCATCTGTGCGGCGCTGAACACGCTGTGCGCGGCGGTGGCGCTGCGCGCGTTCGCTGGCGGCGACGCCCCGGCGGACATCCCCCTTCGGCGCCGGCCGGGAAGCGGCGGCGTCCTGGGGCGGCTGGGCGCCACGGGTCTGCTGGGCATCGGCTTCGAGATCCTGGTGGTGCGTGTGCTGGGCCAGGTCACCGAGGGGACCGTGTACACGTTCGCCATGCTGCTGGCCGTGTACCTGATCGGCAGCGCGGCGGGCGCCTCCGCCTACCGGCGCTGGCACCCGGCAAAGGCGCCCCCGTCGTCATCGCTGCAGGGGGACCGGCCGACGGACGTGTTGCTGGCTGGCCTGGCCGGCGCGTGCCTGCTGGGAACGGGGGCCCTGTGGGCCGCGCCCGCCGTGAAGGCGTCAGTGACGCGCGCGCTGGGTGCCAGCGTCGCCGCGGCGATCGCGACCGAAGCGGCGCTGGCCCTGCTGGCCTTCGGTCCCGCGACGGTCGTGATGGGCGCGCTGTTCAGCCATCTGGTCGAACGCGCCCGCGACGCCGGCGTCAGCTTCGGGGTCGCGCTGGGGGTGAACACGCTGGGCGGCGCGCTGGCGCCCGTGCTGTGGGGCGTGGTGGCGGCGCCCCTGCTGGGCCCGAAGGTGGCGCTGGTCCTGCTGTCGTGCGGATACCTGGCGCTGGCGTCGGGGCGGGCCTGGCGTCGCGGGCCCGCGCTCGCGCTGCTGGCAGGGGCGCTGGCGGTGGCCCTGTTCGCCCCGCCCCTGGCCTTCGTCGACGTTCCCGCCGGGGGCCGACTGCTGGAGTACCGCGACGGGGTGCTGGCGGCCGTCAGCGTGGTCGAGGATGCCCAGGGCGTGCGGCGCCTGCGCATCGACGACCGGGAACAGGAGGGCAGCAACGTCACGTTCCACTTCGACGCCCGGCAGGCCTGGCTACCGCTGCTGCTGCACGCGGCGCCACGCCGGGCGCTGTTCCTGGGCCTGGGCACCGGGATCACCGCTGGCGCCGCCGCGCTCGACCCGCAGCTGCAGGTCGACGCCGTCGAGTTGCTGCCCGAGGTCATCGAGGTCTCGCGGCGCTTTCGCGACCAACTGGGGGACGCGGCGAACGCGCGGCTGCGGGTGCAGGCGGCCGACGCGCGCCGCTTCGTGCGCGCCACCGGTGAACGCTACGACGTGATCGTCTCCGACAACTTTCACCCGGCCCGCAGCGGGTCGGGGGCCCTTTATACGCTGGAACACTTTCACGCCGTCCGGCAGCGGCTGGCCCCCGGCGGGCTGTTCTGCCAGTGGTTGCCGTTGCACCAGCTGGACCTGGCCAGCCTGCGCAGCGTGGTGCGATCCTTCCTCACCATCTATCCCGGCGGCGCCGCGCTGCTGGCCAGCAACAGCCTGGAGACGCCAGTGGTGGGCCTGGTGGGAACCGCAGAGGATGAACAGCGCTTCGACCCCGCCGTCATCCGCGGTCGTCTGGCCCGGGCAGCGGCGGCTCCGCGCGTGAGAGAGCTGGGGCTGGACGACGAGCTCTCCGTGCTGGGGAGCTTCATCGCCGGTCCCGGGGCGCTGGCTCGCTTCGCCGACGGCGCGATCGCCAACAGCGACGATCGCCCGGTGGTGGCGTATCGAGCCCCTCTGCTCGCCTACGCCCCCGACTCCACGCCACGCCAGCGGCTGTTCGCGCTGCTGGCCCAGGTCTCGATCGGGCCGGGTGACGTGCTGCGCCCGGGGACGGAGGCGGCGATGGCGGCGCGCCTGGCCGCGTACTTCGCGGCGCGCGATCTCTTCCTCAGGGCCGGGCGGGACGTCCATCCTTCGGCGGGCGCCGCGGAGATGCTGGCGCAGGTCCGCGAGCCGCTGCTGGCCGTCCTCCGCCTCAGCCCCGACTTTCGTCCCGCGTACGATCCTTTGCTGGCGATGGCCACCGCGCTGGCGCGCTGGGATGCGTCCGGCGCGCGTACGCTGCTGGCCGAGCTGGCAAGGATGCAACCGCGGCGGCCGGAGGCGGCGCGGACCCTGGCGGCGCTGGACGGACGTCCCCCTGTGACGGCTCCGTGACGACGCGTGGTCCAGGCGCGAACGCGTCGCTGGACGCGGTCTCCGGATATCGAACAGGTCATTCCTCTTTCCGGAGTCACCGAGCGTTGCTTCGTGAGACGCGCGGAACGTCGCCGTTGGCAAAGCGACGTGATCTCCGTCGGGTGCGCAAGACGTTCGCCTTAGCCGGGCCGCTGGCTTGTCGCTTGCTGAGGGCCCTCACCGAAGTACCGGGCCGAGCTCACCGCGGCGGGCCCGCGGTGGGGCGCAAGGAGTGCTGGGGGAGTCACCGACTTGTTTGCTTGGGAGGCTACGCAATGAAACGTAACGTTTGGAAGATGACGACGCTGGCGCTCGCCTTCTGCGGGTACGCGTCTTTTGCAGGGTGCAATGGCAGCGGCGGCGGCAGCAGCTCGCCGGGAACGGCCAGTCAAGACGCGACCGGAACCGTCAGCTTCGCGCTGCAGGTGGGCGGCGCCGTCATCCAGACGGCCAGCTACACCATCACGGGCCCCAACAGCTACATGAAGACCGGGACCATCAACCTGGGCTCGTCGAGCACGCTGAGCACGACCATCGCCGGCATCCCGGCCGGCTCCGGCTACCAGATCGCCATCACGGCGGTGGCCGCCGACGGCGGCACCAGCTGCGGCGGTTCGGCCAGCTTCGACGTGATGGCGGGCAAGACCCGCGCCGTCACCGTGCCCCTGACCTGCAAGGAGACGGACAAGACCGGCAGCGTCCTGGTCAACGGCACGCTGAACATCTGCCCGACGGTCGACGGCCTGGGCGCCAATCCGGCCGAGGTCACCGTCGGCGGCTCCATCGCGCTGACGGCCGCCGCGCACGACAGCGACGCGGGCCCCTCGGCCTTGACCTACGTCTGGACCACCACGGCGGGCACGCTCAGCAGCGCCACCGCCGCCAATCCCACGCTGAGCTGCGACGCGCCGGGAACGGCCACCGTCAGCGTGACGATCAGCGACGGCGACCCCGCCGCCTCGTGCGCCGGCACCGCCTCCGTCCAGGTCAACTGCACCACCGCCTCGAAGGCGGCTGGCACCTACGTGGCGGGCGACTTCCACAACCACACCACCTGCTCGGACGGGTCGATCTCGATGCAGAAGCTGGTCAAGAAGGCGACCGACAAGAGCGACACGCCCTGGGGCCTCGACTGGTTCGTCCAGGCCGGTCACGGCGGCAACGGCAACCGCAACTGCACGCTGGTCGAGGACGCCAGCCTGGCCACGCCCGCTTATCCGCAGATCGCCGGCCAGGACGCCAACACCACCTGGGAGAACTCGGGCGTCACGCCGAAGGGCGACGTGTCCGGCACCAGCCCCAGCCGCAACATGTGGCGCTGGGAGTCGATCCAGGAGTTCCAGTACCCGGTCATCGAGTACCTGAGCGCGCTGAAGAAGCTGCCGCTGTTCCTGGGCATCGAGACGGTCGTCCCCGGTCACGAGCACACCTCGATGTCGGTGATCACCGGGCAGATCCCGAACGCCGTCGAGACCGAGACGCTGCCCGCCGCGCCTCCGTATTTGGCCATGGGCAACGCGAACCCGCTGGCCCAGTTCGAGTACTGCTTCGATCGCGCCGACGGCGACACCAGCCGCGGCACGGCGGCGAACAACTGGGACTGCTCGGTCCCCGGCAGCCTGAACGCCGCCGACCCGAGCTGGAACGCCACCGCCATGAAGCTGATCCCGGCGGGCGGCGCCGGCACGGGGACCAGGGGCCGCGCCAAGACCCTCGAGTCGCTGAAGTGGATGAAGCAGTTCCATCCCAACACCAGCTACTACGTCCCCGCCCACCTGGAGCGCGCCGGCCAGTTCAACCCGGACGGCAACAACGGCTTCAACGTCGAGGATCTGCGCGACTTCAACAACACCGCGCCGAACACCGCGTTCGGCTTCGAGACGCAGCCGGGCCATGGCGCCTCCAGCAACCGCGGCGAGTACGGCGTGCTGCGCAACAACTTCGGCAACAGCATGATCGTCGACAGCGTCGGCGGCACCACCTACGGCGGCACCGGCGTGTACGGCGGTCAGATCGGCGGCGTGTGGGACGCGCTGCTGGGCGAGGGCCGGAACTTCTGGTTCTTCGCCAGTTCGGACTGGCACAACCGGGGCAGCTTCGGTCCGGACGATCGCCGCAGCACCCAGGACTTCTACCCGGGTGAGTACCAGCGGACGTTCGCGCTGGTGCGCAACGGCAGCGACAAGCTGCGCCCGCAGACCATCGTCGACGGCCTGCGCAGCGGTAACGCCTTCTCGACGGCCGGTCAGATCATCGACCGCCTGGCCTTCGTGGCCTGCACCGGCAAGTCGGACGCCCTGGTGGGCGAACTGGCGCTGAACGCGGCCGTCGCCGGCACGGCTCCTGGCGCCGCTGGCTGCGCCACCATGGGCGAGAAGCTGGTCGTGGCCGCTCCGGCGGACGTCACCATCGGCATCGCGCTCCGTGACCCGGCGGGGACGAACGACTCGCCTTACACGTTCCCGAACCCGTCGCTGCTGCAGATCGGCGTCACCCAGCCCATCAACGCGCCCGTGCTGGACCACATCGACCTGATCGGCGGCGACGTCACCGGCTATCGCACGCCCGGCACCCCGGGGTACGCCGGCGAGTGGCCGCGCAACACGGCCTGGCTGCACGCCGACGGGACCACGGCGGATCTGTCCGCCGTTCCGGACGCTGCCAAGAACGTCAGCGCCGCCATCCTGAAGACGTTCAACGGCGCCAGCGCCTCGGGCTGGACCTCGGCGACCTCGCCGGTCGACGGCACGAAGTTCCTGGTCATGACGTTCAAGGTTCCGGCGGTGTCGGCGTCGCGCTACTTCCGTCTGCGCGGCACCAACCTGCCGCCCGCCACGCCGTTCGAGACGGACGCCAGCGGCAACCCGCTGTCGGACATCTTCACGAACGTGAACACGAACGTCTCGCCGGCTGACACCACGCACCTGAGCATCCCGTGCACCACGCCGCACAGCGCGAGCAGCCAGTTCGACGGCTGCCCGGACCACCTGGCCACCGCCACGGGCGCCACGAACCCCATCAACGGACAGAAGGCCGTCTCGTTCGACGTCGCCGCCTGGTCGGACCTGTGGTTCTACAGCAACCCGATCTACATCGAGGTGGCGGGGACCACGCCGGTCGCCGGCGTGAAGTGAGCCCGAGGGGGTAGCCGCCTGCGGGTTACCCCCGCCAGTTCGGGACGACCGAGGGCGTCGCGCGGATTTTTCCGCGCGGCGCCGTTTCCGTTTTCCACCTGCCCCAGGACGCAAACCAATGACCGCATCTTCCTTGCCCCTTCCTCATAGCCAATCCGCCGCCGACTCCACGCCGTCCATGCTGCCCCCGCCGTCCCATCTGAGCTGGCTGCGCGAGCCGTTGCTGCACTTCGTGCTGGCGGGCGGGCTGCTGTTCGCGGTGGACCATTTCCTGTTCACGCGCGCCGACGATCCGCACACCATCGTGGTGGGCGCCGAGGTGGACCGCGAGGCCATCGAGACCTTCAAGGCGGCGCGCGGACACGACCCCAGCAAGGACGAGCTGGACGCCCTGCGCCGCGTGTGGCTGGACAACGAGGTGCTGTATCGGGAAGGGCTGGCGCTGCAGGTCGACAAGGGCGACAGCGCCATTCGCGAACGGGTGATCTTCAAGGCGCTGAGCGTGATCGACAGCAACGTGAAGCTGCCGCAGGTGGACGACAAGACGCTGCGCGCCTGGTTCGAGGCGCACCGCGAGAAGTACGACGAGCCGGCCCGCTACGACTTCGAGGAGGCCGCGCTGACGGGCAAGAGCACCGAGGCGGACGTGCGCGCCTTCGTCGCGCAGTTGAACAGCGGCACGCCGGGTGACGCCAAGGCGGGGCTGCGCGTGTTCAAGGGGCGCCCCTACCAGAACCTGGTGCAGAGCTACGGCGAGACCTTCGCGCAGCAGCTGGCGGCGGCGCAGCCCGCCGAATGGCGGGCCTTCCAGACGCGCGATGGCTGGCGCGCCATGCGGCTGGACGCCGCCACGCCGGCCAGGCGGGCCACGTTCGAGCTGGTGCGCGGCCCGGTCCTGCAGGACTGGACCGACGCCACCGCGTCCGAGCAGCGCTCGGCGGCGGTGCGGGCGCTGGCGAAGAAGTACAAGATCGTGCACGAGGTGGCGGCCAAGGAGAACGGCGAGTGAGCCGGCGCGACCTGGTGCTGCTGGCCGCGTTGCAGCTGGCCGGCCTGCTGTCGCTGACGTCGTCGCGCGCCCAGGCCCACGAGATGACGATGGCGGAGATGGAGGTCCGTGAGACGTCGCCGGGCGAGTTCTTCTGGCAGTGGTCGGCGTCGAACGACAAGCGCCCCATGGGCAACGACCTGATCCCGCACTGGCCCGACAGCTGCGAGTCCGGTCCGAACGTCGTTCACTGCGGCGCCCAGGGCCTGCGCGGGACGTTCACCATCGAGGGCGTGGGCAAGCGCTACTCGGCGGCGCTGGTGAAGATCTTCTGGCTGGATGGCCAGAACCACGTCTACACGCTGACGAACGCCCAGCGAACCGTGCAGCTGTACGGCGGGGCCGACGACCGGCGCGGCGGTGGCGAGATCGCGCGCGCCTACGTGGTGCTGGGCATCGAGCACATCCTGAGCGGTGTCGATCACCTGCTGTTCGTGGGCGGCCTGCTGTTCCTGGTCGGCTTCCGGCGGCGGCTGATCGGCACCATCAGCGCGTTCACGCTGGCGCACAGCCTGACCCTGGCCTGCAGCGTGTTCGGGCTGATCGCCCTGCGGCCGGCGCCGGTCGAGGCGGCCATCGCCCTGTCCATCGTGCTGGTGGCCACCGAGGCCCTGCGCGAGCGCGACACCCTGGCGCGGCGCCTGCCCGCCCTGGTGGCGTTCCTGTTCGGCCTGGTCCACGGTCTGGGCTTCGCGGGCGCCCTGAAGAGCGTGGGCCTGCCCCAGCGTCACCTGCCGCTGGCCCTGCTGTGCTTCAACGTCGGCGTCGAGCTGGGGCAACTGCTGGCGGTGCTGGCGACGTTCGCCCTGGTGCGCCTGCCCGTCTCGCAGCGCTGGCTGGGGCGGGCCCGCCGCCCCGCGCTGTACGTCATCGGGATCGTGGCGGCGTACTGGTCCTGGCTTCGGATCGCCGCCCTGGCGGTGGCCGCGCGCTGAAGGGCCACCTGGCGGCGCCCCGATGAAGGCGGCGCGCGGGCCAGCCCCGCGCGCCTGGAAGATGCGCGCCTGTGGTGGCCGGGCCGTCAGCGTCCCTCCGACACCTCCGTGATGGCGTCGGGCATCAGGCCGTGCGCCTCGCGGTGCACGTCCAGCGCGGCGTGGGCGCTGGGCGCCTCGATCAAGCAGCGGACGGTGCCGGTGGCGGCGTCGAACCAGTAGTTCAGGTACCGCACGCCGTGCTTGCCTTGCGCGGCCAGATCCTTCGCGTGCGCCGCCGCCAGCGCCTCGGGCGTCACCTTTCCCGCGCCCAGGTGGTGGACGTCGAGGTACAGCTTGCGTCCGGGGGCCGGTGACCAGTCCAGGTTGTCGCCGGTGACCGGCACGATCTTGCCAGCCAGCAGCCCGTGCGCCTCGTGGTGCACGTGGTTGACCGCCTCGGCGGACGGCGCCTCGACCAGGCAGCGAATGGTGCCGGACCGCGCGTCCACCCAGTAGGCCCGGAAGGCGACGCCGTGCTTGCCCTGCGTGGCCAGATCGCGGGCGTGCGCGGCCGCCACCGCCTCGACGGTGACCTGCCCGGGCCCCAGCACGTGCTCGTCCAGGAACAGCTGCGACGCTGCGGGCCCGGACTTCTTCCCGGCCGGGTCGGCCGCCTCGCCGGCCTGGGGGCCCGCCCCCGCGAGGGCGTTCGTTCCCGTCCCCGCGCCCGTCGACCCGAGCGCCACCGCACCCAGCACCATCATCGTCTTTCGCATGTTCTCGGCTCTCCCTTCGTCATTCCCGTGATGCGCCGGCGACCGCCGCCGGCCGCGTTCACAGTGAGGGAGCGGCGCCGACGCCACCATGTCCGCCCATCCGCTAGAGATGTCCGCGCGTCCGGAACCGCCACCGTCGGTCGCTGTTCAGCGGGGCCAGCGCGCGGTAAGCAGAGGCAGCGAAAGCGCGGCATGTCGCTCGACACCCTGTCCGAGGTTCTTCGCGCCGTGCGGCTCAAGGGGGCGATCTTTTTTTCGATCGACGGCTCGGCGCCGTGGCTGGCCGAGACGCCGCCGGCGCGGGAGATCGGGCCCTACCTGATGCCTGGCTCCGGGCACGTGATGGAGTACCACATGGTCACCGACGGCTCTGCCTACGGCGCCGCCGATGGCGAACCGCCCGTCCGGCTGGAGACCGGCGACGTGATCGTGTTCCCGCAGGGCGATCCACACGTCATCTCCAGCGCCCCGGGGATGCGCGGCACCGTGGACTACCAGCCGTTCCAGGATGCGCGCGCCTGTCCCCTGCCCATCGGCCTGCGTCTGGACGGCGGCGGCGCCGAGCGGTCGCGCGTCACCTGCGGCTTCCTGGGGCTGGATGCCCGGCCGTTCAATCCCCTGCTGTCGGCGCTGCCGCGGGTGATCCACGTGCCGGGCCTGGGCGCCGAGCACGCCGGCTTCGCCGCCCTGGTGCGGCTGGCGGTGGCCGAGTCGGCGGTAAGCAGGCCGGGCAGCCAGGCGATGCTGGCCAGGCTGTCAGAGCTGTTGTTCGTCGAGGTGGTGCGCCGTTACATGGACACACTGCCGCCGGAGAATCGGACGTGGCTGTCCGGCCTGCGCGACGAGAGCGTGGGGCGCGCCCTGGGCAAGCTGCACGAACGGCCGGCGCACGACTGGACACTGGAGGAGCTGGCCCGGCTGAGCGGCCTGTCGCGCTCGGTGCTGGCCGAGCGCTTCACCCAGTTCGTCGGGCTGCCGCCCATGCAGTACCTGGCGCAGTGGCGCATGCAGCTCGCCGCCACGCTGCTGACCAGCAGCTCGGCGGGCCTGGCAGAGATCGCGGCGCAGGTGGGGTACGGCTCCGAGGCGGCCTTCAGCAAGGCCTTCAAGCGAAACGTCGGCGCCTCACCGGCCGAGTGGCGCCGCGGCCGCGCCTAGGCGGCGCGGCCGGCAGCGCCCGGGCCGTTGGCGTCGCCCCTTCTTTTCAGTGGAAGCGCGGGGTCGGGTCGAACGTCTCCCCGTGATCGTCGACGGGCTCGGGGGTGGCCGAGTCCGCCAGCATCGCGCCCAGGGGGGCGCCCATGACCAGGCCCACCGCACCCATCAACGCGCCGGCGACGGCGCCGTCGACGCCGGTCGCGATCCAGCTGCACGGGGCCGCCAGCACGGCGGCGCCGATGCTGGCTGCCAGCGGGTGGTGCAGGATGCTGTTGCCGGCGCGGCCTCCTCGTAACTTCAGTTGAGGGTCCATGACCGATGCCTTTCCTCGCGAAGCGCGCTCGCCCTGGCGGCGTCCCCGGCGCTTCGCGATCTTCCGGCGACGCCCGCCCTTCGCGCGATCCGGCGGCACCTTCGCGGCAGTCGCCGGCGCGTTCCCGAAGGAAAATATGGGTCGCCGCCCTGGCCACCGCCACCCTGAAACGGCGCCTGCCGCGACAGCGTCGCTAGGCCGCGGGCCGGGCCGGGCCCGGGACAAGCACGGCGGCCCCCTGCAGCCGGCCCTGACGAAGGTCGTCCAGCGCCTGGTTGGCCCGCGCCAGCGGGTAGGGCACGGCGGTGGCACGCACGGGCACCTGAGGGGCCAGGCGAAGGAACTCCTCCGCGTCGGCGCGCGTCAGGTTGGCGACCGAGCGGATGCTCCGCTCGCCCCACAGGTCGGCGTAGGGGAACGAGGGAAGGTCGCTCATGTGAATGCCGGCGCACACCACCACGCCGCCCTTGACCACGTTCTTCAGCGCCGCCGGCACCAGCGCGCCCACCGGCGCGAAGATCAGCGCCGCGTCCAGGGGCGCCGGGCTCGCCTGATCGGAGCCGCCCGCCCAGCTGGCGCCCAGCCCGCGCGCGAACGCGGCGGCCGCCTCGTCACCGGGACGGGTGAACGCCAGCACCTCGCGGCCCTGGAAGCGTGCCACCTGCGTGATCAGGTGGCCGGCCGCGCCGAAGCCATAGATCCCCAGCCGCCTGGCCTCCCCCGCGGCGCGCAGCGCGCGGTAGCCAATCAGCCCGGCGCACAGCAGCGGCGCCGCGTCGACGTCGGAGTAATGCCCGGGCAGCGGGAAGCAGTAGCGTTCGTCGGCCGCCGCCAGCTCGGCGAAGCCGCCGTCCAGCTGGTAGCCCGTGAAGCGGGCCCGGTCGCACAGGTTCTCGCGCCCGCTGCTGCAGTAGCTGCACACGCCACAGGTCCAGCCCAGCCAGGGCACACCGACCCGGTCACCGATCGCGAAGCGAGACACGGCGGCGCCGGTCTCCACCACCGTGCCCACGATCTCGTGCCCCGGCACCAGAGGCAGCTTCGGCTCGGTCAGCTCACCGTCGACGACGTGCAGGTCGGTGCGGCAGACCGCGCAGGCGCGCACCTGCAGCAACACCTGGCTGTCGCCGACGATCGGTCGCGGCAGCTCGGTCTCGATCAGGGGCCGCCCGGGCCCCGCCAGCACCATCGCGCGCATCGGGCGAACCTTGCCACGGCGGTGGCGCTCCGTCCCGTCCTCGCCAGCTCAACCCCGCGCCGCCAGCGCCTCGACCTTCGCCAGGACGGCTCGGGGGTTCATGATCCCCTTGTAGACATACAGCGCGGCGGGGTGCTCCTCGCCCAGGGCGTCCTCGCTGACCCGCAGGCGCTGACTGACCGCGAAGACGACCTTCTCGGCCAGTCCCCCCTCGACCAGCTCGACGCGGCGCCAGACGGCGGGGCGGCTCCAGAAGCCCAGGACCTCCAGGTGAACGGTGAGGCCGCGGGCCGGGTCCCGGAACGTCAGGTCGGGCACGCACAGCCCCACGCCGGGAAGGTCCAGCACCGCCGCGGCGGTGCCCACCGTCCAGGCCGTGTCGAGCGCCCGCAGCCCGCGCAGCAACGTCGCCACGTCGTCAGGCAGGCTCGACTCGTCGGGGGCCGCCGCGGGCGGGGCGGGCCCGGGCTCCGCGGCCCGTCGCTTGCGCGGGCGCGGCTTTTCTCCCCCCTCCAGCCGGAAGACCAGCGGCGCGCGCTCCTTCCCCCAGCGCACGTCGGCCTGCAGCGACCACCGGTCGGCCTCCCGGATCACCGGCAGCGCCAGCGCCAGCTGCAACCCGTACTTCGTGACCGACTCGAACAGGCTGTACGGCCCGTCGATGTCGATGCGGTAGCCACCGTCGGCGCCGGGGTGGATGGTGTGCAGCAGGCGCAGGAACTTCAGCTTCTGGAACAGGGCGCGATAGGCGCCGGGCGTGGCGCAGGCCACCTCGACCGTCACGCGCACCGCGCGCAGCAGCACGGCCTGCGCCTGGCCCAGGTCGTAGCTGTCCACCAGCAGCGCCGGCGTGGTGGGGGCAATCGCTTGCAGCACCTGGGCCTCGCGAAGGTCGGCGTACAGGTCGCGCTCCAGGTCGGCGGCCGCGCGCCCTTGCGCCACCGCCACCTCGTCCAGGATCTGGGCCCGTTCAAACGTGCCGGCCCGTCGGGCCGCCGTGGCGCGCAGGAACAGTTCGCGGCGCAGCGCCTCCGGATCGAACGCGCCCGCGGCGTCCAGCGCGCAGCGGTCCTCGACCAGCTTGCGCAGGCCGTCCGCCAGGCGGCGATCGCGCGGGTCGGTGTCGACGGCGGCCCACGCCTCTTCCAGTTCCTCGCGCGTGCGGCCCACATGATCGCGCGCCAGGGCCAGAAAAACCTCGGCCAGCGCCGCCGCGCGCTGGCGCCCCTCCTCGTCCAGCGCGGTGACGTGCAGGACGTTGCCGCGCCGGCGCGCGTTCACCAGATCAGCGGTAAGCACCGTGGTCCCTGCGGCGATCGCTGGTGAACGCCTCGCTGGTGTCGTTCGTGACCAGTTCGTACAGGACGGCGCGCTTGCCGTCCTTCTTGCGCAGGATGCGGCCCAGGCGCTGCACGTGCTCGCGCACCGAGCCCGAACCCGACACGACGATGGCCACGTTCGCGTCCGGGATGTCGACGCCCTCGTTCAGCACCTTCGAGGTCACCACCGCGCCGTAGCTGCCGTCGGCCAGGCGGGCCAGGATCTCGCTGCGCTCGCGCACCTTGGTCTGGTGGGTGATGGCGGGGACCAGGAAGCGGCGGGAGACGGCGTGGCAGGTGGCGTTGTCCTGCGTGAACAGCAGCACGCGGTCCTGGCGGTGCAGGTGCAGCAGGTGCTCGATGTAATCCAGCTTGGCCGCGGCGGAGAAGGCGATCTCGCGCTGGCGCCGGTAGGCCTGCATGGCCCGCCGCCCGTCGGCGCTGCGCGCCGACAACATCACGAACTCGGACCAGCCGCTGGGCCACCCCATCGAGATGCCGTTCACCTCGACGAAGCTGCGGTAAAGCTCGCGCTCACGCGTGTACTCCGCGCGCTCCGCCGGTGACAGCTCGATGGCGACCCGCTCGGTCTCGTACTCGGCCAGGTAGTCGCCCGCCAGATCGACGATGTCCTTGCGGTAGGCGATCGGGCCGATCAGCTCGGAGAGCTCGGCGTCCCGACCGTCCGTTCGCTCGGGCGTGGCGGTCAGGCCCAGGCGGAACGGCGCCAGCGCGAAGCGGGCCGCCAGGCCGTAGGAGGCGCCCGGCAGGTGATGGCACTCGTCGAAGACGATCAGGCCGAAGCGCGCGCCCAGGTGCTCCATGTGCAGGAAGGCCGAGTCGTAGGTGGTCACGGTCAGCGGGTGCACCTGGTGCTCGCCCCCGCCGATCACGCCCACCGGCTGGCCGAAGGTGGTGCGCAGCAGGTCGTACCACTGCCGAACGAGATCCAGCGTCGGCGCGATGACCAGGGTGGCGCGGCGCTTGGCGTCGATGGCCATCATCGCGACCTGTGTCTTCCCGGCGCCCGTGGGCAACACCACCACGCCCCGCCCGCGCGCCGCCGACCAGCCCTCCAGCGCCTCGCTCTGATAGCTGCGGGGCGGCCGCCGCACCAGCGCCCCGTCGGGCAGCGTCGCGTAGGCGCGGGCGCGGTCGTCGTAGGTGATCTTCTCGCGAACCAGCAGGCGCACGATGTCGGCGTAGGCGATGGCGGGCGCGCGGTGGCAGGCGGTGCGCGCGTCCCAGCGGCAGCCGGGCAGGGCGACGGTCGCGTCGAGCCCCCGCACCTCGACGGTGCCGGCCAGGAAGCCGAGCGTGACGGAAGGGGAGACGGCGGGGGCGGTCGCCGCCAGGCCCGACGGGTCCACCGGCCCCGGGTGGGAACGGGCGGTGTCGCCCGCGGCGAGCGGGGGAGTGGTCGGCTCCCCGGGGATGAACATGCGGCCAGTATATCGGCGGGCGAGGCGTGGCAAGCGCGGCAAATCAACGCAAGGGGGACGAACGGCGAGCCATCACCGGTGACCGTCGCTGCGGCAGCTCACGCCAGCAGTCGGCCGAACGCCGCCCGCGCCGCTTCTCGGGCAGGCAGAAGCGGGGCGGCGCCGTCGTACACCGTGCCGTGGGCGGGGATGATGCGTTCGAAGGGCCAGGCCAGCAGCGCCTCCAGCGACGGTCGCTGCGCCTTCCTGTCCTTCGTGTACAGGCGCCAGGCCAGGCTGACGGCCAGGCGCCGATAGGTGCCCATCAGCCGCAGCACCAGTCCGGTGGTGACGGTGGCTGGGTCGGTCATGTTGAACAGCACATCGGTCACCAGCAGGCTGCGGCTGGCGCGGTGAAAGAAGGCCACCTCGCGCAGCTTGGGCGCGCCCTGGATGATGAGCGTGTCGATCTCATCGCCCCACGGCGGCGTGTCGTTGCCCAGCACGCCCGCCGCCTTCAGGTCCGGCCGCTTCGGGGGCAGACCGGGGGCCAGGTACAGGGCGGCCCGGGGATAGCGTTCCAGGCACGGCGAGACGAACAGATGGTGAAAGCTGTTGGGGGCCACCACATGGCGAACCGGGCCCAGCGCGTCCAGCGCCGCCGCCAGCGGCTGGTCGATGGCGATCGGCGCGTGCAGCAGCAGCGACCGGTCGGGCAGGCGGATCACCGTCATGTTGATGGGGATCAGCACGCGGCCCGGCTTCACCAGCATCTGCTGCGCCACCCAGACGTCCTCGGCCACCGCGTGCAGCGTCTCGCTCATGAGAATTAGTAAACCTTCCTTGACCAAAGTGGTCAAGTACAATTGACGAAGCATGACGACCCCCCGACCGGCCGCCCTCCAGACCCGGGACAGTTTTCGAGCCGAGCTGGAGCGCCGCAAGAAGGACAGCGTCGGCCAGCTTTTGTTCCGGTCCGCTCGGCTGTTCAACGAGCTGGCGCTGTCCCGGGTGCGCGCGCGGCTGGGGGGACCGAAGATTCGCGCGTCCCACACCGCCCTGTTCCCGTTCGTCGAGCTGGAGGGCACCCGGCTGACGGTGCTGGCCACGCGCATGGGGGTCTCGAAGCAGGCGGCCGGGCAGCTGGTCGAGGAGCTGGAGCAGATGGGCGTCCTCGAGCGGGTGCCCGACCCCGCGGACGGCAGGGCCAAGCTGGTGCGCTTCTCGAGGCGCGGCCGGCGCGGACTGCTCGAGGGGCTGGCGCTGTTGCGGCGCCTCGAGCTGGACCTTTCGGCGCAGATGGAGGAGGGCGATATGGCGCGCTTGCATGGCATCCTGCTGCGGCTGCTGGCCGCGCTGGAAGCCGGAGATCCGGCGGCGTCGCGGCGGGCGGTCAGCCCCCGTCGCTGAGGCGCGCCGGGCAACGTCCCCGGTGCTGGCACGGTCCTACCGCTGGCATGCCGGACGAGGGCGTGAAGCCGGCGGCTCGGTCGGGCCGGCGTGCCTGCGGCGGGCCGGGCCGGCGCTGGCGCTGGCGCGGGGCCTGGCTGGCGTCGGCGGTCCTGCACGGCGCGCTGGCCCTGGCGGTGCGGCAGGTCCGCCGCTCCGCGGACGTTTCGCGCGCCGATTCAGCGGACCCTCTGGAGCTGGAGCTCGTCGATGTGCCGCCATCGAATGCGGGCGCGCCGGCGGCGTCGCCGCCGGCGCAGGGACCTTCGCCGCCGCGCCCGCGCGTGGTGCTGGCACATCGACCGGCGCTGCCGGACGCCCTGGCCGGGCGGCCACCGGCCAGCCGTCGCGCGGTGATGACGCCCGGCCCCGGCGCGGGCCAGGGCCCACCGGCGGGAGCGCCGGCCGGCTCGCCGGTTTTGCCCGACACGGCCCCTTCGCGGGCGCCGCCGATCCCGCAGGCCGGGTCCGTCGCCGCCGGAGCCCTGACCTCTCGGTCGGGATCGTCCGCCGAGTCCCCGCTCGAGGCGGCGTCCGGCTCGCCGTCACCCGCTGCGCCTCGGGCGGGGGCCACGTCTCGGACGCCCGCGTGGATGCACACGCGTCCCGGCCCGGACGTCGCCGTCGCCGCGCCGGCCGGGTCAGACGTCGGAAGGGCCCCCGGCCGGCAGGGGGCTCTCCCCGCGGCGCTGTCTCTCGACCAGCTGTCGCCGGCGGTGCGGGCGCGGGTCGCTGGTGTGGCCGCCGACGCGCCGGTGCCCGCCGCGCCGCGCATCTCGGTCGACCGCCTGCGCGCCGCGCGCGAGCGCGAGGAGGACGCCGTCGCGAACGTGCGGGTGGGGCGCGTCGATCCGTTTCTGCATGACTACGTCCGCGACGCGCGGTTGCGCTTCGAGGAGGGGGCGCGGCACATCGCCGCCCAGCTGCCGCTCGACGCGCAGAAGACGGCCGAGACGTGGGTGCATGGGTACGCCGCGCGTCTGGCTGACGCCAACGCCCGGGCGGCGCGCGCCCTGCAAGAGGGGCACACCCCGTCGGAGGCGCGAGAGGGCGACCCGCCGGAGCCATCGACGGAGCGACGCCCGGACATCCTGGGTGCGTACGGCGAGGCGACGCGGGCGGCCGACGCCGGCGCGATCGAGCGCCACGTCACCGTGTGCCTGACGGTGGCGCCGGGCCGGGACACGATCGTCACCGTGAAGCGCGAGTCGCGCGATCCGGCGCTCGATCGCCTGGCCCGCGAGGCCTTCGCACGGGCGGCCGAGGCGCGGCCCGTCCCGGCCGACGGTCATGCCGCGACCGCCTGTTACGACCTGCGCGTTCGCGCCTTCCGCATGCCGCCCGTTCCCGTGTTCAGTTGCGGCTGGGACAAGGACGGCCCGACCTGCGCCTGGCCGTTCAAGAAGATCACCTCGGTCAGCGTTCACCTGGAGAGCGTCGACTACGACGACCACGGCCAGCGTCCTTCTCTGCTGCGCCAGCCGCATTGAAGAGGCCGCGGGCGATTTCAGACAACCGCCTGCGGCGGCGTCCGAAGACAGCGGGGACATGGCCATCGAGCTGCTCAACCCCACGGGAGTGCCCGCGCTGCTCTTCAGGACGGCCGTGGACGAGACGCGGATGGCCGCCGCCGTCGTCGCGCGCGTCACCTATGACCTCGCGCGCGACGGCTCGGTGAGGCGCGCCGAGATCCAGCCCTGGGGGGTGTCGGCATCGCCGTGGGACGGACCAGCGGGGCCGATGCCCTCCGACGAGGTCTTCTACCGGGGTGGGGTCGACCTGTTCGTGTTCGGTGAGGCGTGGACACCCGGGGGCCGGCCGGCGCCGATCAGCCGCGTGCAGATCAAGATCGCGGGCCGCCTGCAAGCGTCCCTGACGGTCTTCGGCGATCGCGTCTGGGTGGGACGCACGCAGGCCCTGAAGATCTCCCCTCCCGCGGCGTTCACGTCAATGCCGCTGACCGCCGCGCGCGCCTACGGGGGGCGCGCCGCCTGGGACGGCCTCGAGGTCGCCTTTCCGGACAATCCTGAAGGAAAGGGCTTTTGCCTGGCCGAGGATCGGGCAGCGGGCACGCCGCTGCCCAATCTGGAAGCGCCCGCCTGCCAGATCCGCCGCTGGTGCGACACGCCCGAGCCCGTGGGCACCGGGGTTTGCTCGCGTTCGTTCGGCGCGCGGGTCCGGGCCGGCACGACCTTCGACCGACAGGGCCGCTTGACGGCCCTGCGCGGCGCCTTCTTCAACGACGCGTTCCCCGCCCTGGTCGCCGGGGCCGTCGAGGCGGGCGACCCGATCGAGCTGGATGGCGTATCGCCCGACGGGCCGTTGCGCCTGGTCGTTCCGCCACCGCCGCTGCTGGTCCAGGTGGCGATCGGCGCGGCCCGGGTGACGGCGCCGTTGCGCATCGATCAGATCGGCATCGAACCGGCGCAGCGGCGCTGCTTCATCACCTATCGCTATCCCTTTCGCTACCGCGTGACGGCGCGCGAACGGCGGACCTGCGCGCTGGCAGAGCCGGGGCGCACCGGTTGAAAAGGAGGACGACATGGCGCATTCGGTCTTGAAGGGGTCGCACGTGATGGTGGGCCGTGACCTGCACATCCCCTGGCCGCCCGGAGCGCCTGCGCCGGCGGCGGCCCCGGTGCCTTACGTGGCCATCGACCAGCTGCTCGGCCGCCCGCTCACCTGCCTGCGCAGCGCGCGCGTGTTCGCGGAGGGCTGCCCGGTCATGCTGCGCGGGAGCGACATCGGGCCCTTCATCGTTCACGCCGGGCCGCCCAGCCTGACGCTGCCGATCGAACTGATGACCAGCGGTTCGAAGACGCACTTCGGCGTGTCGTCCGTCCGACTGCGCGATCAGCACGGAGCGACAGGAAACCCCGGCTGCGCCGCGCTGGGCGCGGTGGGTGTGAACCTGAACTGCGGGACGCCGTCGCCGACGGTGGCCGCCGTGCTGGCGCCGACCACCGTCCGGCAGGGGACGCGCCTCGGCGATCTGATGTCGGGTGTGGCCAGCATGGCCACCGACTACCTGCTGCAGCGGATCGCCGGGCGTCTGGGCGAGCTGGCGGCCCAGGGGGCCGGGGGGCTGGCGTCGGCCCTGGGGCGGCGCCTGGGCGCGGTGACGCTGGGGCGGGTGGCGGCCCGGTTCGCCGGGCAAGCGGGGATCCGCGGCAGCGTGGGCGCGGCGGCGGTAGCCGGACGCGACGCCGTCGCGCGCGACCTGGCCCGCGTCACCGCCGGTGTGAAGCTGTGGGGCGCGACGCCGCTCGGCTTCGTGATCGGCTCGCCGCTGGGGGCCTCCGTGTCCAACGTGCGCGGCTCAGGCGGAGAGGCCACCTTCCCTTCGCTGCTGGATCGGGCGAGCCAGCAGCTCGAGCGGCTGGGGGCGGCCACTGACGACGCCGTACGCACCTACCTCGACGACCCATCGGTGCCCGACGTGATTGTGGACCCGTCGCTGCGTTCCGTGCCGGCGTGAGGCTCAGTAGTGGGGCGGGGGCTCGTTGGCGATGGCGGGCGCCAGCTCGGTCAGCTGGGCCTTGGTCGCGGCCAGCTGGCGCAGCAAGCCGTCGATCGCCTTCTGCTGCGCGAACACCATCTCGCTCAGCTCGGCGACCTGTCGCTCCAGGTGCGTGTACCGGACCTCCAGCTCGACCAGGCGTGCTTCCATGGGAGGCGAATCTAGCTGAAGTCAGCGCAAGGTTGGGCGGGCCCGCCGGCGGCCCGCTGTCGATCGCCTTCGTCCGCACGCGCTTCCGCCGTCCATCCGGCGGCCCGGCGCCTCATCGGCTGACCGACTGCTGCCACGAGACCACATCGCCGTCCCGGTTGGCCACCACCGAGACCGCGCCGTCGTGGGAGATCACGATGGCCAGCCCGCTCGGGTTCTGCTGCACGAAACGGTACGCCGCCCGGTGGCGGGTGCCCACCTCGTCGATGGGGCTGGGCTGCCGCGTGCGTCCTTCGCTATCGCCGGCGTACCAGACGCGGGACGGGGTGGGGATCTCGCTCGACACCTCGGCCCCGAAGCCCAGCAGCGCGAAGCGCTTGTCCAGCACGACGGCCCCGTCGATGGCCGCCAGGCCGGCGATGACGCGGCTGATCTCGAACACGGCGTTCTCCAGGCGCTCCAGGTGCGGGCTGCCGTCGCGCTCGAAGTCCGACCAATCCACGGACGCCTTCGTCGTCCCCTCGGCCAATCGCCCCAGGATCTGGAACAGCAGCGTGCGGTACCGGCTGGCCGGCTCGCTGCGCGCGAAGGCGTATTTCAGGCGTAGCCCCGGAACGTCGGCGATGGTCCCGTGCGAGGGCACGTCCGCCACCAGGATCAAGCCCCCGTGGCGCGCCCCCAGGATCAGCTGGATGGCACGGCGGAGCATGTGCTGGCCGATGCGTCCCACCAGCGACGGCTCGACCGCGGTGGGTGAGGGCGCCGCCAGCTGCGTGGCCGCGTGCGCCCGCCGCACCTCCTCGCGCTCCTCCATGAACATCGCCCCCAGCCAGGCCGACGTGAAGACGTCCACGGTCGCATCGACCAGCGCGCCCAGGTCCAGCGCCCCGATCAGCTTGCCCGCGCACCGGACGGCCACGTGACCCGGCCCGGTGACGTGGATGATGGGATCGTAGGTCCAGTTGGGCACCACGCTGCGACCGCCCCAGGTGGGGGCCAGCCAGGCCGGACCGGAGTGGGCCAGGCCCCAGATGCGCAACGCGCCGTCGAACGCGTGCACGCCGATCAGCGTGGTCTCGAACGGCGCCGAGGGGGCCAGCTGGCGCAGCTCGTCCGGCGTGGCCGCCCGCGTGTGATCGAACATCAGCCGCAGCACCCCTTCGTTCGGCGCGCCGCCTTCGGGCAGGGCGTCGGGCGGGGTCAGCAACAGCCGGAAGCGGGTGGGCCGGGACTCCTCCGACGTCAGCGACGCGTGGAACGAGGCGGTCAGCGCCTCGCACAGGTGCTCGTGCGACACGTTCAACGTTCGGCCGGCCGGCCAGTGGTCGCGGGCGAAGCGAGCCAGGTCCGGCGGGTAGAAGTAGGGCACCCCCATCGCACCAGCATGCAACGGTTTTGTGCGCGCGGCAGGGCCTTTGCCCGAATTTCCGCGCTTCCGGCACCGGCGCCTCGGTCCCGTGGCGATCGCGGGGCTGCGGCGGCGGCCCCCGGCAGCGTCGCCGGTGATCTCGCGACGACCGGTCTCAGCGGCGAGGGCGCGGGTACGACCCGATCGCGGCGCTGGGGAACCTGCCCCCCCCCGCGCGAACCGGTTCCCACCTCCTGGTCGACGCGCGTGTTGGAGGCCGCTGGCGCGGCGGCAGGGGCCGGGCATGATGGCGGGGTGACGTTCCAGGCCATCCTGTTCGACAACGACGGTGTGCTGGTCGACACCGAGCGGCTGTACCTGCAGGCGACGCGCGAGGTGCTGGCCGGGGCCGGTGTCACGCTGAGCGACGCCGACTACGTCGAGCTGTTCCTGCGCACGGGGCGCGGCGCCTGGCACCTGATCGAGGGCGCGGTCGACGAGGCGGCCCTGGCTGCGTTCCGGGCGGCGCGCGACCGCCGCTACCAGGAGCTGATCGCCGCCGGTGACGTCCTGATCGCGGGCGCCTCGGCCTGCGTGGCCCGGCTGGCCCGCCTGTACCGGCTGGCCATCGTCACCAGCAGCGATCCGGCACCGTTCGCGCTGGCGCACGCGCGGACCGAGTTGCTGCGGCACTTCGAGCTGGTGCTGACCCGCGACCACTACCACCACAGCAAGCCCGACCCCGAGCCCTATCTGACGGCGGTGCAGCGGCTGGGCGTCTCCCCCGAGCGGTGCCTGGTGATCGAGGACTCGGAGCGTGGGTTGCGCGCCGCCAAGGCGGCCGGCCTGACCTGCTGGGTGATCCCGTCGCCGCTGACGCGCGGCGGTCACTTCGACGAAGCGGACGCCGTCCTCGGGGACCTGGCCGCGGTGGCGGAGCGCCTGCTGGGGCCTTCCGCGATTCCAGCGCGCCCGCCCGGGTGAGGCCGGTCGATGATGTCGCCGGACCGACACCCCCCACG
>Ga0105237_10000359_pt1 | contig 64494 bp, 59 predicted proteins | sample KBSC24metaG_FD_81520 | JGI IMG/M metagenome (GOLD analysis project Ga0105237, IMG submission 81520) | Corn rhizosphere microbial communities from Kellogg Biological Station, Michigan, USA - KBS C2-4 metaG | ecosystem: Host-associated > Plants > Roots > Rhizosphere > Soil | place: Michigan, USA... | reverse complement strand
CTGTCCCGCACATGTGGGAGAACCGCTGCGACGAGCGCACGCGCGAGCATTGGTACGCGAAGGTGCCAGGCGCTATCGCTCTGTGCGGCGCGGGTGCGCTCGCGGTCGGCATCGCGATGTTGGCGATGCTCGTCGTCTCCCGCGAATCAGTTGCACCCACCGGTGCCGTCATACCCCCACATCCGGTCACCACGGCCACGAGTGCGGCCCCGCCAACCGCCACCGCGGCGACCCCAGCCCCCTCCACCGCGCCGGAGACCGCCCCATCGGCGGTCCCCACACCGACCGTCGTACCCAACGTGACGCCCCCGCCGCAACCCTCACGAGTCACGGCGAGCACTCCACCTCCACCTCCACCTCGTAGCGTTCATCCGACATCGCATCGCGCATTCCCCCAGGAAACAACCGACTTTCAAGGGCCGCCCGGGACCAACGGGTGAGGATCCAGCATGCGCCGAGCCATGAAAAGTCGGAGGGCGTAAACGCCCTCCGACCTGGTGGGGTGGCTGACGGGGCTCGAACCCGCGACATCCAGGATCACAACCTGGTGCTCTACCAGCTGAACTACAGCCACCATTGCTGCCGAGCCGGTGGGGCTTTGCAGCGTCGTCGATCTTAGCCGGTCGGACCGCCCGCGGCCGAATCGATTGCCTCTGGCCCTTCGCGTGGCGGGCCGAGTTCGGCGGCCACGGCGGCGATGTCGCTGGTCGACGGGCCGGGCGGGGCGACGAACGCGGTCTGCCGGTAGTACTTCAGCTCCCGGATCGACTCGTGGATGTCGGCGAGTGCCCGGTGCGCGAGACCCTTCTCCGGCTGGCCGAAGTAGATGCGCGGGTACCACCGCCTGCACAGTTCCTTGATCGAGCTGACGTCGATCATCCGGTAGTGCAGGTACCCGTCAAGCGTGGGCATGTCCCTGGCGATGAAGCCGCGATCGGTGCCGATCGAATTGCCCGCCAGCGGCGCGGTGTTGGGTTGTTTGACGTGGGTGCGGATGTAGTCGAGTACCAGCTGTTCGGCCTCGGCCAGCTCTACGGTCGACGCCCGCACCTCCTCGGTGAGGCCCGACTTGGAGTGCATCTGCTGCACCACGGGCGCCATTCCGGCCAACGCGGCGTCGTCGGCGTGAATCACCACGTCGATGCCGTCGCCGAGGATGTTCAGCTCGCCATCGGTGACCAACGCCGCGATCTCGATGAGCCGATCGGACCCAGTGTCCAGCCCGGTCATCTCGCAGTCGATCCACACCAGTTCGTCGCGCACAGCGTTAAACAGTATTCGCAGCCCCGACAGGCGGCTCCCCACACCCACCGGGACCGGGTTCGGCAAGTAGTCTCTGCCGCATGGCAACCGAATCGACAGCTACTCCTGCGCAGCAGATCGCCGCTGGTTACGCGGTTGGAGGCCAGGCATTGGAGCTCGGCACCGTCGTCGTGGACGGCGTCGTCGACCCGACCGCCCTGGTGCGCATCCCACTGGCCACCGTGAACCGCCACGGACTGGTCGCGGGCGCCACCGGCACGGGCAAGACGAAGTCATTGCAGGTGATCGCCGAGCAGCTGTCGGCGGCCGGGGTGCCCGTGGTGATGGCCGACGTCAAGGGCGATCTGTCAGGCCTGGCCCAGCCGGGCGTTGCCAACGACAAGACGGCCCAGCGCGCCACCGATACCGGCGACAACTGGACGCCCACTGCGTTCCCCGTGGAGTTCCTCTCGCTCGGCACCGAGGGCGTCGGGGTTCCCGTGCGCGCCACGATCACCAGCTTCGGGCCCATCCTGCTGTCGAAGGTGTTGGGGCTCAACGCGACTCAAGAGTCGACGCTCGGACTGATCTTCCACTGGGCTGATCAGAAGGGGCTGTTGCTGCTCGATCTGAAGGACCTGCGCGCCGTCATTCAGTTCCTGACCAGTGACGAGGGCAAGCCGGAGCTGAAGGATCTTGGCGCCGTGTCGCCGACGACTGCGGGCGTCATCCTGCGCGCCCTGGTCAACCTGGAGGCCGAGGGCGCCGACACGTTCTTCGGCGAGCCCGAGCTCGAGCCGAAGGACCTGATGCGGCTGGACGCGCAGGGCCGCGGCGTCATCACGTTGTTGGAGTTGGGCGCTCAGGCGGCCAGGCCCGTGATGTTCTCGACGTTCCTGATGTGGGTGCTCGCCGATCTGTTCACCGAGCTGCCGGAGATCGGTGACGTCGACAAGCCCAAGCTGGTGTTCTTCTTCGACGAGGCCCACCTGCTGTTCACCGACGCCTCGAAGGCGTTCCTCGATCAGGTCGAGCAGACCGTCAAGCTGATCCGCTCCAAGGGCGTCGGCGTGTTCTTCTGCACCCAGTTGCCCACCGACGTGCCCAACAACGTGCTGTCACAGCTGGGCGCCCGCATTCAGCATGCGCTGCGCGCCTTCACCCCCGACGACCAGAAGGCGCTGACCAAGACGGTCCGCACGTACCCGAAGACCGACGTCTACGACCTGGAGTCGGCGCTGACGTCATTGGGCATCGGCGAGGCCATCGTGACGGTGCTCTCCGAGACCGGCGCGCCGACGCCGGTGGCGTGGACCAGGATGCGCGCCCCGCGGTCGCTGATGGGCACCATCGGCGACGCCGCGATCTCGGCGGCGGCCAAGGCGTCGCCACTGCAGGCCGAGTACGGCCAGACCATCGACCGCGAGTCGGCCTACGAGCGACTGACCGCCAAGGTGGCCGCCGCTCCCGCGCCGGATGCCGCGCTGCCGCCGCCGGTGTCGACCGGCGGTCTCGAGGTCCAGGGCAAGGTGAAGACTCAGGACGCCGTCGAGGGCCCGGGAATCGTCACCGAGGTACTGCAGAGTTCGGCGTTCAAGAGCTTCCTGCGGTCGGCCGCTACGGTCGCCGGCAGGGAGATCACCCGCAGTATGTTCGGCACGGGCCGCCGCCGCTAACCAGGCCGCGCGCGGCCGCGCCGAGATCTGCCGCAGGGTCGTCAGATCGCGGGCGATCACGACCCCCGTGCAGATCTCGCGAGAGGGCTAGTTGCCGCCGAGCTTCTTGTAGACGGCGCCCACGATCGGGGAAACGATCGACCGCGGCGCGTAGCCGCTGGCCACCGACATCGCCTTGGACGTGACGCCCGGGACCACCCGCATCTTGTTGCGGTCCAGGCCGTCCAGCGAGATCTTCGCGGTGTACTCCGTCGAGATCCACAGGAAGTCCGGGATCAACCGCTCGACGAGCGACTGCTCGTGCTCGGCGGGCAGCGTCTCGCGCACGGGCCCCGGCGCCAGCACGGTCACGTGGATGCCCTGGCTCTTCACCTCACCGCGCAGCGACTCGCTGAACGTATTGGCGAAGGCCTTCGACGCGGCATAGGTGGCGTTGTTGGGGATCGGCGAGTTTCCCGCCGCAGAACCGGAGATCAGGATCCCGCCGGACTGCCTCGACACCATCCCCGGCAACACGGCGAGGACGAGGTCGTGCACGCCCAACACGTTCAGCTGAACCTGCTTCTTCTCGTCGGCAGGGTCGAGGCTGGCGACCGGACCGAAGGTGGCGGTGCCTGCGTTCGCGCACAGGATCGAGACGTTGCGGGTGGACAGCTCGTCGCACAGCTTCGCGCGGTCGTCGGGGTCGGCAAGATCGGCGGCCCTGACTTCGACGGTGACGCCGTAGCGCTCGGTCAGCTTGGCGGCCAGAGCGGCCAGCACCTCCTCGCGGCGCGCGGTGAGGATCAGGTGATGCCCGCGGGCGGCGAGCTCGGTGGCCAGTGCCTCGCCGATGTTCTGCGAGGCGCCGGTGACCACCGCGCGGGCGTCGGGACTGGGAGCGGGTACTGGCATGGGGCCAATCGTAAGGACCAATAGAGTGCAGACATGAGCAGCCCCGGGGTGGATACCCAGACTCAGGGGCGGTCCCGAGTGGTGGCCTGGGCGTTGTGGGACACCGGCGCCACGGGTGTGAACGCCATCGTCGTGACGTTCGTCTTCTCCGTCTACCTCACCGGCCAAGTCGGTGCCGGCATGCCTGGACCCACCACGCCGACCGCCCTGCTCGGCTACGCGCTGACGGGTGCGGGGCTCGTCGTCGCGGTGCTCGCCCCTGCGACGGGGGTGTGGGTCGACGCCGCCCACCGCAGACGCCCGGTGCTGGCCGTCCTGACCGGCGTGGTGGTGGTCATGACGGCGTCGATGAGCTTGATCCGCGCCGACGCCGACTATCTCTGGCCCGGGTTGATACTCCTGGCTTCCACGGCGGCGTGCAGCGACCTCGCGACCGTCCCATACAACGCCATGCTCAGTGATCTGTCGACGCCTACGACATCGGGGCGGATCTCTGGATCCGGCTTGGCAGCAGGTTATTTCGGCAGCGTCCTGCTCTTGCTCTTGGTCTACCTCGGCTTGATCTCAGGGGATGGTGCCACCCGCGGGCTGCTTGCGATACCCGCCGACGACGGGTGGCCCGTCCGCTCGGCGATGCTGCTCGCCGCCGCATGGTTCACGCTCTTCGCGTTGCCGTTGCTGCTCACTGGACGGAACGCCCCGCGGGAGGAAGTCCGGGCCAGGATCGGATTCTTCGGCGCGTACCGCAACTTGTGGGCAGAGCTCACCGACCAGTGGCGCCGCGACCACAACATCGTCTACTACCTGGCGGCCAGCGCGGTCTTCCGCGACGGGTTGACGGGCGTGTTCACCTTCGGTGCGGTCATCGGCACGACGGTGTACGGGATATCGCAAGCCGACGTCCTGTTGTTCGGCATCTGCGCCTGTGTGATCGCCGCGATCGGCGCGGTCCTCGGCGGCATGCTCGACGACCGCATCGGATCCAAGCTCGTCATCATCGGATCGCTGACCGCCTTGATCGTCACCGCACTCGTCATGATGTCCCTCGACGGGCCCTTGGCGTTCTGGATCTGCGGGCTGCTGCTGTGCCTCTTCGTCGGCCCCACTCAGTCATCGGCCCGGACGCAGATGCTGCGCCTGTCGACCGAGGGCAAGGAGGGCGTGGCGTTCGGGCTGTACACCACGACCGGGCGCGCGGCGTCGTTCCTTGCGCCGTGGTTCTTCGGCACGTTCATCGCGGTATTCGGAGCGGACCGCGCCGGCTTGGGCGGGATCTGCGCCGTGCTCGCCATCGGCCTGGTCGGGATGATCGCGGTGCGGACGACGCGCCGAGCGCCGGTCTAACCCAGCGCGCTGCAGATCGTCAGGCCCGAACCGGTGCGCTGCTGAATCTGTGTGCCGCCCAGGGTGATCGAGCACGTGACCTCACGGCCGACGTTGATGATGCTGACACTCGCCGACTGGTTGGCCGGTTTGGCCAACTCGACTTGCTTGCTCCACGGCAGCATCACGTTGAACTCGGTCTGCAGAAGGCCGCCCGCGTCGACGTAGGTGATGTTGATCGCCCGTCCCGACCCGGCCACGTCGTAGACCACCGTCTCGGTCTCACCAGGTGCGGTCGATTCGCCAGGAGGGATGGTGGCCGACGGCGGCGGCGCGGGGACGACGCTGCGCGTCGTGGTCGGCGTCCGGGTGGTGGTCGTGGACGGGCTGGGGAAGTTGGGCTCCAGCGGCGTCGGCGCCGGCGCCATGACGGTGTCCTGTTGCGAGCTGTTGACGATCACCAGGGCGATCACCAACCCGATGACGATGAGCACCGAGACGGCCGCCAGCACCCACAGCCACAGCCGCGGACCCCGGCCGTTCGGGGCCGGCGGCTCGGGGGGCCCGCCGCCGGGGGGATACGGCGGCCGTCGGTACTGGTCCGTGGCGTTCGGGTCGTAGCCGTATGGGGGCAGCTGCTGGGTGGGGTTCGACGACGGCAGCGGCTGGTAGTACGAGCCCATCGGCGCTTGGTTGGAATACGCCGGATCGGCGTAGCCAGCGGTGCCGTAGGGCAGCGGCTGCGTCGGATCCGGAACATCGCGGCGTTGCGAATCGGTCATTCCCACCTCATGGCTGCAGGGTACCCGCGCGAAACCCGGGACCGCGGGTACGCGACGGCCGACGCCCGTCGGCCGCGAGCAAATTCTCGCGCAGGGTTTAGCCAAATTGTCACCGGGGTAATTCAAGATCACGCCCGAAGGGGCCCTCAACCAAGGAGGCCGACATGCGAGGTGGCGGAATCATCGGAGTCGTCGTACTGGTCTGGCTGTTGATTGGTGTGGTTGCCGCGTATCAGCGCGACTACTTCAAGACGGCCGAGAACAGTTGTGGCACCGCGGGAACCATTGCGCTGACCGTCGTTGCCGGGCCGCTGAACTACGCCGGGGTCAACCCGAAGGTAGCGAACTGCACGATTCCCCAACCAAGTCAGTAACCGTCCGGTACTGATCCCAATTCACGAAAGCTGGTCGTCATGATTGCCATCGGAGCGATTTTGCTGATCCTGGGACTCATCTTCAGCGTCCCGATCCTCACGTACATCGGTGTGGTCGCACTCGTCATCGGCGCGGTGTTCTGGCTACTCGGTGCGGCCGGACATGCGGTCGGCGGCAGGAAGGTCTGGTACTAACCTCTTGCGGCCGAGCCGAGAGCGGCCACGGTCATCGCGCGCAGCACGGCACGCGATGACCGGGCCGTCTCGGCAGCGGTGACCTGCTTGACGCTGTGCGGGGTCGAGTTCAACAGCCCGAAGATGGCATGCGCCATGAGCCGGGCGTCCTGTTCGCCGAGCGTCGGGTCAAGATCACGCTGGACCTGCACCCAGATCTCGACGTATTGCCGCTGCGACTTGCGGACTTGACGCTTCGCCGCCAGCGGGAGATGACCGAGATCACGGTCCTGGATGCGAATCAGATCGGATTCCCCGAGCGCGAAGTCCAGGTGGAAGTCGATGAGCCCATCTAGCGCAACGCGGGGCGTCTCCGCGCCGTCGACGACGTTCTTGGCGCCCGCGAGCAACCGGGCGCTGATGCCCACCAGCAACTCCACCAGAAGCGCTTCCTTGTTGGGGAAGTGTCGGTAGATCGCGGGCCCGCTCACACCGGCTGCGGCGCCGATGTCCTCGAGCCGCACGGCGAGGAATCCGCGTTCGGCGACCAGCCGCTCGGCGGCGGCGATGAGCTGCGACCGGCGATCCGACTTGGCCTTGCTGCGTCGCGTCTCGGCAGCAGTCGAGGTGGCCACTTCCGCCTCCCGTTCGATGGTGGACATTTCGGTTAATCGTCACTAACATACCACCAGTTAGTCGTGATTAACTCAAACGGACGGGTTCTGTGATGTCTACGCGGGTATCCCATCGCGAGCAGCATCTGGTGCTGGTGGAGGAGTTGCGCTCCAAGCTGGCCACCGCAGCACTCGGCGGGTCGGCCGGCTCGAGGGAGCGTCACGTCAGCCGCGGCAAGTTGTTGCCTCGTGACAGGGTCGACGGACTGCTCGATCCCGGCAGTCCGTTCCTGGAGCTGGCGCCGTTGGCCGCCAACGGCATGTACGACGACGAATGCCCTGGCGCCGGACTCATCGCGGGCATCGGCCGGGTGTCGGGCCGCGAGTGCATGGTCGTGGCCAACGATGCGACCGTCAAGGGCGGTACGTACTACCCGATCACCGTCAAGAAACACCTTCGCGCACAAGAAATTGCGGGCCAGAACCGGTTGCCATGCATCTACCTCGTCGACTCCGGCGGCGCGTTCCTGCCCCGCCAGGACGAGGTGTTCCCCGACCGCGAGCACTTCGGCAGGATCTTCTTCAACCAGGCCAACCTCAGTGCGCAGGGCATCGCGCAGATCGCCGCCGTGCTCGGATCCTGCACTGCGGGTGGCGCATACGTGCCCGCCATGAGCGACGAGGCCGTCATCGTCCGCAACCAGGGCACCATCTTCCTCGGTGGGCCGCCGCTGGTGAAGGCCGCGACAGGAGAAGTCGTGACGGCAGAGGATCTCGGCGGCGGGGACCTGCATTCCAAGGTCTCCGGCGTCACCGACCATCTGGCGCACGACGACCGCGACGCATTGCGCATCGTGCGACGGATCGTCTCGACGCTTGGACCGCGGACCGCCACGCCGTGGGACGTCGCCCCAACCGTCGAGCCGATCGCCGACCAGACCGAGTTGTACGACGTGGTGCCCATCGACTCCAAGACGCCCTACGACGTGCACGAGGTCATCACCCGCATCGTCGACGGTCCTTCCCCCGGCGCTTCGCTTGCCCAAGGTGGCAACTTCAGCGAGTTCAAGGCCGAATACGGCTCGACGCTGGTGACCGGCTTCGCCCGCATCCACGGCAACCCCGTTGGCATCGTCGCCAACAACGGCGTGCTGTTCGGCGAATCCGCCATGAAGGGCGCCCATTTCATCGAGCTGTGCGACAAGCGCCAGGTACCGCTGCTGTTCCTGCAGAACATCTCGGGGTTCATGGTCGGCCGCGACTACGAGGCGGGAGGCATTGCCAAGCACGGCGCCAAGATGGTCACCGCCGTCGCCTGTGCGCGGGTGCCCAAGCTGACGGTGGTGATCGGCGGCTCCTACGGCGCGGGCAACTACTCGATGTGCGGTCGGGCGTACTCGCCGCGGTTCCTGTGGATGTGGCCTAACGCCAGGATCTCGGTGATGGGCGGCGAGCAGGCAGCTTCGGTTCTCGCGACCGTCCGCGGTGACATGACGCCGGATGAAGAAGACGCGTTCAAGGCGCCCATCCGCGAGCAGTACGAGAATCAGGGCAACCCGTACTACTCCACGGCGCGGCTCTGGGACGACGGTGTCATCGATCCCGCCGACACCAGAACCGTGGTGGGACTGGCACTTTCGGTTGTCGCACAGGCTCCTCTCGAGCCCGTGTCCTACGGCGTCTTCAGGATGTGACCCCGATGACTTCACAGCTCTTCGATACCGTCCTGGTCGCCAACCGTGGCGAGATCGCCGTTCGGGTAATCCGCACGTTGCGGGACATGGGCATTCGTTCGGTCGCCGTCTACAGCGAGGCCGACACGGGCGCGCGGCACGTCTTGGAAGCCGACGCCGCCGTGCTGCTCGGTCCCGCCCCGGCGCGGCAGAGCTACCTGAACATCGACGCCGTCGTCGGCGCCGCCGTCCGCAGCGGCGCGCAGGCGGTGCACCCCGGGTACGGATTCCTCTCGGAGAACGCCGAATTCGCGGCAGCGCTGGACCGTGCGGGCATCGTTTTCATCGGCCCGCCCGCGGGTGCCATCGCCACCATGGGGGACAAGATCACCGCCAAGGCGGCCGTTTCGGCGTTCGGCGTGCCCGTCGTGCCAGGCATCTCGCGGCCCGGCCTCACCGACGCCGACTTGATCGAGGGTGCCCAGGCGGTCGGCTATCCCGTCCTCGTCAAACCGTCCGCCGGTGGGGGTGGCAAGGGCATGCGCATGGTCGAGCGGCCCGCCGACCTACCCGCTGCCCTGGTGTCCGCGCGCCGCGAATCGGCCGCGGCGTTCGGGGACGACACGCTGTTCCTCGAGCGATTCGTGTTGGTGCCCAGGCACATCGAGGTGCAGGTGCTCGCCGACGCACACGGCAACGTCGTTCACCTCGGCGAGCGCGAGTGCAGCCTGCAGCGCCGACACCAGAAGGTCATCGAAGAGGCGCCGTCGCCACTGCTGGACCCGGCCACCAGGGCCCGCATCGGAGCCGCTGCGTGCGACACCGCCCGCAGCGTCGACTACGTCGGTGCCGGAACCGTCGAGTTCATCGTCGGTGCGGCGAACCCGGATGAGTTCTTCTTCATGGAGATGAACACCCGGCTGCAGGTCGAGCACCCCGTGACGGAGATGGTGACGGGCGTCGACCTCGTCGAGCTCCAGGTGCGGATCGCGGCGGGGGAGAAACTGCCCATCGCGCAGGACGAAGTCGTGATGACGGGGCACGCCATCGAAGCCAGGGTCTACGCCGAGGATCCCGCCCGCGACTTCCTGCCCACCGGTGGCGACGTGCTCGAGGTGATCGACCCGTCCGGCGTTGGAGTGCGGGTGGATTCGGGCATCTACGCGGGCACCGTGGTCGGCAGCGACTACGACCCGATGCTGGCCAAGGTGATCGCCCACGGCGAGGACAGGGCCGCGGCGTTGCGCGGCCTCGACCGTGCGCTCGCGCAGACCGCGGTGCTCGGTGTGGTCACCAACGTCGACTTCCTGCGCTTCCTGCTCGCCGACCCCGACGTGGCAGAAGGCCACCTCGACACCGGCCTGCTGGACCGGCGGGTCGGCGACTTCACGCCGACGACGGCGGGCGACGACGAGTTCGCCGCCGCCGCGGCTTACCGCTGGCTGGGATTCTGGCAGCGGGCCACCGGCGACCCGTGGTCCGCGCCGACGGGGTGGCGGACGGGCGGGACCGCGCCGACCGTGCTTCGCCTGCAGTCGGGGGAGCGCACTGACCACGTGCGCATCGTCGGCACTCCTCGATCGGCGACCGTGACCGTCGAAGGCGGTGAAACACGGCCGCTGACAGCCACTCTCGACGGCGACGCGCTGACGGTCACGCTGGACGGGTTGCGAGCCCGGTATCGAGTCGCCGACTCCGGTCATCAGATCTGGCTTGCCGGGGACGACGGCGTCGCCCTGCTCGAAGAGGTGTACGAGGCACCGGTGCGCCCCGACGACGAACACGGCGGCGACGCCGAACTCGTCAGCCCCATGCCGGGTTCGGTGGTGGCCATCGGCGTCAACGACGGCGAACACGTCGGCGCGGGCACCGTCGTCGTCACCGTCGAGGCGATGAAGATGGAGCACCAACTGTCCGCGCCGGTCGACGGCGCCGTCGAACTACTCGTCGCCGTCGGCGACCAGGTCAAGGTGGGCCAACCGCTGGCCCGGATCACAACCGAGGAGTCCCGTCATGAGTGACTTTCTGTCCACCGGCACCCTGCCCGATCACTACGAGCAGCTGGCCAAGACGGTCCGCGACTTCGCCAAGAGCGTCGTCGCGCCGGTCGCCGCCAAGCACGACGAAGAGCACTCGTTCCCGTACGAGGTGATCTCGGGGATGGCCGACATGGGGCTGTTCGGTCTCCCGTTCCCCGAGGAGTACGGCGGCATGGGCGGCGACTACTTCGCGCTGTGCCTGGCACTCGAGGAGCTGGGCAAGATCGACCAGAGCGTGGCGATCACGTTGGAGGCTGGAGTGTCGCTGGGCGCGATGCCGATCTACCGCTTCGGCAACGAGGCGCAGAAGCAGGAGTGGCTACCACTGTTGGCCAGCGGCAAGGCACTCGGAGCATTCGGTTTGACCGAGGCAGGCGGCGGCACCGACGCAGGCGCCACCAAGACCACTGCCAGGCTCGAGGACGACGGCCACTGGGTCATCAACGGCTCCAAGCAGTTCATCACCAACTCCGGCACCGACATCACCAAGCTGGTGACGGTCACCGCGGTCACGGGGGACATAGGTGGCAAGAAGGAGATCTCGTCGATCCTGGTGCCCGTGCCGACGGAGGGCTTCACCGCCGAACCGGCGTACAACAAGGTCGGCTGGAACGCCTCGGACACCCACCCGCTGAGCTTCGACGACGTCCGGGTGCCGCAGGAGAACCTGCTCGGTGAGCGCGGCCGCGGCTACGCCAACTTCCTGCGGATCCTCGACGAGGGCCGGATCGCGATCGCGGCACTGTCGGTCGGCGTCGCGCAGGGGTGTGTCGACGAATGCGTGAAGTACGCCAAGGAACGTCAGGCGTTCGGCGCGGCGATCGGCACCTACCAGGCGATCACGTTCAAGATCGCCCGCATGGAGGCCCGCGCGCACGTCGCCCGCACGGCGTACTACGACGCTGCTGCGCTGATGCTGGCAGGCAAGCCGTTCAAGAAGGCCGCGTCGATCGCCAAGCTGGTGGCCAGCGAAGCCGCGATGGACAATTCCCGAGACGCCACGCAGGTGTTCGGCGGCTACGGCTTCATGAACGAGTATCCGGTCGCCCGGCACTACCGCGACAGCAAGATCCTCGAGATCGGTGAGGGGACAACGGAAGTGCAGTTGATGCTGATCGCGCGGGAAGCCGGCTTGTGAATCGAGAAGCAGTGTCCGAGAAGAAGGTGATAGTCCAGCGCGGTCTGTGGTTCGAGGAGTTCGAGCCCGGCGTGCTCTACCAGCACCGGCCCGGTCGCACCATCACCGAGGCCGACAACGTGCTGTTCACCACGCTGACGATGAACACCCAGGCCCTGCACCTGGATGCCGCATTCGCCGACGCGCAGCCGCCGTTCCATCAGCGGCTGGTCAACTCGATGTTCACGCTGTCCACGCTGGTCGGTCTCTCGGTGGCGCAACTGACGCAGGGCACCATCGTCGGCAATCTCGGGTTCGGTGAGGTGGCGTTTCCCAAGCCGCTGTTCCACGGGGACACGCTCTACGCCGAGACCGAGGTAACCGACAAGCGGGAGTCCAAGAGCCGTCCTGGCGAAGGTATCGTCACGTTCGCCCACACCGGGCGCAACCAGCACGGTGACATCGTGGCGACCGCGTCACGAAAGACGATGGTGCGCAAGCGCTCCGCCGACGTCCAGGAGTAGTGATGGCGTTGACTCAGAACGGCCCCGGCTGGTTGTTCTGCCCCGCCGATCGTCCCGAACGCTTCGAAAAGGCAGCCACCGCAGCCGATGTGGTGATCCTCGATCTGGAGGACGGGGTGGCGGCCAAGGATCGGGAGACGGCGCGCGCCGCGCTGATCGAAACTCCGCTCGACCCCAGCCGGACCGTGGTGCGCGTCAACCCGGCCACGACGCCCGATCACGAACTCGACCTGCTGGCGTTGGCCCGCACGGCGTACACCACCGTGATGCTGGCCAAGACCGAGTCCGCCGAACAAATCGCTGCCCTGGCCCCTCTGGACGTCGTGGCGTTGATCGAGACGCCGCTCGGCGCACTGGCGGTCACCGAGCTGGCCCGGGTCGACAACGGCTTCGCCCTGATGTGGGGTGCCGAGGATCTGTTCGCCGTTCTTGGCGGCACGTCCAACCGCAACCCCGACGGCAGCTACCGCGACGTGGCCAAGCACGTGCGGTCACAGACGCTGTTGGCGGCCAAGGCGTACGGGCGCATGGCCTTGGATTCGGTGTACCTCGACATCAAGGACCTCGACGGTCTGCGCACAGAGGTCGACGATGCCGTGGCCGTCGGCTTCGACGCCAAGGTCGCCATCCACCCGAGCCAGGTTGCGGTCATCCGGGCCGGCTACGCACCGACCGACGAACAGGTGCGGTGGGCACGACACGTGCTGGAGGCAGCACGCTCGGAGCGGGGCGTGTTCCAGTTCGACGGGCAGATGGTGGACATGCCGGTGCTGCGGCGTGCGGAGCGCATCGTCGCGTTGGCGCCACGCGCCGAAAGCTAGCCCATCGGCATGCCGGGCATCGGCGCGTCGCAGCGATCCCGGAAGTCGGCCGCGGCTTGCCTGACCCCCTTCAGCTCGTCGCGCACCTGTGGGTTGGCCTGCATGTAGGCCTCGATGTCCGACCGCATCTCATCTCTGGACTTGCCCTTGAGGCCGGTGAAGAAGTTGTTCACGTCGGGATGAGTGAAGAGGTAGGCCGACGTCCCCGCGGACACTCCGGACATGACGCCCGCGAGGTCGGCGGCCGTGCAGTTCGGCGGGTCTGCAGTGGCGGTCGCCGTGCTGCCCGCGAGCAATGAGCCCATGATCGCGGTGGCGGCCATGACGCCGCGTACTGATTTCAGCATGGTCAGCTCCTTCGTTGAATGATGTTCCGACACACTGGATGCGGTCATCGCGGCCCGATGCCGCCGCCTCCGCCGCCGGGGCGCCCTGGGAAGATCCCGCCTCCGCCAGGAGGTCGGGGGTTGAGGTTGATGTCGATACCCCAGCCGTCGTCGCAGTACCACGGATCGGCGCAGTAGCCCGGGTACGCCGGCCCGGCGATCGGTGCATTGGGTCCGCCGCCGCGTACCGTGCCCTGGGCGCACACCGTCGCTGCGCCAGCGCCCGAGCAATCCGCCGCGGCGGGTGACGCGACGGTGACGGCGATCGGCGTCACCGCCACGGCGATTCCTAGAATCAGATGGCGTTTTCTCGATTGCATGGCAGCTCCTCCTCTGTGTGGTGGCCCGCCTCTTGCAAGCTGCCCGGCAACGCGCCGGAACCGCTATCGGCGGAGCGTAAGTCCACGTCTCTGGAACGCGCGGCAGATTCGCAAATTCAACGCCGCGGCTTGTTGCAATGGAAAGGAATTCGACAGTTGGACGGGCGAACTCCCGGAAATACCTGATGCACTGAACCAAGCGCTTCGTCGCATTTCTGTTGGGCCGGGTGGTGCCAAATTCGCACTGTGAGCACGCAATCGGGTGTTTACTGTCGGCAGCACTGGACATCCGCACTAGGGAGCCATCATGGCGACGAACGATCAGGATTGGGCTCGACCAGCGGCAGTGGCACTTCCCGAGACGGGATACTTCGAACTCGAGCGGGGCCGGTACGGGCCGGTCTATCCGAGGACGCCTGCCTGTTACGGCTTCTCCATCATCGCCAAGGTCAAGGAGGGGCGCGAGGCGGCGGTCCGCGCCTACGGCAAACAGATCGAGGAGGCGATCGCGGGTAGCCCAGATGTGCTAGCGCCGCTACGCCTGCACTACCTCCGTTGGGTGCTGTTCGACGTCGGATCGGGCCTGCACTTTCAGTATCAGGGCATCTTCGACACCGACTTCGACAAGTACACCGAAGACGCCGTGCAGCTGTTCAGCGCAACGGGCATCACCACCGTGTTCACGAATCTCGAAGGCTTTCCCGAAGATTGGAAGGAGAACCCGGAAGCGTTCGTCAACTTCGTCCGTGAGCATCAGTGCCCCAGTTTCCTGGAGTACGGCGAGTACCCCTACGTGACGGCCGATGAGATCAAGAAGGCGCTCCGGCTGAAGGCGGCCTTCTCCGACATGCTCGACCAGATGCAGTGAGCCCCGCCGGAACTGCAACCGATGCTTGAGTTCGACGACATCCAGCACATTCTGCTTACCCGCACTCCGGCGTTGACGGGACGTTATGAGTTCATGTCCTTCGGCAACCCGGCAGGCGGCCGCGCGTGGTTGTCGGAGCTGATCGACCGCGTCGATTCCGCCACCGAGGCGATCGTCGGGATGGACGGCACCCAACGCTGGCTCACGCTGGCGTTCACCTTCAACGGCCTTCGGGCACTCGGGGTGCCCGAAGAGTCGCTGGCCAGCTTCCCCGATGCCTTTCGCGAGGGCATGGCCGCCCGCTCCGCCATTCTCGGCGACACCGGAGCCAACCACCCGGACCACTGGGTGGGTGACCTTGCCAGCGGGGACCTGCATGCCATCGCGATCCTGTTCGCGCGCACCGAGGAGGAGCATCACCGGTGCATTGGGGTGCACGACGCACTGATCGCCCGGTGTGATGGTGTGCGAAGCCTGTCCTTCCTCGACCTGAACGCCACGCCGCCGTTCAACTACGCCCACGACCACTTCGGCTTTCGCGATCGGCTCTCGCAGCCCGTGATGAAGGGTTCGGGAGACGATCCGACGCCGGGCTCCGGCGCGGCGCTGGAGCCGGGGGAGTTCATCCTCGGCTACCCCGATGAGAACGGACCGTCGGCCGATCTCCCTCAGCCCGAACAGTTGTCGCGCAACGGCAGCTACATGGCCTATCGGCGGCTCGAGGAACACGTCGGGGCGTTCCGCGAGTATCTGCGGGACAACTCCGAAACGCCGGAGGGTGCCGATTTGCTTGCCGCGAAGTTCATGGGTCGATGGCGCAGCGGAGCGCCGCTGGTCTTGGCCCCAGATCGGGACGATCCCGAGCTGGGTGCCGATCCATTGCGCAACAACGACTTCAACTACAAGGAGATGGATCCGCTCGGATATGCGTGCCCGCTGGGAGCGCACGCGCGGAGGCTGAATCCGCGCGACACCGCGCACTACATGAATCGCCGCCGGATGATCCGCCGCGGCGCGACGTATGGACCCGCACTTCCCGACGGTGCGCCCGACGATGGCGTCGACCGCGGTATCGCCGCGTTCATCATCTGCGCCGACCTGGTACGCCAGTTCGAGTTCGCGCAGAACGTGTGGATCAACGACAAGACGTTCCACGAATTGGGCAACGAGCACGACCCGATCTGCGGTGCCCAGGACGCGACCCTCGACTTCACCGTCCCCAAGCGTCCGATCCGCAAGGTGCACAAGGGGATACCTGCCTTCACCACCCTCAAGGGCGGCGCGTACTTCTTCCTGCCAGGCCTCAACGGGCTGCGCTACCTCGCTTCGCTCGCCGATTGAAGGACCTCCGATGACAGCATTGCCGCGCGCCCGGACCTACAACCAGAGCCACGTCGCCAGGCCCGACAACGGTGGCCGGCGCATCAGCATCTACTGGACGTGGAGTTATCCCTGGGAGTCGCAACGTGATCCGGCAGAGGTCTACAACCGGTTCTCGACGATCACCGAGGTGCGCAACGTCGCATGGCCGGCATACGAGACGCCGGAGTACGACGCTGCGAACTTTCTGCAGGGGATCGCAGGAACGTTGGAATTGTTCCACCGGTCCACCCTTGACTTTCAGGCGTTGGCAGAGGAGGCCACCGGGCATCCCGTCGCGGTCTACCAACGCATCGACCAGGCAGGCTACAAACTCCTCATCGATGACCGCGTCCTGGCCGACACCGACACCCTCATGGTGTTCGGGCTCGACCATCTTCTCTCCGAACAGGAAGCCGCGCCGGAGGAAATCGCGGCGATCGAGGAGTGGCTGAAACTGGAGGGCAAGTGCCTTCTGTTGGCGCCTCACCACGACGTCGGCTTCACCGACGACTTCGCGCAACGCCAGATCGAGTACGAGCATCACGGCGACCGATTGGTGCCAAGACAGCAGCGCTTCAGTCAGTACACGCGTTCATTGATGAAGGCGCTGGAGGTGCCAGTACACAACACCTGGGGTCTGCGGCCCGCGGTTGTCGAGGGCACCAAGGAGATAGCGCCGCTCAGCGGATTCCGGGATCTCGACGATGCTCGTCTGCTCGACGACGTCACCACACTCAACTTTCATCCGCACCTGCCGCACTATGAGCTCATGGCTCCGGAAGGCGATGACCTGAGGGTGCTTGGGCGTCAGCGCGTCGATCCGAACCGCCCGCACCCGTTCACCGAGGCAGGCAACTCGGAGTTCAACGCGCTGATCTGGATGCCGCCATCGGGTCCCCGCGCCGGGGACATCGTCCTGGTCGACTCGACCAACTTCACGACGCTGTTCGGTGGCACGGACAGTTTGCGGAATCTCTGGCACAACCTGGCGACGATGGCCAAATAGGCCTGCGGCCACGACGCCGATGAACATGCGCGATGGGCGCGACACGTGCTGGACACGACCCGAAGTGCACGCGGCGTCTTCCCGTTCGAAGGCATAATGGAAGGTGCCCCAGTGCTGCGGCGTGCAGAGCGCGTCGTCGCGTTAGCGCCCCACCCCGGCAGCTAACGGACAGGCCTCCCACCAGAGGTTTGCTCTGAGCGTCATCGCGCTGAGCACCTCAGTCGTCCGGCGGCGCAACATGCCGTCGGTGACCCAAGGAGGCGGTATGGCCGGGTCCATTGCGGCACCCTCGGCGATGAGCGTCGAGCTGGAGCCGATCCAACTGGTGGCTCCCGACGGGACGCCCACCGCCGAAACTCGATACCGCAGAGACCTTCCTCCCGAGACGCTGGCCTGGCTCTACGAGTCGATGGTCGTGACCCGCGAGCTGGACACCGAGTTCGTGAACCTGCAACGCCAGGGCGAGTTGGCGTTGTTCGCGGGGTCACGTGGCCAGGAGGCCGCGCAGGTCGGCGCGACGGCGTGCCTGCGCAAGACCGATTGGCTGTTCCCGCAGTACCGCGAGCTCGGTGCGTTGCTGGTGCGCGGCATCAACCCCGCCCAGATGGGCGCCGTGTGGCGCGGTCGATGGCACGGCGGGCTCGAGTTCACCAAGAAGTGCTGTGCTCCCATCGCGATTCCGATCGGCACCCACGGCCTGCACGCCGTTGGCGCGGCGATGGCTGCCGAGCGGCTGGGAGAGGACTCCGTCACCGTGGCGTTCCTCGGCGACGGTGCGACGTCCGAGGGCGACGTGCACGAGGCGCTCAACCTCGCGACGGTGTTCGCCGTGCCCTGCGTGTTCTTCGTGCAGAACAACCAGTGGGCCATCTCGTTGCCCGTGGCCCGTCAGCAGGCCGGACCGTCGATCGCGCACCGGGCGATCGGCTACGGAATGCCAGGAATTCGGGTGGACGGCAACGACGTACTGGCCTGTTACGCGGTGATGGAGGAGGCCGCCGAGCGGGCCCGCCGCGGCGGTGGCCCTAGCTTGATCGAGGCAATCACCTACCGGATGGGGCCGCACACCACCTCCGACGACCCGACGCGCTACCGCTCCGACGACGAGCTGGAGTATTGGCGCGCAAGGGATCCGATCGACCGCTATCGCGTTTACCTCCAGGCCACCGAGGTGTGGACGGAGCGGCTCGAGGAGCGGGTCACGACTCGGGCGCACCGCATGCGGGCCGAGCTGCGCGATGCCATGATCAACACCCCCGACGTCGACGTCACCGAGCTCTTCAACACGGTCTACCACGACATCACCCCCGAGCTCGCGCGCCAACGCGACCAATTGGCAGCGGAATTGGCGAAGGAGGTTTGACGTGACCCAAATCATCGAACGACCGTCGATGCATGGCGACGACCCTCAGGAGCCCTTCGTGGCAGGCGTCCCGACCGCTACCGACATGACCATGGCCAAGGCGATCAACGGTGCACTGCACGACGCGATGGCGGCCGACGACCGGGTGCTGGTGTTCGGCGAGGACGTCGCCCGGCTTGGCGGAGTGTTCCGGGTGACCGAGGGACTCACCGAGACATTCGGCGACGGAAGGTGTTTCGACACGCCGCTGGCGGAGTCCGCCATCGTCGGCATCGCGATCGGTATGGCGATCCGCGGGTTCGTGCCAGTACCGGAGATTCAGTTCGACGGTTTCGCCGCGCCTGCGTTCGATCAGATCGTCAGCCACCTCGCCAAGTACCGGATGCGAACTCGCGGTGACATCGACATGCCGGTGACCATCCGCATCCCGTCGTTCGGCGGAATCGGTGCGGTCGAACATCATTCGGAATCCACCGAGAGTTACTGGCTGCACACCGCGGGGCTGAAGGTGGTGGTGCCGTCGACGCCGTCGGATGCGTACTGGCTGCTGAGACATGCCATCTCCGACAGGGATCCGGTGATCTTCCTCGAGCCCAAGCGCCGCTACTGGGGGCGCGGGCTCGTCGACGCCTCCGAGCCTGGGGAGCCGATCGGGCGGGCCGCGATCCGTCGGCCCGGCGACGACGTCACGGTGATCACCTATGGCTCGTTGGTCGCCACCGCGCTGAGCGCCGCAGAGTCGGCGCCATACGGCCTGGAGGTCGTCGACCTACGATCGTTGAACCCCCTCGACTTCGACACGATCGCGGAGTCGGTGCGCAAGACGGGACGCGCCGTGGTGATGCACGAGGGCCCCCGGACGCTGGGCTTCGGCGCCGAACTGGCCGCGCGGATCTCCGAGGACTGTTTCTACGATCTCGAGGCACCGGTGTTGCGCGCCACGGGATTCGACACGCCCTATCCGCCTGCCCGGCTCGAGAGACTCTGGCTACCTGGCGTCGACCGCCTGCTGGACTGCGTCGAGCACGCGATGAGCCAGCCGTGACCGGCGACGGGGTGCAAGAGTTCCTGGTTCCCGACCTCGGCGAGGGCCTCGAAGAAGCCACCATCACCGGTTGGCAGGTCGCGGTTGGCGATGAAGTGGCGCTCAACCAACTGTTGTGCACCGTGGAGACCAACAAGGCCGAGGTCGAGATCCCCAGCCCGTATGCCGGACGCATCGTCGAACTCGGGGGCGCAGAGGGCGAGACACTGGCAGTGGGTGCGCCGTTGGTTCGAATCGCCACATCCGGCGAGGTGGCCAGGAAACCCGTTCTCGTCGGCTACGGCACCGACGACGCGATGGACGGTTCCCGTCGACGTCCGAGGGCCAAGCCGCCCGTGCGCAAGCTGGCGGCTGACCTGCACGTCGACATGGCCTCCGTCACACCGGGTTCCGGCCCGGACGGCATCGTCACCCGCGATGACGTGCTCGCCGCCGCGGAGGCGCCCCCCAAGGACGATGCGCGGGTCTCGGGTGTCCGGCTGGAGATGGCCCGACGAATGGCGTTGTCGCGCAGGGAGATCCCCGACGCCCACGCGTCCGTTCAGGTCGACTGCTCGGCGCTGCTGCGGCTGCGGGACAGGCTCGGGGCGGCCAGTGCGGAGCCGATCACGCCGTTCGTGCTGACGCTGCGATTGCTGACGGTGGCGCTCGGTCATCACCCGGTGCTCAACTCCACCTGGATCGACACCGTCGACGGCCCGCGCATTCACGTCCACCCGACCGTGCACCTCGGCATCGGCGTCGCGGCGCCAAGGGGCCTGCTGGTGCCCGTCGTGCCCGACGCGCAGGCCAAGACCACCCGTGAACTCGCCGCCGCGGTGAACCGGCTCGTCGCGGATGCCAGGGCGGGCAGGCTCAAACCGACAGAGCTGCAGGGTTCGACGTTCACGGTGTCCAACTTCGGCGCGCTGGGCCTCGACGAGGGCGTTCCCGTCATCAACCACCCCGAGGCCGCCATCCTCGGCATCGGGTCGCTCAAGCCGCGTGCAGTGGTCGTCGATGGCGCGGTGGTCGCGCGGTCCACGATGACGCTCACATGCGCCTTCGATCACCGCGTCGCCGACGGTGCCCAGGCGGCGGCGTTCCTAGGCGAGCTCAGGGATCTGATCGAGGCGCCCGAGCTGGCCCTGCTCGACCTCTAGCGCTTCTGGGCGGCGGCCAACCGCGCGGCGAATTCGGGAGATTCGATGGAGGCCGCCTGCGGGCCGATCTCGACGTCGACGGCGATCCGGTGCTGGTCGGTGTCGACCGTGCCGGGGTTTGCCGTCGCGCGCATGGACGCCTTGGTGGCGATCACGACGTCGCGCGGTGCCGAGGCAGGACCGGCCGCGAGTTCACGGGCGGCCGCCACCGGGTCGTCGGACACCTGCAATGCCAGACCGTGACGCACCGCGGCATCCGCGTCGAACCGCATGCCGAACAGCAGCGAGGCCCGGGCCACCTGCGGGCCGACCGCCCGCTGCAACATCCACGTCGCACCGCCGCCGGGGTGGATGCCGAGCTTCTGGAACCGCGGGTCGAACAATGCGGCCGGGCCGGCGATGCGGACGTCGGCAGCCAGCGCCAGGTTGAGCCCCGCGCCGACCGCTGGACCGTTCACCGCGGCGATGGTCGGCAGCGAGCACTGCGCGACGGCGAGGAAGCCGTCGTAGATCACCCGGAGGCCGTCCTCGGCTGCCTCGCCGAGTGCCGTGAGGTTGGCGCCGGCACAGAACGCCTTGCCAGCGCCGGTGACGATCACCGCGTGCACGCCCGGGTCGGCCTCGGCGGCGTCGACGGCCGCGCGCAGTGCCGCGGAGATCTCTGCCGTGACCGCGTTGCGGCGGTCGGGGTCGTTGACGGTGATGAGCGCGACGCGGTCCTCGACCTGCGTCAGTACCAGATCAGACACTGGTCGAGGCTAGCGCGCTGGACCACCGGAGCAGATAGCGGTAGTAGAGCTTGCGTCGGATCACCGCTCCGGGGAGCACCTCGGCGGTCGTCCTGCGGATCGTGCGCAGCGACTCGCGCGGCTCGGCGAGCACGACGCCGATGTCGGGGGTCTCGCCGTGCAGCCGGCCGGCCACCTTCACCGCGGGTAGGCAGCACGCCGACAACACCCAATCCCACGCCGACTGGTTGGCGAACAGCCCGACGACAGCGATCTCGCCGGTGGGCGTCGACATGTCGCGGGCCCGCTCCAGGGTGGTGCGCAGGTCCATGTGGTGCAGGCTCGCCACGAACGTGACGAGGTCGAATCGCCGCGACCCGGGATCGAAGCCCTCGAAGGACGTGCAAGAGACGTCGACGTCCTCTAGGTCGCCGATCCGCGCACGCGCGCGGTCGGCCGTCTCGGGATCAGGCTCGATGCCCGTCACCGACCGCGACACCGGAGCGAGGCGTTGGGCCAGCAGACCGTCGCCGCAGCCCACGTCGAGCACGTCGCCGCGGTGTTTGGCCGCGAGGCCGACCAACCACGGGTGGTAGGCGGTGTTGTGATTCCAGTAGTCGCCGGCGGCGTCGGTCCCCATGCCTTCGACTGTGCCAGCCGTCCTTCCCCCTCCGCGATTTGTGCACGCGTACCCGCGGTGAGCGCGGATAAGGGTGCACAAGTCGCGGACGGGCGAGGGGTCGATCAGCCTGCAGCGTTGGGCCGCAACGGCGGGCAGCGTCCTCCTGCTTCGGTGGCCAGCTCGAAGTGCCAGTTCTCGTTGGCGTAGATCTGGCACAAGCCGAACTGCGCGCCGTTGCGGATCAGCCACTCCGATGCGCCGTTGCCTGCGATGTCCACCGCCTCACCGACCACGTGCCGGGACGTTTCGGGCGATGCGACGAACTGCTGGGCCATCGCGACGCTGCCGTACCGGCGAACCGCGTCGTCGAACAGGCGCTGCTGGAATCCCTTCGACCGCCAGCCCGACGTGATCGTGATGCCGATGCCCTGGGCCTGTGCGCTCCGAGCAGCATCCTGGATGGCCTTGAGCAGCGCCGGATCGAGCATCGCCAGAATCTGGCTGGACGTGTCGAACGGGCTGAGCGTGGTGTTGTCGGGAAGGTATCCGCTCCAGGAGTCCGTCGCGCCTCCGCCGACGGAAAGCGCATCGTCGGCGGGGGTTGGTGCACCGGCGGTGGTGGACGGATCGGTCGTCGGCTCCGCTGCGGCCGTACCGGAGGTGAACGCTATGCACCCGGCTAGGGCCAGCGCGGTCGCCAGTGCCACGTCGAACATACGGCGGGTCACGGCGCGTGCCTCCTGATCGGCCAGCAGTCGCCGGCGATCGGCGTCTCGTGCCTAAGTCTCCCCGACGGCCGCGGGTCGTGGCGTCCAGGTAGGGCGCACCGGTCACCCGCGGTGCGGCTGACCCGATCGGGTCTGCGGACTTGACCATCCGCCGAACTGACGGCTTGTTGAGGTGGCAACCTCGGCGCGGTCGTCGGCAGCGACCGGCATTCCTGCTAGCCGCCATACGGGAGTTCTGTTTCTCGTCAACCAGTTTGGCGGCTAGCGCCGACGAAATGGCGGCCCGCGGCGAGCACTCTTGAGATGCACACCGAGTGCAAACAACAAGCAGAGGAAACGATTACGACGGTCAGCGCAGGCCACCCGATGCGTAGTCGTGGAACCCGATTTCAGCCGTCATCGCCTGTAAGCGATGTCACCAAGATAAGGAGAAAGAAAATGAATCTGCGATACATCGCACCGTTGGCCATCGCCGCAACCGCGGCAGCCATTGGACTGGCACCGATCGCCGCGGCCGACTCAACCGTGCAGCAGAGCCCGGGGAATGCCCAAATCACCGCCACTCCAGGGGTGGCATCACAGGAGGCCGCCCAGGTTCAGCAGCCATTCGGTGGCGACGAGGGTGCCCTACTGTTTCACCGCCACTGACAACGACTGCGCGCTCAGGGCAGGGAGGCTGGTACTCCCGCCCTGAGCGCAGTTGTTTGGGCGCAGTGCGGCGCGGAACTCTCCGACGTCGCACATTGTCGCGAGTTGACGTACGCGCCCTTCTACCGCCCACGTGGCCGAAGCCGGCAGCGCCTAGGCGTGTTTGCGAACCTCGTGTGTCCACTGCCGACCGAGCGGGTGCACGTGATGACGTTGCGCGACTTGCCTTGCCCGAAGGCCCATTTCGTCGCGCAGTTCGGGATGTGACAGCAGCCGCACCACCGCGGCGGTCATCGCCGAGTCGTCACCAGGCGCGTAGAGCAGCCCGGCGCTGTACGGCATCACCAGCGCAGCGGAAGCCGGGCTCGCGGATGCCACGACGGCCCGGCCGGCGGCCATCGTCTCCTCGAGCGCGCTCAGTGTCGACGCCGGACTCGGGATCACGAGGTCGGCGGTGGCGAGCACATCGGACCGTTGCGGCCCGAAGCATTCGTCGACCAGGACCAGCCGGGTGTGCAGCCTGCGCTCGGCCGCGCGCCGGACGACGAGGCTGCGACGCATCCCGTCGCCCAACAACACCAAACGCGTCCTGCACGTCTGCTGCACGCGGGTGAACATTGCGGCCAGCTGTTCGGCATGTTCGAGATCGTCGAACGGTCCGTCGGCGACGATCGTGGCCAGCTCGGGCACTACGGCCGCGATCCTTGGCGGCCGGCAGTTCCGCGATCCGGCGCGTGTCACCAGGCGGCTCATCGCTCTGCCTGGCGTGGTGTGGCTGTTTGCATGGCATCTACGATCGCGACCTGCGCGGGCGGTGTCGTCGCCGCTGGTACCCATACACCCATGCGTGCCAGCACTACTCCCGCATACCGGCTAGCGGTAAAGGCCGTCCGGTCCGACCGCGACGTGCTGCGCGTTTACCACTGGCGCCAGCCCGCAATTACCGCTGACGGGAGTCCATGGCTGCTGTCAGCCGTGGCGACACAGAGCGGTCTGGCCGCGATCATTGAACTGGTGCAGCGAGATTGGGGGAGATGCGGTGGCAGGACGACTGGGTTCCCAGGAACCTCACAACTTCGAGAATTACCCTGACATGTGCTCTTACTTACATCTACGCCTCGCGTGCGGGCGCACACCGAGGACTGGGATGTTGACGTGGGGCTAGTTCCGACGCCGATGCGCGCCCGTCTGGTATCGCTGTTGCTTCGTCCGACGACTCCGCCCCTCTGGCTGGGTGTGATGGTCGCCGCGTCGTTCATCGTCGCGGAGACGTACCTCGTCATCTTGTGGAAGGACGTCGCTCCCATGAGCGCGTTCGGAGTCGTGTACCTGCTTGGAGTCCTGGCGGTGTCCACGGTATGGGGCTTCGGCCTGTCTGCGGCGACCTCGTTGGCCAGCGCCGTGGCCTACGACTACTTCCGAGATTGGCCGGGCGCCTTCGAGTTCGGTGCCGACGACGTTGCGGTAGTCGGTGTCTTCGTGATGGTGACGTTGATCGCGAACTCGCTGGCGTTCTTGGTGCGGGCGCGGGCGGTCGAGGCGGATCAGCGCCGTCGTGAGGCCGAGCGCAGCCGTGACCAACTCCGGACGCTCGCGGAACTGCAGTCCTCGTTGCGACGCGTTGCGACGCAGGTGGCCTGCGGGGTGACGCCGTCGGAGGTCTTTTCCACGGTGGCCGGCGAGGTGGCTCGTTGTCTGGACGTGCAGCATTCGACGCTGGTCCGGTTCGATGCCGATGGTGGCTCGGTCCTGCTGGCCACTCACGACGCAAGCGGGCGGCAGATGCCGCTCGGCACCCGGTTCCCGCCCGACGGCGACAACATCGCGGCAATGGTCTTCCGTACGGGTTGCGCGGCACGCATGGACACCCACGACAATGCGTCCGGTGCGGCAGCGGCCAAGGTCCGCGCGGTGGGCCTCGAATCGGGTGTCGGGGCACCGATCGTCGTGGACGGCCGGCTGTGGGGTGCCACCATTGTCGGTACGTCGCAACGCGATCCGCTGCCCGCCGACACCGAGGCCCGCCTCGGCGACTTCGCCGAACTGGTGGCGACCGCCATCGCCAACGCCGAGACCCGAGCCCAGCTCACCGCGTCTCGGGCGCGCATCGTCTCGGCGGGCGACGAGGCACGGCGCCGGTTCGAACGCGATCTGCACGACGGCGCCCAACAGCGGCTCGTTGCGCTTGGCCTCAAACTGCGGGCCGCTGAGGACGCCGTGCCAGCCGAACTCGTGTCGCTCCGACTACAGATGTCGGAGATGGTCGAGGGTCTGGTCGACGTCTCCAAGGACCTGCAGGACATCTCCCGTGGCATTCATCCCGCGGTCCTCTCGCGAGGGGGGTTGGCACCTGCGCTCAAGACGCTTGCCCGCCGCTCGACCGTTCCGGTCTCGCTCGACCTCGCCGTGGAGGGGCGGCTGCCCGACTCGGCGGAAGTCGCCGCGTACTACGTCGTTGCGGAATCGCTGACGAACACGGCCAAGCATGCACAGGCATCCGAGGTGACCGTGAAGGTGGACACCGACGGCACCGACTTGCGGCTGTGCATCCGCGACGACGGGTCGGGCGGCGCCGACTCACGTGGGGGATCCGGACTCATCGGTCTTCGAGATCGCGTCGAGGCGCTCGGCGGGCGCCTGCTGGTGTCCAGCCCGGTCGGCAACGGCACGTCGTTGGTCGCGACGATTCCGCTGAAATGTGGTGAGTAGTCGGTTCGCGTGGTCGTGGCTGAAGACGACGGTCGTTTAGTGTGCGCGCCCTGCAAGGCGTTCGGAGTCGATGATCACGACCGTCTTGTCGTGTACCCGGATCCATCCGCGAGTGGCGAAGTCGCGCAACACGTTGTCCACGGTGTCCGGTGCCGCTCCCACCAGCTGCGCGATCTCGTCGAGAGTGAGGCCGTGCGTGACACGTGTGGCGCCGTCCTCCTGTACGCCGAAGCGCTGGGCCAGCTGGAGCAGCCGTTTGGCGACGCGACCCGCGACGTCGGTGAAGATGAGGTCGGCCAAGTCGTTGTTGGTGCGGCGCAGTCGCCGGGCGAGCACGCGCAGCAGCTGCACGGCGATTTCAGGTCGGTCGGCGATCCATTCCAGTAACGCCTCGCGATCCATCGTCACCGCCTGCACGTGGGTGATGGCGGTTGCGCTCAGCGTGCGCGGTCCCGGGTCGAAGATCGAGAGCTCACCGAACATGTCCGATGGGCCCATGATCGTCAGCAGGCTCTCGCTGCCATCGGCCGTGCGTCGCCCGATCTTTACCCTGCCGGCGATGATGATGTAGAGGTAGTCACCAGGATCCCCTTGCGCGAGTATCGTTCGCCCTGGCGGAAATTCGACGCGCCGCAGACGCTTGATGACTGCGGCCACCGTCGTGGGCGGCACCCCCTGAAAGATGCCGGCGCGGGCCAGGACCTGGTCCTCGGCTTCGGATTCCGGCGACTCTGGGTCCGCGTCGCGGGACTCGTCCCGCGCGGCGCGCACGCGATCCAGCAGCCGAGCCGGCCATGACCCGTTTCGGGTACTAGTCACCCCCAAGTGCACGTCGTCGACTCTCAGAAGGGCCGGCCCATGCCTGGGTAGGCGGGGACGTAGGGGTCGACACCTGTCGGCACCAGCGGATCTTCCCCAGTCTGGAAAGGCTGTGCGGGCGCAGATGGTCCTGTTGAACCATGGGCCGACGGAGTCGGTGTGACGGGCGTATGGGTGGTGGCCGCGCCGGCAGCGGGGGATAGCGCAACTGCGCAACCGATGAGGGCCGCGGCCAAACACGGTGGAATGGCTCTTCGCATGGCGTCCCTCCTGGTCAGTGGTGGCCGGGTTCGGCCGTGTCACAAGGGTTGCGCAAGAGGCATGTCGACGTCACCACGGCTGCCAGCCATTCGGCATGGGTGCTAGCAGGTATCCGTTCGATCCGGCTACCTGGCGTTGCCGATCGACAGGTTCGGCGGGTCGGATGCCGCCGGCACCGATCGGAGGTGCTCCCACACCTTGTTGGACCGTACGGTGTCGAGGCGGTAGTCGGTGACGCGGGTGTCGTACAGGCGCTCGGTGAGGCGGCTCGCTTCGGAGACGGGATCGCTTGGATCCATGGCGATTTCGCCGCGGCTGTTGGCCCGTCCGACTACCACCCCGACGAGGTCTTGGTTGAGGTAGCGCGTCAGTTCCTGGAACTGGGCGACGACGCCGACGGTGGCTCCCTGGTAGCTCTCCTCGCAGGAGATCAGTACGGCCACCTTCTTGTTCATGATGCCGTCGATGACCAGCTCCTGCTGGGGTGCGCTGTTGGCGGTGTAGCAGAACAGGCGGTCGAACACGGTCTTGAGCCGTCCAGGCATGCCGTAGAAGTACAGCGGCATGGAGTAGACGATGCCGTCGGCGGGCAGCATCTTCTCCAGCAGGAGTTCGCCGTAGCGATCGTCAAGGGAGCAGAGGCGATCGGAGGCGCGTCGGCATCGCCTGCAGTTGTCGAGCATCCGCTCCACGTAGTCGCCGAGGTAGACGTGCTCGACGTCGTGTCCGGCCGAGTGGGCGCCGTCTACGGCAGCGCGGGCGAGCAGATCGGAGTTGCCGTCGTCGCGGGCGCTTGCGCTGATGACCAGTGTCTTCATTCCGTCCTCCATGATAAAAGGTTTTTGCAGCTGGCGGCAAGCGCTGCGGTGTATTGGCCGCTAGGTGGTTGCGCCGCCGCGCAGGGTTGATCGGCGGATGTTCAACTCGGTGGGGACGACGACGGCGTCCTGGGCAGGCTCACGGCCCTCGACCAGGTCGATGAGCAATGCCACGGCGATGCCGCCGATGGTCCGTGGGTGACAGACGATGCCCGTCACCTCGGGGGTGGTGAGGTTGAAGATGCTGCTGTCGACGCAACTGCACAGACCAAGATCGCGCGGCAGCTCCAGCCCGAGCGCGCTCGCCTCGTGCAGCACGTCAAGCGCGATGTCTTCCGAGCCCGCATAGATCGCGTCGGGAGCGTCGGGCTCGGCAAGCAGGGTGCGCAACGCGGCCTTCGCGGAGTCTCCGGTACCGGTTTCCACGGTGCGCACGGGGATGCCGTGGGACTGCGCGAAGGCGGTGTAGGCATCGATGACGTCGCGGGTGTAGGACCGGGCGCGGTCGGTAATCATGGCTGCCGGACGCCGATAGCCTTGGGCCCAAAGGTGTTCCAGCGCCATCAGCGCGGCAGCCCTGTGGTCGTTGTCGACGACGTACCGGTTCGGGTTCACCCCGGCCGTGCGGCCCGCGGTGACGACGGGATGCGCCTTGACCCAGCCAGGATCAAGCAGGCCCTCGTCACCGTGGGGGTCGACGATGATGGCGCCGTCGACGGCGAAGGCATTGATCGCGGCGGGCGCGATGCCAGGTGGGGTGAGCACCAGGGCGTAGCCACGCTTGCCCGCTTCCTCGGACGCTCCGTTGAGTACTTCGAGGAAGTACTCCGAGTTCGGGATCAGCATGCTCGACTGGCTGGTCGAGTCGAACGGGGCGATCTGAATCGCCAGCGTGCGGCTCTTGTTGGTGACCAGTTGCTGGGCGTGGACGTTGGCCTGGTACCCGAGTTCGGTGGCGACTTCGAGTACGCGTTGGCGCGTTCGTTCGCCGATCCGGCCCTGGTTGCTCAGGGCGTGCGAGACGGTGGTGAGCGAGACCCCGGCGGCCGCGGCGACGTCGCGGATCGTGACAGCCACCCTGACCTCCTCCATGACCTGCCGTTCCATGATGTCAGAACACGTGGCAGCGACCATCGTCAGACCCGCCGCGCCGACGGGTCGGGTTCACGCGGGGCGAACAGCTCGGCGGGCTCGGGAAACACCCGCAGCGCCAGGGGATAGAGGATGGCGGCGACGATACCCGCGACCAGGAACCCAGTGTCGAGTCCGCCGAGCAGGTCGGCGCCCGGCGAGGTGAACCATCCGTTGTTGGTGAACAGCAGCCCGCAGGCGAAGGCGATGCCCCATACCCCGACGCCGACGTAGTTGAGCCCGCCGGTGAACCAGTACACGCCGCCCTTCTCGCCGCGGTTGAACACCTGCAGATCGTCGGTGTGGTAGTAACCGCGCCGGTGGAAGTGGCCGATGGTCAGAATGACGATCCAGGGGATCGAGGAGCAAGCCAACAATGCGAGGAAGACCGCAACCCCGCCCGCGATGGCCGAGTAGAAGTGCCCGACGTACACCAGGACCGTCGCGATGAAGCAGGCCAGCAGCGTGGCCTGCACCCGGTTGAGCTTCGGGATGATCGCCGAGGTGTCCAAACCCGTTCCGTAGGTGTTGATCACGGCCTGCGCCATGCCAGAGGCCAGCCCGACGTAGATGAGGGCCGGGATGAACCACAGCGGTGCGGCGTTCACCAACGCCAACACATACGAGGTGTCGGCGTCGGGAATCGCGTTGGAGTACAACACCACCGACGTGAACACGCCCCACATGAACGGGCCGCCCATGCCGAACATGCCGCCGAGGAACAGCGCGCGCACGATCGATCCGTTCGGATGCAGCTTGGGGGAGATGTGTCGGGTCCAGTCGCCGGCGTACGGGCCATAGGACGCCACCGTCGAAGCGCACAACAGTGCCGACAACAACCAGGCGGCAGAAAGAGAGCCAAGGGCGTACGTGCCGGTGCCAGGGTAGCTCGGGTCGAAATGTGCGCCGTAGACGAACAATCCGACGAGGAGGCATACACCCGCGGTGGGAATCATGATCTTCTGACAGAACACCATGCTCGAATGCCCAAGCACCGAGACCACCGTCACGACCACCGAGAGGATTCCGTAGGCGATTAGCCGGACGGGGCCGGTGTCGGTGAAACCAAGATAACGTGTGAGCGCGCCCGCGAGGGCGTCGCCACCGGTCCAGATGCTCAGCGCCGCAAAGGCTACCGATGCGGAAGCCTCCAGGATCGATCCGATGAGCCGCCCCGCGACGCCGAAGAACGCGCCCGATGACACCGGATTGTTCGTGCCGCTGCGGGGACCCATCAACCCGGTCGGCGCCAGAAGTGCGGCACCGACGGCGGAGCCGACGACGACTGCGCTCGCCGCCTGCCACCAGCTCAGCCCGAAGCTGACGGGGAACCATCCGATGATGATCACGCTGAACGTCAGCGAACCGCCGAAGAGGATGTTACCGAGGTTTCGCGGTGATGATCGGCGCTCGTCTTCGGGGATGTACTCGACGCCGTACTGTTCGATCCGGCCCGCCCGGTCCTTGTGCACGGGGGATGACGCTGCCGGCGTATCGACGGGGGAAGCGACTTTGGCTCGCATGCTCGGGTTCATTGTGGTTGCCTCAGGTTAGTTTCCGTTGATGAGCCAGCGGAATGCCTCGAGGTGGCGGTCATCGCTGGTGATGAGTGCTTCGGGGTGCCACTGCACGCCGAGCACCCCCGGCGCCTCGACGGCCTCGATGATGCCGTCGTGCGCCCACGCGGTGGCGGTCAGCAGGCCGCCGACCTCCCGGATCGCTTGGTGGTGATGGGAATTGACGTCGCACAGGGTGGCCAGTGCCGCCTCGGCGACCGAGCCGACGTCGGCCTTGATGCCGTGCCGCAACGTGGCGTAACCGCGATCGTGACTTTCGTCGAGGTGACCGTGGTAGCCGTCGGCGATCAAGTCCTGGATCAGCGAGCCTCCGGTGGCCACCGCGATGAGCTGGGCTCCCCGGCATACTCCGAGAACCCGCTTGCCCGCACGGTGTGCCGCGCGAAAGGCCCGCATCTCCATGCGATCGCGCCGGCGGTCGACGGCATCCAGGGTGGCGCGCACGTGCTCGCCGTACTCGGACGGGTGGACGTCACCACCACCAGAGAGCAGCAGCGCGTCGACGCGGCCGATCGCTTCGTCGACGCCGGCCGAGTCACCCAAGACCGTCGGCAGCAGCAGGGGCACGCCGCCGGCGGCGAGCACCGCCGCGTTGAAGGCCGACACCACTTCCTGGCGCTCGGTCGGACCCGTGGTGATACCGATGACGGTCATAGGTTCAGCAGGTAGGTGTCGCGTTCGGCATCGCTGACCTGACCATGGCTGCGCTGCCACTCGTTCTTCTTCATCTCGACGTAGTCCGTCACGAACGCCTCGTGAAAGACCTGACGCGTCAGGGGATCTGCGTCGAACGCCTCGATCGCGTCGATGAGCGTGCGTGGCAGCACGTCGATGGAGTCGTCGGTGTAGGACACCACGTCTTCGGGCTTGCCAGGATCGATGCCGTCGCGGATGCCCTCCAGTCCCGCCGCGAGCATGAATGCCGCCGTCAGGTAGGTGTTGGCCGCGGAGTCGACACTGCGGTTCTCGATCGCGGGGCGGTTGGCGGGCAGGCGCAGCATGCACGACCGGTTGTTGTGGCCGTAGCTGATCTTGGTTGGGGCCCAGGAGAAGTTCCCGTCGGTCAACCGGGGCACCAGTCGGCGGTACGAGTTCGTGGTGGGATTCGACAGCGCCGCCAGCGCGCGAGCGTGCTTCAGGATGCCGCCCGCGAAGTGCAGGGCCTCCTTGCGCCATCCGGTGTTGCCGGTTCCGGTCTTGAAGACGTTCTCGCCGGTGTTGCGGTCTTCGAGGCTCATGTTGAAATGTGAACCGGAGCCCCACAGTTCGGCGAACGGCTTGGGCATGAAGGTCGCCAGCAGGCCCGTCTCCTTGGCGGCCTGCTTGACGAGCAGGCGGAACAGGGTCATCTTGTCGGCCGCTTCGATCACCTCGGCGTGCGCGAAGTCGAACTCGTACTGACCTTCACCGCCCTCGGCATCGAAGCTGAACAGGCCGAAGTCGAGCCGGTTCATGTAGTCGACGACCCGGTCCAGGAAGGGCATGGCGTCGAGAGCGACCTCGAGATCGTATGCGGGCGTGGGTTGCAGCGATCCGCTTCTGTCGATGGGTTCGAGGCGACCCGTCGCGATCGACTCGGGCTTGAACACGTAGAACTCGGGCTCGATCCCGAGCTGGCAGACGTAGCCCATCTCGGCGGCTTCGGCGACTTGGCGTTTGAGGACCGATCGCGGGCAGAGGGCGAAGGGTTCCCGTCCGCCCATCGACATGTCGGCGACCATCCAGGCGAAGCGGTTATCCCACGGCAGCACCTGCAGGGTGCTGGCGTCGGCGATGCCGACGACCTCGTCCTCGACCGGGTTCATCCGGCCGATGCCGCCCATGCCGCGCGGGGTGTACCTCTCCGAACCGGCCAGCAGGTTCGGAAGATGGTCGATGGGAACGATTTTCGACTTCGGTCGGCCTTGCACGTCGATCCAGCATCCGACGGCGTACTTGACGCCTTGCTTGGCGAGGCCATCGGCGAGACCGGCGTGGTCTTCGGACAGCGGCGTGACGGTATCCATTGTTACCTTCTCTTCTCGTGGGGGTGGGGGTGGTTCAGCCGCGCAGTGCGGCGCTTGCGTCGACGAAGGGTTGGTGCGGGGCGCGGGCAAGGCCGGCCCCGATCTGGCCGCCGTGGGCACCGGCGATGCCGATGTCCATCACCGGGGTGATGCCGGTCTGCGCGACGGCGTGTACGTCGATACCGGTTGGGGAGCCGCGGAAGTCGAGGAACGGCAGGGTGAACAGTCGGCTCTCGGAGTGGGTGATCTCGTACATCTGCGTGTTGAAGCGGATCATGTTCTCGACGCCGCCCTGGTAGTCCTGCAGGGTGAACGCCGCCGTCTGGGCGAAGGCACCGAGCCCGCAGACCTCGGTGATGATGCTCTCGCCGCCCATGAACTGCGCATCGTCGATGGTGTGCCCGTCGGTGAGCTTGTAGTGCTCGAACCGGGGCAGGGGACCGGTGAACCACTGGTCACCGAGCCCGGCGACCTGAATGCCGAACTGGCTGCAGGACATGGCCATTGACGTGACGATCGAGGAACCCTCGACGTTGGCCATCCGCAGGGACAGGACCTTCGCCGCGGCCATCGCGGGACGCAGGAAGAAGTAGTCGCCCGCGGTCAGGTAGGCGACCAGGTCGGCGACGGTCTCCCCACCGGCGGTGATGGCGGGCACGATCTCCCGTAGCAGCAACAGCGATGCCGACGCGTTGCGGCTGTGCAGTTCGTCGCCTTGCCGCAGCGCCCGTTGCATGATCGGCAGCAGGCTGATGGGTCCGCGCTTGCGCACCGCCCTGCCAAGAGCCGGTCCGATGGTGTCGGCCAGGAAGTGCAGGTTGGTGCGTACCGCGTCGTCCCAGACGCCATAGTTCAGCCGGCTCGGCGTTTCACCTTCGAACAGCGTGCAGAACGCTCGCTGGCCGTCGGTGGCGTCCTCGACGACGACGACGGGCATCGACGCCGAGGTGACGCCGGCCAGTGAGCCCACGCAGTCGTGGTCCTGGCATCCCTCGACCGTGACGTCGCCGCTGTCGAGTGCGCGAGCTGCAGCGGCGAGGTCCGGGGCGAAGCCCTCGTAGACGAGGCTGCCGAGGATCGCCGTGCGCTGGCCGCCGGTGTACTCGGACCACGGCATGGTGGGACCCGAAGTGAGCACCAGATCGCGACGCATGCCGGGGATGACGTCGCGGGCCTTGGCGATGTCGACCAGCTGTGGCTGGGCGCCGTAGAAGCGTTCCAGCGCGAGGTCGTTGGCGGCTGCCGTCGCTTGGTCGGGTGTCGTGGCCGTCAGCATGGTTCTCCAGTTGCTAAAAGGTTTTGGCAGATGGTGAGCGGGTCGGTACTAAGTGATAAAACGTTTTGTCAGATGATGCACCTCACACCGAAGGGTGTCAAGTGACCCATTCGTGGCAGTTCGTCGACGGCCCCTAGGTTCGCAGGATGCGGGCGAAGGGACATGGACATGCGAGCGTCCAGAGCCCAGCTGGGTGTACAGAGTTCCGACCGATGGCCGTTCGGTCGCCGAAATCGCGACGGAGACAATCGGACTCGTCGACTGGATGCCGCAAGAAGTGCCTGACGGCTAGCGCAGGTCGCCTGCGGTCACCGGGTGCCTGGCAGCCGCAGGAGCAGCCGCGCACCTCGTAACGGGCTGGCGCCCAAGGACGCCGTGCCGCCGTGCAACTCGGCCTGCTGAGCGACGAGCGCAAGGCCCAAACCCGAGCCCGATCGGGAGGCGTTCGTGCCTCGCGAGAACCGCTCGAAGACCTCGTCGCGTTCTTCCTCGGGTACGCCCGCGCCGTTGTCGTCGATCGCGATCTCCACGCCGTCGGCGGAACTGATTGCGCTGAGCTGGATTTCGGTGGCATCGCCGTGTTTGACGGCGTTGGCGATGGCGTTGTCGACGACCAGTCGCAGTCCTGCGGGTAGCCCCACCATCAGCACGCTCGGCGAGGGCACCAGCGAGACGTGCAGCGAGGGGTAGGTGTGCTGGGCATCATGGGCCGCACGGTCGAGCAGCTCGGTGACGTCGAAGGGGACGAAGTCGTCGACGGTGGTCAGTTCGCCCTGCGCCAGGCGTTCCAACGCCGTGAGCGTCGCCTCGATCCGGCTCTGGGTGCGAATGACGTCGCCGAGCACCTCCTTGCGCTGCTCGTCGGGAAGGTCGAGGGTGTGCAACACCTCGAGGTTGGTGCGCATGGCCGTCAGCGGCGTGCGAAGTTCGTGCGAGGCGACGGCGGCGAAGTCGCGGGCCGATTCCAGCGCGGCCTTGGTGCGCTGTTGCTCACTGCCGATGCGGGCCAGCATCCCCTCGACCGCTTCGGCGATCTCGACGGCCTCCTGCACCCCGCGAACCTGAACTTCGTCGGGATTGGATTGGGCATTGATGGCGCGCGCCTGCTGGGCCAGCAGCCGGAACGGGTTGATCATGATCAGCCACATCACCCAGCCAACCAACACGGTGCCGACGATGACACCGCCACAGATCAGCAGCACCCTCAGGTGCAACTCGTTGATTCGATGCTGAGTCTCGGCCACCGGCGCGCCGAGCGCGATCGAGGCCAAGCCCGCCGAGAAGGTCCGCACCCGGTACTCGACGCCGTTGATGGTGGTGTTGGTGTAGCCGGTGTCGAACTTGGGCAGTGTGATGTCGCTTGGCACCGACACCGTCGTGCCGAGCACCCGGGCGGTGCGCACCAGGCTGCCGTCCGGCGTGGGTTCCTCTGCACTGGTCCGCTGCGCGGTGCTGAGCAGTGAGCTGATGTCGCCGAGCCCGCTCACCGAGTCCAGGCGCCGGTCGAGCTGGCTGTACTGGTCATTGGTGACGCCGATCCACACCCACGTACCGAGGGTGATGACCAGAACGACAACCGCGAGCGCCGAGATGATGACGATGGTGCGCAGCGACAACACCCGCATCGGCAGCCTCAGCAGCCGATACGCCCCACGCTCTGGTTCCAGTGCCAAGCTCAACGTGCGAAGCCGACGCCGGTCGTTGACGCATCGTCCATGAGTCCATGGTGCCTGATGTATCCCGTTGATCCTGCGCTCAGGGCTGCCGCCACTCGATCATCGTGACCGTGACCGCAGACTCAACGGGCAGATCGGCGCCTGTCGTACGAGCGCGCCATCAGCTCCCAGTACACCAGGACCAGCGCCATCTGGACCGCGGTCGCGACGACCGTGGTGCGCAGGTGATGGCGTCGGGCGGCGACGAGCGCACCGATCGAGACCGCGCTCGTCACGGCAGACAGGATCATCGTCGCGTCACGCGGGCGGTCGACGATCCAGAGCTCCTCGCCGAGCATCGCGCGGGTCGCCCACGCCCGGTCGTGAGCGGGTTTCGGAAACACCACCGGGTTGACGGCGAGCCAGCAGGCGACCAGCGCGGCATCGCGTCGACTGCGAGTCCACACCGGAACCAGCACCATCGGAGTGCTCGCCCAGCGCGTCCACGCGCTCCACGGGTTCGAGTGCCTGGCGAACATCGCGTGCCGAAGGCGCGCCACCGTTGACGTGTCGCCCATGGATCCACACTGCCAGCGACGGACCAGCGACGTCTACCAGATCAGGTGAATAGCGGTTGGCCGATGTAGTGACCCTCCTCTGGCGCGGGAGGGATCGCGAAGATCGCCGAGCCGATGTGGCGGATGTACTCGTTGAGGAGGTCGTGGGCGCCCAGCCGGGTCTGAAGCCGGATGAAGTGTTGTGGGTCGTTCTGGTAGGAGATGAACAACAGCCCGGCGTTGAGCTCGCCGTCGGCGTCCAGACCGTCGGTGTAGTTGTAGCTCCTGCGCCGAATCATGATGCCGTCGTTGTTCTCCCGCGCGGCAAGGGCGACGTGCGACAGCGGGTCGATGACGGGATCGCCGGACTTGTCGCGGGCGGCGAAGTCGGGGGTGTCGAACTCGGCGTTCCCCGTCAGCGGGGAGCCCTCCTGCTTGTGCCTGCCGAATATCTGCTGCTGATTGCCGACCCGGTCGGTGTCCCACGTCTCCAGCAGTGTTCTGATCTTGCGGACCACCTGATAGGTGCCGCCGTTCATCCACGGCTGGTCGCTGCCCGACACCCATACGTATCGGGCGTACTCGTCGTTCGTGGCGATGTTGCGGGTGCCGTCCTTGAACCCCAACAGGTTTCGCGGTGTCTGCTGGCCGGGCCCTGCCGAGGCGCGGCCGAAGCCGAGCACCGCCCATGACGGTGACACGATGCTGCGGCCGAGCCGCGCCAGGTTGCGGACCGCGTGGTAGCACACCTGCGGATCGTCGGCGCAGGCCTGCACGCTGAGGTCGCCGCCGGTGAACTTGGGATCGAGGTTGTCGCCGTTGAGTGGCGGCAGCGGCGAGAACGCCGCCGGCTTGTGCGACGCGAGGCCGAACCGCTCGCCGAAGACCGAAGGGCCGAGCCCGATCGTCAGGGTCAAGCTGGCCGGGCTCAGGCCGAGGGCTTCACCGGTGTCGCCGGGAGGCTGAACGTCGACGCCCGGTTGCACCGCGCCAACGGGTGCGCCCTGCTGGAGCACCGCGGCCGCGGCCGACCACCGCGCCAGCAGGGTCTGCAACGACGTGCGGGTCGCCGCGTCGGCGAACGTGAACGTCATGAACACGCTGTGGCGCTGCGGTGGTGTGTCGATGCCGCCCTGATGGCCCTGCCCGTAGAACGGGTAGCTGCCGTGCAGGTCGACGACGTCGTCGACGTGCGGCGACGACGCCATTGCCATGCCGGCGGCGCCACCGGCAACCGCACCGAGTGCAGCTCCGCCAAGCCCGGCCCACAGTGCGCCGGAAAGGATTCCGCGCCGGGACAGCCCCGACGAGGCAGCGCGCTGGCCCGCGTCTCCAGGGCTGTCCGGGTCGACGTCGTTGGCCGTCATCAGGTGGCGGACACCACCTTCTGGGCGACGGTGGACAGACTTTCGTGCAGTGGCTGGATCACCGCGGTGAGCTTGGCCGCGTCGGCCGCCCGCACCTGCGGCATGTACACCTGGTAGCCGCCGAGCGCCTTCGCGTCGCGGTAGCCGTCGAGCGTCGTCAACACGGTCTGGAACTGCTGGTCCAGCTGCGTCACCAAGTTGGCGTCGATCTTCTGCAGGCCCGGCCGCAGCGACGCGTAAGCCTGTTGTGCGCCTTCGACATTGCCCGCGAAGTCCACCAGATCGATGTGGCTGAAGGCTTCCTCCTCGCCGTTGATCTTGGTGTTCTGCACCTCTTCGATCAGGTCGGCGGCACCGTTGGCGAGATCCTCGGGTTTGTACTGCAGTGGCCCGACGACGCCGACGAGTTTGCCGACGTTGCCGACCAATTCGGTGCTCAGCGCCTTGGTGCCTGGCGTGATGGCCCCCCTTCCATCCGCGCCCTGCCAGAGGTCGCGTTCGATGGCGTGGAAGCCCTTCCAGCCCACCTTGTCGTCCACGGGGGTCGACTCACGCATGTCGATGAGGTAGTCCAGGTTGCCCGCGTTGTCATCGACCGCGAAGCCGGGGATCACGAAACCCTCGACGCTCGACTCGGCCCGCTCGTAGAACGGCCGCGCCTTGGCGTAGGCGGCCTTCGACGCATCGACGTTGCCGGACTGAACGGCCGCGTCGAGTGCCTTGACCGCCGTGTTGAGCTGGTTGACCTGATCGACGACGTAGGCCGAATAGTCCTTGGTCCCTTGGCTCAGGATCGTCTGCACGGTTCCGGTGGGCGCCGAAGGGGCCTGACCGGTGACGGTGAAGTCGAGGTATTCCGATCCCGCGCCCGGGCAGTACACCTTGTACTTTCCGCCGTCGAGGGTGACGGTGAACGACACCGGATCCAGACCGGGGGCGAGATTCTCCTTCTCGCCGACGATGCGCTGATCCTTCAGCAGTTCCATCTCGGTGATGCCGGGTGCGCTGGCGTTGGTCACCGTGAAGGTCACCGGGCCCGCGGGCGCGGTGGCCGAGTCCAACGAGCACGTGTCCTTGCCCGCATCGTTGGCCAGAGTCACCTTCACCGCGTTGACGCCGTTGGCGGCAGTCGAACTGGCGCCAGCACTGCTGGGTGTGCTCTTGACGGCATCCGTGCTCGAGCTGCACGCGGTGGCCGAAAGGGCCAGCGCCGCTGCCGCGGCGGGCACGACCAGCCAGATGCTACGAGACGACGATCTCGTCTCGCTTCGGTAGTTCCCCATGATGTTGTTGTTTCCCTTTCCCTTTCGGATCTTGGCGGCCGCTGCGGGCCGCAACGCATGCCACGGCCACGGCGGCCGCGCCCAGCGCTACCGGGAGCCACACCGTCCACAGCGTGCGCTCCCTTCGGTCGTCGTCAGCCTGGGTGATCTGCGCCGCCGCGGCCGCGTCGTCGGAAGTCGTAGTGGCCCAGTCGGTGTCGAGACCGCCGAGGCTCACGACCTTCGGTGTGGCCAGACCGCCACCGCTGAGCGTCGCCACCCGGGTACTGGCGCCCTCTGCCGCAACGAGGTCGTCACCGTGCACGCGCACCGTGTAGACGGTGCTGGCACTCCATGTGGCATCGAACGGCCCTGGTGTGCGGGCACTTCCCAAGCCAACGGGCAGACGGCCCCCGGTCAGGTGCGCCAACTCGCCCAGGCTGATCGGGGTCGTGGCGACGCCGGGGTCGGCGGGGAGCTTCGCCTGCAAGACGGTGACGTCGAGGTCGTCGGTCGTCTGCTGACCTGCGTCGTCGAGCCGCACCCGTTGAGCCTTGCCGTCGGGGCCGGTGACGGTCAGTGTGCGAGACGGCCCGTCCGTACTTGCGGTGACTGTCGTAGTACGTCCGTTGGCGGTGGTGACGGCCCGCGTCGGTCCCGGCAGGCCGGTGCCGACGGCGGGGATGAACACGGCCATCGCAGCGCCGGCCGCCGCGAGTCCTGCCGCGCTGCACCACAGGATTCGGCGTTTCGCTTGCGGCCCAGGGGCGAGCCGGGACGGCCACAGGAACACGACGAGGACGGGCACGGCATAGAGGAGCCAGCCGAGAACTTCGATCGAGCGGGGATCCGGCGGGATTCCGAACATTCCCGTGATCAATGCCCCAAGAACGGATTTCGTGGGCATCCAGCCCGAGAGGTCGAAAGCGCGCTGCTGGCCAATGGTGATCCAGCCCGCCTCGTGCGCCGTCCGCAGACTACTCATCACCAGACCTGCCGCGATGAACACCAGGAAGACTCCGGTGATGCGGAAGAACCGGCCCAGGTTGAGTTTGAGGCTGCCCAAGTAGATCCCGGCGCCAACGGCGACAGCCGCGGCGATGCCCGCCACGCCGCCGAGCACGGCGAACCACCGACTGCCGTGCGTCGCCTGGGCGGCGGCGAGCAGGAAGACGGCGGTTTCGAATCCCTCCTTGAGCACGGCGAGGAAGGCCATGACGGCCAGCGCGAATGCGCCGCCGGTGTTGATCGCCTGTGCCGCTTCGCGTTCCAGCTCACCCTTCATGCGAAAGGCATTGCGGTTCATCCAGATGATCATCGTGGTCACGAAGACCACGGCGATCGCGCCGATCACCGTCTCGAGCATCTCCTGTTGGCGCTGGGGCAGCGACGCCGAGACGACCTCCAACCCCGCGCCGACGGCGATGCTGATGGCGACGGCCAATCCGACGCCGATGAACATCGGGCGGACAGGCTTGTCGTTGCGTTTGAGGAAGGCGCCGACGATGCTGACGATGAGTGTCGCTTCGAGGCCTTCGCGCAACCCGATGAGAAACGTGCCAACGAAGATGCCCTGCACGTTTCTCCCGTCACCTCAGGCCGATGGCCACTGATGTCGGCCCCGGGTAAGGTTAGGCTTACCGGTGCGGGTGTGACAGGCTCGTGGGCACTTGCCCAGACAACTCACAGCGATCCTCACAGAGTCCGCTGGTTCGGCGCAGGTTGGCTAGATCAGCCGTGATCGGCGAGGAGTTCGGTTGTCTGCGAGGCGGTTTCGTCAACGGAATTGGACGTCGGCCCGGATCAGGTCAACCGATCCCGATGCCGACGCCGAACGAACCGCTGTCCTCGTCCGGGTGATTCGGGCACGACACGTCGACGTACGCAGTGGTGCGGCTTTCGGGGGAGTCGCCTGGAATGTTGACCCCGGTCACCTGGCACACGTCGAGCGGTTCGGTGTTGAAGCCACTCACCCAGTTGATCTGAACGATGTAGCCCTCGCTCTTCAGTTCATTGATGACCGCGTCGGCGGATCCGTGGAGCATCGGTTCGGCGGCCGCTACCGGAGCACCGGCCATGGCCGCCGCGATGAGCAACATCGGTGCGAAGTGTGCCGGTGCGAGAGACATCGGGCCCTCCAAACGGCTGGGCTGGTGCGTCAATGCTACGCCTTGGTGGCCAATCGAATTGAGTCTCGGCGCGACGCTACGTCGTCGTGGTCCGTCGACACCGAGCCGGATCCGCAATGGCGGTTCTGGCAGGTCTCCGGTGTGGACGATCGCTGCGGCGGCCTCTCGCGAGTGGTCGTCACGCGTTTGATGGGCTAAGAACGGACCGTTCGCTTGTCAGTCGGTGCCCGTTGGGCCTCTAGTGAATCTCGTGCATGAACGCGCACTACAGCGCCATATTGGCAAGCGCCGAATTGACGGACGCGACGGCAAATTCGACACGCCGAGCGCCTCCCAGGAAACTTCACGCGGTCGGTCAGTATCTGTAGCAGTACAGACTGCGAGCAGTTTTTCGACACGAATCTGGGGATTGAGAGAGTGCGCCCGATAAGACGTCGGTGGCGTGGCCGCCGCCTGTGGACGGTCGCCACCGCGACGGTGGTCGCCTTGGTGTGCACCACGGCTGTCAGCACCGGACTGTTGAGCTCCCTACCGCGCGAGGTGAGGGCGGTGGCCGCAGGCTCCATCGACCCGTCGCCGACGACGATCGCCATCGCCGACTCCGACGTCTACGGCATGACGCAGGCCGACGTGGACAAGACGATGGACGCGATCCGCGCGATGAACGTCCGAGCGGTGCGACTCCTGATTCCGTGGGCCGGAGTGGAGGCCACGCAAGGCCAGCTCGACTGGAGCACCGTCGACAAGACGGTCAACTCGGCCGCCGCCAGGCAATTGGCCGTCGTCGGCGTCGTGAACTCCTCACCGATGTGGGCGGTCGCACCCGGTGGGCAGTATCTGAGCGGTCGTCCGGCATCGCCCGGTGTATACGGCGACTTCGTGGCCAAGGTCGCCTCGCGGTACCAGGGAAAGATTGCAGCCCTGGAGATTTGGAACGAACCCAATGGGGTCCAGTTCTACACACCGGCGCCTGATCCCGCGGGATACGTCGACCTCCTGAAGGCGAGCTACGCCAAGATCAAGGCGGTCGATCCGTCGATCGTCGTGCTCGGGGGATCCTTGGGCTCGATCGTCGACTACCCCGGACAGACGATCAGCCCACCGAAGTTCCTGACTCAGATGTACGCCGCTGGTGCAAAGGGATACTTCGACGCGCTGGCATTCCATCCGTACCACTACAGCACGAAGTTCTCCGACGGTGTGCAGTTCGAAGGGACGCCGCTTCAACAGTTGATGGTGATGCGGAACACCATGGTGGCCAACGGTGATGGCGACAAGAAGATCTGGTCGACGGAGTACGGTGAACCTTCGTCGATAGGCGGGGACACACAGCAGGACGCGTTCCTCACCGACATGCTCACCAAGTGGCAGGAGCTGCCCTACACCGGTCCGATGTTCGTCTACACGACGCGCGATGGGCAGTCGGGTGGCTTCAATCTCATCGACACCTTCGGCGTCTTTCGTGCCGACTGGACTCCCAAACCCGTATTGCAGACCGTCCGAAACGCGGCAGCCGGAAGTCTCGTGAAGTCTGCTGAATTTCAGCGCTTTTCGACGGTGACCGACCCGAGCCTTGGCACGCCCTTGAGCCCGGTGTACAAGGTCAATGCGCAGAACTGGGCCCAGATCAGAACCGCCGCCGTGGTGTACGAAACGGCTTCGGGCTTCGTCACGTCGCCGCTGCCGGTCGCGCAGAAGGCCGGTCTGTACGGCACGATGCCGACCACTCCGTTCGCCAACGGCTATCAGGACTTCGATATGTACGACGGCGTGAGGGTCTGGTACTCGGCGGCCACGGGCGCCCACTCGGCGCGCAAGGTGATCTACGACGCGTGGACCCCCGCGCTCGGTCTGGCGATCTCCGACACGACTGGTGGCGGACTCGGGAGCCAGTGCGAGTTCGAGAACGGCACCATCTCGTGGTCGCCATTGGGCGGCGCACGTGTGACGTTCAAGAATGGCCAAACAACCACGCCGACAACCACGCCGACAACTCCGCCGACCACCCCGCCGACAACAACCCCACCAACAACCCCGCCAACGACGCCGCCAACGACGCCGCCGACGACGCCGCCGGCCCAGCAGAATCCGATCAGTGCCGTGTTGGCGTTTCTCCTGGGGATCATCGGCGGGATTGGCGGCGGCACCGTCACCCGCTGACGAGGAGACGGGCGCTGCATGCCGCAGTCGTTCAAATTGTGCTCAGGGCTGTGATCCGTCGAGAACCGCAGCCCTGAGCGCATTCTCAAAGAGGCAGCGGGACGGTACGCCTACGTGGGGGACGCCGCCAGCAAGGTGATGAAGCGCTCAGCCGCGGCGTCGACCTCGGCGGCAGGAGTCAACAACCTCTGCAGCAATAGTCCTCGTAGGCACGAGATGGCAATGACGCTGCGCTGCCTGGCATCCGTCGCGGTGGAGCCGTCGCGAAGGGCAGCCGCTTCGAGGACGCCCGTCAGATCATCGAGGTCGGCGACGAACTCGTGGAATGCGTCGCCTTCGTAGACCGCGAGCCCGACCAGGTGGAAGAAGGCGCGAGTTCGATCTTCGTGCGCTGCATTCGAATAGAAGCTCCAGATGGTCCTGCACAGGGGCACGAACCCCAGCTCGTCGTCGGCCGCGATGACGAGATTGTCGCGGCGGCGTGCTTCGGACAGCACTGCACCGAGAAGGCTCGGTCGTGATCCGAAGTGGTAGGTCAGCAGCGTGTGGTGCACGCCGATCCGCTCCGCTACCTGGCGCATCGACAGGTTCGGACTGGGGCCGCACTCGCCGAACTCGTCGAACAGCGCCTGTAGGAGGCGCTCTCGTCCCTCTCCAACCGGCGATCTCACGCTGCCTCCGTTTGACCGAATTCACCACTGTTTAGTACGGTACCGCACATCGAATTCACCAGTGTTGAGGACGGTGAGGGTCCAATGAGCGGGATGCTGCACGGCTGCTTTGCCGACACTGAGTACGCCGAGATCACGGCGAAGTCGGGGCACCGCTACGGCGTCTGGGTGACCACGCCCCCTGGCTATGCGGACTCCACCGATCCACTACCACTGATCTACGTACTGGACGCCAACTGGACCCTAGGTCTCACCGCACCCCTCATCGTCATCCAGGGAGACCCGTATCTGACGATTGCCCCGTACATCCAGGTCAGCGTCGGCTACGCCAGTGAGGAGGCCGCGGACTGGGCACGCCTTCGCAACCGCGACCTTGTGCCGCCGGAGGAGCCCGTCACTGACGAGATGGTGGCCGTCCTCGCCGCGGCTCGCGACGCGGGTGCAATGACCCAGGAGTACATGGACGCCTACCTCGCGGAGCTAGCGGACACCCGCGCGGACGTCTTCCTCGACTTCGTGAGTAACGAGCTCCATCCTCACCTGCAGACCCAGCTTCGCGTGAGTGAGTCCGGGCATGGCCTCTTCGGCTACTCCTACGGAGGTCTCTTCGCCCTCTACGCATGGCTGCGCGCGGCAGCCCCGTTCGCGACCTTCGGCGCAGGCAGTCCCGGAGTCGTGAGCATGGACAGCCAGATCTTCAACCTCGTCGGGGCGCTGCCACAGCGCGGCGTTGAATCTGCCGCTCCGCAACTGCACGTCACGCTGAACGAAGCCGAACTGCTGGGAGCCATACCGTTTTATCGCGGGACGGCACGCAACGTTCTTGCGCTCGTAGAACAGTTGCACGGCAAGGGACGGTCGCAGGACGTTTCGAGCGCGATGCTCCAAGAAACGCACCTCAGCGGTCTACAGGCATCGTTCCTGAGCTACTTGAAGACCTGCCATACGCGATAGCCTTGATGCGACAATCGACACGATGCCCGATCTGCTCACCATCATCCTGATACTGGTCGCATTGGCGCTCGTGGTCAGCGCGTCCATCTGGTATCTCGACCGATTTCGCAACGACGGCACCGACCCGTTGACCAATCCCGACTGGACCCTTCTGGCGACCGTTCTCGCGCGGCGTACGCGACGGCGGCGGTCAATGCTCGAGTCCGAAGATCCGGCGCCGGAAGCCACCGGCGACCCCACCTAGACGTCGCCGCGGTCGTTCACATTGCGCTCAGGGCTGTTTTCCGTCGAGGACCACGACCCTAGGCGCAATCTCAACGCACGCGAAGTGATTGCTAGGCAAGGGAAAGGGTGACGGAGCCACCCGTCGCGTCGACGTTCTTGAGCACGCTGCTCGGAACGCGGAACACCCGTCCTGGCGACGCCGGCCACGGCACCGTCTTGGTGGCGATCGTTTTGCCGTCCTGGCGCACCATGATCCGTGGAATGCGGACAAGGGTATCGGTCCACAGCAATAGCCGGTTGCGGGCAGGCGCGTAGTCGCGGGGTCGCAGGATGCCCGGCGAGATCCACCGCAGCGGCGATTCCACCTGCAGCCGAACACCTTCGGCGACGCTCGGTGTGCCCTTGAGGTAGTCGCGCACAGTACGAGCGACGTGCGCGCCGTCGAGCGCGGCGATGTCGGCGGTGTCGACGGGATGCAATAGATTGCCTGCGCCGAACACCCCGTCGCGACCGGTACGCAGTGCGGTATCGACGAGAGGGCCCAGGGTCTTGTCGTCCATGGGAAGTCCGGCGGTGCGGGCGAGTTCGTGGTCAGGGATCCAGTCGCCGGTCAGAATCACGGTGTCGCACTCCAGGATTCGGCGTACACCCGAGTCGATGTTCTCGATCTCGACGGCCCGAATCGCGGGCTTGCCGATGATGCGCACCAGACGGGTGCGGGTGGCGACGTCCACCCCGAGCAGCGGGGACTTGCCGGCGATGTTGAACACGCCGTACGACTCCGGGCTCGGGTAGGTGGTGGTCATGAGCGCGGTGCGGCAGCCGGCGTGTTTGAGCGTGAGCACCGCGGACCAGCTGACCAGCTCGGCGCCCACCACCACCGCGCGACGGCCTACGGTTCGGTGCTGCAGATGCACGAGGTTCTGCAGCTGACCGGTGGTGTAGACGCCCACGCTGCGATCGCCAGGGATCAGCCGCGCAGCCCGTGGGCGTTCGCGCGCGCCGGTGGCCAACACGACCGCGCGGGCGTCCACCCGGAGCCGGCCCTGCGGAGACGTCACGTCCAGGGAGCGGTTGTCGTGCCACCCGGTGACCATGGCCTCGGTGAGGATCGTTGCGCCCGCCGCGTCGGCCTTGCTCACCAGTTTGCGTGCGTACCCGGGCCCGCTGACGAACGTCCTCATGTCCCGGATGCCGTAGCCGAGATGGTCACTGTGGCGGGGGATTCCACCGGCAGCGGACTCACGCTCCAGGACCGTGACGTGGATGCCGCCATCCTTGGCCAACTTGGCGGCGGCGGTCAGCCCGGCGGGCCCGCCGCCGATGATGGCGACGTCGGTGGTGACGACGGTGGTCATCGATGGATGTCCTGACGCTCGAGCAGGGCTTGGACCTCGGCTCCGCAGTAGAAGCCTTGGCAGCGGCCGTTCATGGCGCGGGTGCGCCGGCGAAGGCCTTCCAGGGTGCGCGGCGGAATGACCGATGCGAATGCGTCGCGGATCTCCCCGGCGGTGACCCGTTCGCAGAAGCAGACGATCTTGCCGTAGGCCGCGTCCGCCGCGATGGCTTCGTCGTCCTGGTAGGGCCGGGTGAACGCCTCGCCGATGTTCGGCATCCGTGGCGGCGCAGGCAGTTCCGGCTTGGCGACGAGCGGCATCCCGACGTCCTCGAGCAGACCGTGGACGTACTCGGCGATGGCCATCCCTGCGGTCAGACCGGTCGAACGGATGCCGCCGATCAGCAGATAGCGCTGTGCGGGGTCGGCTTCGATGAGGTAGTCGCCGTGGTCGATGGCTGCGCGCAGCCCGGCGTACGCGGCGGTGACCTCCTCGGACAGTAGTTTCGGCACGAGTGTGGCGCCCTTGGACAACAGAAACTCGAAGCCTGCCTCGGAAGTGCCTGTGGCGGTGCGATCGTCGAGATCCTCGGCAGTGGGGCCGAGCATGACGTTGCCGTAGATGGTCGGACTGACCAGCACGCCCTTGCCCACTGCGGACGGAACCGGAAGGACGATCTTGTCGACGAGCGGGCGGGCCAGCTTGTCGTAGACGAGCAACTCGCCGCGGCGCGGCGTGACGGTGAACCGGTCGAAGCCGAACTCGCGGTCAAGGATGTCGGCGCCGAGGCCCGCTGCGTTGACGACCCACCGTGTCTCGACGGCCCCCACACTGGTGTGCAGGGTCGTGGCGGCGTCGCCGACCTCGACGGTGCGGACCTCGTGGTTGAGTAGCAGTGTGGCGCCGCGGTTCACGGCGTCGGTGGCCAGTGCCAGGTTGGTGGTCCAGGTGCAGATGATGGACTCGTCGGGCACCGTCAGTCCGCCGAGCGCACCGTCGCCGAGGTGGGGCACGTGCCGGTACACCGTTGGGGCGTCGACGATTTCGCAGTGCTGGTAGCCGTTGGCCGTGGCTTTGGCCTTCAAGGTGGGCAGCGCGTCGAGTTGTTCGGTGTCCCAGGCGACCAGCAGCGCGCCGGTGTGTTCGACCGGGATGCCGGTCTGCTGGGCGTAGTCGGACAGCATTTGATAGCCGCGGCTGACCATCCGCGATTCCAGCGTGCCGGGTTTGGCGTCGAACCCGGTGTGCAGGATGGCGGTGTTCGCCTTGCTGGTGCCGTCGCCGACGTCGCAACGGGCGTCGAGCAGGGCCACCGACAGCTGGCAGCCCGACAGGTCGCGCGCGACGGCCGATCCGACGATGCCTGTCCCGATGACGACGACGTCGTAGGTCACGACGTCTCCTTCGGCGGGAACGTCGTCGAGGCCAGGGCACGCCAGGCGGTGCGGAATTCCGTTGCGCGGTCGGGGCTCCACTGCGGTTCATAGGTCGACGACGGCTGCCATGGAGGCGCGACGTCGTCGATTCCTCGGGCTGGATCCAGGCTCAGCTCGGCGAGCGCCGCCGCACCGAGGGCGGTGGCGTGCGGGGACGGGTACACGTCGATCGGCATCTGCAGGATGGATGCGGTGGCCTGCACTAGGACCCTGGACTGGGTCAGGCCGCCGTCGACGCGCAATCGCGTCAAGGGTGTTCCGGTGTCGCGCGCTACCGCCGAGACCAGTTCGGCGACTTGAGCGGCGATGCCCTCCAGCACCGCGAGCACCACCTGTTCGCGCCCGGTGGACAGCGTCATTCCCGAGAGCGTCGCGGTGGCATCGGACCGCCACCACGGCGCGGCAAGCCCGGCCAGTGCGGGCACGCACAACACGCCATCGCTGTCGGTGGCGGCGACGTTGTCGAGGTCTTGTGCGCTGTCAATCACCCCGAGGGACGTCAGCCACCTGATGGCCGATGCGGCGGTGTAGACCTGCCCGTCGGTGCAGTAGACGGCCGTGTCGCCGGTACGCCAGGCCACCGAGGACGTCAGTCCGTGTTGGGAGCGGACGGCCGCGGTGCCGGTGTTGGCGAGCAGGAATGCTCCGGTTCCGAAGGTGCACTTGGCCATGCCGGGCGCCAGGCAGCCCTCCGCGAGCAGCGCTGCCTGTTGGTCGACGATCAGGCCGCCGACGGGGACGTCCGCGCCGAAGGCGGTGGTGGTTCCCACGATCTGATCGTTGGACACGATGTCGGGGAGTGGTTCGCCGCCAAGGCCGAACAGGCCGAGCAACGTTTCATTCCACCGCAGTTCGTCGATGTCCATGACGAGTGATCGGCTGGCGGTGGACACGTCGGTGACGAACGCCCCGGTCAGTTGATGAACCAGCCAGGTGTCCGACGTGGTCACCACCCCGGCCGTCTCGAGGTTGCGGCGCAGCCACGCCATCTTCGGTGCCGAGAAGTACGGGTCGAGCACCAGCCCGGTGCGCTCGGCGACGAACTCGGTGTGCGCGGTGAGCTCGGCGCAAATGCCCTCCGCACGACGGTCCTGCCACACGATGGCGGGGGTCAACGGACGCCCGGTGTCCCGGTCCCACGCCATGACGGTCTCGCCCTGATTGGCCAGCGACACGGCTCGGATTGGCCTGGCGGCCATGGCAATCGCGCGCCGTCCGGTGGCCAACACCGATTCGAGCATCTCGGCGGGGTCCTGCTCGACACCGCCGCCCGGTAGGTAGCGGGGATTGATCGCGGTCTCGGCGACTCCGACGATCCCGTCGTCGGGGTCGAGAACCACGGCCTTGGTACCCGACGTGCCCTGATCGATGGCGAGTACGGCCATCACGCGCCACGCAGATCGTCGGTGAACTCGGGTGACACGATGACGCCACCAGCGTCGGCGATGGCGCGGGAAAGATCGTCGGGCACAGTGGAATCGGTGATGATTCCGTCCAGCGCGGTGAGCGCGCACACCCGGTGCGGCGACACTCGGCCCAGCTTGGTCGAATCGGCGAGCACGTAGGTGCGGGCGCTGTTGGCGATGATGGTCGTCTTCACGTCCACTTCGTCGAGGTGGAAGTCGGTCAGGCCGGCATCGGTTGCGACGCCGCCGGATCCGAGGAAGGCGATGTCGGCGTACAGGTCGGCGAAGAACGCCTTGGCGTGAGCGTTGACGCAGGCGAGGTCGCCGCCACGTACCCGACCGCCGCACACCAGCAGCTCGATTCCTGGCCGGTCGGCTAGTTCGGTGGCGACGAGCAGCGAGGGGGTCGCGACGGTTCCCCGGAAGTCGTGCGGGATGGCTCGGGCCACCTCGACGGCCGTGGTACCGACGTCGATGACTATGGTCTGCCCGTCGCGCAGCAGTTCCACGGCAGCGCGCGCCAACGTCGCCTTCGCGTCGCGACCTGCCGTCGACCGCACGGTGAACGACGGCTCTTCGCCCGACGTGGCGGGGGAGGCCGCGCCGCCGTGAACTCGGCGGACGACCCCGCGTTCCTCGAGCACCGCGAGGTCTCGGCGCACCGTTTCGGCCGACACGGCGAGCAATGCCACCAGGGCGTCCGTGCTCACGACGCCCGCTGAGGTGACGGCCTCGGCGATCACGCGATGACGTTCTACCGGCAGCATGAGGCCGCGTCGCTTGTGGATTGTTGCCCGTGCATGACCGTAATTGTGGACTGTTGACTGGCATCGGTCAATCGTCGTCGGCACTTCGGGCACTCAACGGTGTGCGAGCCACCGCCGGACTTTCCCTGCGGACGCCCGGACTACCTGCCAGTCTCCTGTGAATTTGGCGCGAATTGCCGCTTCGGCGTACTCGCCCCGGTTGGCCGTGCTTGCCTGCACAGTCAGCCATTTCCTTCGAGCAAGGAGGCCCCCATGTCCACGGAATCGTCACCGGCTGCTCGCGGACGCATCGCGGGTATCGAGGTGCGCTCGATCGACTACGTGCCGCTGAACGAACGGCACGGCAAGGTGTGGAGTCAGGGCCCCTTGTGGTTCATGAGCAACGCCCAGATCGCGACGATGGCGGTCGGCACCTTCTCGGTGACCGGCGGCGGAAATCTGATCTGGTCGTTGCTCGCGATCATCGGGGGAGTCCTGTTCGGCACGTTCTTCATGGCGTTCCACTCGGCACAGGGCCCACAGTTGGGGCTGCCGCAGATGATTCAGTCACGCCCGCAGTTCGGCTACGTGGGAGCGCTGCTGGTCTGGGCCTTTGCGTACCTTCAGTATTCGGGCTTCAACATCTTCAACACCATTCTGGCCGGCGACGCCCTGCACGCGACCGTTCACGGCCCGAGCAAGCTGTGGATCGTCGTGGCCACCGTGGTGGCAGCGGTCGTGGCCTTGATCGGCTACGACCTCATCCACGGAGTCGAGCGCTGGCTGACGGCGGGGTTCCTCGTCATCTTCGGACTCCTCACGATCGCGGTCTGCACGCTCGGGTATCCGGCCGACTCGTTCGACCTCGGCGGCTTCAAGTGGACTCCCTTCCTCATCCAGTTCGGCGCGGTGGCCGGCTACCAAATCAGCTGGGCCATCTACGTTTCGGACTATTCGCGGTACCTTCCGCCGTCGGTCACCGTTCGCAAGACGTTCCTGTGGACGTACTGGGGCTCTGCCCTAGGGGCGATATGGCTGATGTGCCTGGGCTCGGCGTTGGCCGCTTGGGCAGGAGCGGATTTCGACACGATCGCATCGCTGAAGGCGGCTGGCGATCACGTGTTCCCGGGCTTCGGGACCATCGCCCTCGTCTTCTCCACGCTCGGCCTCATCTCGGTGACCGCCTTGAACATGTACGGCGGGTCGCTCACCTTGATCAGTGCGCTCGACTCGTTCAAGAAGGTGTTGCCGACGGCACGGGTGCGGATCATCACCATCGCCTTCACCGCGGTTCTGTCTCTCATCCCGGCGTTGGCCATCGGCGCGAACTTCCTCACCAACTTCGAGGACTTCCTGCTCTTGGTCCTCTACCTGTTCGTCCCGTGGACCGCGGTCAACCTCGTCGACTACTACATCGTGCGGCGAGGGCACTACGCCGTCGCCGAGATCTTCAATCCCCATGGCATGTACGGGCGTTGGGGCTGGCGGGGTATCACGTCGTATTTGGTGGGCTTCGCGGCGATGCTTCCGTTCCTCAGCACCAGCAAGTACACCGGGTTCGTCGCGACCGAGCTCGGCGGGGCCGACATCTCGATGTTCGTCGGTCTCCCGGTCGCGGGAATCCTGTATTGGATCCTCGCGAAGTCGGTCGACGTCGAGGCCGAGACGAGGGTTGCCCAGGCCGAGGCCGCGGAGCTGGAGCGATTGGCTGCCGCTCACCTGCGCCCCGAGGAGGACGCCGCCGCCGGCGAATGAACGGCCGGCCACCCCGCCCTACCCGGCAGGCTCGTTACAGCGGGATCCAGATTCCGAAGAACCAGAAGCCCCAACCGTTTTGGTTCCAATCCCAGATCGGTTGTTCTTGGAAGCCCCAGTAGTTGATCGGCCCTTGGTCCCACACTCCGCCCGGGGGAGGGAACGGCCCGCCCCATCCGGCGCGCGGAGGTGCTCCCCAGCCCCACGGCGCTGCTCCATCGCCCCATGGCTGACCGTGGAAGCCTCTGAACGCATCGGACGGTCGCGGCCCGAAGTCGCCGGGACCGCCGGGCCCGCGGAAGTCTCCGGGACCACCCGGTCCGCCGGGTCCGCGGTCGTCGCCGGGCCCACCCGGGCCGCGGAAGTCACCTGGACCGCCAGGTCCACCGGGCCCACCTGGACCGCCCGGTCCGCGGTCGTCGCCGGGCCCACCGGGACCCCGGAAGTCACCTGGACCGCCTGGCCCACCCGGTCCGCCTGGACCGCGGTCCGGGGGGCCTCCCGGCCCTTGCGGCGGGCCGCCGGGACCTTGATGCGGGCCGCCAGGCCCAGGCCCTCCGCCTTGGCAGATGGGGGGCACGCAACCACCGCCGCCTCCGCCGCCGCCAGGTGCCGCATATGCCACTCCTGAACCGACCCCCATCAGGGCCAGTCCCACGCTGCCAGCGAGAGTAACTCCCGCAAGGGCCTTCTTGACGTTCACCGTGTCACTCCTAGGTCCGGGGGCATTCGCTCCGGTTCATCCCGACGGTTCGACGTTAGGTAGCCACCCTAAGATTGCTCCCTGTGTCCGCTGTGCGCGGGCTGTGCGGAGGCAAACCCGCTGGTGGACAGCACTTTTCGCCGTACGGATTCGGTTCGTCCGGCATCGCTCGTCCGCGCGCCATACGGTTTGCCGAGTCGGATCACGACGCCAAGTGCTCGGATGGACGGCATAGTCGTCCTCGTGCTGCGAAGATCCCAAGCGTCGGAGAACACACTCACGACCGCACGGAACGGAAGGGGCACGATGACCGTCAAACGCGGACTGACCGCAGCCGTAGTCGCCGCTGGAGTTTCCCTCGGGGTTGCGAGCCCGGCATGGGCTGACGACTTGAGCGGTACGTATGCGTTGAACCTCGTCGGCGCTTCCCCGGGACCTCATACCACCTGGATCGCCAGTTCAACGTGTGCACCTTCGGGCGGGTGCGTCGCGCACATCACCAGTTCAACCGGATGGAGCGGCGATGCGCAGCTCGCGGGGGATCATTGGACGATGACGGTCGGCAGACCAGACGGCCAAAGCTGCCCTGACGGCACTCGCCACGCCGAGTTGCAGACATGGTCGTGGGACGCTGCAGCGCTTACCGGCGAAGTCAGCGGTGTTTCCACCGACCCCACCGCGTGCCCAGAGACTGGCCCCGATTCATTCAGTCTGACGAAGATGCGTGGCGGCCCCGCCTCATTCGCGTAGTGGCCAGCGCCGCTGGACTGTTCAGTCGATGTAGATGACGTATGTGCCGTCTTCGTCGCGCGATACCGAAGACTCATCGGTGTTGACCCAAACGCGAGGGTCGTCCTGCCCGCCCAGGTATGCGTTCTGCAGGCCACCTCCGGGCTGCATGTACACCGACCACTGCTCCCCGGACCCAAGAGCAGACGCGACGGTCACGACCTCCGTGCCGTCAGCGCGGCGGATCGACAGCGTGTGGGCGTTGATGTCGTGTTCGGCCATCTCCACCCCGTCGTCAATGGAGTCGTGGTCCGAAACCAACTCTGCGAGATCGTCATCGAGGTCTTGCTGATCGTCTGGCACGTGACCTCACGCTACCAACGGCCTTGGAGCCGCGTGGCATTGGAGGCTCTCCGTGGGCACACAGGAACGTCACACCGCTCTTCGCATTGTGTGACGCTCGTCACTATACTGTGGGTTGGCTCACGGGTCCGTACTCCGTCAGGTCGGTTCCGTTGGTCAGACCGTTAAAAGAGAAGACCGATGATTGCGAGCTTGGCAACTCTGCGTGAGCTCATGGCGCCGTGGGTGCCGGCTGCGGTTCGGCATCAAGACGGCAATCACCAAGCCCGCCAATCGCGATGGAAATTGTCGGAGGTCGAAATGTACAAGTCCATCAAGCCGATCGCCGCCGGTGTGGGCGTTGCCGCCCTGCTGGCATTGGGTTTCAACGCCGCGACGGAATCGCCGGGCTCCACCAGCAGCTACGGCAGCGGGGGTACCGCAGGAGACACCATCACGATGGGCCCCGAGACGACGACGCTGGAGACCGCCTCGTTCGTTCCAGCGCAGAAGGCGACGGCACCCTGTGGATTCGCACAAACCGGCGGCTGCTGACCGGCTGGATGCCAATGTCGCCGGAATCGAGTTCGATACTGCTGCGCCCGTTTTGGTCGTGACCGCGTAGTCGGTCGCAGCCAGGGTCTCTGCGTGACCGAGAGCGGAACGCAGTACTGGCTTTGGGACCCTCATCAGGGGAGTGTCAAGGATCAGCCGAAACACTGTCGCCCATCAACCGGAGACGAAATGTCAGCCATCACCCGACGCACTACATTGCGAAAGCGCCCCCGGCAGGGATCGAACCTGCGGCCAACCGCTTAGAAGGCGGTTGCTCTATCCGCTGAGCTACGGGGGCCAGCGCACATACTTTAGCCAAAACCCCGCAAACGCATGGACGGGTCATCCATGACGGTTGTCACGTCGAGACGGCCTGATCGATCATCCACCAGTCTGTTGCCCGCGTGAGTTCGCGGCGACGATGCCGTCCACGAGGTGCAACCGAGCTTGGTGGATGTCGGTCAGTGGCGGCAGGAGCAGGGTGGCAATGCCCATGGCGACTGCGGCGCCATCATGACTGGCGCGGTCACCGACCATCAATGTTTCCTGCGCCGTCGTGCCCAGTTTCTCGAGTGCGATCTCGAAGATGGCGGGGTCGGGCTTCTGGACGCCGTGTTCGTAAGACAGCACGAACGCATCGATCGAGTCGTCGAGCCCCTGGGCGGCAAAACTCGGTCGAAGATCGAAGTGGATGTCGCTGATGACGCCGACCTTCATTCCGGCTGCCGCCAAGCGGCGGATGGTAGGCGCGGCGTCTAGGGCGAACTGGTTGTGGGACGGGTCCGCTTCGACGGCGTACAACGCGTCCGCAAGCTCGGCATCCAAACCGGCGTCGGCGAACACGTCGTAGTAAATCCGCCGATGTGTCGCCATGCTGGTATCGCAGTCCGGCGCGGCAAGCCGATCGGGATGTCCCGCAGCGCTTCTGATCGCACCCCACAGGGCTGCGGTTGCACCGTCATCCGCGGGGCGACTGAGAAGGTTTAGTGCCTCGCGGGCCCAATCGCATGGGTCCAGCACCGTCACCAACGTGCCGCGCCAATCGAACAACACTCCTGACAGTGGAGTCATTTAGCTAGTGCTACCAGACTTCCTGCCGCACCCACACCAGCTATCCGAAGCCGCGTCCATATAAGGCCACGTGCCACGGGGCAGCGGACTAGCGTGGAGACAGCATTTTGGCGACCAAGAGGAGAGCGAAACGCAATGAGCGACGTGCCGGGGCTGGATGCGGCAGGACTCCCCGAGGAGCTGAGTGCGTTCGACCAGTTGATGCATCGTGGGGAGGCCAATCCGCGCACCCGTTCGGGGATCATGGGCATCGAGCTGCTCGACTCCACGCCCGATTGGGAGCGGTTCCGCGGCCGGTTCGAGAACGCCTCGCGCAAGGCGCTCCGGCTGCGGCAGAAGGTCGTCATGCCGACGCTGCCGACGGCGGCGCCGCGCTGGGTGGTCGACCCCGACTTCAACCTCGACTTCCATGTCCGCCGCGTGCGGGTGCCCGAGCCCGGCACGCTGCGCGAGGTCCTCGACCTGGCCGAGCTCGCCGTGCAATCGCCGATGGACATCTCCCGCCCGCTGTGGACCGCCACGCTCGTCGAGGGGCTCGCCGACGGCCGTGCCGCCACGATGCTGCACCTGAGCCATGCCGTCACCGACGGCGTCGGCAGCGTCGAGATGTTCGCCAACATCTACGACCTCGAGCGTGATCCCGCTCCGCAGGCCGATGCGGCACTGCCGATTCCGCAGGACCTCTCGCCCAACGACCTCATGCGGCTGGGCTTCAACAAGCTGCCTGGCTCGATCGCGGGTGGCATTCGCGGGGCGATCGGGGGAGCGGCGCACGTGCTCGGCCGGGTGGTCCGCGATCCCGTTTCCGCCGTCGGCGGCGTCGTCGACTACGCGAAGTCCAGTGCCAGGGTGATGTCGCCGGCGGCGGAGTCGTCTCCGCTGCTGCGCAGGCGCAGCCTGACCACGCGCACCGAGGCGATCGACGTCAAGCTCAGCGATCTGCACAAGGCCTCGAAGGCGGCCGGCGGCTCGATCAACGACGCCTACCTCGCCGGCCTGTGCGCGGCGCTGCGGCTCTACCACGACGCCAAGGGCATCCCCATCGACACGTTGCCCATGGCCGTGCCGGTCAACCTGCGCTCGGACGCCGACCCCGCGGGTGGGAACCGGTTCGTCGGGATCAACATCGCCGCGCCGGTGGGCGTCGTCGACCCCGCCACGCGCATCCAGAGGGTCCGCGCACAGATGACCAGCAAGCGCGAGGAACGCGCCATGGACATGGTCGGTGTCATGGCGCCGGTCATCAGCCTGCTGCCCGACGCCATCCTCGAGACGGTGGCCGGGTCGATCGTCAACTCCGACGTCCAGGCCAGCAACGTGCCCCTCTACCAGGGAGACACCTTCATCGCCGGTGCGAAGATCTTGCGGCACTACGGAGTTGGTCCGCTGCCGGGTGTCGCGATCATGGCGGTGCTGATCTCGCGTGCCGGGTACTGCACCATCACCACGCGCTACGACAGGGCAGCCATCGCCGATACCGACCTGTTCGCCCGCTGCCTGCTGGCCGGCTTCGACGAGGTTCTCGCCCTCGGCGGCGACGGACGGTCGACCCCGGCGTCGTTCACTCAAGCCCCGAGCGAATCGTCGTCCACCTCGCCCAATGGGAGTGCCGCGCAATGAGTTCGCAGAATGGTCAACCCGCGCGCCGAGGTGACAAGCGCACCTCCCGCTTGCCCGGCTCCATCGCCGAGATCGAGGCCAGCCCGCCGGGACCGGAGGTGGGCGCCTTCTTCGACCTCGACGGCACCCTGGTCGCCGGGTTCACCGGCGTCCTGATGACACGAGATCGGTTGCGCCGCGGGCAGATGAGCGTTGGAGAGTTCATCGGCATGGTGCAAGCCGGGCTCAACCATCAGCTGGGCCGCTCTGAGTTCGAGGACCTGATCGGCAAGGGCGCTCGCATGCTGCGCGGGAACTCCCTCAGCGATCTCGACGAGCTGGGGGAGCGGCTGTTCGTCCAGGACGTCCAGAGTCACATCTATCCCGAGATGCGGGCCATGGTGCGAGCCCACATGGCCCGCGGGCACACCGTCGTCCTCAGTTCGTCGGCGCTGACCGTCCAGGTCGAACCCGTCGCTCGGTTCCTCGGCATCGACAACGTGCTGTCCAACAAGTTCGAGACCGACGACGACGGCCTGATCACCGGAGAGGTTGCCAGGCCGATCATCTGGGGGCCTGGCAAGGCGAGAGCCGTCCAGGAGTTCGCCGCCAAGAACGGCATCGATCTGGCGGACAGCTACTTCTACGCCGACGGCGACGAGGACGTCGCGCTGATGTACTTGGTCGGCAATCCGCGGCCGACCAACCCGGCAGGCAAGCTGGCTGCCGTTGCCGCCAAGCGCGGCTGGCCGATCCTGCGGTTCACCAGCCGCAGCGGTAGCAGCCCCGTGTCGCAGCTGCGCACCGTCGCAGGCATCGCATCGATGGTGCCGGTGGCCGCCGGTGCCATCGGAGTTGGGCTGCTGACCCGCAACAAGCGCAGCGGTGTCAACTTCTTCACCTCGCAGTGGAGCCGGCTGCTGATGACGACGATCGGCATCGACATCGACGTCCTCGGCGAGGAGAACCTCACCGCCCAGCGGCCCGCCGTCTTCATCTTCAACCATCGCAACCAGGCCGACCCCCTCATCGCGGGCAGGTTGATCAGCGACAACTTCACCTCGGTTGGCAAGAAGGAGCTGGAGAAGGACCCGATCATGGGCACCCTCGGAAAGGTGATGGACACCGCGTTCATCGACCGCGACGATCCCAAGGCCGCCGTCGAGAGCCTGCGCAAGATCGAAGAGCTTGCGCGCAAGGGCCTTTCGGTCCTCATCGCCCCGGAGGGCACGCGTCTGGACACCACCGAGGTCGGCCCGTTCAAGAAGGGCCCGTTCCGGATCGCGATGTCGGCCGGAATTCCCATCGTGCCCATCGTGATCCGCAACGCGGAGGTGATCGCTGAGCGCAACTCCAGCACGTTCAATCCGGGCACGGTCGACGTCGCGGTGTTCCCGCCGATCCCGGTCGACGACTGGACCACCGAGAACCTCGAGGAGCGCATCGCCGAGGTGCGCCAGCTCTACCTCGACACGCTGAAGGACTGGCCGCACGGCGACCTGCCCGACGCGCCGCTCTACGCCAGGGCGAAGAAGGCGCCTGCCAAGAAGGCACCGGTCAAGAAGGCGGTGGCCAAGACGGCGCCCGCGAAGAAGGGGGTCGCCAGGAAGGCCCCCGCGAAGAAGGCTGCCGCCCAGCCAGATCCGGCCAAGACCACGCGAACCACGAAGGGCCGGCCGTGAAGGTAACCGCCGAGTCGCTGCACAGCTTCATTCCCACGGGCGATGCCCTCGTCTTGGCGTCGGTGGACTCTCCAGCGGAAGTCACGATGCTCGACGACTGGCTCGCCCAGCAGCGGCGGGCTCATCCAGACGCCCGGATCGAGGTGCTGCAACTGCCGGCCGACGACGATCCGCCGCCGGCCGTCCTGGCCCGACTCGTCGAACTCCTCGACGTCGACGAGGACCGGTCCGTCGTTCCCGCCCGGGTGTTCTGGATTCCCGGCGGCTTGCCCACCCGGTCCAAGGTGGTCGCGGTCCTGTCCGGACGGGACACCTATCGCCCGCCGAAGTTGTTGCAGCGCGGCATCTTGCGCAAGGACCCGTCGCGGGCCCGCGTGGTGGCGGGCGAGCCTGCGAAGGTGTCCGAGCTCCGGCAGAACTGGAGCGACACCACCGTCGCCGAGAATCCGCGCGACTTCGCCCGATTCGTCATGCGTCGCGCCGAGCTTGCCATCGAGCGTGTGGAGCTGCGCCTCCTCGGGCCCGAGTACAAGTCACCGCGACTGGTGAAGCCGGAGATGTTGGCGTCAGCCCGTTTTCGGGAAGGCCTCGAACAAATTCCTGGCGCCACCATGGAAGACGCCGGCACGATGCTCGATGAGCTCGCGACCGGCTGGAGTCGGTTCTCCGTCGACCTGATTCCAACACTTGGCCGTGCGATCTTCAGCAGGGGCTTCGACCCCAAGATCGACTACGACCAAGCCGAAGTCGAGGCGATGCGCGTTGCGCTGGAGGATCATCCGGGGGTGCTGCTGTTCTCCCACCGGTCCTACCTCGACGGCGTGATCGTGCCCGTCGCGATGCAGGAGAACCGGCTGCCTCCGGTGCACACCTTCGCCGGAATCAACCTGTCGTTCGGCTTCATGGGGCCGTTGATGCGCCGCTCGGGCGCGATCTTCATTCGCCGCAAGCTCGACGACCCGCTGTACAAGTACGTGCTCAGGCAGTTCGTCGGGTACATCGTGGAGAAGCGGTTCAACCTCAGCTGGTCCATCGAGGGCACCCGCTCTCGCACCGGAAAGATGTTGCCGCCCAAGCTCGGACTGCTCAGCTACGTCGCCGATGCCTACCTGGACGGTCGCAGCAGCGACATCTTGCTGCAGCCGGTTTCGATCAGCTTCGACCAACTGCACGAGACTGCCGAGTACGCCGCCTACGCACGCGGCGGTGAGAAGACCCCCGAGGGCGTCTCCTGGCTGTACAACTTCATCAAGGCGCAGGGCGATCGCAACTACGGCAAGATCTACGTCCGGTTCCCAGAAGCCGTGTCGATGCGCGAGTATCTCGGCGAGCCGCACGGCTCGATGGTCGACGACCAAGCCGCCAAACGCCTTGCGATGCAGAAGATGGCCTTCGAAGTCGCGTGGCGCATCCTGCGCGCCACCCCGGTCAACGCGAGCGCCTTGGTGTCGGCGCTGTTGTTGACGACCCGTGGCGTCGCGCTGACGCTGGACCAGCTGCACCACACGCTGCAGGACTCATTGGACTACCTGGAGCGCAAGCAGACCCCGATGACCAACAGCGCGTTGCGGCTGCGCACCCTCGACGGAGTGCGCGCCGCCGTTGACGCGCTGTCCAACGGTCACCCGATCACCCGGGTGGACGGAGGCCGGGAACCGGTGTGGCGCATCGCCCCGGAGAACGAACACGAGGCGGCGTTCTACCGGAACACCTTGATCGACGCCTTCCTGGAGACCTCGATCGTCGACCTGGCACTCGTTCACGCGGAACACGCCGATGGCGACCGGCTGGAGGCGTTCTGGGCACAGGCGATGCGGCTGCGCGACCTGTTGAAGTTCGACTTCTACTTCGCCGATTCGGCGGCGTTCCGCGAGCACGTCGCCGAGGAGATGTCGTGGTTCGACGACTGGGAGGACAACGTCGCGGCTGGCGGCGAGCGGATCACCGCAATCTTGCGGGCCAAGCGCCCGCTGATCGCCGGTGCCATGCTTCGGCCCTTCTTCGAGGCCTATGAGATCGTCGCCGACGTGCTCAGGGGCGCGGCTCCCGACATCGGCGAGAAGGAGCTGACGAAGCTCGCGCTTGGCGTCGGCGGCCAATACGTTGCGCAGGACCGGGTGCAGAGCAACGAAGCGGTGTCCGCTCTGCTGTTCGCCACCGCACGGCAGGTGGCCGCCGATCAGCATCTGCTGGAACCCGCGGAGGACCTCGCCGAACGGCGGCGGGCCTTCGTCACCGAACTGCGCGGCATCCTGCACGACATGTCCGAAGTCGAGCAGATCTCGCGTGAGCAGTTCGCCCATCGAGAGCTGGCCAGGCGCTCAGCGGGCGGCGGCTGACCGAGCGGTTCCAGCGCGGCAATACCCTGTTGTCATGACGACCGTCGCATCTCCGGTGCGCAATGCCCGTACCGCCACGGTGTGGCCGTTGCTCGTCGGGGTCGGATTGCTGGCCGGCGTCACTGCTGCGGGCATCGCCGGGTTGTCGATCGCCGACGCGCTGATCGCCACCGGCCTGCCCAATCCGGGACCGGTGACCAGCTATGGACTGCCGTTCTTCCGGGCCGCAGGCGAGATCGCGGCCATCGTGGCGGTCGGGTCGTTCCTGCTTGCGGCGTTCCTGGTGCCGCCGCAGTCCAACGGCGTCCTCGACGTGTCGGGTTACCGCGCGCTGCGGGTCGGCACGTTCGCGTCGGGCGTGTGGGCCGTGTGCTCGGCGATGTTGGTGCCGCTCACGGTCTCCGACGTCACCGGCCAACCGCTGGCGAGCAGGCTCAGCCCGGCGGACGTCTGGTCGGTGGCCGGTTTGATCGAGGCCGCGGGCACCTGGCGGTGGACGGCGCTGCTCGCCGCCGTCGTCACCGTGGTCAGCATTCCCGTGCTGCGCTGGTCGTGGACGCCGCTGCTGTTCGGTGGCGCACTGGCCACGTTGCTCCCGCTCGCGCTGAGCGGCCACTCGTCGGCGGGCGGCTCGCACGATCTGGCCACCAACAGCCTGCTCATCCACCTGTTCGCCGGCGCGGTGTGGGCAGGTGGCCTGCTGGCGCTGCTGGTGCACGCCCTGCGTGACGGATCCGGTGGGCAGGAGCGAAGCGACCGGGGAATGACCCAGCACGCCGACCTGGCTGCCCGCCGGTTCTCCGCCGTCGCCCTGTGGTGCTTCGTGGCGATGGCGCTGTCCGGCATCGTGAACGCGTTCGTACGAGTCAGGCCGGAGGACCTGTTCAGCAGCAGCTATGGCTGGCTGGTCATGGCCAAGGCGGTCGCGCTGTGCACGCTCGGCGTCATCGGCTGGCAGCAGCGCCGACGGGGCGTCGCCGCGCTGGTGGCCGACCCCGAAGACCGGCGGCCGCTGATCCGGCTGGCACTGATCGAAGCGGTGGTCTTCGGCCTGACGTTCGGCATCGCCGTCGCGCTCGGTCGCACACCCCCTCCGCCGTCGCCGATCTACAACCCGTCGATCCCGGCGATCGAGATCGGCTACGACTTCGCAGGCCCGCCCACGCTGGCGCGCGTGCTGTTCGACTGGCGGTTCGACCTGATTTACGGCACCGCTGCCATCGTGTTCGCGGTGCTGTACCTGGCCGGGGTGCGCCGTCTGCGCCGACGCGGGGACACCTGGCCGACCGGCCGGATCATCGCCTGGCTGTCGGGATGCGCGGTGCTGCTGTTCGCGACGTCATCGGGCATTGGCCGCTACATGCCTGCCATGTTCAGCATGCACATGGCTGCTCACATGCTGCTGTCGATGTTGGTGCCCGTGCTGCTGGTGCTCGGTGCGCCCGTCACGCTGGCTCTGCGGGCCTTGCCAGCCGCTGGGCGCGCCGATCCGCCCGGTCCGCGGGAGTGGCTGCTCGCGGCGCTGCACAGCCGGGTGTCGAAGTTCCTCACCAACCCGATCGTCGCCACCGTGCTGTTCGTCGCAGGCTTCTACGGTCTGTACTTCGGAGGCATCTTCGACGCAGCCGCAGGCAGTCATGCCGCGCACCTCGCGATGAACCTGCACTTCCTGCTGTCGGGCTATCTCTTCTACTGGGTGGTCATCGGGGTCGACCCGACGCCGCGGCCGATCCCGCCTCTGGCGAAGCTGGGCGTGGTGTTCGCATCGCTGCCGCTGCACGCGTTCTTCGGCGTGCTGTTGATGGGCAGCCAGACCGTGCTCGCGGGCAGCTTCTACCAGTCACTGAAGCTGTACTGGCACACCGACCTCATCGGCGACCAGCGCCTCGGCGGCGGAATCGCCTGGGCGGCAGGCGAAGTCCCGTTGGTGCTGGTGCTGATTGCATTGTTGATCCAGTGGACGCGCAGCGACCGACGCGACGCCAAACGGTTGGACCGCGCCGCAGACCGCGACGACGGCGCCGACCTGGCGGCCTACAACGCGATGCTGGCCGAAATGGCGCGGCGGGACGCGGGTTCGCGCTAACCGCCGAGTGCACGCTTGTTGCACGCGTCGCTCGAGAAGGGGTGCGAACAGCAGTACTTTCGGTGGGGCTAGCCGACCGCGCCCGCAGCGACTGCCGCGGCCCAGCCACCGAAGTCGCTGATGTCGACACCAGCATCGGCGGCGGCGCCGTCGCAGCCGAACGACGTCCGCCAGGTGCCGTCGTCGAATTCGACCTTGCCGAGTTGCATCGGCGCGGGCAGCGCGGCCAGAAAACGTCCGAGCGCGGCGGGGGAGAGCAGCCAGCGGTGCGCGTTCAACGCGGTACCGCCGGATCCGGGCACCCGCGTGATCGCGGGTTTGGGTGGCGTCGTCGGCAGCAGGGTCATCCGGTAGCGCGCGGACGTGGTCAGCTCACCTGCCCAACGGGCCCCGACGTCGGTGAGCTGATGGACCAGCGGCCCGCCCCGCAGATGCGCGCCGAACACCACCAGCTCGGTCACGTCCGCGGCCGCCAGCGGCCAAACATCCTGTGGCGCTTCGGTTCCCGATGCCAGCGCGGCGACGTCGAGTGCTACCGCATCGTCGAACGCGCGCGCAAGCACGGTGATCCCGAACTGGGCGTCACCCGCCATACCAGCGGGTACCGACACCGCGCACATGTCGAACAGGTTGCAGAAGTTCGTGTAGGTGCCCATCCGGGAGTTCACTCCGACGGGATCGGCGGCGACCTCGTCGAGGGTCGGGTGCATCGGCGCCGTCGGCACCAGCAAGGCGTCGGCGCCGTCGAGGGACGCCAACGCCACGGTGCGCAGACGCGCCACCTCCCGGCGGTCGCGGACCAGCTGGTGTGCGGGGACGTCGCGCGCACCCGTGATGATCCGGCCCACCGTCGGATCGATAGTGGCATCCGGGTTGGCGTCGATGAATTCGCCTACGGCCGCGTATCTCTCGCTGACCAGGGCGCCGTCGTAGAGCAGCTTGGCGGCGGCGAGGAACGGTGCGATGTCGACGGTGACGACGCGGGCGCCGGCGTCGCTCAGCGCGCTGACCGAGGCGTCGAACGCGGCGCGCCACTCGGCGTCGAGGCCGGGTAGCTCGGAGGGCACGGCGACGACGGGGTTGGGCGGCGCTGCCAGCTTCGCGTCGGCGGGCCACGGCCGCTGCGGAGCACCAGCGGCCATCACGCCCATCGCGCGGTTGGCGACGTCCAGGTCGCGGGCGAAGATCGTGACGCAGTCATATGACTCGCACGCCGGCACGACGCCGTCGGTGCTTACGACGCCGACCGTCGGCTTGATGCCGACGATGCCCTGTAGGCCGGCGGGCACCCGACCCGAACCCGCGGTATCGGTGCCGATGGCGATGTCGGCCTCGAGGCTGGCCACCGCCACCGCGGACCCCGAGCTCGAGCCTCCGCTGATGTAGTCGGGGCGACGGCTGTCGGGCACGGCGCCGTAGGGCGAGCGGGTGCCGACGAGGCCTGTGGCGAACTGGTCCAGATTGGTCTTGCCGACCACCACCGCGCCCGCTGCGCGCAGCGCTGCCACCGAGGCTGCATCGCGGTCGGGACGGTACGCGTACTCGGGGCAGCCGGCCGTCGTCGGCAGTCCTTCGGCGTCGACGTTGTCCTTGACGGCAAGCCTGAACCCTGCGAGGGCGCCCCCGCCGGCGGTGCTCGCGGCCAGGTCGGAGGCAATGT
>Ga0105237_10000357_pt1 | contig 64574 bp, 64 predicted proteins | sample KBSC24metaG_FD_81520 | JGI IMG/M metagenome (GOLD analysis project Ga0105237, IMG submission 81520) | Corn rhizosphere microbial communities from Kellogg Biological Station, Michigan, USA - KBS C2-4 metaG | ecosystem: Host-associated > Plants > Roots > Rhizosphere > Soil | place: Michigan, USA... | reverse complement strand
TCCCATGCGCAAGCTGATCGCGACCGCCGTCTTCGTTGCCGCCCTGTGCGGCGCTGCCAAAGCTCACGCCGGCTGGGTGATCGAAGGTTCGGTGGGCAAGGGGGGCAAGGTCACCTCGCCCCGCGAGTGGGAGCCCACCAACATCATGGCGGCCCCCGGCTACGAGCTGCTGGGCATGTTGCGCCTGCAGCTGGGCATCGTGGGCAGCCTGGGGGACGTGAAGAACAGCAGGTTCGACCTGCAGCTGCGCCCCATGGTGGGGCTGTACCTGCCGGTCATCCCCGTCTATGCGCGCGCCATCTTCGCGTACGAGAACCTGCTGCACGAGCCCCACGCCTGGGCCATCGGCGGCGCGGCCGGGATCAAGATCGGCCTGCCCTTCATCGGGCTGGGGCTGTTCGCCGAGGTGGGCGTGCTGCCCCAGTTCGTGAAGGTGAACGGCTCCTCGACCGAGATCACCATCGTCGAGGGCCGCCTGGGCGCCTTCTGGGCCTTCTGAGCGCACGCTGATGACGGGCGGCGCCGCTTCCGACGATCCGGGGCCGTCGCTCTCCGTCGAGCGGGTCATCCGCGGAAGGGCCCGCGATCTGGGCGGGTTCCTTGTGCGGCGGACCCTGCCCGCCCTGGAACGGCGCATGGTCGGGCCGTTCATCTTTTTCGACCACATGGGCCCCGTCGGCTTGCCGGCGGGCGCCGGCGTGGACGTCAGGCCGCACCCCCACATCGGCCTGGCCACGGTCACGTTCCTGTTCGAAGGGGAGATCGTCCATCGCGACAGCCTGGGCTCGCGGCAGGCCATCCGGCCCGGCGACGTCAACTGGATGCTGGCCGGCCGGGGCATCGTGCACTCCGAGCGGACGGACCCGGCGCTGCGGGCCGGCGGGCCCCGGCTGCATGGCATTCAAAGCTGGATGGCGCTGCCGCTGGCCGACGAGACCGTCGCGCCCCGCTTCGAGCACCATGAAGCGGCCGCGTTGCCCCGGGTCCAGCGGCCGGGCGCCGTGCTGGACGTCATCGCGGGAAGCGCCTTCGGCGTGACCTCTCCGGCCGGGGTCCTGTCTCCCACGCTGTACGTGCACGCCCGGCTGGAGGCCGGGGCCCGGCTGCCGCTCGATTGCCAGCACGTCGAGCGGGCGGCGTACGTCGTCGAGGGCCAGATCGTGATCGACGGCCGGCTCTTCGAGCCGGGCGCGATGATCGTGCTGAACCCCGGCGTGACCGTCGAGGTGATGGCCCAGCAAGCGTCGCGGCTGATGTTGATCGGCGGCGCCCGCCTGCAAGGCGACCGGTTCATCGACTGGAACTTCGTCTCCAGCGACAAGGAGCGGTTGCAGCGGGCCAAGCGCGCCTGGCGCGCCGATGACACGGCCTGGTTTCCGAAGGTCCCGGGCGACGAGCAGGAACGGATCCCCGCGCCCACCCAGTGACGGCGTCCCGCACCCGGCTGCGGCGACCGAAAATCGGACGGAAGATTCCCCTCGCTCTTCGTCATGTAGGCAAGCAGGTGAGGAAGTAGGGGCAGACCGGGGAGGATTGGGCGGGGAAGGGGCAGGGGAGGGCGGCGGCGTGGGGGCGCCGCCGGTGCGGGGCCGCGCGTCAGGGCCAGGGGGAAAGGCCAACACGGGGGAGACGCGGGACCAGTACCGGCGGCGAAGGGGGGCTGCCCCGGGCTCGACGGCGACGATCGAACGACGCGCCGCCGTTGCTCGGACCGACCGCGGAAACCGTGGCGCAGGCGGCCGGAGGACGGCGACCGTTCAGGCCCGCTGGGGTATCGTCCGGGCCGGTGCACGTGAACAAGCTGCTGCGTGAGCCGGTGTTTCATTTCTTCGTGGCCGGCGCGGTTCTCTTTCTGGCCCACCGGCTGCTGGTCGGTGAGCCGCGCACGGTGACGGTCACGGGCGCGGTGCGCGCGGACCTGGCGCGTCGCTTTCAGGACGTAAATGGCCGGCCGCCGACCGCCGACGAGCTGGCGGCGGAGATCCGCAAGTGGGAGACCGACGAGGCCCTGTCTCGCGAGGCGTTGCGCGAGCACCTGGACCGCGATGATCCGGGCATCCGCACCATCCTGGCGGACAAGATGCGCCTGCGCGCGTCGTTCGAGGTCCCCAGGCGGACGCCCACCGATGTCGAGCTGGATGACTGGCTGGCCAGGCACCGCGACCGGTACCTGATGCCGGCGCGCTACGACTTCGAGTTCGTGGCCTTCCCCAGAAGCGCGCCGCGGGCCAAGGAGGAGACGGACGCGTTCGAGCGCGCGTTGCAGGCCGGCAAGCCGGCCGCCTCCCTGGGCCGGCCGGTGATCGGCGGCAACCTGACCGCGGCCGACCTGCAGGCCCGCGTCGACGCAACGCTGGCGGCGCGCCTGCTGCAGATGCCGCCGGGCGGGCCCTGGCAGCGGGTGGAGACCCCGGAGACGATTTACCTGGCCCGATTGAAGGCCATGGGCGGCGGCGTGCCCACGCGGCAGCAGCTGGGCGAGCGGCTGGTCGAGGACTGGCAACGCGACGTCCAGCAACAGGGCACCGACCGGATCCTGCAGAAGACGCTCGCTCGTTATCGGTTCCAGGTGGAGCCGTGAGGCTGGGGGCGGCGGCGCTGGGCCTGGTGGCGGGCCTGCTGCTGGTCAGCGAAGGCGCGCAGGCGCATCCCGTCGACGCCGCGACGTTGACGCTGCAGGAGGTCCAGCCGGGGCGGTTCGCGATGCAGTTCCAGGTCGGCTCGCCAGCCTTGAGGCAGGCCATACCGGCGCCAGCGCTGTTTCCCGCGCCCTGCCGCATCGACGGGAACTTCGTGGACTGCCGCCCTTCGGCGCTGGCGGGGACCATCCAGTTCCCGTGGCTGGACGGCACGATGACGCGGCTGATGTTCGACGTGGAGTGGCTGAACGGGGCCCGCCTGCTGCGGGTCGTGACCGCCAGCGCGCGCTCGCTGACGATCTACGGTTCGACGGGCGCGTCCTCGCTGAAGCCGGTGGTCGTCGACTACATTCGCCTCGGCTTCGAGCACATCCTGACCGGCTACGATCACCTGCTGTTCGTCGTCGCGCTCACGCTGCTGGTGCGCCGGCGAAAGACGCTGGTCGCGACGATCACCGCGTTCACGCTGGCGCACAGCGTGTCGCTGGCCTGCACGGTGCTGGGGGTCATCAGCGTCCCCGCGGCGCCGGTCGAGGCCGCCATCGCCCTGTCCATCGTCCTGGTCTGTGGCGAATGTCTGCGCGCCGGCGACTCGCTCACCCGACGCGCGCCCTGGCTGGTCTCCTTCGCGTTCGGCTTGCTGCACGGGCTGGGCTTCGCCTCGGCGTTGCTGGACATCGGCCTGCCGGCGCAGCACGTGCCCACCGCGCTGTTCTGCTTCAACGTGGGCGTGGAGCTGGGGCAGCTGGCCGTCATCGCCGGCGTGCTGGTGGTGCGCGCGCTGGTCCAGCGGTGGCGCCTGCTCCGGCCCTGGATGGGGCGGGGCTTCGTGTACGCGATGGGCACCGTCGCCGCCTTCTGGTCTCTCGACCGGCTGGCGGCGGTGTTCGTGCGCTGACGGCCGCCGGTCAGGGCGACAGCGTGACGGACAGGGCGTCCAGCGCGATCTCGTAGTAGCCGTGGGGATCCCACGCCAGCGCGGTGCCGTTCTGCTTCAGGGTCCCGCCGTCGGTCTTCACGCGCAGGTAGTGCCCGGGCGGGAAGTGCGCGGGCAGCTTCCAGGTCCACGTCTTCTCGCTGCCCGAGGTCGACGTCATGGCGCTGGAGAACGCCTTCTGCCCCTGCCAGTACGAGGCGACGTTCACCATCGACCCGACCCACATGTCGTTCATGCCCTTCGCGTACTTGATGGCCGCGGTGACCTGACCGATGTCCACCGGCTGGTACGAGCCGTCGCTGCTGCTGAAGCCGTGGATGACGTAGATGACCCAGCCGCCCTTCTTGTGGGCGTCGTCGATGTTGCCGTTGAACGTGCTGGTCTGCTGTCCGGTGGCCGGGATGTAGCAGTTCAGGTTCAAGGGATCGCTGTTGTCGTTCGGCAACACGGGGCTGGCGGGTGAGACGCCGCGGTTGATGAAGTAGTACATCGACGCGGGCGACTTGAAGCAGGTCGAGCCGTTGGGGGCGGCGAAGGTCATCGCCGGCTTGCCGAACGTCGACATGATGAAGTCGCCGCCCGCCTTCACGTCGGCGGCGGTGCAGGCGCCGCTGGAGTCGTGGCTCTTCGTGTGGTTGCCGATCTCGTGGCCGTCCATCAGCGCCTGCTTCCAGATGGCGTTGGTGGCCTGCGAGCGGTTCGTCCACATGAAGAACGTGTACTGGCCGCCGGCATCCTGCAGCATCTTGTAGTCATCGATCTGCGACTGATTGTCGTCGTCGAACGAGTACGTGACGGCGGCGGTGAAGCCCGCCCAGTTCAGCACGGTGACACTGCTGCCCGCGCCCGTCGGCTGCGGCACGTTGCCGCTGCCCGGAGGCACAGGTAGGCCGGACATCCCGGCGGGCGCGGTGCCGCCCGCGCCGGTCGAGCCGCCGGAGCCCATGGCCTTGCCGCCCGACCCCATCGCCTTGCCGCCGCCCCCGTTCGACCCGCCCGCCGGGGTGGTGCCGCCGGTCGGCGTCACGGCCGTGCCGCCGGTGCCGTCGCCGCCCGGCATGCCGCCGCTGCTGGTGCCGGCCCCGCCGCTACCGATCTTGCCGCCCGAGGCCGTCGAACCGCCGCTGCTGCTCCCGGTCACCCCTCCGGTGCTGACCGTTCCCCCGGTGCCGATCTTGCCGCCGGAGGCGGTCGAGCCGCCGCTGGAAGAGCCGCCGGAGCTTGCGCCACCCGAGGCCGACCCGCTGGAGCCGCCCGAGGCGGAGCTGCCACCGGTTCCTTCGGGGGAGGAGCCGGAGCCACCGCACGCGGCGGCGAAGAAGACCAGGGACAGACCGACCGGGGCGAGGTACCTGGAACGCATGAGGGCCTCCATCGGGGGGGAACCGATTTCCGGCGGGAAGGGCGTCCCCCGCCAGGGCGCGGAATATAGCTTGTGAGGGTGGGTTTGTAAGGAGAATTTTCAAATTTAGTGGCGTGTTTCGCGGCAAAATGCCGGTTTGCGCGAAGTCACGAGACCGATCGGGGGCCGGCGCGGCGCGTGCAAAATATCAACGTGTCGCGGTGAAAAAACGAGATCCGAATTCCGCCGCGAACCCGGCTGGCGCCCACCGTCGGCGCCCGCGCCCCGCCGGGCGGTAGACAGTCCGCTCGCCGACCGCGGCTCGGCGCGACAGCGTGGTCGTATCATGGCGGCGTGGCGAAGCATCCGGTCACCCTGGCCATCCGCGCGTTGCGCGCGGGCGGGGTGCAGTTCCAGCCGTACCTTTACCCGTGGGAACCGCACGGGGGCACGCGCGCGTCCTCCCAGGCCCTGGGCGTCGACGAGCACGCGGTCATCAAGACCTTGATCTTCGAGGATGATGGCCGGCGCCCCCTGTGCGTGCTGATGCACGGCGACCGCGAGGTCTCCGCGAAGCAGCTGGCCCGGCTGATCGGCGCGAAGACCGTGGGACCCTGCACACCCCAGGTAGCGGACCGGCACTCGGGCTATCAGGTGGGCGGCACCTCGCCCTTCGGCCTGCGCCATGACATGCCCGTCTACATGGAGCGGTCCATCCTGGAGCTGCCCCGCATCTACATAAACGGCGGCGCCCGCGGCTTCCTGGTCGCCCTGGACCCCAAGGAGGCGCAGCGGCTGCTGGCCCCGACGCTGGTGGACGTGGCCGTGGCGTGACGAACGACGCGCCGAGGGGGCAAGCCGCCGGCGCGTTTCAGGGCGGGCGATGCGGGTCACATGCCCTTCAGGCCGGCATGACCCTTCAGCACGGCGGTCCCGAGGATCGATGAGGCCGCGTTCTTCAGCGCCGTGCGGGCGTTGGCGACGCTGGTGCCTGACACGTTCAAGGTGGCCGTCGACAGCGCGTAGACCGTGAACTCGTACTGATCGTCCATGTTGTTCATCAGTGACTGGGCGCAAGGGGCCAGGAACGCGCCGCTCTGCTTGGCCATCGCCAGGTCGCCGCTCAGCATGGTGGTTCCCTCGGGAAGCTTCATCACGCTGGCGGGGATGTTCCACATGGCCCAGTGGTTGCCGAGCGAATCCATCCCGGCATTGATCAGCGTCATGTCGAGGAACGTGATGGCGAAGGACATCGTGCCCGCGGGGACACCGGACCAGTCCAGCTCGGGATTGATCCCATTTCCCAGCCCGCCGACGGTCTTTCCCGAGGCAGGCGGGCTCTCGGCGCAGGTGTACTTGCTGTCGAACTTCGCGCCGTCCGTGTGAGTGGGGCTGGTCAGGGTCAGCGAACCGCCGCCGGAGCTGCCGGCCGCCCCTCCGGAGCCGCTTGCCGGACCGCCCGCGTGACCACCGGAACCGGAGGTGTTCCCGCCCCGGCCGCCGCCCCCGATGGCGCCACCGGCGGCGCCGCCGCTCGCGGACGCACCGCCCGCCGCTCCGCCACTGCCCGTGGTGGCGCCGCCCGAACCGGGGGCGCCGCCGCTGCTGGCCGTACCTCCCGAACCGGTGGTGCCTCCGCTTGCCGGGCCCACCGTGCCGCCGCTGGCGGTGTCGCCGCCGGAGCCGACAGCTCCGCCGGAAGAGGTGTGTCCGCCGGACCCCGTGGTGCCCCCCGAGCTGCCGGTCGTCCCCCCCGAGCTGGACACCGAGCCGCCCGAACCCTGGGGCGGATTGTTCCCGGACGAACTGCACCCGCCCAGGATCGGCGCGGCGGTCAGCGCGACGGTCAGCGCGAGGCCGAACCCGGCCGGGGCGAACTTCATGAGCTTGGAATTCATGGTCTTGTCTCGATTCTTGGGCGCGGGCCCAGCTGGTGGCGGTTGGCCTCGACGTGACGCCTGTGGGGGGAGGGGGACGCACTTCCTGAACCCGGGCGCGCCTGGCCGTCCCGTGCTCTCCGTGGTCCCGTTTCGTGGTCGGTGGTTGATCCGACGGATACATGGGACGACACGCGGAAGAGTGTGCGTGACGGGCGTCACAATGCCGAGCCAGCGGGCCGCCCGGACCTGCCGCTGACCCGCAGTCAGCGGTCAGTAGGCGACGCCGAAGCGGCGACCGGCGTGCTTCGGGTGCTCCAGCTCGTCGACCAGCGCCACGGCGTAGTCCTCGAAGGTGATGAAGCTCTTGCCTTTGTCGTCGGTCAGGAAGCGGTCGTCGGTGGTCCGGTAGTTTCCCGAACGCTCGCCGGCGGCGATCTCGGCGGCGGGGCTCATGAAGGTCCAGTCGAGCCCCGTCCCTTCCTGGCGGAGCACCGCCAGGGCGTCGCGGCCTTCCCGCGCTTCCGCCTGGTAGGCCTCCGGGAACCCCGGCTGATCCATCAGGGCCTGGCCCGGCGCCACCTCCAGCGTTCCCGCGCCACCGACGACGAGCAGGCGCTTCTTTCCCGCCTCGCGCATCCCCTTCACCAGCGCGCGTGCGGCCGCCGCCAGCGACGGAGCCCCCAGTCCGCGCGCGTTCGGCCGGGGCGATATCGCGCTGACGACCGCGTCCGCGTCGCGCGCCAGCGCTGCGACGCTGCGCGGGTCAGTGGCGTCGCCTGCCTGCAGCGTGACCCGCGGATCAGGCGACGGGACAGCCTGCGGATCGCGCACCACGCCCACGACCTGATGGCCGCGGTTGGAGGCTTCCTTGCTGATCCGCGCGCCGATGTTCCCGGTGGCGCCGAAAAGGAGGATCTTCATTTCGCGTCAGGCGAAAGCGGCCTGGGCCAGGGCGGGCCCCGCCGCCAGCCGCTTCACCACCCGGCGACCGACGCGGGCCGAGCGCGCCCACACGCTGGGCGGACGCAGCAGCAGGGAACGCAGCAGCAACAACCCGGCGGCCGTCAGCGCCACGGCACCGACCATGAGCAAGGTGGCGGTGTGGTTCCTCGCCTGCCAGCGCCAGTCCCACAGGTCACGGCGATCGAGGCGCTGCAACACCTCCATCGCCAGGGCGTCGCCATAGTTATCGGGGATCTCATCGGGCCGTCCGGCCCGCCTAAACAGTATCGACTTGAAACGCATGGAACATGCCTCCGCGTGCCTGCTCGCACGTCCATGTTCCAATGTAGGCGTCGATCACGCCGGGGCAACCCGGGGCCCGTCGGGCCTGGCCGCTCACATCGTGAACATGCAGGTCGCGCCCGCCCCGGTCGGGTCCGCCGTCGGCGCGCACACCAGCGCGTGCCCGCGCGCCAGGCCGCCTCGAGGCTGGGCCGCCGCCGAGGGTTCCGTCAGGAACAGCGTCAGCCAGGTGGCGGCGAGGACGCCCGCCGAGACGAAGCCGACGATCTGCCAGGTGCGCATCGATTTGTACGAGTCGAGCAGGCCCTGGCAGGCGGGGACGGGGTTGCCGTCGGCGTCCACCGCCCGGCCAGACATCTCGACGCAACGACCGTTGTCCGTGCTGTTGAACTGATTCAGCTTGTTCGCGCGCACGACGCTGCTGGTGATGCCCACGGCCAGACCGGCGCCCGCCAATCCCAGCGCCGTCCACTCGGCGATGGGTCGCAGGTGGCTGGGGGACTCATCGCCGGACGGTCTGGTGGCGGCCGGCGGGCTGAGGGCGCTGCCGGGTGTGGGCCTGCTCGGCGGGGGCGAAACGATCGGGGCCGGCGGGAGGGGCGTCGCCGTCGCCGTCGCGGTCGGGGCGGGCTCGTCCTTCTGCAGGCGCATGACCAGCCGCTGGTACTGGCCCCCCGTCAGATTCACCGTGCGCATCTCGTGTCGAAATCCGGGGGCGCGCGCCTCGATGTCGACGGAGCCTGCGCTGGTGCTGATGGGTCCCGACAGCGGCAACGTCCCCACCGCGCGCCCGTTGATCAAGATCTCTGCGCCCTCGGGATCACCGACGATCTCGACCCGCGCGATGTGCGACTTGATCAGCAGCATGTCGCGGCTCAAGGCGTCGTGGTTCTTCTTCACCCACGGATCGTCGGGCGAGCGGAGGGCCTCGCGCAGGTGTGACTCCGCCTCCTCCCAGCGACCGAGCGCCTGCTCGGCCAGTCCCAGCTGCCCGGCGGCGCGGGCGGTGTGCGATCGCTGGTAGACCTTCATGAACAGCTCGCTGGCGGCCTGATCGTCGCCCTCTTTTCGCAGCGCGACTCCGCGGGCGATCACGGCATCGTCGCTGTCGTCGGCGGCAACCGCCACGGGGCAGCCGAGGAAGACCGAGGCCGCCGGACCGACGAGGCCGACGAGGCCCACCAGGCGAACGAGGATGGCCGGCAACACGGCCAAGCGGGGGAGCTTCATGGCGGTCGGCGCGCAATCTATCAGGGGGCTCCGGTTCTATCTATGTCCGGGAACGGCCAGCACCTCGCTCACCTCCGGCCCTTCAGGGCGTGAACGTGACCGTGGCGATCGAACGCGCCGGCATGGCCAGGCTGCCGTCTGCCTCCAGCGCGGCGGGCGCGACGCGCTCGCTGCCCGTGGCGGTGCTGTCCGACGTTCGATAGACCGCCAGCGTGCCGTACGGGAACGCGCCCGCGCTGACGGCCACGAAATGTTCGCGGCTGTCCGCGTTCAGCAGCACCAGCGTCAGGGCCGTTCCGTCGGGACTCAGGTAGGCGGACGCGCGCACCGAGCTGGCGTTCACCTTCGTGTCCACGCGCACCCACCCGGGATCCGTCCACCGCGCGAAGTGCACCAGCGCGTAGTAGATGTCGTTGATGGTGTACGGCAGCTGGCCGAACCCCTGCGGGATTGAAACCAGACCCGTCTCCGGACTGGTGTCGTTCCAGACCAGCTCCCAGTAGATGTACGCCGCCGCGTTCTCGACGGTCATGGCGTTGTTGATCAGCAGCGCGGTGTCGAACATCGTGGGCGCGTTGGGCGAGTACTCGGTCATGAAGGTGGGCAGGCCGGCCGCGGCCCCCGTTCGCGCCACCTCGCCCATGGCCCCGTCGAAGGAGTCGGGCGCGGGATTGTCGCCCGTGCTGCCGTACAGGTGGTGCGCCACGCCGCCCAGCTGGGCGGCGTCGAGGCCGTTCATGTACCGCTGCACCACGCCGTTCGCGAAACCGGTCGTCTCGGGCCCCAGCAGCAGCGGCGGCGACGCCAGGCCCGCCGCCTGGATCGCGTTGTAGACCGCGTCCAGCGCCTGACCGTACCCGGCGCCGGGGATCCCCGCGACCATGGCGCCCTCGGTGGCCCCGAACACGCACGTCTCCCATTGATTGATGAAGAAGTCGGGCTCGTTCTGGATGCTGACGTAATCGGGCACGATCCCCTGTGCCGCGTAGGCTTGCAGCGAGCGGACCCACCAGTCGGCGAAGTCGGCGTAGGCGTACGCCCCATTCTTCTGGATCAGCGTGCCGGCCAGGGTGGTGGTGTTGCCGTAGCCGGGCGCGGTCACGCCGTTGCTCTTCAGGTACGCGGGCGGCGTCCACGACGACATCAAGATCTTGGGGGGGATGCCGCCGCGGGCGGCGGTGGCCTTCTGCACGATCTGCAGCTGCGCCTGGTCGGTGAAGCCGGTGTCAGCGGTCGTGTTCGCGCTCTGGTTCTGGAACCAGTTTCCCAGGCGCAGGATGTCGAGGCCCGAGTCGACGAACAACACCCGGTAGATGTCGTCGGTGCGGCCTGACAGCAGACGCGGCTGGTAGGCCGTGGCGGCGCCGAAGCCGGCCAGCGTCTGATGGGGCAGGGCGGTGTCGATCTCGACGGAGACGTTCGCGGGATCCTGGCTGGCGCCGCAGGCCGCGATGGCCATGGTGGCGCAGCAGAGCAACCCGCACCGAAGGGGGAGATTCGGTCGGAAATTCATGGGCACGCACCCTAGCACGCGGCATGGTAGCCTCCCCGCCTCCCCCCGTTCCGCTTCTTGCTTTGCCGCCCATTCCCCCCGTTCCCCCAGGAGGATGCGATCATGAGGACGCTATGGCCCGCCGCGCTCGCGGTGGCATTTTCTGTCAGCCTCGGTGCCTGTCACAAGGCCGAGCAGCACCTTGACGTCACCGTCAGCTGGAACGACGACCACCAGAGCATCGACGGCTTCGGCGCGTCCTCTGCGTTCTTCGGCGGCACCATCACCGACGATCAGGCCGACAAGCTGTTCGACGCGAAGAAAGGGATCGGGCTGTCGTTGCTGCGGATCATGATCGGCGTGCCCGCCGACACCGCGACGGACGGGTCCGAGCCGACCAACAACGCCACGCCCGTCGCGACGGCGCCCGAGCTGTCGACCGCGCAGCAGGCCATCGCGCGCGGCACCAAGATCTGGGCCGCCGCCTGGACGCCGCCGCCCATCTGGAAGACGACGAACAACAAGAACGGTTCGGACAAGGACGCCGGCTACGGCATGAACACGCTGCAGGAGGGCCACTACCAGGACTTCGCCACCTACCTGGCCGACTTCGTGGGCACGATGAAGCAAAACGGCGTCGACCTGATCGGGGTGTCGCCGGTCAACGAGCCCGACTACGTGGCCACCTGGGACAACTCCCAGATGGACCCCGCCGCCTTGACCAAGTTCATGCGGGACTACATGGGCCCCACCTTTCGCAGCCGCTTCCCCGACGTGAAGACCATCGCGCCCGAGACGGCCAGCTTCACCAATTGCCAGACCTACGTGAACGCGCTGTTCGCCGATTCGACCGCCACCGGCATGACCGACATCATCGCCACGCATCCCTATCAGGCGGGCGGGGCGTCGGAGCTGGCTTATCACGCCCCCCAGCAGCATCAGAAGCACTTCTGGCAGACCGAGTGGTCGCAGGAGAACCAGGGCGGCGACACGCCGGATCCCACCATGACCAGCGCCATCGACATGGCGAAGCACATCCACGATCACATGGTCACCACCGAGATGAACGCGTGGAACTGGTGGGCCATCTACATCACCGCGGACGGCTACAAGGGCAACCCCACCCGCCAGAACCCGGCGTTCATCCAGCCCGACTCGAGCATGGGCGCGCCCTTCATGTTCAAACGCGGTTACGCGTTCGGAAACTGGTCGAAGTTCGTGCGGCCGGGGTTCCACCGCATCGGGGCCACCGACCATCCGGCGTCCGGCGTCCTGATCGAGGCGTACCGCGACGACAGCCACCTGGCGGTCATCGCCATCAACGGCAGCTCCAGCAAGGTGACCCAGAAGTTCAAGATCGATGGTGGGTCGATCAACAGCCTGACCCCCTGGGTGACCTCGAATGACGACTCGCTGGCGGCGAAAGGCGCCATCGACGTGGGCTCTGACGGCTTCAGCTACAACCTGCCGGCGAACAGCGTGACGACGTTCGTGAGCTGGGACGCGAACAACGAGACGCCGGGCCTGACGCTGCCCCAAGGCGGAAACGATGGCGGCATGGACGGCGGCAGGACCACCAACGGCCTGGACTGCCAGAACCCCGTCACGCCGCAGAACGGCGGCGAGGGCGGCGTGACCGACTTCACCGACTACTCGGCGTCGACCAACAACTGGGGCAGCAAGACGGGCCTGTACGGCAGCATCTACGCGTACCACGGCCCCATGGGGTCCTCTATGAGCGCCGTCGTCGACACCACGACCCACGCCCTGCACGTCACCGGCGCGGTGACCATGGGCGACTACGGCGGAGCCGGCCTGGGCTTCCTCGATTGCGCGAACACGAAGGCGTATTCGCAGCTCCAGTTCACCATCTCGGGCTCGTCGCCCGGCTGCGACCTCGAGCTGCAGATCAAGACCTTCGATCAGACGCCGACCTCGCAGAATCCGCCGGGCGGTTGCGATCAGGACGCCGGCACCTGTTACAACTACCCCGTCGTGAAGCAGGTGGTCGTGCCGACCGCCGACTCGATGACCGTGACGACGCCGTTGAGCAGCGTCAGCCCCTGGTCGTCCGACCTCGCCGGGCAGGTGGTCGGCCTGCAGTGGCAGTTCACGGGGACCAACGTCCCGGCCAGCGACGGAGACGGAGGCACCGGCGACGCCGCCGTCGGCTGTCCCATCGACGTCTCGATCTCGGGCATCAAGTTCCTGCCCTAGCCGGTTGATCGTCGTCCGCGCGCCTGGTCGCGCCGGCCTCCGCCGGTGCCACCGGCAGGCCGTGGCGCTGCTCGGTGCGTCCTGGTCCGGCCAGGAAGAAGCTCGACGCGCGGTCGCGGTATATGCTTCGCCCGTGGGCAACCCAGACCGACGCAAGATGGGCTCGCAGGCCCCCACCATGCCCCTCAAGGATCCGTCATCCGGCGACGGCAGCCCCGGACAACCCACGTCGCTGCCCTCGTTCGAGCCGGGAAGCGGGCGCTACCAGTACGTCGCCGCCATCGGCGCCGGCGGGATGGCGTCCGTGCACAGCCTGCGCGATCTCAGCCTGCTGCGCACCGTGGCCATCAAGGTGCTGGATCCCAACCTGGCCAATCGTCCGGACGAGGTGAGCCGCTTCGTCCGGGAGGCGCAGATCACCGCGCAGCTGGATCACCCGAACATCGTCCCGGTGCACGAACTGGGCACCGACGCCAGCGGCAACCGCTACTTCACCATGAAGCGCGTGGAGGGGCGCACGATGACGGAGTGGATCGCCCAGCTGGAGCACCCGCCCGCCTCCCCCGAGGAGCTGCAGCAACTGGTGATGGCCTACCTGAAGGTCTGCGACGCGGTGGGCTTCGCGCACAGCCGCGGCGTCCTGCACTGCGATCTGAAGCCCGACAACGTCATGGTGGGCTCGTTCGGTCAGGTCTACGTGATGGACTGGGGCCTGGCGCTGGTGAAGGCGGCCCCCCAGACCGGAAAGGGCGTGGCGCTGGCCGGGGCCGCCAGCCAGGCCGTCGTGACCCACAACATCGGCTGTGGCACGCCCGCCTTCATGGCGCCGGAGCAGGCGGCCGGGCTGCCCCTGACCGATGCCACCGATGTGTTCGCGCTGGGCGCCTTGCTGTTCTCGATCCTGACCGGCGCGCCGCCTTATCCGCACGAGGACAACCTGGAGGCGATGGCGGCCGCCGAGCGCTGCGCGTTCACGCTGCCCCGCTTCTCGCCGGCGAATCCGGTGCTGATGCGGCTGGGCCAGATCATCGAACGGGCCATGAGGCGGGAGCCCGAGCGCCGCTACCGCTCGGTGGTCGAGCTGCGCGACGACGTGGAGGCCGCGCTGCGGCCCCCGGTCCCCACGCTGGTGTTCGCTCCCGGCTCACCCATCGTCGTGGAGGGCGAACCAGGCGACTGCGCCTACATCGTCGTGCGCGGCACCTGCGTCGCTTACCGGATCGTCGACGGGCGGCGTCAGGTGCTGAATCGCCTGACCGCGGGCTCGGTGTTCGGCGAGACCGCGCTGCTATCGGGCGGCATTCGCACGGCCAGCGTGGAGGCGGAGGACGAGGTGGTGGTGCGGGTGATCAGCCGCCAGATGTTCAACGACAACGTCGACCGCAACACGCCGTTCGGCACGGTGGTCATGGCCCAGGCGAACCGGTTCCGCACCCTCGACGCCGGCGCCCCCGGGGCGCCGGACAGCAATGAATGAAGGACCGGTCGAGGCGCGCCCCGACCGCTACTTCACCACGACCGTCGCCGTCGTGAAGTCGATGCTGCCCGTGCTGTCCTGCGCCTCCAGCAGCAGCTTGGCCTCCTCCAGCTTGCCCAGCTGCAGCCCCAGCGACGTCCACTGTGAGAAGTGTTCGGAGATCGAGATGTGGCCGCACTGCCGCGCGTTCTGGCGGACGCTGAAGTACTGGTCGAAGGTCTGGTTGTCGCCGGTGATGGCGGGCGCGTTCGTCTTGGTGCGCTTCCAGACGTCGTAGGTGTCGCCGTCCACGGTGATGACGCCCACGTGCGTCCGGGGCGTGCCGTCCGAGGCGGTGCCCGCGGGCTTGCTGTCGCCCCAGTCGTCGATGATGTAGTACTCGCGCAGCGGGCTGACCGTCCAGCCGTAGATGCCGACGTACACCAGCCCGTCGCCGGTCTTCGTCTCGGCGAAGTCGGACGACAGGGTGCCGATCTGCGAGGGGGTCTTCGTCTGGTCGAAGCCCAGCCCGATGCGGGCCAGGAAGTCGTGGGTGTCCGTCCAGGTGGCACTGAAGGCGGCTCCCTTGCCGTAGACGGTCATGCACCCCGAGCCAGTGCCGTCGGACCACAGCTCGTAGGCGTAGCCGCCGCTCGAGCTGCCCTTGCTGTTCGAGCAGTACTTGGTGCCGCCGGTCAACTTGGTGGCCGCGGGGCAGGTCGCCGCGGCGCCGCCCGCGCCGCCCGCGCCGGTGCTGCCGCCGGCCGCGCCGCCATGCCCCGGCGCGCCACCGGCGGCGCCGCCGCCGCCCATCGTTCCTGCGTTGCCCGCCGTGCCCACCGCGCCGCCGCTGGAGGCGGGGACGCCGCCGGTGGCGGAGGCGCCGCCCGCGCTGGTGACGCCGCCCGTCCCGACCACGCCGCCGGTGGCGCGAGCGCCGCCGGAGCTCGACGCTCCGCCGCTTGCGGAGAGACCGCCCGAGCCCGTCGCCGCGCCGCCGCTGCCGCTGACGCCGCCCGAAGCCGTGACCCCACCGGAGCCGACGGCGCCTCCGCTGCTGCTGCCCCCCGTCGCGGTGGTTCCGCCGCTGTGCCCGGCATCCATCTGACCGGTGCCCGGGGGGCCGTTACCGCCGCCGGAGTTGCCGCACGCCGTTAGCGCCGCAGCCGCCAGAAACACCCCCACGACGCCGCCCAACCTGATCGAACCGGTTGGTTTGCACATCACCGGAGCATGCCCCGACAGCCGGGGGGAGATCAAGAAGTGGTCTTACAAACCTGTGAAGTCCTCTTACAAACCTGCTAGCTTTGGCCCACTCCCCCCCTCCTTCCCCCGGCGCGAGCGTGCTCGCGCAGCAAACCCCGGAGGTTCCCCCATGGTTCGATCTCGCAAACAGGTCGTCGCCCTCCTTGCGTCCGCGGCCGGACTCCTCGTGGCAGCGGCTCCCGCGCACGCGGGCTCCTGGATGAACGGCTACAACTTCGGCTCGGGCGTCAGCCTGAAGGGCGATCTGTACACGCCCACCACGCCCGCTGCAGCGCCCGCCATCCTGGTCGCGATCCACATGTGCACTGGCCACTCCACCACGGTGCACGGATGGTTCGACTCGTACGCGGACAAGCAGGGCTTCTACATCATCGCGCCCGACGCCGGTAAGAACTGCTTCGACTCCAGCGCGTCCCGCGACGGCGACAAGGCCGCCATCGTGGCGATGGTGAACTACCTGGTCATGAACAAGGGGGCCGACAAGACCCGGGTCTTCGCGGCCGGGATGTCTTCGGGCGGCTGCATGACGAACACCCTGCTGGCCATCTATCCGGACGTGTTCGCCGGTGGCTCCGCGATGCCGGGCTATCCCGCCGGCGCGTGGCCGGCGGGCGACACGCAATGCCAGCTGTGCGGCTCGGCGCCCAGCAGCTCGCAGCTGAACATGGACTGGGCCGGCAAGGCGACGTCGGTCTTCAAGTGGAGCGGCACCTACCCCTGTTCCCAGCAGTGGGTGGGCGGCGGCGACGAGTACCACTTCAACGACTGGTTGCCGGCGGTGGCCAAGCAGTTCCAGACGCTGGCGAAGCTGGGCGCAGGAATGTCCGCCACCGGTCGAAGCGGTTGGGCGCGAACGGTCTACCAGGACAGCGCCGGCAACGTCCGGCTGGAGACGAACCTGGGGCCCTCGAACCAGAAGCACGATCTGGAGACGGTCAGCCCGACCTTGTACGGCGACGTGATCACGTTCCTGGGGCTGGACAAGGCGACGGGCGCTTGCGGAATGGATTCGAGCGGAAGCGGCTCGGGCGGGGGGACCGGAATGGGCGGCGGCCCGATGGGCAACGGCGGCAGGATGGGCGGAAACGGCGGGCGGCCGGGCACCGGCGGCGGCAGCGGCGCCGCCGCCGGTGGCAGCGGCCGGACCAGCACCGGGAGTGGCGGGGCGGTCAGCACCGGTGGCACCACCGGCTCGACCGGCAGCGGCGGCATCACCGGCAGCGGGGGCGCCACCAGCGGCAGCGGGGGCGCCAGCAGCGGCAGCGGGGGAAAAACCAGCAGCGGCGGCACCACAGGCAACGGCTCGGGCGGCATGCTGGCCAGCAGCGGCGGCAGCACCTCCAGCGGCGGCCACACCAGCAGCGGTGGTTCGACCGGCGCCGGCTCGGGGGGCGCGTCGTCGACCGGCGGCTCCGCCTCGGGCGAGACCGGCGGCGGCGGTGGTTGCTCGGTTGCCGGCGGCGGTCCCTCGGGCCTGCTCGCCACCCTGATGTTGGCGGCCTGGGGGCTGGTTCTGCGCCGGCGCGCCCGCGCGCGAGGCTGACCCCGGTCGGCACACCAAGGGGCGGGCGGGCCCCTTCTGCTGCCCGCGAGGGGCGCACCCAAGGTCGCGTGATGGGCTAGCGGGGTCCGCTCCCGGGTCGCCGCCAATCGTCGCGGCCCCGGGTTGCGAAGCGCGCCCGGGGACTCCACGTTGCCGGCGCGGGGCCGCGAGCTCGTGACCCACAGCGCCCCGTCAGAAGGAGAGCCCCATGGATCGAGATCCCACGAACCCTTCGCGGCGCGACGTGGTGTGCGGCGTGGCGACCGCCGTGGCCGCCACGGTGGCGGCCACGCCGGCGCTCGCCCAGCAGAAGGCGACAGGTCCGGCAAAGGAAGCGGCGGCGTCCGGCGGTTTGGTCAATCCCGTGACCGCCTACCCGAAGCCGCCGTTCGCCAAGCAATCCCAGCCGTGGCCCGGCCTGCAAAGCAAGATGAACCCTCGGCCCGACTGCGGCGAGCGGAGCTATCGAGGCACCGGCCGGCTGCCAGGGCGCAAGGCGCTGATCACCGGGGGCGACTCCGGCATCGGCCGGGCCGCCGCCATCGCCTACCTGCGTGAAGGCGCCGACGTCGCCATCTGCCACCTGCCCGCCGAAGATCCTGACGCGCGCGAGGTGCTGGCGCTGGCGAAGGAGGCAGGCCGCAAGGCCGTCTCCTTGCCGGCGGACATTCGCGACGAGGCGGCTTGCAAGTCGGTCGTCGACCAGGCGGTCCGGGCGCTGGGCGGTCTGGACATCCTGGTCAACAACGCCGGCAAGCAACACGCCGTCGAACGGATCGAGGACCTGACCACGGAGCAGTTCGACGCCACGTACAAGACGAACGTCTACGCCATGTTCTGGTTGACCAAGGCGGCGCTGGCGCACCTGCCCCCGGGCAGCGCCATCATCAACACAGCCTCCGTCGAGGCGTACGCGCCGGATCCGCAGCTGCTCGACTACGCCTCGACCAAGGGGGCCATCGTGACGTTCACGAAGGCGCTGGCCAAGCAGCTGGGCAAGCGGGGCATCCGCGTCAACGCGGTGGCACCTGGTCCATACTGGACGCCGTTGCAGGTCACCGGCGGACAGCTGCCCGACAAGCTGGTGAACTTCGGCCAGGACACGCCCCTGGGCCGCCCCGGCCAGCCCGTCGAGATCGCGCCCGTCTATGTGGTGCTGGCAGAGGCCGAGGCCACGTACGTGACGGGGCAGGTGTACGGCGCCTCCGGCGGCCGCGGCGTGCCCTGAAGAACCCCGCGGCCGCGCGGTTCGTTCGCCGCTGCCCAGGTTCGTCCTACCGCTTCGGCGGGGCGAGGCCGGCCAGGCCTTGTTGCAGATCCTGGGCGGTCATCACGGGCGTCAGCTCGATGCCCGCGCCCAGGGTCATGAACAGCGGCTCGCCGATCTGCGGCATCTGCGACGCGTCCGTCATGTCGAAGACGAAGAAGGCCGTTCGTTTTCCTGCTTCGATCGTGAAGTAGCTGGCCTCGGGCTTGATGCGCTCGATGGTGTCCTGAATGACCCGTGGCAGCGCACCCTCCACGATGGCCCTGTTTCCCTGTTCCACTGGCACTGTGACCTTCAGCATCGTTCGCATGGGGGCTCCTTTCGGCTCGGTTGCAAGGCCGGTCCAGTCCGGCCGTCCCCCTTCCTACGAACGACCCGGGCGGCCGGATCGCGACGCGCGACCAGGTGACGGCTGATGGCGGCGGTGGCCCCTGGGCTGGGCGCCTCGCCGTGTGTTAGGGATTCGGCCATGGGACGCATCTTCGAAACGCGCAAGGCCACCATGTTCAAGCGGTGGGACAAGATGGCCAAGGCCTTCACCCGGATCGGGAAGGACATCGCCATCGCCGTGAAGTCGGGCGGGCCCAGCCCCGATTCGAACCCGGCGCTGCGCCGCGTGCTGCAGAACGCGCGCGCCGCGAACATGCCCAAGGACAAGATCGAGAACGCCATCAAGAAGGCGTCGGGCGCCGGGGCCGAGAACTACGACATCGTCGTCTACGAGGGCTACGGCCCGCACGGCATCCCGGTCATCGTCGAGACCGCCACCAACAACATCGTCCGCACGGTGGCGAACGTCCGCAACGCCTTCAAGAGCCACGGCGGCAGCATGGGGAACGAGGGCAGCGTGGCGTTTCAGTTCAAGCGGATGGGCGTGTTCCGGCTGGCCCCCGACGCGCTGGCCGGCAAGGACGCGGACGCGCTGGAGCTGGAGCTGATCGACTTCGGCCTGGAAGAGATGGGGGAGGGGACGAACGACAAGGGCGAGCCGCAGCTGATCATTCGCGGCGCCTTCGCCGACTTTGGAAAGCTTCAGGCCGCCATCGAGGCGCGCGGCATCGCGGTGCAGTCCGCCGATTCGGAGTACGTCGCGCAGAACCTGGTCTCGCTGCCGGAGGACAAGGCGAACGAGGTGCTGGAGATGGTCGACGCCCTCGAGCAGGACGAGGACGTGCAGCGCGTGTTCCACGCCCTGGGTTGAGCGGCTTCGATCGTCAGCGTTGCGCGGTCGCGCGCATCGTGTGAAATACGCGGGCATGTTCAACCGTCATGGTGGTGGTGACCGTCTGATGCTGGCGGCCGCCGTCCTGCTGGTTCCCTGGGCGGCGCGCGCTGCCGGCGCGCCCGCGGACGCCGGGACGGTGTCACATCCCGCCACCGCCGATCATTACGAGCACGACTTCTCCGACGTCGCGAAGTACGCGAAGGCGTTCGACAGCCCGAAGCGGGATGCCTGGCAGAAGCCGGACGACGTGGTGAGCCTGCTGCAACTGTGGCCGGGGAACGTCGTGGCCGATGTCGGCGCCGGCACCGGCTACTTCGAGCGGTACCTGGCGAAGGCGGTGGGCGCTGGCGGTCGTGTGCTGGCCCTCGACGTCGAGCCCCACATGGTGGCGTACCTGAAGCAGCGGATGAAGAAGGAAGGGCTGGCGAACGTGAGCGTCCAGCAGGTGGGCGCCACCGACCCCGGCCTGCCCGACAACAGCGTGGACAGGGTGTTGATCGTCAACACCTGGCATCACGTCCCCCAGCGGGCCCGGTACGCGGCGGCGCTGAACCGGGCGTTGCGGCCAGGCGGATTCGTCCTGATCGTCGACTTCACGGCGGATTCGCCGGAGGGCCCACCGGCCCACGCCCGGCTGGCGCCGGCGACCGTCATCGGGGAGCTGCAGACGGGCGGCCTCAGCGCCCGCACGGTGGCCGAGAGCTTGCCTCTTCAATACGCGGTGATCGGCCAGAAGCGGGGCACCAGCGCGGGACGCCCGGCGCCCACGCCACGCCAGCGGGCGCTGGCCGACATCGCCAAGGGAAACGCCGACAAGGCGCGGTTCACGGGCGGCGTGAACACGGCCACCGTGGAAGCGCTGCAGAAGGCATTACAGCCCGGCGACGACCAGGAGCTGCGGGCGCTGCTGTACCACGACGATCCGATCGTCAGCCGGACGGCCGCGTCCGTGTTCGCCGCGCGCGGCGATCGAGGGCTGGCCGTGCTGCGCGAGGTCGCGGCGGATCCCACGCTGCCCCCGAGCAACCGTACCATCCTCGAGGACGTGAACTGGCGAGCCAACGCACGGCCCAAGAGCCGGTCAGGGGCAGGCGGACACGGGCAGGACCCAGATCTCATTCACGCCGACCCATGATGCGCCAGCGTTGACGGTGATGGTGAGGTCGCGGTACAGGCCCGAGGGGATCTTGATCTCGGGCAGCAGGACACCCGGCTCCATGGGAATCAGCGCGGTGAACGACGCCAGGGGGACGGTGCTGGTGCTGGTGCTGATGGTGAAGATCTCGTTGTTGGCGGGCTTCGCGTCGGCGTGAAGGCGCACGGCGCCGATCATCGTCGGCGTGGGAAACGTCAGGGTGATCCAGCCCGTGGTGGTACCGGTGCTCCATTCGTCGACGATCTCGCCGTCGATGGCGTTGCTCGAGGAATCCGTGTCGTCAGCGGCGCTGGCGATGGTCACCGTCCCCGCGGGCACTCCCACGCCCACGGGCGGCGTGCCCTCGCAGGTCTCCACCGACATGGTGCTGACGCCTCCGCCCTGGCCACCGGCGCCCTCGGGGGCAGGGGCCGAGCCGCCGCCGCCCAGGGCGTCGCCCCCACCGGCGCCGCCCGCGCCGACGACCCCCTGTCCGCCGTACCCGCCGGTCCCGTCGGAGGTCACCGCCGATCCCGAGGAACAACCTCCGAGGAGCAGCGCCAGCGCGAACGCCAGCGCGCCTCGATGTGAAGTCGGACACGATCCGCCGATGAGCCCCGTCGCCGAGTAGGTCATAAGGCACAGGGGAAGCATTCCCCCGGCGAGATTCAAGCCCCGCCCGCGCATTCACCGGACCGGCGCCGGCTGCGTAACTGCCCAGGAACGGGGGCGGCTTCGCAGCTGTAACAGCCGGGAGCGCCAGGAAACGCGGGGTGCGAGATTTCGCGACCGCCCGAACCAGCCAACCAAATAGTACCGAGCGGCTGGAAAAATCAATAGCTACCAACTTTCCGTCCAATGAAGACGATGGGTGGTCCCCGCGAAAGGAGCCCCCGATGAAGTCTCTCGGCCGCCCACATGCCCCACCTCCTGCGAACCTGGTCCTGCGCATCCTGGAAAGCCCCGGCCTCGTGGCCGCCGTGCGCGAGCTGCCGGGCGCCGTGCTGGGCGCGCTGATCGATCGGATAGGTCTGGAAGACGCGGGCGAGCTGGTGGCGCTGGCGAGCCGTGAGCAGCTGGAGAGGATCTTCGACGACGATCTGTGGCGCGCCACGCGGGCCGGCGAGGACGAGACCTTCCGCCCGGAGCGATTCGCGTTGTGGCTGCGGGTGATGCTGGAGGCGGGGGACGAGGCCGTGGTGCGGCGCCTGTGCGAGCTGCCGCTGCCGCTGATCGCGCTGGCCGTGCAGCGGCTGGTGCTGGTGCTGGACATCGAGGTCATCGACGAACAGCTGAGCCCCGGGGATCAGCTGGCCGAGGACCTCGATCGGGCGCTGGAAGACGCCGCGGTCGAGGAATGGGAGGAGCTGCGCCTGATCGCCCGGGACCCCGACGCCTGGGACGACGTCTGGACCGCGCTGACGCTGCTGGATCGCGAGCACCACGATCGCTTGCGGGCGATCCTCGAACTGTGCCGGGACATAAGCATGGAGTACATCTCCGGGCAGGGGGGCCTGTTCCAGGTGCTGACGGCCGACGAGATGCTGGAGAGCGACGTGGCGGCCAGCCGCGAAGACCGACGGGCCTCCGAAGGCTTCGTGAGCCCGGCCGACGCGCGGGCCTTCCTGGCGCTGGGTCGCGGTCAGGGGGACACGGCGCCCCACGAGCGTGACCCCATCACCCGCGCCTACTTCCGCGGATTGATGAAGCCGGCGGTCTCGGCGCGTCCCGGCGAGCGCGGTCGGTCAGCCGTCGGTTCGGCCGGCCCGCGCGCGGCGAAGGCTGCGCCCGCCGATGCGCGTGATCTGGAGGCGATGCTGCGCGAAGCGGGCGTGGTCGCCCCAGCGACCTTGGCCTTGCCGGCAGCTCCGGGCGATGACGAGGGACCGCTCGACCGGCCCGGGCCGCACCTGGTCGCCCCGCTGTTCGAGCGCGCGATGACCGACCTGCGCCAGCGGGACGCGGATCGCTTCGCCGAGCGTCTGCAGGAGCTGGGTTATCTGGTGAACGTGTGGCTGGCTGGCGGGGCCACAGAGGGCCGTCGGCCGCGGCCGGTCGAGGCGCTGGAGAAGGTGCTGGCCACCTGCGAGGCGGGGCTGCGCGCGCAACTGGGCCCGGGCTCCGACGCCAGCGAGGCGGCGGCTGTGCTGCGCCGCTCACCCGCCGACATCCTCTTCCGACGGGGTCTGCGGGCGCCCGACCGGGATGGCTAGCGGCTGTCCGGCTGCACGAACAGGTGGTCTTTCACCTCGGCGACGTCGGTCACCGTCCGGGCCGCGCTGACCGCCTTCTCCTTCTTGGCGGCCGAGGGGACGGTGCCGGACAGCGTGACCACCTTCTGGTTGGTGTCGACGTGCACGTGCAGCGGGTCGATTCCCTGGCCGGTCAGGGCGCTCTTCACCTTCGTGGTGATCCAAGCGTCGTTGCTGTCGGCGCCGGCGTGATCGCCGAGGTGCTCCAGATGCTGGCCCGCCTTGTCGGCCAGGTCCACGGTGGCGTGACCGATGTCCTTCGCCGTCTTCTCGGTCTGCCGCGCCACGCCTTTCAGGTCGTCGGCGACGGCGCTGCCGGGCGTTCCTCCCGAGCCGGCCGGCGGGCCTTCTGCGGGGCCGCGCCTGCATCCCATCGCCGCCACCGCCAGCAGGACCGCCACGCCGACAGGGTATCTGCGCAAGCCTCGCATCTTGCAGATCCTGGTTTTCTTTGCCGCGGATGCAAGGGGCTTCCCTCCGGCGGCCGCGCTCGGCCCCCCCGGCGCGCCGCGCCTGGCGCGCCCGCCGGTCTTTCGTGCGACCATCCGGAGATGTTCTCCTTCGGCCGAAAGCTGATCAAGGTCACTTTCCGCGAGCAGGGCACCCGGACCATCATCTCGGCCGTGCGCATGCCCAGCGAACGGCTGCCCGATTCGTTCGGCCCGGGCACGGAGTTGAAGATGGCGGGAGCGAACTACCTGGTCGTCGCCGCCCAGCCCGACACCAAGGCCAAGGCGCTCGACTCCGGTCAGGTCGAGGTGCTCGTGCGCCGGCGCGACGCCCCCGCCGGCTGAACGGCGCGGCTCCCCTGGGGCAGCCGTCAAAAGCGACGGGCCAGCGCTTCCGCGGCGACCGCTCTGATCGATTCATGATGCGGCGCCCAGCTGTTCCAGACCGCCAGCGCCCAGGCTCGCCCGCGGCGATCGTGTTCCTCGAGGCTGCTGGCGGCGGCCACCGAGGCGATGGTCAGGGGACCGGGCGGGGGTTTGGGGACCAGCGCCGCGACGTCGCGCTTGTCGGGGAAGATGGGGCCCAGCGTCCGTCCGATCACGGGCCGCTGCAGGCCTCGCTCGAAGACCAGATGCAGCCCGACGAGATGCACCACCACCGAGCGCCGCGCGGCCGGCGTCCCGAACGTCGCGTGCTGGCTCATGTAGGCGTCCACGATCAGCTGGTGCACCTCGGGGTAGTGGTACTCGCCATAGTCCTTGGCGAGGACGCCATTGAACGTGGCCCAGCAGCCCGGTGACGACCCGCCATACGGATCGCAAGGGCCCTCGCCTGGGGCGCCCACCAGGCCGCAGCCCGGGCAGGGCAACACCAGGTCGCGCTCCGGTCCGCTGCCGGCGGGTCTTACCACCCTCGAAGTCTTACACGGCCCCGGCGGCCGCGCGGCCCTTCCTCTTTCCTGACCCCGCGCTGGACCCCACGCTTCCGGGCGATGCGGGTGCTGGGAATCGGTCACGACCTCAGTCTCGGGTCGATGTATCTCGCGCTGGGAAGGGAGGGGCACGAGGTGCGGGTCTTCGCCGACGACGCGGAGTGCGCGCCGACCCTGGCCGGTCTGGTCCAGACCACCCCCGACTGGCGGGCCGAGCTGGACTGGCTGCGCGCCGCCGGCCGCGATGGCTTCGTGCTGTTCGAGACCGCCTCGCACGGCGAGCTGCAGGAGCAGCTGCGCCGCGACGGCTTTCAGGTCATCGGCGGCAGCGCCTTCGGCGATCGCCTGGAGTCCGATCGGGCCTTCGGGCAGCGCGTGATGCGGCAGGTGGGGATGCGCGTCGTCCCCACCCACGACTTCGACAGCTTCGCCCAGGCCATCGCCTTCGTTCGCGCGCGGCCCGGGCGCTACGTGTACAAGCCGTCCGGGATCGGCTTCGCCTCGGGCCGGACCTTCCTGGGCGACATGCCCGACGGGGCGGACCTGCTGGCCTATCTGCAGCTTCAGCGCGAGAGCTGGCCGGCGGGAGAGCCGGAGCGCCTGGTGCTGATGGAGCGGCTGGAGGGCGTCGAGGTCGGCGTGGGCGCGTACTTCGACGGGCAGCGCTTCTTGCAGCCGGCCTGCCTCGACTGGGAGCACAAGCGCTTCTTCCCTGGCGATCTGGGCGAGCTGACCGGCGAGATGGGCACGCTGGTCACCTACCGGCGAAGCGAGCGGCTGTTCCGCGAGACCCTGGGGCGCATGGAGTCCCCGCTGCGCGAGGGCGGGTACCGCGGCTACATCAACATCAACACGATCGTCGACGACGACGGCGTTCACCCGCTCGAGTTCACCTGTCGTTTCGGGTACCCGGGCTTCGCCATCCTGCAGCCGCTGCAGCGCTGCGGCTGGCCCGCGCTGTTCCGGCGCATGCAGGGCGACCATCCCCAGGCGGGGGCGCTCTTTCCCACGCGGGACGGCTACTGCGTCGGTGTCGTGCTGACCGTGCCGCCGTTTCCCTACGCCGCCGGCTACGACCGCCTGTCGAAGGGGCTGCCGGTGCTCTTTCGCCGGCCGCTCGACGAGGAGGATCGCGACAACGTGCACCTGGGTGAGGTGGCGTTGCACGGCGCGCGGCCCGGCCGGGCCCTACCACCCGAGGAGGCTGACCGGCACCAGCTGGTGACGAGCGGCGTGGTCGGGTACGTCATGGTGGTGACCGGGTGCGGGCTGACCGTGGCCCAGGCCCGCGCGGCCGCCTACGAACGGGTGGCTGCGGTCTGCCTGCCCAACGGCCGCCACCGCCTCGACATCGGCGAGCGCTTCATGGCCACCGACGAGTCCCGGCTGCAGGACCTGGGCTGGCTATCGCCGCCCGGATGAAATTGTCGGCGGCGGTCACGCCAGCTGCGCGGTCAGCAGCACAGCGGCCAGCCGCTCGGTCCCGTGATAGCAGGGGCGGGACAGCTCCTCGCCGAAGACGTCCGGATCCAGCTCCTCCCAGGTCCACCGGGCCCGCGCCGCGCGCAACGACGGGTCCAGCCGGTCTTGCAGGACGTTCCGGCCCTCGACGATGGGGACGCCCGTGTACAGCACCAGCTGGCCGCCCCGGCCGCTCAGCCGCGCCAGCGACTCGGTGACGATCCGCGCCGCCAGGTCGATGCCCAGCTGCCCGCCGCCGTCGCGGTACAGGCGACCACCCTGGCCCTCGGGACCGATCAGATAGGGCGGGTTGGAGATCACGACGTCGACCTCGCCCTCGACGCTGGCGAGGACGTCGCTCTGGCACAGCGCGACCTGCCCGACGGCGCACTGGCCGGTGCGGGCGGCCAGCGCCCCATTCACCGCCGCCAGCTCCAGGGCCCGGGGGTTCACGTCGGTCAGCACGACCTCGGTGACCCGATCCGCCAGGACCAACCCGCCCACGCCCGTGCCGCACCCGACGTCGATCAGCCGGCGCGCCGGCTTCACGGTTCGTCGCAGGGCGGCCGCGAACCGATAGCTGTCGGGCCCGAAGAACACCGCATCGGCGTCCGTGGTGGGATAGGCAGAGTGCACGAACAGGTGGACCCCCGCCGTCTCCTCCAGCGTCGAGAAGCGGACGCGGCTCTTCACCAGCGCGGCGTCCGGCTGGGACCGAAAGATGTCAGCGGCCTCTCCCCACGCGCGCACCGGCGCCGGCAGGCGCGCGAGCGGGAACGGCCGGCTCCAACCGAAGGCGTCCCGGAGCAGCCGGGTGGCGGCGCGCGCGTCGTCACGCCCCGGCGCGACCGGGTCGGTCGCTTCGTGCGGCCGTTCCAGCACGCGGCGGTGGCTGTCCGGCGTGGGCGTGACGAAGCGATAGCCGGCAGCCAGCAGGGCCAGTCCCAGCTCGACCAGGGCGGACTGAGGCTCGCCGAGCGGCGGGGGCATCACGCCGAGCCGTCGCCCCACAGCTGCGCGCGGTAGGCAGCGAAGCAGCGCGCACCGGCCCGCAAGCGCAGCAGCGCTCCCTCCGCGAAGGCGCGGGCGCAACGGGGATCGGCGGCCACCAGCGGGCCCAGGACCTCCCGGTTCCAGGTGTCGGCGTGTTGCACGTCCAGCGTGGCGTGCAGCGCGAAGTACTTCCGCGCGCCGGCGTCACACCCCAGCCGCCGCAGGCCGGCGTTGACCATGGTGGCCCGCCCCGGGGCGGTCAGCTCGATCACGCCCAGGGCACCTAGCGATTGAAACGCGTAGCGCCGGTTGAAGGCCAGCGCGCTCATCAGATTGGCCAGGGCCAGCGGCTCGGGAAGGATGGCCTCCCCGGGCAGCCAGGCATCCAGCTGGTCGGCCAGCTGGGACAGCAGCGCCCCGTGGACGCCGGCGGCGTGACCGCGCCCCAGCTCGTCCCAGAAGTTGCGGGCCATCTCCAGCTTGGCGCGCACCGGCATCTTCAGCTGGGTCAGGGCCAGCAGATCATCGAAGCCGGCCTCCCCCGCGACCTCCTGGCCCAGGAACCACCGGAATTGCTCCAGCGTCGCCTCACGCGCCAGCCAGGGAAACAGCGGATCGCCCTGCCCAGGCCCCGTGTCCCGCAGCCCCTCGAACCATCGCAAGAAGCCGTCCGCCTGCGTGGGGACCTGGGCCAGGGCGTCGTTCAGCGCCGCCCGCTCGGCGGCGAGGAACGCCTCCTCCGACCGGCGGTCCAGCATCTCGCGGGTCAGATCGTCCACGGAGAAGTCGTTCTCCAGGGTGGGGCGCAGGCGCAGCTCGTTGCGCCGCGCCAGCTGGCGCTGCAGGCCGACATCCAGGCGCGGACGCGAGAAGGACGGATCGAGGTTCATCGCCGAGAACGTAAGGTCGGCGGTTCGAATAGGCGAGGGCGGCGGGGACACGCCCACGCTGCCGCGACGGTGCCGCGATTGACAACCCTCCGTCGAGGACCTACCTGACCCAGAGAGGCGTCATGGAAGACACACTGAAGGCACCGTTGGGGGATCTCGCGCACGTCAACCTTTCCGAGTTGAAGCGCTCGCTGCGCCTGCATGCGGAGCCGCCCGCCGCCCGCTGGACGCGCTTCGCGCCGGCGGGCCTGGGCGTGGCGGCGGTGGCGCTCGCCTTCGCCGTCTACCGCTGGCGCCGCTGGTAGCCCGGGCGCGGCAGCACGCCCTGCCCCTGGGGGGGAGGCAGACGCGCCGCCGGCGGCGTATGCTGAACCCACCTTGCAACTGTCGATGGGGTGGTTGGCGGCTTCGATCGTCATCTCCGGCGTCGGGCTGGTCCTGGCGAACTACGGCCGCAAGCTGTCACGCCCGCCCCATCTGGTCGCCGGCGTGGTGATGCTGGTGTACCCGTACTTCGTGCCGGCCCTGCTGCCGATGGTGATCGTCGCCGGCGCGGTGTGCGCCGCGCTGTGGGTCGCGGTCCGTCTGGGCTGGTGAACGGGCGACGACGCCGGCGGCATCGTCGCCCCGGCGGGCCCGCTTCGATCTATACAGAGCCGTGACCAACAACGATGTGTTGCGCAGCCTCCGCTACCTGCTGAACGTCGGCGACGGCGTGCTGGTGGACATCGTCCGGTCGGCCGGCGGCGAGGTGACCAAGGCCGACATGACCGCCTTCCTGAAGTCGGAAGAGGAGCCTGGCTATCAGCCGTGCGGCGACCAGGTGCTGGGGCACTTCCTGAACGGACTGGTCATCTACAAGCGAGGCAAGGATCCGAACCGCGCCCCCCAGCCGCTCGAGCTGCCCATCACGAACAACGCCGTCCTGAAGAAGTTGCGCGTGGCCTTCGAACTGAAGGACAGCGACATCGCCGCGCTGATCGAGAAGTCGGGGCTGCGCGTCTCGAAGGCGGAGCTGGGCGCCTTCTTCCGGCGCCCCGATCACCGGAACTACCGCGACTGCGGCGACCAGTTCCTCAGGAACCTGCTGAAGGCGATGACCTTCTAGGCCGTCGACGCGCGCGCCACGAATGACAACGCCGATCGCCCCCCCGCAGCCGCTGGCGGAACCGCGGGTCCTCCTGGTCGACACCCACTCGCTGTTCGTCAGGGCCTTCTTCGCGTTGCCCGAGATGACGACCAGCGCGGGGCTGCCCACCTCGGCGCTGTACGGGTTCAGCGTCCTTCTGCTGAAGCTGCTGAGAGAAGAGCGCCCGCTGGGCGTCGCCTTCGCCCTGGACGCCGGTCGCCCGACGTTCCGCCACGCCCGCAGTCCCACGTACAAGGCCCAGCGTGCGCCGCTGGCCAGACCGCTCCGCGCACAGCTCGACATCCTGCCGCGCCTGCTCGAGGCGATGGGGGCGCCGCGCTTCGTGGCACCCGGCTTCGAGGCCGATGACGTCCTGGCGACGCTGGCCCGTGAGCTGTCGACCGCGGGAACGCCCGCGCGCGTCGTCAGCGGGGATCACGATCTCTTCCAGGTCGTCGAGCAGCGCGTGGACGTGCTGTTCGTGGGGGCGCGCGGACAGCCGCCCAAGCTGTACGATCTGCCGGCCGTGACGTCCCGCTACGGGCTGCGTCCCGAGCAGCTGCCGGCGCTGGCGGCGCTGCTGGGTGACGCCACCGACAACCTGCCCAAGGTCGCCGGCGTCGGGGAGCGGACGGCGCAGGCGCTGGTGGCGCGCTTCGGCGACGCCCGCGGCTTGCTGGCGCACCTCGACGAGATCACGCCCGCCCGCGTGCGGACCGCGCTAGCTCAGGCCGCGGACCAGATCCGGGAGACCGAGGAGCTGGCCCGCCTGCGTCGCGACGTCCCGCTGCCCGACGGCCCACGCCACGCGCCCATCGATCGCCAGCACCTCCTGCAGACGCGCGCCCTGTTCGAGGAGCTGGAGTTCAAGAGCCTGGCGAAGCGCGTGGAGGATTTGCTGTCGCAGGGGCCACGGGGAGCCAGCGAGGACGACAGTCCGGGCGGGGCCGAGGAGCCGGCACGCGCCTGATCCCGCGTCGCCGTCATGGATTGCCCGGTCACCCTGACAGCACGGCTACGCCGCTGCGCCTGGCGCGGCGCCGGTGACCAGGTCCAGGTCGAACGCGGCGAGCTCCAGGAACGCCTGCGCGTCCCCGAGGGCGCGCGCCGCCAGCAGCTCTCGCCCACCGGCGAAGGCCCAGGCGGCGAGTCGGCAGGCTTCGTCCACAATCTCCCGGAGTTCTGGATCAGCTGGCATTGGTCTGTCTGATGACGAAAGCGCGCTCAGGTCACGGACGATCGTGCGAATTCGGGCCGCGCCGGCTTCCGATTGACGCAACCTGAACTGTAGTTCAGTATGCCGCCATGGATGGCGAGCGCCCCACGCACAAGGTCAAGGCGACCGAGTGCGGCCAGGCGCGCGCCGCTGACGGCTTGACCGCCGCCTGGGGGCAGGTCACCTGCCCGGGTTGCAACATCCATCGTCCCGTGACGCACGAGGAGATGGTCGCGCGCGGATGGCCCGTGGTGTGTCACACGCCGCACTGGCCGCCCGAAGAGCTGACCTGTGGGCGAGCGCTCGCCGATGCGGGAGGCGTCGCCACGGACTGGCCAGTCGTCAGTTGCCAGCGCTGCCTGCTGATCGGTGCGCAGAGCGATCGAGAGGCGGCGAGGCGCCTGCGCCGGATCATCCCCGCCAACGACACCGGCGAAGGTTGAGCGAGCGGGGATCTTCCCTCCGAAGGGCGGGCGCGATCGTCCCTGCTGCGCGCGCGGCGGAGGTGCTTCGGGGGCGCATCCGCTGCGCGCTGCAGCCAAGGTGGCGCAAGCCGTTCGCGAATCCCTGCGTTTCAAGCGCGGTTGTCGCTGGTGCGCCGCTTGCGAGAGGCGGACGGATGACGAAGCGACCACTGACCGTGTTGTTGACCCTGGCCACCCTGGCCCCCGCGCTGGGTGGTGTGGCCGTGGCGGCCGACAGCGCAGCCATCGAGGTCCAGCTGGGCCCTATCACCGGCGTGCCCAGCAGCGCGCGAACGGTCACCGTCGACAGCGCGTCACGTCGACAAGTGACCTGGCGCGACCTGCAGGACGGGCTGGACCACAACGTGCGCGGCATCTCGCTGGGCGAGCTGATCGGGTACGCCGCCCCACCCAAGGCGGCCGACACCGTCATCTTCACGTTCAAGGACGGCATGGAGCTGCCGGTCCGGCTGAAGGACAAGGAAGAGGTGAAGTCGATCTTCATCGCCTTCGAGCATGGCGACGCCATGAACAAATTCTCGACGACGTACCCCCTGCACAACCGGGACGAGCTGCCTTGCCCGAAGATCGTGTACGGACGGCGCGAATCGCTGTACTCGAACTGGCTGTACCCGACCGCGTTCTCCGGCGTGCGGTTCGTGACGCAGAAGGCGTACGAGGCGGAGCTGGCCCAGGCGACGCGTCGCCTGCCGGACCGATCCGGATGGCCCCTGTACATGAAGCATTGTCAGAGCTGCCATGGCATCGGCGGCCAGGGCGCCAAGCGCGGCCCCGACTTCCTGAGCGACATGGAGGCCTACCGCCGTGTGCCGGCCCTGGCGGTGACCGACGTGGGCCAGCAACCCAGCCTGCACGAGAAGGTGAAGGGCTACACCGAGGGCACGATGCCGGTGCTGAATCAGATCCCGGCCAAGGACATCGCCACCCTGTGGCGCTGGCTGCACGCCATCCACGACAGCGCCACGAAGTGAGCGACGACGGAAGAAGCCTCCGCCGCGGGTTCTCATCGGGCGCGTTCGACTCGATGATCGCCCGCGCGCCCGTCGTCCACCACTGGTAGGCCCAGTCCTGCGACGAAGCGGGCGACGGCGTCGAAGAAGCCGGGGTCCACCTGGTGGGCGGTGCGGTGACCGCCGGCGACGTCCCGGAAGAACTTGGGAGGGGCGGCCCGCTCGAACAGCTTGCGGCCGTGGGCGATGGGGACCTCGGTGTCTCCGCGCGCGTGGATGAACAGCTTGGGCATCTTCACGCCGGCCACCTTGTCGATCGAGGCGAAGCGGTTGTGGGCCATCCAGGCCACGGGCAGGAAGGGGTACAGCTCCGCGCCGCGCGCCGGCACCGACAGCAAAGCGCCCTCGACGATCAGCCCGGCGGCGGGCACCCGCGCCGCCAGGTCGATCGCCACCGCGGTCCCCAGCGAGTAGCCGTAGATGACGATCCGGCCAGCCGGGACGCCCAGGGGCCCCGTCAGGTACGCGTAGGCGGCGGTCGCGTCCCGGTACAGGCCCGCCTCGGAGGGGCGCCCTCCGCTTTCACCGAAGCCCCGGTAGTCGACGGCCAGGACGCCCAGGCCCAGGCGACGGAACTTGGCCCACGCTTCGTTGTACCCCAGGACCCCGACGTTGCCGCCCGAACCATGGAGATAAAGGATCCAGCCCGCCGTCGCGGACGATTGGCTGGCCGGCGGTGGAATCAGTCGCGCCACCAGCGGCGTGCCGTCGTCGCTCGGGAAGCGAACGTCGCGGCTGTCGAGCGCCAGGCTGGCCGGCGGCGCGGCCAACGTTCCTCGAACCGGATGAAACAGCAGGGCGTCCTCGTTCGCACGGAACCACAGCAAGATCCCGCCGTAGGCCACCAGCAGCAGCACGCCGGCAATGACCAGGACGCGCCGCGCGGTCCTGAGCGCGGTCCGTTGCTTCTGGGCGCTGGTCATGGGGCCCGGTGATACCGGGCTGCTCGCCGCCGGGCAACCGGGTCCCGGCTACCGGGGGGCGGATCGACCTCGCCATCGCGCACCGCGCCCCGGGCGCCGGCTCTGCACCGGGACTACTCGACGAACGTGATCTTCCACTCGCGCGGCTCGCCCTCGACCATCACCTCGACGGTGTCCCCGACGCGCTTTCCCAGCACCGCGCGTCCGATGGGCGAGGCCGGCGTGACGACCGACAGGAACCCGTCGCCGTCCGGGCCCGTCAACTCGACACCGGCGCCGGCCGGCGCCAGAAAGAACGTCCGTCCTTGAAAGCCCTGGCCGCTCTCGTTCTCCATCTCCACCTCGACGATCGCGCCCACCGCCACCGGTCCCCGGCTGGCCAGGCGCGCCGGCCGGAACGTCTCCAGCACGGACAGCTCGGTCAGGGCGCGCGCGGCGCGCTCCTTCTGTCCGCGCGCCAGCCCCGAGTACTCCTGTGACACGCGCGCGTTCTCTCGCTTCTCCGAGGCGGTGGCGCCGTCGCGCGCCTCTTCTTCCGCGGCCTGGCCGGCCTTGCGCGCCACCTGCGCCGAGGCCCGCACGCGATCGGTCAGCTGCGCGACCAGGAACTGCTTGTCCATCACGCGAGCGTAAAGGCGCGGGGCGGGACTGACAAAATTTTGGTCCGGGCGCCGCCGGCGCTCCCGATTTCGCCCCCCGCCCCCTTGCGGATCGGCTTCCGAAAAGCCAAGCGTAGTCCAGCCAATACGGGTTTCACCGGGGACGTCTCCCCTGCAACGGCAACACGGAGGATTCATGCGCGTCGGGAAGTTGATCGGGGTTGCGTTGCTGATTGCCGGCTGCGGCGGTGGGACCGAATCCCCCAGGGGACTGGGCGGCGCGGGGGGCGGCATGACCGCCAGCATCGGCGTCGGCCAGGGAGGGCAAACCGCCCTGCACCGGGGAGAGTCCTTGGATGGCACCGGGGGAGCCAGCGTGGGACCGGGCCGGATCATCTCGTCCCAGGGGGGAAATGGAGGCAGCGTCCTGCCTGTGTCCGGTGCAGGCGGGACCAGCAGCGCCGCCGCGCTCGCCGGTCACAGCGGAAGCGGTCCGGGCCAGGGAAGCGTCGGGGGCAGCGGTCCCTCGCCCAGCGGCGGCACCGTGGGCAGCGGCGGTTCCGGCTCGGGTGGCCGCGCCGTCGCCGCGAGCGGCGGCGCCGGGGGCAGGGGTGGGCAGGGCGGGGTCACGGCCGCGGGCGGGCAACCCGTCTCCAGCGCGGGCGGCGCTGGCGGCGTCGCCGGTGCGCCAGGCAGCGCCGGCCAGGGGGGCGGAGGGGCGGGGGGCGCGCCCGCCGCTGTCGTCACCTGCAATGCCGTCACCTGCCCGACCGGATGTTGCGACGGCGCCCGTTGCGTCACCACGCCCACCACCCAGCAGTGCGGCCTGGCCGGCGCCGCCTGCCAGGCCTGCGCCGCCTGCCAGCGGTGCTCCTCCAGCGGCGCCTGCGAACTGGACCCGCAGTCCCGCTGGCAGATGTTTGCCGTCTCGGCGACCCTCGCCCCTCTGTACTCCGATGGCTCGCCGTGGGACGGCCCCCGCGATCTCTACGGTGGCGCGTTGCCCGACCCGCTGGTGCGGTTCGAAATGCCGGTCGGCACGGCCGTCGGATACACGGACACGATCGTCGACACGTTGGCGCCCATGTGGAACCAGGCCGTCATCCCCGCCGCTTCCGCCGTTCGCGCGAGCGACCTGCTGGCCGGGGGGACCTCGTGGAGCCTGCTGGTCGGCGATGAAGACGCCGACAACTACGCGGACGTCATGTGCGAAATCCCAGGACCGCTGGTGCCGGCCGACTTCGCCGCGGGGGCATTTGGACGCACCGGCGTGAACGCCTGTCTCACCCTCGCGATGCGCCTGGTCTGCGCGATGTAGCCGCCGCGGGGGACGCCGTCTACGGTCGATCCACCCGCTTCCCGGAACCCCTGACCGACCGGGCGTTCTTGGACGGCTTCGCCGTTTGCGGATATCACCCAGGGGAAGATGCGTGGCGCGCTCTTGGTTCTGGCCGTCGTGGTGGGGCTGGGCACCGCCACGTCGCTGCTGGTGACATGGCGGCGCAACGCCGCCAGCGACGGGATGCGGAGCGAGCTGGCCCTCGATCTCGAGCGGGGCGGACTGGCCGGTCTGACGCGCGCCCAGGCGCACGCCCGCCGCCTGCTGGTCACCGATCCCGACGATGCCGAGGCGGCGGCCGCGCTCGCCTTCGCCAGCGCGGTCCTGGCGGTGGACTACGGGTACGACAGCGCGGCCGAGGTGCAGAAGCTTCTGGCGCGGGGTCCCGCCTCCGGGGGCGGGGTGGCGGTGGTTGCCATGCAAGCGGCCGCGCGCTCGTTGCTGTCGCTGTCCCAGGGCGACCGAGAAGGCGCGGCACGGCTGGCGATCGCGGCGACCAAGGCGTCCCCGGGCGCGCCGTTTCCCCTGTACGCGCTCGCCCGGGCGCGCGCCCGCGCCGGTGAGCTGACGGGCGCAGCGCGCGCGCTGGAAGCGGCGCTGATCGAGGCGCCGGGGTTCACGCTGGCAGAGGTGGCCTGGTCCGAGGCGCAGCTCGACGCGGGCGACGCCCAGCCCGCGCGCGATGCGCTGGCCCGTGCCCTGGCGCGAGCGGGCGAAGACCCGCAGGCGATGCTGTTGCTCGGCGAGGCCAAGCGGGCGCTGGGCGGGGACACCGCGATCGACCTCCCCAAAGCGTGCGCGGCCTCGACCGCCCGCCAGGATGACGTGGCGCCGCGCTGGCCGCCCGCCGCCGTTCGCGCCGGGTGCGAGCTGGCCCAGGCCAGCCGCGACCGCGGCGCAGGTCACCGCGCGCAGGCGCTGGTTCATGCGGAGGAGGCGGCGCGCCTGGCCCCTGCGGAGCCACGGCTGCTGGCCCTGACGGCGCAACTTCTGGCCGAGCTGGGTCCGGTCGACTGGGCCGCCGGCTTGCTGGAGCGCGCGCGCCGCCTGGCCGACGCCGACGCGCCCGCGCTGGCCTGGGCAAGCGCGGCGGTGGAGCTGGGGCGCGGCCGGACGCCGGCCTTGCCGGGGGGTGCGCCTCCGGCGGACCCCGAGACGCATCTGGTGATCGCCCGCGCCGCGCTGTCGGGTGGCGGGGTGGGCGCGCTGCGCGTCGCGCTGAAAGGCGAGACGGCGGCCCTGAAAGGCGACGCCGACCTGAGGCTGCTGGCCCAGCTGTTCGGCGATCGTTCGTCCGCCGCCGGCGCCCAGGGCGCCAGCGAAGGCGGCCCGGCCGGAAGCCCCCCGCACGCGGATCCCTGGCCCGCCTACCTGGACGGGCTACGGGCCGAGCTGGCCGGCAACCTCCCCGAGGCCGCCGCCAGCTTCGGACGGGCACTGTCCGGTCACGGCGACGCTTGCCGTGCCGTCGGCGAGTATCTGGCCACGCTGCGGCTCCTCAAGCGGCCCGTCGATCCGGCCACCTCGGGAGCCCTGACGGTCCTGCGCGCGGAGAATGCCCGCTGCGTGAACCTGCGCTGACGGCGCCTGCCGCCAGCGGGCCCGCGCTTCCGCGCGTGGTTCGCGCTTAGCGCAATTCCGTCATGTCCAGATCCGGGGCGGTCTCCTCGGCGGGCTCGGCGTCCTCCGGGGTGCTGTCGCGTCGCGGACCGTGCTCGGCGCCGTCGGCGTCACGCCGGTTCTCGCCGTAGTCGATCCACCGCATGCGCTCGTCCCGCACGTCGACGTGAATGAAGCCCGAGACGGGGTAGTACCCCAGGCCCTTCACGCCCATGGACTCCGCGAGATCCCGCGCCATCAGCGGTGTCATGCCGGGGATGCGGATGTCGGCCGCCATGCCCCGCGTGTGATACGACAGCTTCGCCATCGAGTACATGGGCGCGCGGAAGCCCGACACCAGCAGGATCTTCTGCTGCGTGCGGGCGCTGATCCGGTACAGCAGGTCGATCAGGCGCGGATCGATCGGTGTCTCGGCGCCGGTGTGCTGACAGCGCATCAGGTGGCGAAAGCGCCGGTAGGACTCCGCGTCCATCTCGCCGGTGGCGCGGTTCAGCCGGATCTCCATCTCCTCGCCCGTGTTCACCGACTGCAGGGTGAAGGCGACCTGGTCCACCGCGGGGAGGCGCACCAGGCCAGGCTCGGCACGTCGGTCCTGGCCGGCGTGCGCGGTCCGCAGCGCGCCGCTGTCGGCGGCCCGGATCATGGCCCGCAGGCGGCGCTCCAGCCCGGCGCGCGCGTCGCTGATCTTCCACGAGCCACACGCCAGCAGCACGGTCGCCAGGACCAGCACCGCCGCGGCCAGCGACACGACCAGGGGCAGCGCGTGCGGCAACGAGATGGTTCGCATGGGCCGCGTCGGGTCGCCGGCGATCAGGATGCGCAAGCGCGGCCGCGGGGGCCTGTTCTTCTGCTTGCGAATGGGCGGCAGTGCGCCGAGGGCGCTCGCCGCTTCGCCCGTCATCCGGCCATCGACGCCGGCTCGCCGCGCCCCCGCGCGGGACGCCTTCACGGTCTCCGGTGCGCGGGGGTGTCGATCGGCCATGATCAGGCGGCCGGGGTCAGCTCGGCAGGGTGGGGCGACACTTCGCCCAGCTCCTCTTCCACTGTGGCGGCCACCAGCCCCTTCATGTGGCTGGTGCCGCGGAAGACGCCGCCGGTCTCGATGCGGATGCTCTTGGCGGCGATGTCCCCGTCGACCTTTCCGGTCGCGAGGATCTCCAGGTGTCCCTCGCACGAGATGTTGCCGGTGATCTTTCCGGCCACGACGATCTCGGCGCCGCTCACGTTGCCGCGCACGGCCCCGGTCTCGCCGATGACGACGGTCGACCGCGACTCGACGGCGCCCTCGACCCAGCCGTCGATCCGGAACGGGCCGTCGGCGACCAGGTTGCCGCGCACCAGGCTGGTCGGCCCCAGGACGTTCTCGATCTGATCCCGTCTGGCCTTTTGCTTATCGGGCTTCGAGCGCCATCCCATGATTCCTCCACCTGCAAGGTGCCTGCTGTCCGACGCCCCCCAGATCGGCGGTCTCGGGGACGAACTGAAGGGATCCCAGCCCGGTCGAGCGGGGCTGACGCCGGGGCAGCCGGGCAGCCCGGTCGGAGGGCCCGCCTCGCTCAGGAGGTGGGAGAGGCCGCCGGCGAACCCGCGGACGGTTGCAGCGTCGCGATCGCCTTCGCCTGGGTGACACCCTCGAGGACGGTGGTGATGGCCAGCCGCAAGGTCTCGGCCGTCACTTGATCCGTGGGGATCTCGGCCTGCACGAACAGGTGCTCATCACGCAACGCCACCTTGGCCAGCGTCAGGCTGGCGTTGAGGCGAAGCAGATCGAACGGCCGGTGAGCCTGTCCCCAGGCGAAGTCGCCCACCAGGCAGGTGACGCCGGCCGTGAACGGGCCCACGAACAGCGTCAAGATCGTGCTCTTGGGCTTGGTGACGGGGACGTGCCAGAGGCTCTCCCCCGACTCGGCCCGCACGTGGGTGTATTCCATCCCCAATCCCTGCAGCGCAACCGCCATCAGGGCCTCTGCTGACATTTCTGTTGCCATGGGTTCGGCTCATCGACACGGACCGGCCGGTCCTTTAGGGCGCGCGCGACAGATTCAGGCGGCAACCTGGACCTGGCCGGTCGATCGGCCGTCCCCTAATCCGGCAGGGGGGATTGCATCCACAGCGGCAGCGGCGTCATCAGCGGGTTCGACCAGCCGAGAGGCATCATCGGCGTGGGCCGCTCGAACTCGCAGTCCTGCGACGTGTGCTTCGGCAGCGGAAGCGCCTCGCAGGCCGGCGAGAAGTTCCAGCAGAAACGGGTCGCCCGCGCCGGCACGCCGTCGCGCGCCACCGTCGCGTTCGGCTCCGTCGACGAGAAGTCGACGATCTCGACCCAGCGGCTGCCGTCGGCAAGCTTCACGCTTCGCACCACGTAGTCCGTGACGCCGTCCCGTTTGGCGGTCGGGACAGTCCCGCCCTCGGGGATGTCGAGGCGGCCGTCCACCACGGTCGTGGCCAGGTCCCCGTTCGCGTCGTACGTGTAGGTCATCACCGCGCGCACGTCGTACGGAGCATCCCGGTTGGTGACCACGCGCGAGGTCAACTTGTCGCCGGCGTAGGTCCAGTGATCCACCTCGTGCCTGTTCGGAACGCGGGTCGCATCGTCCGTCGGGATGGACCAGGTGACGTCCGAGCAGCGGCCCTGGTCGTCGCGGGCGAAGCTGAGCGAGGCGCCTCGCACCGGGAACACGTAGCTGCCCGTCGCCAGCCGCCCCATGGCGTCGTACGTCAGCCGGTGCGTCTCGCTTTCCGGCCCGATGTCCGGGGTCGCCACCTTCATCGGCGGGTGCGCCGGATCCAGGACGGACGCGTCGAGGGGGCCGGTCGTCACGCCAAACAAGCTGTAGCCCGTGGAGTTCCCCAGCGCGTCGCGCGTCCAGTCCTCGCAGTCGAAGTACTGCTGCGCGTGGCAGATCATCTCGCGGCGGGCTTGCGGGTCCAGGCGCATGTACCCGGTCCACGCGGCGCTGGTGCCGCGGGCGGCGTGCTGGCGGGTGAGGATCCGCGCCGTCGCGTCGTACGACCACGTCTCGTGGTACACGAACTTGGCAGCGGAGGCGGCATCGCCGCCGACGAACTCCGTGACCGCGCAGGTCGAAGCCGCCGCAGGGTCGACGGCCGGCCAGGGTTCCCAGTCGACACCGCCGGTGCGGGCGTCTTGCCCCCCACGACCGCCGGCCGGCCCACCACCCGCCCCGCCGGCTGGGCCCCCGCCCAGGCCGCCGGTCGCTCCGCCCCGGCCGCTGGGGCTTCCGCCCAGGCCGCCGGTCGCTCCTCCGACGCCGCTGGGGGCCCCCCCGGCGCCGGGCCTTCCGGCGTCACCTTCGCCCACGCCCCCGGCCGATCCGACGTGGCCGCCCGAGGTCGCCGGCCCGAGGGATCCCGCGGCACCTCCCGGCGCTCCGCGTCCCGCCGAGCCTCCCGTCCCGGGACCCGGCGCGCCGCCGCCGGGTTGTCCGGCTGAAGAACCGGCCCCTGCTCCGCCCGAGCCGCCACCGACGGTACCGCGTGCGCCGGTGCTGCTGCAGGCCGAGGCGAGACCGGCCGCGATGGCCAGCGCCACCACGACCGCAGGCGTTCGGTGTTCGTTCCGGCGGACTGGAGTCATCGGCATCTCCCGGCTCGAGCCGTGGTGGTACGTCAGTCGAGAGAGCTCGCCCCGGATGCGAGCGCGCAGTCCGACGTGGGGGCCTCGCGACTTCTTGGATAATCGCATATTGGCGCAGCGCCTGCGACCTCGACTTGCGAGGGCCATACGACGCTGTCAGTCGAACGCAACGCGACGCGCGGTCAGCGGACCGGCTCACGCCTCCACTCGGCTCTCGCGGCCTCGACCTCCCCCAGGAACGTCGCCTTGGTCTGCAGGCGCGCGAACAGGGCCTCGCCCAGGGCGCGGCTGGCCGCGCCGTCGCTGGGGTAATGAAGACCGGCGACCTCGCGCTCGCGACCGATCCGGGCGCCGGCGTTCATGAGCGCCTCGCGCTGCCCCGGGAACATCAGCGAGAGGACGCGCGCGACCAGATAGCCTTGCAAGGCGTGGCCGCTGGGATAAGCGGGATGTCCGGGCACCGCGATACAGGGGTGAAGCCGGGGCTCCAGTTGGTGCGGGCGCGCCCGCTGGAACTGCCTCTTGGCATGGAACACGGCCAGCGACGCGTCTTCCTCGACATGGGCCAGCAAGGCGCGGGTCCGCGGCGCCGGGCGCAGGTCGTGGTGGCCGGCCTGCGCGATCGCCTGGCAGACGTCGTCGTACGTTCGGTGGGTTTCGATCGAGCGTTCCTGGGCCGGCGTGCGGGCCGCTTGCAACGCCAGCAACTCGTCCAGCTCGGCGCGCGTCTGCGGCGCGCTGTTGCGCGGCGGCGGCGGAACGGGCAGCGCGAACAGCTCGTCGCGGCCGAGAAAGTGAGGCGGACGGGCCAGAAAGGAGAGGGCGGTCTTGCTCCACGCCTCGAAACGCACGTCGTCGAGCGGCAGGCGCGGAGAAACGCTGCTCGGCGCCGCCGTCGTCGCCACGAGGGCCAGGGCCACCCCGAGGCCCCGCACGTCTCGGCTCAGCCCTTCCTGCCGATGGTGCGCAGGGCGAAGAGCGTCTTCTCCGCGGGGCGATCGCGGCAGCTCAGCTCGCCGCAGCTGAGGCAGGTCTTGCCGAGCTCGTCGGCGGCCAGGATTCGCCGCTCGCTGCGAGCGACCTCTTCGCTGGCGATGATTGCTCCGCTCTCGTCGAGGCGCCGCCTCCACAGTCGCAGGGAACGCCAGCGCTCGTCCGCGCGCTCGAGGACGGCCTCCTGCTGCGACAGCTCGACGCGCTCGCCGCTTGCCGCCGCGGTGAAGATGGCAACGCGCAGGTGGTCATCCTCGATGGCCACGGAGAGGCGCGCCGGGCCGTGCACCGGCGCCATCACCAGGTCGACGTCCGGCCAGGCGACGGTGGCGTCGAGCGGGATCGTCCCGGGCGCCGGCGGCACCGCCTCCAGCGAATGACCATGCCGCTCGTGGATGCGCCACCCGGCGCGTACCGCCGCCTCGAACAAGGCGTTCGACAGCAAGCACAGCCCACCCGCGATGGTGGGCACCACGCAGCCGCCCCGCAGCTCGCGGCCCCAGGTGTACCCGCGGCGACGCGTCGGCCGGCCCAGCGCGCGCCAGAACGACAGCGGCTGTCGGGGCGCCACCAGCAGGCCCTCGAAGGCCGGCGCGGCCAGGCTGACGTTGGCGCGCTTTCCCGCTTCCAGCGCCGCCTGCCCGTGCCCTGCCGGCGCGCTGAGGGGCACGCGGATCACCTGCGCCAGGACGTCGAGCCGCCCGTCACGCGCCCGATCGTATCGTTGAGGGACCGGCCAGGAAGCCAGGTCCGTTCGCCATTCGGCGAGGCGCGCCGCCTGCAATCCCCACCGGCGCGTCCTGTGATCGACGACGGCCCACAGGCTCTTCGGCCGGTTCACCCGACCGATCTTACTCCTGAGACGTCAGCGTTGCGGGCGCCTGATTCCGGCCGCCGACACCAGGCCGCCCACCAGCAGCAGCCCGGCCGCCGCCCACAAGCCGCGCCGGAACGCCGCAACGGCCGCTTCGTCCAGGATGGGTCGAAGCGCGGCCGCCTCGCCGGCCAGGTCCGCCGGAACGGCCGTGTCCAGAGGGCGCCGGTGGGCATCCCGCAGGAAGGCGGCGGCAGGGGCGGTCAGCGCGCGCCGCGCCAGGGCGTCGTCCACCACCGTCTGAAAGCCCAGGCCCAGCAATGCCCCCAACGCGGCCACCGCCAGCAATCCCGCCACCCGGGCGACGGCGTTGTTGACCGCCGAGGCCAGACCGGCCTGCCGCGCGTCGATCTCGCCCAGCGTGGCGGCGGTCAGGGGCGCGACGGTCGTGGACAGCCCCAGTCCGAACACCAGCACGCCCGGAAGCAGATCGCGCAAGTAGTCGCCCCGCGCGTCCAGCCGGGTCATCAGCGCGAAGCCCACGGCGGCCAGGATGGGGCCGGCCGTCATGAACAGCCGCGGCCCCAGCCGGCCCGAGAGGCGTCCGAAGATCGGCGACAGCACGAACATCATGATCGTCACCGGGACCAGCGCCAGGCCGGCCCGGGTGGCCGAGTAGCGCGCCACCTGTTGCAAGAACACCGTGATCAGAAACGTGGCCGCGCTGAGCCCCGCGTAGATCACCACGGTGGCCACGTTCCCCACCGTGAAGTTGCGGCTGCGGAACAGCTGCAGGTCGAGCATGGGCTGGGGGGCGCGGCGCTCGTGGAGCAGGAACCCGGCGAAGGCCGCTGCCCCCGCCCCCAGCCCGCTCGCGATCAAAGGATCGGTCCACCCTCGTCCCGGCTGCGCGATCAGCGCGAAGATGATCCCCCCCAGGCCGGCGGCGCAGGACGCGGCGCCCAGCACGTCGATGCGGCTGGAGGCATCGCGGGCCGGGTCGGGCGCGGTGCGTGCCAGCACCACCAACGTGGCGGCGACGGGGCCGACGTTGATGGCGAAGACCCACCGCCAGGAGGCGCCGTCGACCAGCAGCCCGCCCAGCAGCGGCCCCAGTACGAACGACACGCCCGTCCAGGCGGTCCAGGTGCCGATGGCGCGCCCCTGCGCGGGACCCTCGAAGTTGGCCAGGATCATCGCCAGCGAGCTGGGCTCCAGCAACGCCCCGGCCACCCCTTGCAGCCCGCGGGAGATGACCAGAAAGACCGCGCTGGGGGCGGCCGCGCACAGCAGCGAGGTGACCGCGAAGCCGATCAGCCCCACCGCGAACACCCGCTTCCGTCCGAACAGGTCCGACAGCGACCCCGCCACCAGGATCAAGGAACCCAGCGCCAGCAGATAGGCGTCGACGATCCATTGCTGCAGGGCGAAGTCTCCGCCCAGGTCGTGGTGGATGGCCGGCAGCGCGACGTTCACCACCGCCATGTCCAGGAACGCCACGAACGATCCCAGGATGCTGGCGATCAGGACCAGCCGCTGCTTGCGCTCCGTGTCCCCAATCTACGGCCCGGGGCGCGCCCGAGCTTGCGGATTTGCCCAGGCTGCCGGGCGGGCAGACGCGCTGCCGTCGATCGAAGACCGCGGCTGGCACCGCCTGGAGCGGCAGCCCTTGCCTCGGGAGGACGGCGTGCGCACAGGGGACCGCATGACGACCAGGGGCATCTTCCTGGGCACAGCCGGCTGGTCGGTGCCGCGGGCGGTCGCCCCCCTGTTCCCGCCCGAAGGGAGCGCGCTCGAGCGTTACGCCGCGCGATTCCGCGCCTGCGAGATCAACAGCACGTTCTGGCGCCGGCATCAGCCGGCGACGATGGAACGCTGGCGCAAGGTCGTTCCGCGCGGCTTCCGGTTCGCGGTGAAGCTGCCGCGGGCCATCACCCACGACCGGCAGCTGCGAACGGCGCGAGCGCCGTTGCGCGAGTTCTTCGAGGATGTCGCACCGTTGCGCGATCGCTGGGACCGATCCTGGTTCAGCTTCCTCCGTCGCTGGCGTTCGAACGACGGCGCGTCGACGCGTTCTTCCGCACGCTGCGCGCGCTGCACGCTGGCCTCGTGGCCTGCGAACCGCGTCACGCCAGCTGGTTCAGCGCCGCCGCCAGCGCCGTGATGGCGGCGCACGGCGTCGCGCGCGTCGCCGCCGATCCGCCGCGCGCCCCGGAAGCGGACCAGCCGGGGGGCGTGACGTCGCTGCTCTACTTCCGCCTGCACGGCTCGCCGGTGATGTACCGGTCCGCGTACGGGCAGTCACGCCTGGCCGCGCTCGCCCCGCGCCTGCGACCCGCGACGCGCGACACGACCGTCTGGTGCATCTTCGACAACACGGCCAGCGGCGCCGCGGCCGCCGACGCCCTCGCGCTCGACAGCCTGTTGCAGGGCGCGCCCACCGCGAAGGAGGCCACCTGTCGCTGACGCAGAAGAAAATGTTGCCGGTTGCGCGGGCCCTGGCGCGCGTCGGCTGCTGCGCGATCGGCACCATCTACGTCCTGATCGGCGTGTGGGCGATGCTGGCCCTGTTGCATGTGGCGGCCCCCGCCGCCGACGAGCAGCGCATCTTGCAAAGGATGTCCGACTGGCCGTTGGGCGCCGCCCTGATCGCCGGCCTGGCCCTGGGCACGCTGGCGTACATCATGTGGTTGATGTTCGAAGCCGTCTTCGATCCCTACAAGTTCGGCAACGGACTGAAGGGCCTCGCCGAGCGCATCGGCATCGGGCTCAGCGCCCTGGCCTACGGCAGGATCGGCTTTTCCGCCGTCAAGGTTCTGGTGGGCAGCGGCGGGCATGGGGAGCAGGAACGACAGCGCTTCGCGCGACAGGTGCTGGCGTGGCCGGGGGGACATTGGCTGGTCGGGTCGGTGGGGGTCGTCGTCGCGATCGTCGGGCTCTTCCAGATCAAGTACGTGTACGAGGGGGAGCACTGGCGCTGGATCGAAGTCGGTCGCTGGAGCCGCGCCGCGCGGCTGATCGTCGACGTCCTCGCCTGGGCCGGATACGGCGCCCGCTGTGCGATCCTGCTGGTGCTCGGCTGGTTCTCGCTACATGCCGCCTGGGCGCACGACGCGAAAGACGTGGGAGACACCGACAGCGCCTTCAACTTCCTGGGACTGAGCGGTGATGCCCTCGGCCACGCGCTGTTCTCCGTCGTGGCGCTGGGGACGATCTGCTACGGGCTGTTCATGTACGTCAATGCCTTGCGCTTCAAGGCCCAGCGGCGCTGACGCCGGCATGATCCTCCCCGCGGACGCCCGTCGGGGTGTCGGGGTAGGTACGCGGACGCTCACCGCCCCCCGCACCCCGCCGCGCGGCTGTCTGCGCGAACCGCTCACCTGGATCGGTCCTTGCTGACTCGGAGAATCGCAGCGACTTACCCATTCGATGCCTCCGTCGGGAGGCACGACCAAAGGAGGCCTCCGTGAGAACTCTACGACTGTCCATCGTGTTCGCTGCAGTGGGCCTGTGCGGGCCCCTGACCGCGATGCCAGCCCAAGCCGCGCCTGACCACGACAAGGCGGCGGCCCATCCAGCGCCGGACAACACCGCCGTGAATCGGCGCGATCGCGACGGCGGAACGACCACCGCCGACAAGCAAGGCAACGACAAGAGCGACCTGGAGCTCACCGCCGAGATCAGGCGGGCCATCGTGAAGGACAAGACGCTGTCCACGAACGCCCACAACGTCAAGATCGTCGTAAAGGACGGCGACGTGACCTTGCGCGGGCCCGTGGCCTCGGCCGCCGAGAAGGCGAGCGTCGAGAAGAAGGCCACCGAGATCGTCGGGCACGGCAAAGGCAAGGTCACCAACGAGCTTGCTGTCGCGCCCTGACATCGTTCCGTGACGCCAACGAAGGAATAGAGGAGATCACATGGCTGGAAAGAACACCGCAGTGTTTGGAATTTGCGACAACATCTCGCAGCTGGAGCAGGTCGTGGGCGCGCTGAAGGAGGCCGGGTTTCGCAACGACGACATCTCGGCCCTGTTCCCCGACAAGCAGGGGACCAGGGACTTCGCCCACGAGAAGCACACCAAGGCGCCGGAGGGTGCCACCACGGGCGCTGGCGCCGGCGTGGTCCTCGGGGGCACGCTGGGTTGGCTGGTCGGCATCGGGGCCCTGGCCATTCCCGGTCTGGGGCCCTTCATCGCCGCCGGCCCGATCATGGCCGCGCTGGCCGGGGCGGGCGTGGGGGGAACCGTCGGTGGCATCACCGGCGCCCTCATCGGGATGGGGATTCCCGAGTACGAGGCGAAGCGGTACGAGGGGCTGGTGAAGGAAGGCGGGATCCTGCTCTCCATCCACTCCGACAACTCGGACTGGACCACCAAGGGAAAGAAGATCCTCGAGACGTACAAAGTTCGCGACGTCTCCTCCACCGGCGAGGCCAGCGCGGACTACAAGTCCCCGACCAACAAGTAGCCAGCGCGTCGGGACGGGGCCCAGCGCCGCGAGGCGCGGGGGCCCCGGCGGCGCGTTCGAGGCCGCGTGTGCCGGCGCCTCGCGAGGTCGGGCGGGGCGACGCTGCCAAGGCCGGCCAACTCGACGGCGACGCGGTCGTGACAGCGATGTCATGGCCCCGCCTGGGCCGACACATGTCTGCACCGCCGTGGGCGCGGAAGCGACACCAGCGCCGTGGCCTGCTCATTGCTCCTTCCGGGCGATCAACATGCGCACCCCGCGAAGCGTTGGATCGCTCTTCATCACGGCCGCTCTCGTGCTGGCCGGCGCATGCGGCCAGGATGCGACGACGGGCGCGGAGGGCGGAATGTCCGGCGCGGCTGGCGGACAGGGCGACGGTACCGGAAAGCTTCAGTGCACGGACCTCCTCGAGGGCCCCGGCATGAACAGTGGCCCCAAGCGTTGCTGCCCCCAGCCGCAGCCTGATTGCAGCGACAAGCCCGATGGCTACACCGAACCAGGCGAGACCGGCACCTGCGTGAACGCCCCTCCCGGCGGGGCCAGTTACTGTTCCTGCGAGTGCTTGGGCGGCGCGTGGTGGTGCGGCTGCTGAATGCGGCGCATCGCGGTCGCCTGATCGAAGGGCTGCTGGCCGAAGACGCCCACGCGCGGCGGACCTTGCCGCCCCGGCACGCGCCGGACCGCCTTCTCGATCCGTATCGCTACTTGGCCAGGGCGCTGGCCACGCTGAAGACCCCGTCGATGCCTTTCACGTAAACACCCTGGTGCTGGCATGCGTAGAAGTCGTCGAGGTAGACGCTCGCGCCGCCCGGGCCGGTGATGGTCAGCAGTCTGTTCGATTTGTCCGCGCCGCAGCCTGTGTTCGTGGAGGGCACGACCGCCGCCAGAGCGGTGACCAGCATGTCGCGCTCGGCGGCGCTCAAGGTTCGAGAGCCATCCGTGAACGTGAACGGCGCTCCCGCGGTCGCCGGAGTGGTGTCGCAGACGTGCCAGGCGAGCTTGTCGTCCGCAACGGTGAAGGTGTAGGCGCCCACCCCGTAGCCACACTCCGAGCCAGAGGGCGGCGGACCGACGAACCCCCCGCCGTCGTCCTCGACGACAGCCTGCGTGGAGTCGGAGGTCCAGATGCCGCCGGATGCGCCTGCCGAGCCGCCGGCCCCGCCACCGCCGGCGCCGCCCTGTGGGCTTGCGCCAGCCCCGCCCGGACCGCCGGTGCCGCCGCCCGACTGCCCGCCTGAGCCCGCCCCGCGCGTCTCGTTCCCGCAACCGCCCAGGCCGTTCCCGGCGATCATCAGAAATCCGATGGTCGCCAGTCCGGCGAGCACCGTTCGCCAGCGCAGAACCGCGACACCCCGCCCCGTGTCAGCCCGGAAAGCCCTGGAAGCGCGGCTGGTTCGGTGCGGACTCGCGGAAGGCTCGCATGGCATCAGGCCACCCGTTGCAAAGCGCACGCCGACCGTCCGGGCCGCCCCAGCGGTTCCGGTTGGCGCCCAGACGTTCAGGGGCTGGAGGGACGGTGGGTTCCTATCCACCACGTGGTCCCGCTGGGGTCGGTCACGCCCGCCGTCCGGTCGCCGTAGTCCTGCTCGCGCGGCGCCACGATGGACCGCGCCCCCGCGCTCAGCGCGCGCTGGTAAGTCCGGTCCACGTCCTGGACGTAGACGTGAAGTGAAGCCGGCGGGGGCGCCGCCCCCGGACGCTCGCCGATCATGATGACCGAGTCGCGGATGCACACCTCGGCGTGTCGGATGCGGCCGTCCGGTTCGGTGTGGCGCCGGAGCTCCCGGGCGTCGAAGACCTGGACCAGGAACTCGATCAACGGAACCGCGCTGCCGACCACCAGATACGGCGCGACCGTCTGGTGGCCTGCCGGTACGCCGGTCGTCGACGGCGTCTGGGAGGTCGGCCTGGCATGGCGAGGCTGGTACACCCCGATGACCCCGCCCCCTGGCAGCGTCACGCGGGTGAGGATGCCCCAGCCATGGTCCTGCGGCGCCGAGCAGGCGACGCCTCGTCTGGCCATCTCAGCGACGAACGCCTGCACGTCATCGCAGATCAGATACTGCTCGTGAACGCTGTTGCGCTGCCCGTCGTGGATGGCGATCTCGGCGGGCGGCAACCCGAAGATGAGCCGCCCGTTCCCGGCGTCGACGTGAGGTAGTCCCAGAACGTCGCGAAAGAAGGCGCGGTCCGCTTCCCAGTCGGTGCTGTAGATGACCGCGTGCGCTCCGGTGATCATGGCCGCCTCCTTCGCGCCGGAGCATGGCACAGGCCCTCGTTCGTGGCGACCGAGGGCCCTTCCGGGATCTCTGGCTATCGAGCGAGCGCGGTTCCCACGGTCCCGATGACGCCGGTTCCGATCGCCGTCGTGACGCCAGGAGCTTGCACCATGGCCTTCCAGTGGCAGTAACACAGGTACGGCGGGGACACGCGGCACTCGTAGCTGTCGATGCAGTACTGAGAGAGGCCCCAGCAGTCCGACGACAGCGTTCCGCCCTCGCAGGTGCACAGTCCGTCGTCGCTGCACCACCAGCTGTTCGAGCCCCCGCCGCCGGTGTTTGCCAGCGCTCCGCTCACGGCGGTCGTCTGATCGGGGGAGGGCGTCTGGTCGGGAACGTCGCAGCCCATCAGCAGGCCGGACACGAGGCACAGAGCGGCGCGCGCAGCGTGAATGGTGTTCTTCATGTGAGCATCTCCTGGTGAGGTTCGCTGCTGCCGTCGAGCAAGGGCGATGCCCGCGCCTCACAGCCGGTGTCGTCGCGGTTTCACCAGGCTCCGTTCCGACGGTGGCCGAAGGGGGCCGCTTGCTGCTCAGCTCGCGCAGCACAGCGTGAGCAGGACGTGCACACGCTGCGCTGTCACCGACCGCGGACAGCGCTGAGACCCGTCCTCACGTGGTCAGCAGGGGTCGAACTCGTCCTTGGGGAGATCCGCCGCCGGAGGCGCATCAGGGCAGATGGGCAAAGAACAGCACGGAGGATCCAATCATCAACACGCCGGCGCTGAGCCCGATCCAGTAAAGCGCCGGCGACAGGCGACGCGCGCGAGCGACCACCAGCGCGTAGGCGAGGCAGAACGGCACCAGGCCGGCGAAGACGTGGCGAAAGTCTTCGTGGAACTCGTTGGGCACGCGGATGCGGAACGCCAGCAACGCGATGAGCATGATGACCCCGGCGGCGGCGTAAACGCGATACGGTCGCCACGACGCCGGCCGCAGGAAGACCGCGCCGCCCGCGCAGAACGCCACCATGACCAGGAAAAGGACCTTGATCGCGACGGCCAGGATCGCGTGGCGCGGGGACCGGAACTCGTCCCCCAGCGGCGAGGCGCCGAAGAGGCTCGACTTGGCGAACCGGTTCCAGAAGTAGTCGGGTCTGGGGTAGTCGGGCGTCGCGTCCATGCGCCCCACGAAGTCCCGCAGATCGAAGAACACGAAGTGGCCGGGGGTGTCGGCCACGGGCGGGACGTAGCGTCCGTCGCAGGCGTGCCCCAGCACCTCCTGGCACAGCCGGTGCGGGCTCTTCTCCAGGCGCGACACGACGGCCAGCACGGCGGCGGCGCTCAGGATCGCGACCGCGATCCCCGCGCGCGAGAGGTCCCGCCGTGACGCCGTCCTGCCGCGAAGGTGCACGAACAGGAACAGGATGAACGTCCCCGCCGCGACGTAGCCGGACGCCTTGGTCAGCATGGCCAGCGCAGCCGCGGCCACCGCCAACCAGAAGTCACGCGGGGCCGACCGCGCGTCCCACCGAGCCGTGAAGTAGATGGCCGCCAGGATCAGCAGCGAGGCGAGGGCATCGTTGTGGACGCGCACCGAGTTGAGGACGCTGGACGGCCAGAACACCACCAGCGCCGCCGCCAGCCACCCGGTCGCGCCAGCCACCCCGAAGCTGCGGATGACCAGCAGCGCCACCACCACGAACCCCACGAACAGCAACAACGAGAACCACTGCAGCCCCAGTTCAAGAGGCATCCAGCCCCCGGCCAGCACAGTCCGCGACCAGGCCGCCCCCAGCACGTAATAGAGCGGCGGGTGCCCGCACGCCATGCACGCCGACATCGCCGGCAACCGCAGGTGCTCCGCGATGTACTGGATGTACTGCAGATGCGACAGCCCGTCATAGTTCCGCGCCGCCACCGAGGTGTACGTGAGGTAGTCCGAATACAGCACCACCCCCGCCAGGACGATGGCGATGGCCGGCCAATCGAAGCGCAGCCGTCGCAGGACGAATAGAGTCAGCCCGGCGGTGCTGAGGAAGACGATGGCCAGCATGATGTGTCCGAAACAGGCGGCGGTGCTGCTCGACGATTCGACGATCGCGTTGCTCGGGTCAAGGCGGTAAGCGGCGCACCGACCGTGTGAGTCCCCTGTGGTCCGAGATCAACCCCTGCGGGCCAATCGCTGAAGGACGGCTGATCACGCGACCGGGCGAACTTCGGATGGGCCCCCGTACCTTGCCGTCCAGGCGCGGCGGACGCGACCGAGCATGCTGGGATAGACGACGAAGCGGCGGAACGGCTCGATGGCCAGCATGTAAAGCCGCGTCCAGCGCGAGACCGGCTTGACGTAGATGCCCCAGTACAGGCGGTAGCCGGCGGGGGCAGGGACGAGGGTGGAGCAGAGGAAGGCGTGCACGGTGGCGTTGCGAATCTCACTCAACATCTCGTCGCCCAGCGCATAGACCACGTGGAAGGGCCCGTCGGGGGTGCCGGGGGGGATCAGCGACGCCGCGCGCTGCGCGGCAGTCAGACGGTATACGTACGAATCGGCGGGCAGCCCCTGATGGCCGGGGTCCCACCCCAGTCTGCGTCCCAGCCATGCGCGCAGCGCGAAGAGCGCGCGGGTGGCCCGGTTAGCGCCCAGGAGCTTCTCGGACGGCAGCAGTGCCCTCACATCGGCCAGATGACGGCCCGAGGCTCCGCCCGGCAGATCGATGGCCGAGACGTCGGCGAGGGGAACATCGCGGAGGAAGTCGTGTGCCTGCAGATCCAGGCGGCCGAATTCGGATGGCGAAACGCGCATGACGGGCCTCCCGCGCGGAAGATGGTCCGCACGCGCGCGCGTGTCAACCGGCGCTACCCGAGGGCCGTCCTGCGTGGGCCGCCTCGCGGCAGGAACGAGAGGTCCTCGCTGATTGGCGCCCTCGTCGGCGTGAGCGTGGGGCAGACCGACCGCCATCCCTTCACAAACGAGGGGGCGTGGCCCTGATCAAGGTGGATCCCCGCTCGTTCACCGCTGGCACCGACCTCGGAGTCGTCGCGGGACTGGTCCTGCAGGGCCAGCCCCGCTGCGCCACGGTTCCTGGTCGTCACATACGCACGACAGCCCGTTCGAGGAGGGCTTCACCCCCCTGACGCCTCATCCGATCGAGGGTGGTGCTCCCCGCGCCCGGGCGTCCTCAACAGCGCAGGAGGGCGTCCACGCAGGCGCCGTAGTCCACCGGCTCGCCGTCCCAGATGGGCATCGGGACACGCCGTCGCCGTCCGGCCGCCCTCCGTCTCGCGAGTCCCAGTGACCCTCGATCCATTCGGAGACGCCCGGGTCCGGATGCACCGCAGGAACGGCCGGCAGTCGGCTTCCGTCGGGCGCGCAGGCCTCGACCTCGCCGGCCTTCGTGAACCGCAGCCCGAAGCCACCCTCGTGGACCTGGCGGTGGTGGAAAGAGCAAAGAGTCACCAGGTTGTCGAGCGACGTCGACCCGCCGTGCATCCAGTGGTGCACATGGTGCCCGTGAAGAAAGGCGCGGTTCGCGCATCCGGGAAAACGGCAATGCCGGTCCCGCAGCATCATGGCCCGACGGATCGCCGCGGGGATGGCTCGCGTGCGCCGCCCGACGTCCAGGACATTCCCCTGCGCATCGCTGACGGCGACCACCAGGCCGCCATCACAGGCGACCCGCCGAAGCGTTTCCGCGGAAACGTGCGTCCCATCCACCAGTGTCGCGCCGATGGTGTGGTCCTCCGACACCAGGTCCTGATCCACGTGCAGCACCACCTCGGCCCGAGGACCGTCCGTAGCGTGCGCGCCGGCATCGCCGTTCCCGCGTGCCAGAAAGTCAGAGACCATGTGCACCAGCACATCGGCGGCCGACGCGCGCGGGGCAGGGCAGGGTGCCCTGTCAGCGGCGCGAGGTGACGAAGCGGTCAGGTCGTCCTCGGCCTCCCCCGCGTCAGGGGACAGCGCCTTCCGTCCCGCAGCCAGCGCTTGCATCACCAGGTCGGCCTCGTCCGACGACAGCACGACCTCCAGCCGGACCAGCCCGTCACCGAGCGCCCGGGCCCGCACCCGCCGGTCCGCCGCGTGCTCCCGGTCGGCCTCGGTGGCCCGCCGGAACCCCCGGCAGATCCGTTCCAGCTGCGCCCCCGTCGCCGCCAGCGCGATCTCCAGGACCCGCGCCTCGTTCTCCGGCGTCGCGATCCGGGTCACCGCTCGCACCTGCGCATACGAAAGCCGCCCCTCACCGAAGACGCGATCGATCGCCGGCAACACACCGAGCGCCCGCGCCACCCGCACCCTCTCGCGCGCCGCCCCCGGGTCGATCCCGATCCGCCACGTCAACCAGTGCGCACAACTTTGCGCCCCCTGCCGATGCCAACCCTCGGACGAATCGAATTGGCGGATGCACGCCAGCAATCGTTGGTTCGCGACGTTCACCCGGCCAGCGAGCCGCGCGATCTCTTCGCCCAATGCGACGTGGTCTGATGGAGCAATCATGATGTCGTCTATTGTGACTGAACAACCGTCCAGTAAGAACGGAAATGAATGCGTCAGTTCGTCGAATTCAGTTCCCGCCCACGGTCCGGCGAACTCGCACGGCTGACAGACAACTGGCGCTGCCCTCCGTCGTCGGCCGCGCCGGAGACAGACAACCGCATCAAGGCGCCCCGTGGTTCGGCCGCTCAACCGCGCCGCCCATCGATGCACGAACGTCGTGCTACTTGGCCTCGCGTGTCTGAAGGTCGTTCAGGCTACCCACGCGGTACCAGCCGTAGCCGTACGGCGGCAGCTCCAGCTTGTACGTCCCCCGGCGGTCGCCGCGACTGTGGTCCTCGCACAGCAGGTTGATCAGGGGCTGCCCCGGCAGGTCGGCCAACCGCAGGGTCGCCTCGCGCGCCTCCGCCGACAGGTTGTGGACGGCCAGCAACGCATTGCCGCGCCAGTCGTAGCGCATCGCCAGCACGCCCGGGGCTCCCGCGTTCAGGACCCGCCAGGTCCCCCAGCCGATCTCGGGGCACTCCTTGCGCATGCGGATCATCCGCTCCGTCCAGTTCAGCAGGGAATTGGGCTGCCGCCGCTGGTCGGCGACGTTCACCTTCGCGTAGCCGAACGGCCCGTCCGCGATGACGGGAACGCGCGAGCGCTTCGCCAAAGTGAACCCGCCGTTCGCGGCCGAGGACCATTGCATCGCCGTGCGGGCCGCCTCCCGCTCGGGCAGGGACAGGTCGTCGCCCATGCCGATCTCGTCGCCGTAGCGAATGACGGGCGTGCCGGGCAGCGTGAACATCAGGCTGTACGCCATCTCTAGCCGGCGCTGATCGCCGCCCAGCATGGGGGCCAGGCGGCGGCGGATGCCGCGCTGGTAAAGCTGCATCTCCTTGTCGGGCCCGAACGTTGCGAACACGCGCGCCTGCTGCGCCGGCGTCAGCCGCCCCAGATCCAGCTCGTCGTTGTTGCGCAGGAAGTGCGCCCACTGCGCGGTGGGCGCCTGCACCCGCGTGCGCTCGAGCGCGCGGGTCAGCGGTCGCACATCGGTCGTGGCCAGCGCGTAGAACAGGTTCTGGTTCACCTGGAAGTTGAACATCATGTGCATCCGGTCGCCGTCGTCGCCGAAGTAGCTCAGGTCCTTGTCCGGCGTGATGTTCGCCTCCGCCAGCAGCACGGCGTCGCCCGTCCGCCACTGCAGGAACTCGCGCAGGTCGCGCAGATACTCGTAGCGCTGCCCGCCGCCCTGATCGGGCCGCTTGTTCTGGATGACGAAGGGCAGGGCGTCGACGCGGAACCCGTCCACGCCCAGCTCCAACCAGAACCCCATCACCTTGCGCAGCTCCTCCTGCAGGGCGGGGTTGCTCGTGTCCAGGTCCGGCTGGAAGTCGTAGAAGCGGTGGAAGTAGTAGGCGCGCGCTCTCTCGTCGTACGTCCAGGTCGTCTTCTGCACGCCGGGAAAGACCATCCCGCGGTTCGCATCCCGCGGCTTCTTCTTGGACCAGACGTAGAAATCGCGGTACCGCGAGCTCTCGTCCGCGCGCGCCTGCTGGAACCAGGCGTGCCGGTCCGAGGTGTGATTGATGACCAGGTCCATGATCACGCGGATGCCGCGCACCCGCGCCTCGTGCGTGAACTCGACGAAGTCCCCCAGCGTCCCGTGCGGTGAATCCACCCCGTAGTAGTCGCTGATGTCGTACCCGTTGTCCCGGTTGGGCGACGGCTGAAACGGCAGCAGCCATATGCACGTCACCCCCAGCCCCGCCAGATAGTCCAGCCGCCGCGCCAACCCCTGAAAATCCCCCACTCCATCCCCGGTCGTGTCCATGAAGCTGCTCACGTCCAGGCAGTAGATGACCGCGTTCTTGTACCAGAGGTCGTCAATCATGGGTGGGGTGGGCCGCGCCTGAGAGGGGCCGGTAGGGAATAGATAAGGCGTCGCGGGCGGGCGGCAACGGGACTAGGTGCCGATCTTGGTTGGGCGCGCCAGCACCGGGCGCGGCATGGCGAAGGGGATCTATGGGCCGAGATGACCGCTCCCCCCAGTCAGCGAGCCAGCCGATCGCAGTTCAGTCTGCGAGGTTCCAGTGACGCCACGAGAAGTTCGCGGTCCGGGCAGTCAACGAGGCAAGTAACCGGCGTCGGCGATCGTGAGGTCCGATTCGCGTACGACGATTCGGGCATTCATTCCGATTGCAAAGGCATTCGTCTTGACCGTCCACTGACGGTCGTGTCTCGCGGCCCTGGAGAGAACTGCCTCCACAGTAACCGCCACGGCCATCCTTTGGCCTCGGCGTACCGCCGGGCTGCTTCGATGACTCGTTCGCGAATGGCGGGACTAGTCTCTGCCATGTGCTATTGCGGTTGCCGGTGACTCAGCCATGCGCTCTACGGACGCGCGCTGCGTTGGGGACTCGACTGGAGGACTCTCTGTAGGCCCGGCGGTGGGTCGGCGAGGATGTGCCGCGCTACTGCGGAATCCTGGGCGGCTGACTTGAGATGAGTCGCAGCCTCGCGGAATCGTTTCTTGGCCAGCAGGACCTGCCCCAGCACCTCATGCGCAGCCGACACGGGGCGAGGATCGCGCCCGTCCGGCTCGATCAGATGAAAAGCGCGTGCATGCAACGCGACCTTTGCTGCTTCAGTCGCTCCGGCGGAATCGCCCAGAGCCCACCGCGTTCGGGCGAGAACCGCGTAGCCGTCGGAGACCGTCGCGAGGTCATGTTCCGGCGTCAAGTAGGTTGCCGCCTCGGCAGGCGAAGAAGAAACCAGCGCGGCCGCAAGCGCTACTCTGGCCGGAAGGTACGTCGGATCCAAAGCGAGTGCATGGCGCGCATCGGCGATCGTCCCCGACGCCCGCGCCTGAATCGTCGCGATCCGGGCAGATCGCGGAAACTTCGCCAGCAGTGTCAGGACCAGCTTTCGCCATTCATCGCTCGCGGCAGCGGGTTGCCGGCCGACGGGCGCACCGCGGCCGAGTTCGGCTGTTCGTAGGCGAAGATAGGCGAGCCCCTCACTGTCAGGGCATCTCGCCGCCGCCCCGGTGGCCTGGTCATAAATCGAGGCCAGGCCCGATTCGGGCTCCATCGCGACAGACGTGCGGTTCAGTTCGTCGTCGAGTGCCTTCCTGAGGTCTTCGCACGGAACCGGGCCAGCGGATACGCTGCCCAAGGCGAAGACCAGGCGTGCGACGAATAACAAAGTCATCGCGGCGGCCCTTGCATGCCGTACTTCATGATTCTGACCATCGTTCCAGCGGCCAGGTAACCACGTACCATCATCTCGTCACGGTCGGCTGGTCGGATGTGCACGCAACCATGCGACTGTTCGGATTCGTATCGCGGCGGATCGAGGAGCGAGTCGCGCTCTGCTCGCGCGGTGGTGTGGATGTAATAGGCAGAGCGGTGTCCGCGATGCTTGAGATTCCACGACCACTTGCCGAAATCGTTGTAGGTCCACACGGTGATGAGTAAACCACGTTGGAAGAAGAGGCGGCGCGCCTCACGAGAGGCGTCCTCGGGCGTGATCTGGACATTCGACCGTCGCGCGAAAAGTTGCATGGCTCTGGTCACTGTTCCTCGCGGACCGGTAGCGAGAGTCCAGACCTGCCCGACCTGATATTCGACGTCTCCGTCAGTTAGCCGGATCTGAGCGCCCCAGGGAACGACGGATAGCGGCCAGTTCGCAGTCGTGTGGTGCTCGGCATGGTCGAGCGTGTACTCGCCGGGAGGCGTGAAGTCGGCCACGTGACCACCGGGCCCGGCCTGCCGGTTCCCTGGAGGGGGCCCTCCAGCCATTTCGTACTTCTCCCCGTGCCCGTGCACGACGTAGATCGTGCCGACCGTGACGCCGTCGGCCGTCATACGTTCTCCAGGATAGATGACGAGGCTAGGAAGCATGGGTGCCCGTGCTCTCGCCGCTCAGGGGCTGGATCGATGAGCGAGGTGATGTCTGGGAACGCACTATCCACTGTTATCTGCAGGTGCGCAGTATAGTTGCTTCGCAGACTGGGGAGCCAAGGTCCTTCGCGAGCCACCAGAGCCGCTCTCGTTGCATGGTCCGGCCGCGGCGGAGGGACGGCGCTCGGCACGCGCGACGTTGCCTATGCAGGAGCCCCCGGTGTACCGTTCTGCGATGGCAGAAGCGACGTCCCTGGCTGAGTTAGCGGTGCAGATCGGAATCGGCGAGGCCAAGAAGGGCGTCATCGAATCGACGGGGCCGAACCGCGGTCCGGAGGTCGACGTCTATCAGATGATGGCCAACAACACGGTCGGCCAGATGTGGTGCGCGAAGTTTGTCTGGTGGTGCTTCGAGACGGCGGCGAGGAAGCTCGCTGTGAAGAATCCATTTCCTCGAATCTTTCTCTCTCCGGCCCTCGAGACGTGGGCCGTCCGGGAAGGGAAGGTCGTGAAGACTCCGGCCAGAGGCGATGTCTTCGTGAGGGACCACAAGCACACGGCACTGGTCACGGGCGACCTCTTCAGCGGCGGGACCTTCCCAGCTGTCGAAGGCAATACATGGATCGGTCGTCCGGCAAAGCCCGACGGGGTCTACGAGACCACGAAGACCCAGGCGTCCAAATGCGTCTTCATCAGGCTTTGATTGCCCTGGCGGTGTGGGGGGCCGCCAGTTGGGCGTCGGCAGACCGCGGAACCGGTGGAACTGGTGGTCACAAGGACGCGACCCAAAAAGATGAGAGCCCGTACGCGGACCTGTGCCGAGGCTCGGACTCGTGCCGCCAGGTCGTGCTCGTGCGTCGGGATGGAGTGACCCTTCTGCGCGTATTCTTCCTTCACGCTGCCCGATTCATCGATGAGGATCAGGACTTTTGTGATGCGCGCGAGTACTGGTACATCAAAGGAGCCGATCGGACGCTCTTGGCGCGTGACTGTGCCGAGCAGTCCGGTCCAGATAGCCAGGGTCCGGTGCAGGCCACCTTCGACGGCAAGCGACTAAGATTCGACTATCTGGAATGGCAAGCCAGCGACGGATGCGAGCGCACCGTCGTAGACGTCGATTGGAATACTGGAAAGGTCGTCTCGTCGAAGCGATGGACGGGCCACAGCCGGGCACAACGCACCGTGTGTGCCCAACAGAAGGTGATGAAGGCGGACCCCCATCTTGGCGTGGGATCTTCCTCCGACCCGCTGATAGTTCTTCATCGTTGAGACGACGAATGGCCCGTTAGGACGCAGCGGATGAAATGTCGTCGGGAGGCCCGCGGGTCGCGATGGCCCCGACCCACAACGGTGTCCACGTGGCTTGAGATTCCACGATCAACTACCAATCTCGTCGTAGGTCCACACGCGAGACGTACCCGCGCTGAAAGCAGGTCCGCCGTGCCTTTCGGGAGGCGACCGGGCGTCCTCAAGCGCGTAGCAGCGCGTCCACGCACGCGCCGTAGTCCACCGGTTCGCCGTCCCACATGGGCATCGGGAACATCCCATCGTCGACCGGCCGACGTCCGTCCTGGAAGTCCCACTGATCCTCGATCCATTCCGAGACGCCCGGGTCCGGGTGCACCACGGGAACCGCGGGCAGCCGCTTTCCGTCGGGCGCCCATGCCTCGACCTCGCCGGCTCTCGTGAGCCGCAGGTCGAAGCCGCCTTCGTGAACCTGGCGATGGTGGAACGAGCAAAGAGTCAGCAGGTTGTCGAGCGAGGTCGTCCCGCCGTGCATCCAGTGGTGAACGTGGTGGCCGTGAAGAAAAGCCTGGTTCACGCACCCCGGAAAGCGGCAATGCCGGTCCCGCAACATCATGGCACGGCGAATCGCCGCCGGAATGGCCCGCGTGCGCCGCCCGACGTCCAGGACATTCCCCTGCGCATCGCTGACGGCGACCACCAGACCGCCGTCACAGGCGACCCGCCGAAGCGTTTCCGCGGAAACGTGTGTCCCGTCCACCAGCGTCACCCCGATGGTGCGGTCCGGCGACACCAGATCCTGATCGACGTGCAGCACGACCTCGCCCCGCGGGCCGTCCGCAAGGTGCGGCCCTGCCTCGCCGTTCCCGCGTGCGAGAAAGCCGGACGCCATGTGCACCAGCACATCGGCGGCCGACGCGCGGGGGGCAGGGCAGGGGGCCGGTCCAGGCGATATCGGTGGCGAAGCGGTCCCGTCGTTCTCGCCCTCTGCCGCGCCGGCGGTCAGCGCCTTCCGACCCGCCGTCAATGCTGACATCACCAGCTCGGCCTCGTCCGACGACAGCACGACCTCCAGCCGGACGAGGCCGTCACCGAGCGCCCGCGCCCGCACCCGGCGGTCCGCCGCATGCTCCCGGTCAGCCTCGGTGGCCCGTCGGAACCCCCGACAGATCCGTTCCAGCTGCGCCCCCGTCGCCGCCAGCGCGATCTCCAGCACCCGCGCCTCGTTCTCCGGCGTCGCGATCCGGGTCACCGCCCGCACCTGCGCATACGAAAGGCGCCCCTCACCAAACACCCGGTCGATCTCCGGCAACACGCCGAGCGCCCGCGCTACCCGCACCTTCTCGCGCGCCGCCCCCGGGTCGATCCCGATCCGCCACGTCAACCAATGCGCACAACTCTGCGCCCCTTGCCGGTGCCAACCCTCGGCCGCATCGAATTGCCGGATGCACGCCAGCAACCGTTGGTTCGCGACGTTCACGCGCCCGGCAAGGCGGGCGATCTCGTCGGCCAATGCAACGTGGTCGGATGGATTGATCATCGCCTGATCACTATAACTGAACTAAGGTTCAGTTGTAGTGGAAAAGCTATCTAAGTATCGTGGTCCGGCTGTTCCTGAGCAGCGCGACGGGGCATTGCTCATTCTCAGCAGCCGTACCAGGCGTCGTCGATCGCCATTTGCAGGGGCACGTGCGAAGCGGGCGCCTATCGATGCGTGACCCACACGTCGTCGGTCGGTCCGTCGGTGATAGTCAGATTCCATCGGGTCGCCAGTTGCCCGAGGGCGGAGGTCACGCCGTCCGCTGCCGCAGCGGGCAGGGCGCAGGACAGCTGACGATCGAAGAGAATCAACACTCGTTCGGCAGGCTGCGGCGACGGACGCCAGGTTCGTCCAGCGCGCGGGATCCTCGCACCACGCCAGAATCTCGTCGACGTCCCACGACCCGGCTGCAGCAGGGGCCACCCAGAGGTGGTCGGGGATCTGCTCGGTGTCGGCGCCCGCCCAGTCGATGACGGCGGCCTGCGCGTCCGAACTGCCGCCCGGAACGAGAGCCAGAGTCGTCGCATGAAACATTCGGCTGCGCGTGACCGCCGCGCCCAGGTGGTTCGGATCGACAAGTGCAGGGGCCTGCCGCGTCGGCAACCCCGCGCGCCGGTACACCGAGGATTGCGTACACCAGGCCCAGGCCCGATCGCCAGGCAGCAGGAGGCGAAGGACGGCGGCCAGCCACTCCTCGCCCGCCACCTCTTCGAGCGAGGGCGACACTCCGGGCACAGGACCGGAACCTCCGTCACCGACAGAGTCCGGAATACCCAGGTACACCCGGTCCGGGTCGCGTCGAATACTGATGGGCCAGGTGTTCATACGCCTCACTCGTCGAACAGCCAGTCCGCGATCCAGTTGCCGCCAAAATATCCGGCGACACCGCCGGTCGGCAGGACGTCGGGATGGAACGTCGACTGGAAGCGGTCGTCGATGTCACCCGAGCCGGAGAGGAACCGATCGATATCGGAGACAAGCTGACGCCGCTGATCCGCAGCGGTCACCGCCCCATACGCGCCGATGATCTGCTCCAGGGTGTCGCCGTTCAGGTCAAAGTCCTGGTGAAACCAGCCACCTACCAGGTTCTCGAGTTGTGGATAGCGTGACATCAAAGTCCGGAAGAGGCTGGGGTTCGGCCGATTGCGGGATGACCTGAGCGAGGGTTGGTCGTTGCGGTCAGGTACCGTGTCTCGCGACGAAGACCAGGGTTCCCTCCGCAGAGTCGGCGATCCCGAGAAGCAGATACCGACCGTCCGTCAACGGCTTCGTCCCTGATCTGAGCGTCGGCGTCGCGTGAGGGTTCCAGAAACCATCGTCGGAGCCGAGGCGACCGACACCAGTTCGAAGCACATCAGCAGGTATCGATAGGCCCGCCAAAAAGTGCTCGAGGGACGACGGAGAAATCAGAAGCTTCGCTTGGACCAGAGTGTCCATGCCAGATTCCCGCTTCACACCTAGAATCTTTGTATCGGATGGGATCGGAAAGCCGAAATCCCGGCTCAGGGCTGAGAGCTGAGCGTCCGGACTAGGAGCCGAGTTCCTCATGGCGGTTCTCTCCTCGGAATGGCAGGCCGTGGCCGAGAACAGGAGAACTGAGAACATAAGGACGTTCAAGTGGATCGTCCGGAAGCCTGATGACACCATCAGAGCTCGCCCGGCACGCGCGGCGGCTCGACGACGGTCGCAGTCCATCCTGTTGGCAATCGGCGAATCGTTCCAAATGCCGACCCGCACGGCGACAGACCAAAGACCCCCGGCTTGTTCGAGGGCCAGTCTGGCCGCTCGACAAGAGCATTGAACTCCATCGCTCCCTCCTTCGATCGCCAGATCAGAAGAAGCACGACACCATCCGTGGGCGCCTTTTCAAACTCCGCAGGGTCGAATCGGATACGAAAGCCGTCGGCGACGCAACTGGGCGCGGGTAGAGGGGCTTCGCCTTCGCGTTCGGAGACACGCGCATCGACGAAGATGTAACCCGAGGCAAACGCGCGGTGTCGGACGCAGGCGTCCTCCAGTCCGTTCGGTTCCGCGTCGTTGCTGGCTATCGTTGCATGAAGCGCAGAGAGCGCCATCCCGCAGTAGTCCTTCGCCGGCACGCCTGCCGACACCGAACCAGGGCGCGAGCCGGCCGTGTGGCAACCCGCGGCCAGGAGCAGCGCCATGCCAAGTGCCGCTCTGCTCATGGGACGGGACTTCCGAAATGGAAGATTGCCTGAGGGTCGATCGTCATCCTGACGACTTGAACGGTTCTCGGATCGCACTCGATGTTGTCGATCCTCTTGGATCGGAGATATCCGATACGAACGTGCGGAACAAGCGTCGCTAGCTCCGCGGCGATGCTCGCGCTCTGACAACCGAGCAAGTCGAGGTGAGCGACGGGCGTCCCCGCGAGTGCCTGGGCCAGTTGAGCCGCCGAAATCCTGTTGCCTGCTCGGGGTAGCAGCGCATTAACTCCCTCGAGGGCGTGACCGTTATACACGACCTGCGTGTAAGGAGCCGACTTCACGGCTGCAGCGAAGTCGCTTGCGTCGCGGATGAACACAAAGCGCGCTCCCGATAACGTAGCGTCCCCTTTTGCGAATGCGATCAGCGCCTGGCGAAGAGCCGGTTCGAACGAATCCCTGTTGTGTTCTGTGAGGACGAAGGTCTTACCGAGGGCGGTGCCGGCTACATCGTGCAGCGCCATCTTGGCCGGAACGCCATAGACGACCAGTGTTCGAGGATCATGAACGGACATGTAGGCCCTTGGATGCGTTGGCGCCGTTCGTCGGCGTGCCGCCCTATCGGACGATACAGGAGCAAGTTGCGGATGTCCCCGCTGGCGCATACTGGCCGCAGACGTCCAGATCGTTCGCGCCCACGGGCCAGCAGACCCGCGAGTACGAGACCTACGGAGTGGGCAAGCTCACCGCGCAGCCATGGGTGTCCACCACGCCGCACCAGGCTCACCGTCGTTGCGGTACGATAGCCCCCGGTCGTGGCGAACTTCTACAAAGAGAAGGGGATGGACGCGGGGGGATACGACGCGGGCCTGAACAGGCAGCGGGTTGGGGTAGGGCGGTCGTCCCTGATCGCGCTGTTCGGGGGCCGACGCCGATGGTTCGCCGTTGAAGGTCGCCTCGAACAACCCCGGGATAATCGACCTGATCGAGCAAGGGGCCCTGAACCCGAACGTGCGCGTCCTGTCGATGGTCGGAAAGAAGGCGGGGACCACCATGGTGGAGGCCCGGGCGAAGACCGGTTCGGTCTGGGCCTACGTCCAGGTGCAGGTGCTGGGGGATCTCTCCCGAGAGGAGCGCGTGGGCGAGGCGATCAGGCGCGCCATCCCCTTGCTTCCTGGCGAACTGAAGGATGCGCTGGAAGCGATGATCTCCCCGGAGTCGCTGATGATCATCGCCGCGTCCCTGCTGCTGTGGGCCGGCTCGCATGCCTTCGGCGTCGGCGAGATCGTCGACATCGTGCTGATGGTCAGCGGCTTCCTGCTGCTGGGTAAGTCCGTGTTCGACCTGGGCGAGGACCTTTTCAAGTTCGCGAAGCTGACGGTGGGGGGCTCCACCGATTCCGAGCTGGATCAGGCGGCGAAGTGCTTCGCGCGCGTGGTGGTCATCGGTTTCAAGTACATGCGGCAATTTCGCGCCCGGCTGAAGGCAAGCGCATACTGGCGCTCCGCCTTGCTTCGCTACCTGGAGGAGGCCCTGGTCGAGGGCTTTGGCCAGTTCAAGGTCAACGGTCTGCTCCCCGCTTTGAAAGCCGTCACGTTCCCGATCGGTCCCGCGCCCTATGGCTACGTCACCATCAGCCAGCTCGCGACCGAGGGGACTGCGCTCGGCACGATCGTCGTCGGCGGAATGTACATGAAGGTCGTCCTCTCGAAGACTCCCCACACGGCATGCCCCCGACCCCCGTCCAATGACCGAACTCGAAGCCCTGGCTTTCGCCCGCAACGTCGCAGATCAGGAAGGGTGGCCCTTCCTGGAGCCCGTCTCGATCGTCTATCGACGGCGCTGGTTCGGGCGGGGCGGCGTGTGGACCATTCACACGCATATGAGCAGCATGAACGGGCAGGTCGGGATCACGATCGATGACAGGACGGCGGCTGTGATCGAGAAGCGGTTTGTGAACATGCGGCGGTGAAGGTGACCTGCCCGCTGAGGGGAGCGATCGCCGTGTAAACGCAGGCTCTTCGTAGGCGGCCTCCTCGGCGGCGATAGGTGGAGCCTGTCGGCGGCGCCCGAGCCGACACGACGCTGGCTTCCTTGCCCATCGTCTGTCGTGACGAGGAGCCGCACTTGGCCGATGCCGCACCAGCTCGGCCTTCGGAGGATCGACCGTTAGCGATCGTCTCGCCAGCGCACCACCGGGCCCTTCCGTTCTCCTGAGTGCGGCGCAACCCACACGTCAAGCCCATCGATCCTCGATCGTGGTGCTATCGGGTTGGCGGATCTGCAGGTCGACTTCCCACGCGGTACCAGACGTAGCCGCAGGGGGCAGCTCCTGTTCGTGTGTTCGCCGACACGCTGAAGCGTTTCCGCGGAAGCGCTCGGCCCGTCCTCTAGCGTCGCGCCGATTATGTCCTGTGACAGGGCCGTACCTGAGGACCACCCTCCGAGTCAGCGTATCAACCTCGTCGTGAAAGCGCGACCGCGGCGAAGGCCAGTTCACTCAACACACCGAGGACGACTCCAGACCGCCGGAGAAAGACTGTCCGGGTCGGCCAGGGGCCGAAGGCCGCCAGTTCCCGAAAGCCTAACGACCACGGTAGCAGGAACATTCCGGGCAGGTAGCGAAACGATCGCGTTGAAGCGACAACGAGCCATCGTAGCGAGGCCAAGGTGAAGATCGCCGAGAACGACGTCAACAGGAGCGCTTGTGCGGTGAGGAGTGGAAACGCAAGACCGGGCCTGCGGGCGATGCTGACGGTGCCCAAGACCATGAGAGTACCGATCGCGGGCACTAGCGCGCGTTCGACCGCACCTGCACGGATGTCGCCCAGGTTCATGAGCAGGCCAGCTGCGACCAGTAGTAGTCCGATGACCGCGTTGAGGACGGCACTCCGGCCGGCTGCCTCGGGGTCACGCCTGACTGCCAACAGACGGTACAGTTCACCGAACCAACGAAAGGGTTGCCGGCGATCGGAGCGG
>Ga0105237_10000355_pt1 | contig 64669 bp, 42 predicted proteins | sample KBSC24metaG_FD_81520 | JGI IMG/M metagenome (GOLD analysis project Ga0105237, IMG submission 81520) | Corn rhizosphere microbial communities from Kellogg Biological Station, Michigan, USA - KBS C2-4 metaG | ecosystem: Host-associated > Plants > Roots > Rhizosphere > Soil | place: Michigan, USA... | reverse complement strand
GTCGGCAGTGGCGGCGGGGCGGGGAGCGCAGCGCAGGACGGCGGCGTCGACGTGGCGCCGGACAGCGGTGGCGTGGTGTCGAGCGGCGGTGTCACCGGCAACGGTGGCGTGATCGGCAGCGGCGGCAGCGCCGGAAATGGTGGCGTCTCGGGCACCGGGGCGCAGGACGGCGGCGTCGATGTGGCGCCCGACTCCGGTGTGAGTTCGAGCGGCGGTAGCGCCGGCGTGACGGCCAGCGGTGGCGCGACCTCGAATGGTGGCTCCACCGCGAGCGGCGGCGCGACCGCCAATGGCGGCGCGACGGCCAGCGGCGGCGTGACCGCGTCCGGTGGGGCCTCGGCGGGCGGCACCGGCGGTTCTGCCACGGCGGGCGCGTCCGGTAGCGGCGGCGCCTCGCCAGGTGGCGCGTCAGGCAACGCCGACGGTGGCCTGGATGTCGCCCCCGATGCAAGCGCGGGCGACGGCAGCGTCGGCGACGGCAGCATCGACGTGGCCCCCGACTCTGGCGTCGACGCGGGCGTTCCGCCCGACGCGGCCGCGACCGACGGCGGCGGTGTGCCGCCCGACGGCGGTGCCGGCGACGGCGGCCTGGACGTGGCGCCCGATGGAACTTCTGGCGACGCGGCTACCGCGGACGGCGGCGTGCTGCCGGACGCCGCGGGAAGTGACGGGGGCGGCGTGCCGCTGGATGCCGGCGCTTCCTCGGACGCCGCCAGCGACGGTGGCGTGGACGTGGCACCGGACGGAAGTTCGAGCGACGGCGCCGCGCCGGATGCGAACCCCGACGCCGCCGTCACCGACGCGGGCACCGACCTCGTTCCCGACGGCGCCACTGATGCACAGGATGGGGGCGTGATCGTCGGCGGCGACGCCGCGGCTCCCGCCGAGGCTGGCGCTGCCGACGGGGTCGTGCTGGACGGAGCGTCGGGCGACGCCGCCGACGGCAACGGCCTGGCGGGTCTGGGGACCTGCGACACGCCCTACGTCATTCCCACCAACGTGCCCCACACCGACGTCACGGTCGACACCTCGGTCGGGCGCACCCACGACTTCGACCTCCCCTGCGCTGCGAACAACAACGGCAACGACGTCGTGCTGTCGTTCACCGTGACCCAGCCCGAGATCGTCTACGCCGACACCTTCGGCGCGTCCTGGAACACCGTCCTGTTCTTCGGCGACGCCTGCGACGCCTCGTCCGCTCCTGCGGCCACCGCCGGCACCGTCAGTTGCAGCGACGACGCCTGTGGCTCGTCGCAATCGCAGGCGACGGCCGTGCTCGACTACGGCATCCACTATCTGGTGGTCAGCGGCGTCAGCGGCGAAGGGGGCCCGGTCACCGTCCACTTCCAGCACGCGCAGCTGGGCAACGGTCCCGTGCGCACGCTGTCGGCCGGTTCGGGCACCGTCAGCGGCACCACGGGCGGCGTGGGGGCCATGAACATGTGCCAGGCCTCGGGCGCCGAGGACAGCTACTGGTGGGCGACCTGTCCGGCCTTCGGGGGAGGTTCCTTCACGGCGTCCACGTGCAACGGGGCCGCCTTCGACACCATCCTGTCGCTGCAGGTCCCGCGCACCGACGCGCAGTCGTGCGCCGACGATGCGCCCAACTGCGGCGTGCAATCGACCATCAGCACCTCGCTGGCGGCGGGCGCCGGGATCCAGGTCCTGACCATCGACGGCACGGCCGGCAGCGACACGGGCGCTTACACCATCACGTACACCCGACCATGAACCACTTCCCTTCTGAAGCTCGGCTTCCGATTCACCTTCCTCTGGAGGAACTGTCATGAGATTCGAGAAATCTTCCCTGCAAACCCGACGGCCGTTCGGCTCCTGTTCGTGGCTCGCCGTCGCCACGGCGCTGGTCCTGGCGCCCGTGCTCGCCTCGTTCGCGGGGTGCTCGGGACGCGAGGAGGAGAAGCTGAGCGAGGCGGATGTGCAGATGGTCCACAGCAACCTGCTGCCCAGCGCGCCGGCGCCGAAGAACGCCGTCAACGCCGATCTGGACGGCAAGCTGGTCTACCTGGGCTCGGACTTCGAACCTGCCGTGGCCGAGCCGGGCAAGCCGGTTCACGTCACGAGCTACTGGAAGGTCATCGAGCCCCCCGGCGAGGGGTGGCGGATCTTCACGCACCTCGAGGGGCCGAACCACCACGGCTTCGTCAACGACGATCACGGCGCCATCGCCGGCAAGTACCCGGTCGAGCAATGGAAAGCCGGCGAGATCGTCCGCGACCAGCGCACCATCACCGTCCCCGCGAACTGGTCGGCCAGCTCGATGCTGATCTACGTGGGGGCCTGGAAGGGGCAGACCCGCCTGTCCGTGAACAGCGGTCCCAGCGACGGTGCCAACCGGGTGCTGGCGGCGACCATTCCGATCAAGAAGTAGGGCAGCTGCCGGGGCCAGGACCCGGCAGAGCTATCGCAGCAGGCAGGTCTGGCCGTGGCCCAGGACCGTCAGACCCCTGGCCAGCGCGCCCCGGCGCTGGCGCGCCAGCTCTTGCAGCCACTCGAGCGGTTCGTCGAGCGGCTCGTAGGAGAGCAGGAACGACCCGTGGGTGATGGGAATCAGGATCCGCGCCCGCAGATCTTCGAAGGCGAACGCCGCGTCGAGCGGCGACAGGTGCTCTTCGCGAAAGGGCGCGGGCTGATAGCCGGCGATGGGCAGCAGCGCCACGTCGGGCGCGAAGCGGCGCTGGATCTCGACGAACCCCGCGAAGTAGCCGGTGTCCCCCGCGTAGTAGATGTTGCGCCCCCCCGTGCGTAGCACGTAGCCGTTGACGCCGCGGCGCCGTCGGTCCAGCAGGCCCCGCGCGCCCGAATGCCGGGCCGGAACGGCGGTGACGCGCAGGTCCGCCGCGTCGAGGTCCTGGCCCACGGCCAGCTCGACCACGTTCCTGAAGCCCAGCGGCGCGACCAGCGGCGCGCACCCCGTGGGCACCACCACCGTCGCGGTGCGAGGCATGCGGCGCAAGGTGGTCAGCGACAGGTGATCGCGGTGGGCGTGCGAGATCAGGATCAGGCCCACGTCGTCCAGGTCCACCGGATCCAGGGCGGCGGCGCGGGCCCGGGGCAGGCCCCACAGCGTGTCCTCGAGCATGGGGTCCGTCAGCACGCGCAGGCGGGGCGTGGTGATCATGACCGTGGCGTGGCCCACCCAGGTCAGGGCCACCGTCCCCGGTTGGGGGTGGGCCACGGGCTGCGCCCCCGTTGCCAGGGTTCGTCCCCAGAAACGCCGCCACATCCGGCGCGACATCGACAGGGTCAGGGTCACCCGGCGCAGGCTGCGCAGGCGGGACCGCTGCTCGAAGTCCAGCTCCTTCGCGCGCTCGACGACGTCGCCGTCGGCGGCGCCCCCGGCCGCCGTTGAGGTGGTGCGATCCACTGGCCAGCATTCTGCGGTCGTGATGGGAGACTCGCCAGTCGCGTCGCCCGCAGCTGACGCCACGCGGGGCGTCCCTTCGTGGCTGGCTGCGGGCGTTCCGTGGTAAGCCCTGTGACCGCGCCTCCTTCATGTCTGCCCCTGCCCCCGCGCCCCACGTCTCCATCGTCATCCCCGTTTACAACGAAGAGGGGATCCTGCAGGGGTCCGTGCTGGAGCTGGAGAAGAAGCTGAAGGCGTTCGGCTGGAGCTACGAGCTGATCTTGTGCGAGAACGGCTCCCGCGATCGCACCGTCGAGATCGGCAAGCAGATGGAGGCCGAGCTGCCGAACGTGCGCATGCTGTCCGTCGGGCAGCCGAACTACGGCCTGGCCCTCAAGACCGGCATCCTGGCGGCCCGGGGCACCTTCGTGATCTGCGACGAGATCGATCTGTGCGACACGGAGTTCTACGCGCGGGCGCTGGCCCTGCTGGAGCGCAGTGACACCGAGCTGGTGGTGGGATCGAAGGCCATGGTGGGTTCGCACGATCAGCGGCCGGTGGTGCGCCGGCTGGCCACGCGCGTCTACAACGGCATGCTGCGCACCGTCTGTCGCTATCCCGGCACGGACACGCACGGCCTGAAGGCGTTCCGTCGCGAGGCGCTGCTGGACGTGGCCCGCCGCTGCATCCTGGACCGCGACGTGTTCGCCAGCGAGTTCGTGATCCGCGCCCACCGCGAGGGGCGGAAAGTGCTGGAGATCCCCTTCACGGTGCGGGAGAAGCGCCCCCCCTCGATCAATCTGCTGAAGCGTGTTCCGCACGTGGTGAAGAGCGTGGCCCGGCTGGCCGTTTCTGTACGAATGAACGACAGTTGATTAAGGTCGCCGGCATGGCGAAGTCACACGTGCTCAGGTGGCTCCTCGGGGCCGCCACCGTCGGGACGCTGCTGGGGTCGCCCGCCGTCTCACACGCGTACCCGTATTACCGCTATGACGCGGGACCCAGCACGCTGACGCTCGATCGCATGGACGCCAGCCAGCGGGCAGGGCTGCAGGTCGGCCTCGACAAGTGGCGCGACTACTACGGCGATAGCGCCCTGGCCATGCGTTTCGAGCTGTACGGGCAGTACGTCTTGCCCAGCCGCGGCTTCGGCCTGTACGGCGGTGTGGCGCTGGCGCATCTGTTCCCCAACGCGCCGGTGCCGTCGGGCACGGGGGTCTCGAACCTGGACGTGGGCGCCTTTTTCATGCCCGACCACACCTCTGACCTGATCTTCCGGATCGGGATGATCCTGCCCACGGCGTCGGACAGCGTCACCGGCTTCGACGCCAACAGCGCCGTGGCGTACGAGCGGTTGACGGACTATCTGCTGCAGTTTCCGCACGTCACGGCGTTGCGCCTGTCGGTGTCGACGGTGCAGCAGAGCGGCCTGGCCTTCTTCCGGGGCGATCTCGGCTTCGACCTGATGTTCGACCGGGGCGACGCGCCCTACCGCGGGACGAACAGCTACCTGCGATTGAACCTGGCGGCCGGGGTGCGCCTGCCCGTCCTGGATCTGGGCGTCGAGCTGGTGAACTTTGGCGCCCTGGATGGTGACGGCACGGTCGCGGCCCGCTTTCTGCACACGGTGGCGGTGGGTTTCAGCACCCGCGGCATCGATCAGTTCCGGCTGGGCCTGGTATTCCCCCTGGACGATTTCCTTCGCGACGACCTCTGGATCCTGTCCCTCGGCTACCAGCACGCCATGTACTGAGGCGGGTAGCGCCACCGAACGCGAGTCGCCGCGGGCCGCGTGCCCGACGTGCGCCCACCGCGTTTCCGGCGGGCTGGCCCTGGTGGGGTTCCCGTCTGTCTCGGCCTCCTGGTCCGCGCGCTGGGGCGCGCGGCCAGGGGAAGCCATCGGCGAGAGCTCGATCTACGCCGTGAGCGGCGCGACCCTGCTGCGCGCCATCGCTCGCCGCGGATACCTGGGACTCCGCGGCGGCTGAACCGATCAGCGGCGGTCCAGCCCCAGCCACCCTCTGCGGATGGCCAGCGCTTCGGCGGTGGCCCCCGGCGCCGGCTCCAGCAGCAGCTTGCGTTCGGGCGAGGTGCCCACCACCAGCCGCGCCTCTTGCAAGCGGTCCCGGCGAAAGTAGCTGACGGTGACGGCGCTGCCGGACGGGTGATCGCCCAGCCGCCTGGCGAACGTGGCGGCGTTCACGCGATCGCCGTCCAGCGCGACCAGCTCGTCGCCGTAGGTCAGCCCCGCCTTCTCCGCGGGCGAGCCGGGCAGCACGTTCCGCACGAAGGCGCGCTCGGCCGAGCCGCCGGGCCGGCCCTCGATCATGGCGCCCGACCAGCTGCGGGCCCGGCTGCGACGCACGGGATCGCTCTCGCCGGCCTGGTCGCTCCAGGGTGGCACCAGCGACACGTCCAGGCCGGCCTGACGCCACAGCGCGGGCAGCGGCACGTCGGCCGTGCCGTGGACGTGGCGCTGGAAGAAGGCGTCGAAGGACTTGCCGCCCAGGGCGCGGGCCGCGGCGCGCACGTCCGCCTCGGTCACGGTCGCCTCGCGGCGCTGGCCGCGGTCCCACAGCCAGCGGAACAGCTCGGGCAGGCCGCGCCGGCCCCGGGTGGCGCGCCGCAGCTCGAGGTCCAGCGCCATCCCCACCCACAGCCCCTTCTCGTAGTAGCTGACGGTGCTGTTGAAGTGGTTCTCGGCCGGCTTGTACAGCTTGATCCAGGCCTCGAACGACAGCTCGTCCAGCGGCGTCTCCAGGCGGCCCGGCCGCGCGGCGTAGCGGGGCCAGTCCTCGGCGATCCAGCGCCAGAAGCCCTTCTCGTCCAGCACGCCGGCGCGCAGGATGATGACGTTGGCCAGATAATCGGTGAAGCCCTCGTGGAACCACAGCAGGCGCGTGTAGTTCTCGCGGGTGTAGTCGAACGGACCCAGCACGGGATCGTGCAGCCGCTTCACGTTCCAGGCGTGGAAGAACTCGTGCGCGGCCAGATCGGCGAAGCGGACGTAGCCCTTGTCTTCGTCGAACGACAGGCCCGTGATGTCCATGGTCACCGAGGCGTGGTGCTCGAGGCCGCCGCTGCCCACCGGCAGGGCGTGGATGATGAACACGTAACGGGGGAAGGGGAATCCGCCGAAGATGGCGGCTGTCGCCTGCACCACCCGGCGCAGGATCGCCACCAGGCGCCGCGGGTCGGCGTTCGTCCGGCCGTACAGCGCGATCTCGAAGGCGGTGCCACCCACGCGGAAGCCGAGGCGGGCGTGGGTGCCCACCTCGACCGGCGAGTCGACCAGTTCGTCGTAGGAGACGGCGCGGTAGGTGCCGGCCGGCGTGCGCGCCAGCGCCGTCGACACGCGCCACCCGGCGGGCGCGTCGATGGCGACGTCGTGCGGCCGCTGCGTCTCGCCCTCGACGGCGAAGAACAGGCTGGTGCCGTTCCAGTAGCCGTGGCTGTCGTCCAGGAACGACGTGCGGACGCTGGCCTCGAAGGCAAACACCCGGTACGTGACGACGAACGCGGCGCCCGCGCTGGGCACGCGCCAGCGCTGCTTGTCCAGGCGTTCGGCGTCGAGCGCCCGGCCGCGCTCGTCGGCGATGCGCAGCCCGTACACGTGCCGGACGAAGTCCCTGATCATGTAGCTGCCAGGGGCCCAGGCGGGGAAGACCAGCTCGACGTGGGCGCGGTCGGGCAGGGCGGGCACCCGCATCCTCACCTGGAATTCATGGCGACCGGGATTCGCCATGCCGACCTGGTAGCGGATCGGCTCGACGGCCGCGCGCGTGGTGGCCCGGCGGGCAGCCGTGGTAGTCATCGGTTCAGGCTGCTTCGCGCCAGCCTGCCTGGCGCGGGCGCGCTTCCGGGTCGCGATCATGATGGCGCAAAATACCATTGCTTCGGTCTCGGTCGATCTGGACGCCACCGCCTGTTACTGGCGCATTCACGCGCTGCCCGGCTCGCCCCCCGAGGACGCGCGCCGGCTGGTGCTGCGCCGCTGCCTGCCCCGCTTCGGCGAGCTGTTCGCGCGGGCGGGGATCAAGGCCACCTTCTTCGTGGTGGGCCAGGACCTGGGCGACGACGCCGAAGGGGCGCGGCACCTGGCCCAGCTGGCGGCCGCTGGCCATGAACTGGCGAACCACAGCTTCACCCACCCGTACGATCTGGTCCGGCTTCCCGGGGGCCGGATCGCCGCCGAGATCGATCGCGCGCACGACGCCATCGGCGCCTGCGCGGGCGCCCCGCCCGTGGGGTTCCGCGCCCCCGGCTACACCGTGTCCGCTCAGGTGCTGGACCTGCTGTGCGCGCGCGGGTACCGCTACGACTCGTCGGCGTTCCCCTCGCTGCCTTACTACGCCGCGAAGGCGGCGGTGATGGCGGCGATGCGGCTCTGCCGGCGGCCCTCCGGCAGCTACCTGGGCAGTCCCTCGGTCGTCACGGCGCCGCTGCAGCCCTACCGCCCGGCGGCGGGCGCGCCCTACCGCCGGGGAGGTTTGCCCCTGGTCGAGCTGCCCATGGCGGTCACGCCCCTGCTGCGGCTGCACGTGATCGGCACCAGCCTGGTGACGTTTCCGGAGTGGCTGCGAAGACGCATGGTGGCGGCCGCCCTGCGCCGGCCTTTCTTCAACCTGGAGCTACACGGCATCGACCTGGCCGACGCAGAGGGGGACGGTTTTCCGCCCGCTCTGGTGGCGCGCCAGCCGGATCTGCAGCGGCCCCTGGCGGGGAAGTGGGTGGCCCTGGAGCGGACGCTGACGGAGGCCCGGGCCGCGGGGGCGACCTTCCAGACGCTGGCGGCAGCGGTGCCGGCCCTGGAAGGGGGCCTCCGGTAAGGTCGGGCCCACCGGGGCAGGCGGCCCTGAGCGGTGGTAGGCGCAAGTAGCGCCGCTGGCACCTCACCTGCCTTTGATCTCACACTCTCGCCCAGGCCTCGCGATGGGACAACTCGCCGAGATCACGGGGCGAAGGAGTCGGCCTCGCCGCGTCGCTCGACTGGCCGGTCACACGGCGCAACGAGAAAGCTGGTAATGCCCTGGCCTGGGGCGCGTCTTGTATGCAGGCTCATCCCCAAGCGAGCCAACGGAGAACACCGTCATGGATCACGAGCACGATCGCCATCACCAACCTTCCGCCGGCGGACCCGCGCCCGGCAAGAAGCTGACGCTGGCGCCCGAACGCGCCGAGCGCGATCCGGTTTGCGGGATGATGGTGTCGGTCGACGCCCCGCTGCGCTCGACGTTCGAGGGCAAGACCTACGTCTTCTGCAACCCACGTTGCCTGGCGCGTTTCGAGGAGGATCCACGCTCGTTCCTGACACCACGAGACACCTCGTCGGCGTCCCCCGAAGGGGGCCATCAGCCCGCAGCCACCGCCAAGGCGCCGCCGCAGGCGGCCGAATGGACCTGCCCCATGCACCCGCAGATCGTCCGTGACAGGGCCGGAAGTTGCCCGATCTGCGGCATGGCCCTGGAGCCGCGGGCCATCACCGCCGAGGCGGAGGAGAATCCCGAGCTTCGCGACATGACCAGGCGCTTCTGGGCCGGCGTGGTCCTGACGGCGCCGCTGATGGTCATCGCGATGGCCCACATGCTGCCGATCGGCGCCGCCCGCGCGCTGGCACACAGCGCGGTTCGCCCCTGGCTCGAGCTCGTGCTCGCCCTGCCGGTCGTCCTGTGGGGCGGCTGGCCGTTCTTCCAGCGCGCTGCCGCATCGATCGCCCACCGCAGCCTGAACATGTTCACGCTGATCGGCCTTGGCGTCGCCGTCGCCTTCGGGTACAGCGCCATCGCGACGATCGCACCGGGGATCTTCCCGGCCTCGATGCGCGACGAATCGGGTGGGGTGGCCCTTTACTTCGAGGCGGCGGCGGCCATCGTGACCCTGGTCCTTCTGGGCCAGGTCATGGAGCTACGCGCCCGCAGTCAGACCGGTGCTGCCATCCGGGCCTTGCTGGGCCTGGCGCCCAAGAGCGCCCGGCGCATTCGCCCTGACGGGACGGACGAAGACGTCGACCTGGGCGCCATCCAGCCCGGGGATCGCCTGCGCGTGCGGCCCGGGGAGAAGGTCCCCGCCGATGGCAGCGTGCTCGAAGGGCGCAGCGCCGTCGACGAGTCGATGATCACCGGCGAGCCCATCCCGGTCGAGAAGGGCCCCGGGGACCGGCTCATCGGCGCCACCGTAAACGGCACGGGCGCGCTCATCATGAAGGCCGAGCGCGTTGGCGCGGAGACCCTGCTGTCGCAAATCGTGAAGATGGTCAGCGAGGCCCAGCGGAGCCGCGCGCCCATCCAGCGCCTGGCCGACGTGGCGTCCAGCTATTTCGTGCCCAGCGTCATCGCCTCCTCGGCCCTGACCTTCGCCATCTGGGCGTTCGCCGGCCCCGAGCCCAGGCTCGCCCACGCGCTGGTGAACGCGATCGCGGTGCTGATCATCGCATGTCCCTGCGCGCTGGGCCTGGCCACCCCGATGTCGATCATGGTCGCGACCGGCAAGGGCGCGACCATGGGTGTCCTCTTCAAGAACGCCGAGGCGATCGAGCTCTTGCGGCAGGTCGACACGCTGGTGGTCGACAAGACGGGGACGCTGACGGAGGGGAAGCCGAAGCTCGTCTCGGTCGAGCCGAGCGGCGGCGTGGACGCGCGCGTGCTCCTCCGTCTGGCCGCTACCCTCGAGCGCGGCAGCGAGCATCCGCTGGCGGCGGCCATCGTCCGCGGTGCGGAGGAGCGGGGGGCCGCCCTCGCCGAGGCGAGTGGCTTCGAATCCCTGACGGGCCGCGGGGTGCGTGGCTCCGTCGAGGGACGTCAGGTGGCGCTGGGCAACGCCACCCTGATGGCCGAGCTGGGGATCGATGTCTCCTCGATGGCCTCGCGCGCAGACGCGCTGCGGGCGGATGCACAGACGGTGATGTTCGTCGCCGCCGACGGCAAGCTGCTGGGGCTGGTCGGGGTGGCCGATCCGGTCAAGGAGAGCGCGCTGGCGGCAATCCGTGAGCTCTCCGCCGAGGGGGTTCGCATCGTGATGCTCACAGGCGACAGCCGGGCCACCGCCCGCGCGGTGGCCGGCAAGCTGGGCGTCGAGGAGGTGATCGCCGAGGTGTTGCCGGCGGACAAGGCCCAGACGATCGAGCGCCTGAAGAAGGAGGGGCGCATCGTCGCGATGGCGGGCGACGGAATCAACGACGCCCCGGCGCTCGCGGCCGCCCAGGTCGGCATCGCCATGGGGACCGGCACCGACGTGGCGATGGAGAGCGCCGGCGTGACGCTGGTGAAGGGCGACCTGCGGGGCATCGTCCGCGCCCGCCGGCTCAGCGGCGCGACCCTGACGAACATCAAGCAGAACCTCTTCTTCGCGTTCGTCTACAACTGTCTGGGTGTCCCTCTGGCGGCGGGGGCGCTCTATCCCGCCTGGGGGCTGCTCCTGACGCCGACGGTGGCGGCGGCGGCGATGGCCTTCAGCTCGGTGTCGGTCATCGGGAACGCGCTGCGCCTGCGAACGGCCCGCGTATGAGACTTTGGGCGCGGTGTTGACCGACCCCGGTCAGGACGGCGCGACCAGGATCTTCCTTCGCCCTGGGCACGCCCGCCGCCCTTCGATGCTCTCGCTCTCCGCCTGCTCAGGGGGATTCTCGTCGCACCAGCGCCGACTTTTCGGCGCTGGTCTTCTCGATTGAGGAAACCACCTCGACTGATGTGCGGGCGCTCGCCGCTCCAGCCGACGCGCGCGCCCGCGACCGCCTGGCCGATCGCCCGTTCGTCGGGGGCGGCGACAAGGCGAACGACGATTGTCTGGAGGGCGTGGCTTACTTGCCCTGGACCTCTTTGCCGCGCATCTCGTGGTAGTCAGCGGCCTTCTCCGCGTCACTGGCCAGCTTGTCGGCATCCTTCGCCAGCATCTCGCAGTGCTTCTGCATCTTCTGGTTCCAGGGATTCTTCACGCCGCTCTTGGCATCGGGATGGCCCTTGCCGTACGCAGCGGCCATCGCGCGGTGCTCGTCGGCGATCTTCTTGTACTGCGTGGCCTGATCCTTGTACTGCTTCGCGAGCGCCTCGTGCTCTGCCGCGGTCGAAGGCACCTTCGCCTCGTCGGCAAATGCGGCCGTCGCCGTGAGCGCGAAGGCAGCGAAGGCGATCGTGGCGAACAGCGTGCGGATCTTCGTGAATGACTTCATCGGTCTCTCCTTTGTCTGGATAGGGGGCAGATTCGGAGCGGGCGTATGCACTCGGCGTTCCAAGGCGCGAACGGGGCGCGGGGGCGCCGCGTTTCAAGGGACGGCCTTGCCTCGTGCCCCGGGGGCGATCCAGGGGTGGATGCAATTCAGGCACACGCCCCCAGACCCGGCGCAGCGATTGCGTGATTGGTCGGTCGGCCACGCCCGGATCGAGGCCACTGGCTTGGTCGCTCTTGGTCATCGGCGTCCGTGATGGGGGACCACCTGTGACTCCGCGAGTCGTGTTGCCTGGCCGCGGCCCCGCTCCTTCTGTTTTCGTGCGAGCCTGAAAAAGATCAGATCCAAACGCGGAGCCGCCCGTTCCAGGGACCATGAAGCGCATCCGTCACGGCTCTCCTCGTCTCTGGTCTCTGTTCGCGGTCGCCATCCTGGGGATGGGGGCGGCGCCGGCGTCCTCGCCGGCGCAGGTCATGGTCGCTCGCCCCGGCCCCGCCAGCACCGTCGCGCCGGTCAGTCTGACGGCGTCGGACGGGGCAGGGCTCGAGCTCACCTCGCTGTCGGCGCAGGCCGTGGTCGACGACCCGCTGGCCTTCACCGAGCTGCACCTGGTCTTTCGCAACCCGGAGAACCGGGTGCGGGAGGGGCGTTTCCGCATCACCTTGCCGTCCGGCGCGACCATCAGCCGCTTCGCCATGCGGGTCGAAGATGGCTGGCAAGAGGGCGAGGTCGTCGAGCAGCAGGCGGCCCGCGTCGCCTACGAGGACTTCTTGCACCGGCGCCAGGATCCCGCGCTGCTGGAGAGCGAGGCCGGTAACGAGTTCTCGGCGCGGGTGTTCCCCATCCCGGCGAACGCGAGCAAGGAGCTGATCGTCTCGTACTCGCAAGAACTGCGCGCCACCGGGCAGCCCTATCGCCTGCCGCTGGCGGGGTTGCCGCGCCTCGGTCACCTGAGCGTCCGCGCGATGGTGGGAAAGCAGGCGGCGGTCAGCGGCCCCTCCTCCAGCCTGGGGGGACAGCGCGCCCGCTACGAGGTCGTCGAGGTCGACAAGCGCGACTTCAGGCCCGATCGCGACTTCGAGGTGCCACACGACGGCGGGGCCGGCCGGCTGGGCCTGCGCAACGACAACCTGGTGGTGGCGCGCGTGGTGCCGTTCGCCGCCGGCGCGGCGCGGGACGAGGTGCCCGCCCTGACGGTCCTGATCGACACCAGCGCGTCGCGAGCCCTGGGCCTGACCGAGCAGGTGGACGCCTTCGAGGCCCTGATCTCCGAGCTGCGGAAGCAGAACGGCTCGCACGATCCGCTCATCTCGGTCGCGGCGTTCGACCAGGACGTGGTTCCTTTGTACACCGGAAAGGCCAGCGCGATGGGACACCTGGTGGGGGAGCGGATCCTGCAGCGGCGGGCCCTGGGGGCGTCGAACCTGCAGCGGGCGCTGGAGTGGCTGGCGACCGGGAAGGGCCGCCCCGCGCGGGTCTTGCTGATCACGGACGGCGTGGCGACGGCCGGCGAGACGGCCGCCGACAAGCTGCGCCCGCGGGTGAAGGCGCTGGCCGCCGCGGGCGTGCAGCGGCTGGACGTGCTGGCGGTGGGCGGCATCCGCGACGACGCGTTGCTGGCGCGCCTGGTGACGGCGGGCCTGGCGCGCGACGGCGTGGTCATGGACGGCGCGCAGCCGGCCGTCACGGCCGCCGCCCGCCTGACGCGCGCGACCCGCTCCGGGCTGAAGCTGGAGATCGACGGCGCGGGCTGGGTCTGGCCCAGCACGCTGGACGGCGTCCAGGCCGGCGACGAGACGCTGGTGTACGCCGATCTGCCCGCCGGCAAGCCGTTTCGGCTGAAGGTCGACGGCAAACCGCTGGCGCTGTCCGGCGCGCTGGCGCCGGTCGAGCGGCCGCTGCTGGAACGGGCCTGGGTGCGGGCCCGGATCGCGCGCCTGCTGGAGATGCGTGACGCGCCCGAGAAGCTTCCGGCGCTGGAGCGCGACATGGCCGACGCTCTGAAGAAGCAGGCCATCGAGCTGTCCGTGCGTTACCGCGTGCTGTGTCCGTTCACGTCGCTGCTGGTGCTGGAGACCGAGCAGGACTACGCGCGATTCGGGATCGAGCGGCGCGGGCTGGCCGACATCCTGACCGTCGACGGCGGCGGGATCGCGGTGGCCCACCGGTCCGACTTCGCCATCGCCGGGATCTCCGGCCCCGCGACGGGGAACGACATGGTGAAGAAGGCGGCGGTCCGGCACACCTGGGCGCGGAACGCCGAGAGCGAGGCGCAGGCGGTGACCGTGCCGGCACGCCCCGAACCGATGGCGGCGGTGGCGGCCCCACCGGCCGAGATCTCACAGAATCAGGCGTCGAGCAACGCTGACATCGGGCCGCTGCCGGCGGACGTTTCCCCGGACCTTCCCCAGGACCTTCGCGGATCCGCGGAGAGCGCCGCGCGCGCGGGAAGCGGCGCGCCGCGCGGTGCGACCCTGCAGGGGCTGCTGGGCCGCGGTCGGGCGGAGCCGATGTCCACGCCGCCACCGCCTGCGGCCGCCGACGCGCGCCCGGCCGCGACCCACGGCGGTGGGGAACGCCCGGCCCGCCGGCGTGAGAGCGCAGGGCGCGCCCTTGCGAAGCGCGACCTCGACGACGACGCCTTCGCGCGCGCGCCTGTACTGGCGCGGCCCGTTGCGCCGCCTGCTCCCCCCGCCATCCCTTCGCTGCAAGGCGAGCTGAAGGAGGTGCTGGACCGGGTTCACCGCGGCGACGCGCGCGGCGCGCTGGCCAGGGCCCTGGCCTGGCGTGGGCGCGAGCCGGGCGACGTGCTGGCCCTGGTGGCGCTGGGCGAGTGCTGGGAGGCGCTGGGCGACCCGGCGCAGGCGGCGCGCGCCTACGGCTCGATCATCGATCTGTTCCCGGGGCGGGCCGACATGCGCCGCTTCGCGGGCGAGCGCCTCGAGCGTGTGCACGGCGCCGCGGCGCTGGCGCTGGCCGTCGACACCTTCCGCCAGGCCGTGGAGCAGCGGCCCGATCATCCGGCCAGCCACCGCCTGCTGGGCTTCGCGCTGCTGAAGCAGGGGCACCCGCGCGAGGCCTTCGAGGCCCTGGCGGTGGGAGCGTCCCGCCCCTACCCGGACGGCCGCTTCCGCGGGGTCGAACGCATCCTGTCCGAGGACCTGGGCCTGGCCGCGGCCGCGTGGACGCGCGCGGAACCGGCGCACGCCGCCGACATTCGCGCCCGCCTGGCCCGGGCCGGCGGCGTGGCCGAGACGGCGCCCTCGCTGCGCTTCGTGCTGAACTGGGAGACGGACGCCAACGACGTCGACTTCCACATCCACGATGGACAGGGGGGACACGCCTACTACGCCGCCTCTCGCCTGGCCTCGGGCGGCGAGCTGTACGCGGATGTGACCACGGGCTACGGCCCGGAGTGCTTCACCATCCGCAACGCCGCCGCGGGGCGTGCCTATCCCTACCGGCTGCAGGCCCACTACTACAGCCGCGGCCCGATGGGGTACGGCATGGGCAAGCTGCAGGTGATCGAGCACGACGGCAAGGGCGGCCTGCGCTTCGACGAGCGCCCGTTCGTCATCATGCAGGACGGGGCCTTCGTCGAGCTGGGCACCGTCTCGGGCGGCGCGCCCGTCGCCGCCGAGGCGAAAGCGGCCCGCCAGGCCGAGCGGCAGGCGATGATGCGGCCGGTGCTGGCCCGCTGAGCACACGCCCGGGTCCGCGCCGCCCCGATCACGCGGGCGGCGCGGCCAGCGGCAGCTCCGTGAGGGCGAGCGGTTCGCGCGGGTCGACGCGGCGAAAGCCCAGGCCCCGGAACGGCGCCGCGGGGTCAAACGCCAGGGGCACCTTCTTCGGCACGGAGCCGGCCGCCGGCATGGGGAAGATCAGCGACCGGGCCGCGTGGTGGGCGATGTGTTGCGTCTGGTGATGGTGCTCCTGATGGATATGCCCGTAGAACACCGTGACGTGCTTGCGCGGCAGCAGCACCTCCATCACCTTGTCGCCGTCCTTGGTGGCCCACTCCCATTCGGGGTACAGGTCGAACAGGGGGCGGTGCGCGAACACCACCACGGGCGTCTCGGCGGGGACCCTCTTCAGGTCGGCGGCCAGCCAGTCGAGCTGCGCGCCGCCCACCTCGCCGCCGGGCCGCGACACGTTGTCGAGGGCCACGAAGTGCACGCCCTTGTGATCGAAGGCGTGGTGGGTGGGACCGAAGACCTCGCTGTAGGCGGCGCCCTGATCCGCGGCGGCGTCGTGCTCGCCGGGGATCAGGTGCAGCGTCTTCACCTTCAGCCCGCTCGTCAGTTCCTTGAACTGGCCCAGCCGGCGCCGCCGCTCGGCGGCGTCCTTCGTGTCGTGGGTCAGGTCGCCCGTGAACACGATGAAGTCGGGCTGCGTGGCGCTGGCGTTGATGGTGGCGATGGCGGTCTTCAGCGGCTCGCCGGCGCGGGGGTTCGCGACGCCCGCGTAGCCCCAGTGCGTGTCCGAGAGCTGCAGAAAGAAGAAATCCTGCCCGGCGGGCGACGACTTCTTCTTCCCCGGCGCGGCGCCGGCCAGCCCGGACGCGAACACCACCCCTCCCACCCCCATCAGCTTCAGGACATCGCGGCGACTCTCTCGTTTCGACATTGGCGGAACCTCCTGTCCGCCAGAACGGGATCAGGGACGGGATCGTTCCGTGGCAGTCGCCGTCACGGCTCGTTTATCTTCCCCGCCAGCGTCTCCAGCTCGCGCAGATTCAGGTCCGAGACCAGCGCGTAGCCCAGGCCGTCGTCCCGCCACAGCAACACGGAGAAGCCGCGCGAAACGGTCTCGCTGACGTCGAGCCGGCCGATGTGCGTGGTTGGCCCGGCCGGCCATCCCAGCCCGCCCGCCGGGAACACCAGCAGCGTGATGGCGTGCAGGCGCCGCTTGAACTGGAACACGGCCGCCTTGCGGTCGACGAAGTAGCCGATGCTCCCGCCCACCAGCGGGAAGTCGTCGTCCCCCGAGAACGTCACGCGCGGCGCGAACTCCAGTCGCCCGGTGAACCAGGGCTTCACCTGGTGGATGCCGCCGCTCTCGATCTCGACCGGGTGCGTGCTGGTGACGACGCGCAGGTGGTCGTTCACCGCCTCGCTGACCAGCGTCGCCGACGTGCCGGTGGCCGGCGCCGTCAGCCGCATCGCCACCACCACCAGCGCCGCCGCCAGACAGGCGCTGGCGAACGGCGCCAGCCAGACCGACAGGCGGGGCCGCTCCCGTCGCGGGGGCGGCGGCTGGGCGGCCCCGGCCACCAGGCTCTCCAGCCGCGAGATCAGGCGCGCCGGCGCCGCCGGGCGGGGCAGCCGCGACAGCGCCACGTTCAGCGCGTCCTCCTCGGCCGCCCGGCGCCGGCAGTCCGGGCAGGCGCGCAGGTGCGCGCTGACCTCGCCGGCCTGGGCCGGCTCCAGCCTGTCGGCGGCGTAGGTGGCCAGCAGGGGCCGTGCGTCTCGGCAGTCCATCATCTACCTCACGTACCCTTTGAGTTTTCGGCGCAGCAGGGCGCGGGCCCGGGCCAGCCGCGACTTCACCGTCCCCACCGCGCAGTCCATCAGGGCGGCCACCTCGGTCTCGGTGAAGCCCTCGAGATCGAACAGGATGATGCTGCGGGCCTCCTCGGTCAGCTCCCGCAACGCCGCCTCGATGTCCTCGGCCACGGCGCGGCGCAGGCGGTCCAGCTCGATGTCGTCCTGGAACAGGGGCGCGTCGTCGGCGACGTCGGGGGCCTCGCTCTCGGGCCGGGCGGCGCCGCGGTGGTGCAGATCGATGTAGGTGTTGCGCACGATCCGGAACAGCCAGGCCTTCAGGTTGCCGCCTCGGAAGCTGGCGGCGCCGGCCAGTGCCCGGGCGAAGCTCTCCTGGACCACGTCGTCAGCGTCGCTAGGCCGGCGCGTCAGCCGCAGCGCATAGGCGTAGGCCGCGTCGGCGTGACCAAGCAGGGCACGTCCCAGCGGCTGGCCGTCGCCCCCGGCCGGACTCACGGGCACCGCCGCCACGGCCCGTAAGCCCCCGTCATTCGTTCGCGCATGCGGTGTCACGCGCAGGATAGAACGGAAGCGGGGCCACTTTCGTTCCCCCCATTTTCATGCGCCCCTACCGCGCGCGGGCGATCGCCTGACGGCCCAGCTCGTCGCAGCGCTCGTTCTCGGGGACGCCGGCATGTCCGGACACCTTCACGAACTGAACGGGGGCAGGGAAGGCGGCCAGCTTGCGGCGCAGGCGGGCCACCAGCTCCTGGTTCGCCTTCGCCTTCCAGTTCTTGTCCAGCAGGCCGATCGCGTACGCCGAATCGCTGTAGACCCGCACGCGGCGGTCCCCGCTCTCGGGGACGCGCTTGGTGGCCAGGGCCAGCCCGCGCTCGATGGCGACCAGCTCGGCGATGTTGTTGGTGCCGACACCCAGGTACTCGCCCGCCTCCTCGCGCTCGCGCCCATCGATGATGACGACGCCGATCCCCATGGGGCCGGGGTTCCCCGAGCAGGCGCCGTCCGTCCAGATCTGCAGGTAGTCGCCGTCGTCGGCGCCCACCGCTTTTCGCCCCTTGCTGCGGGGGTTGGCGCCGTCACTGTCGGCGGCGGTCAGCTCGCGCGCCGTGCCGCCGCCGGGATCGGGACGCAGGTTGGCAGGACCCGGGCGGTACGACTTGCTGTCGGACTCGCGATACTTCATCTCGGCGCGACCGTCGCGATCCAGGGCCAGGCGGCCATCGTCACCGACGCGCACCCACACCGATTCATCGCGGAACAACATCTTCTGCCAGGGCATGGCGGCACTATGGCGGAAACAGGACGGACGATCGAGTTGCTGCCTGCGGCCTGGCGTTGCAGGGCGGTAGTTGTGATAGAGCGATGCGGATGCCTGCGCGCCGACGACCGGTACGCCTTGCCTGGGTGCTGTTGCTGCTGGGCCTTGCCACCTGCCGGGGAGGCTGTGGCAAGAAGGCGGCCCCGCCGCCGCCGGCGGCAGGAGCGCTGGACTGGTTTCCGTCCGACACGCGCATCGTCGTGGGCGTGGACTTCGCCCGGTTGCGGGCCACCACGTTGTGGACGCAGCTGGGCAGCCTGGCCACGACGGACCCCGGCGACCGGCAGAAGATCGACGAGCTGGCCAGCCGCACCGGCTTCGATCCGCTGAAGCAGGTCGATTCGCTGATCGTGGCCTTTCCCGAAGAGGCGCGCGCCCAGGGGGGCATGGGCCTGCTGCTGCGCGGGCGCGGCATGGATGAGAACCGCCTGATCGCCTACGTGCGCGACCAGGTGACGAAGCAGGGCGACGATCTGTTCTCGTTCCGGCACGCCGGGCGCACGCTGTGGGCCACCAAGAAGGAGCCGACCACGGCAGGCTTCTTCCTGGACTCCAGCACCTTCGTGCTGGGGACCGGCGGCTGGGCCGAGCGCATGGCCGAGCTGTCGGCGTCGCCGCCCGGGCCTTCGTCGGCGAACGCCTCGGGGAACGCGCCCCTGGCGCACCTGGTGGACCGCGCCGGACCCGCGCGCGCGATCTGGGCTGCCGCCATCGTGCCCGCGGCGACGCGCAGCACGCTGGCCGCCGACCCGGCGCTGCCGGGGGCGGCGAACGTCAACCGGCTGGCCCTGGGGATCGACCTGTCATCGGGCGTGGACGCGCACCTGCTGGCGGACCTGTCGACCCACGCGGAAGCGGAGGACATGGCCCGCCAGGTCGGCGACGCCGTCCTGGCCGCCAAGAAGAGCCCCCAGGTCCTGCTGATGGGGGTGGGGCCCTACCTGGACGGGGTGACCGCCAAGGCGGCGGATGTCACGTGCGAGGTGGGCGTGCGCCTGTCGCCGGCCCAGGCCAGCGACGGGGTGGATCGCCTGAAAGCCTTGCTGGCGCTGGCCCGGCAGGGGGCGGTCCCCGGCTTCCCCCATCCGTGAGGGCCCGGCCCCGGCCCAGGCACGGAAGGACGGGCGAGAGGCGGATTCGGTTTCCTTCCGGGCGTTTTTGGGGTAGATATCCGCCCCTTCGAAGGAGAACCCGGAACATGGCGACTACAAGCCCGCTCGCGCGGGTCAAGCAGGAGTTTGGCGGTAAGGACAAGCTGGTCGACAAGATCGTCGGCTTGATCGACGCCGGTGACGAGTCCAAGGACGACTTGCGGAAGCGTCTGCTGGGCGCGGCGAACCGCAAGCTGATCCGTCTTCACGGCGTGGCCACGCAGGTGAAGGGCGTGGGCGGCCGGGACCAGATCGCCGCCGCCGCGGCCCAGGAGATGGGCAAGGCCAAGGACAAGGATTACGTCGCGAAGCTGTCCACGTTCTCGTCGGGCAAGCTGGTCGACATCCTGAACAGCGCCAAGACCCGCAACGCGCGCAAGGCCCGCAAGAGCGGCGCCGCCCCGAAGGCGAAGGTGCAGGCCAAGGCCGAGTCCAAGTCCTCCGCCGCCGCCAAGGCGAAGCGCGCTCCCGCCAAGAAGCCGGCCGCCAAGTAGTTCCGTTCGTGGAGACCGCGCCGATCGCCACAACGAGGGGCGCGGCGCGGATCGTGGCCGGCCGCAGCAACAGGCAGACGAAGACAGCCCGCCGGCTGTGCGGGTTGCTGGCCGTGGCCTGTGGGGCCTGCGTGCCCGCCCCTCCGGCTGCCCACCCGGCTCCGCCGCCAGCGCGCTGGCGCGGTGACATGGAGACGGGCGACCTGGCGCAGTGGAGTTACCTGCTGAACCCGCGGGGCCTGTCGGTGGTGTCGTCGCCGGTCGCGCAGGGCCGATGGGGCGCACGGGTGGAGATCGGGCCCGGGGACCTGTGGCCGAATGGCCTGAACCGCGTCGAGCTGGAGCACAAGCCAGCGCCCGAGACGGTGGGGGAGGGGCGCCAGACGTTCTTCGCCTGGAGTCTCTTCGTGCCGCTGCCGCTGTCGGCCTCACGGCATCAGATCGGGTACTGGGAGTCGTACCCCAGCTATCGCCAGATCATGGCCTTCGAGGCCCGGGGACGGGCGCTGGCGTTCGTGACCCGGCTGCCGGAGGAACAGGTGCCCTGGACCGCATCGGACGCGCTGACGCCCGGCGTATGGCACCGGGTGGTCATGCGCGTGGGGTGGTCGGCCGACCCGACCAAGGGGTTCGTGGACGTGTGGTTCGACGGCGCCCCGGTGGTGGTGCACGCCGCCGCGCGCACGCTGTGGGACAACCCGAACTTCGTGCACGTGGGCCTGCTGCGCGACAAGCCCGAGGCCAAAGAGGTGATGTTCGTGGATGGCGCCGTCGAGGGCGATTCGCTGGAGGCGGTCTGGAGCGCCGGCGACGGCGCGGCCGCGACGCGCTGAGGGCCGTCGGCAGGGCCGACGGGCTGGTCGGGTGCCCCGGGCGCGGCCGGCCTCGGGGAAGGCTGACCGTGCGGCCGGCAGGGGCGGCTCGGATCGTCGGGCGCGGTCGCCGCGGGCGCGGTAGGTTGCTCCGACAGATCCCCAGGAGGTACCCGTGGCCGCTTCCTCATCCATGTTGCCGCTCGGCACCACCATGCCGGCGTTCACCTTGCCTGACACCGTCTCGGGCCGGGCCGTCTCGTCCCAGTCGCTCGCCGGAAAGCCCAGCGTCGTCATCTTCATCTGCAACCACTGCCCCTACGTGAAGCACATCCGCGGCGCGCTGGCGGAGTTCGGCCGCGCCTACGCCGGGCGCGTCGGCATGGTCGCCATCAGCGCCAACGATCCGGTGACCTACCCCGACGACGGCCCGCAGGCGATGGCGCGCGAGGCGGCCAACGCGGGGTACACCTTCCCGTACCTGTTCGACGAGACGCAGGCCGTGGCGAAGGCGTTTCACGCCGTCTGCACCCCGGATCTCTACATCTTCGACGCCGCGGGGAAGCTGGCCTACCGCGGCCAGTTCGACGACAGCCGCCCCAGCAACGGCATCGCCGCGACCGGGAAGGACGCCGCGGCCGCCGTCGACGCGCTGCTGGCGGGCAGGTCACCGCCGGCGACACAGGTGCCCAGCATCGGCTGCAGCATCAAGTGGCGGCCGGGCAACGACTAGTCGGCGCGCCATCGGGCAAGCCGCCACGGGCGCACCGGGCACGCGTCACCGCGGCGGCGCCAGCGCTTGCTGGACCACCGGCCACATCGCCTGGGCCCATCGCTCGTAGCCGTCATCCGACGGGTGGTATCCGTCCCAGGAGAAGTACTCCGGGTGGCGCGGGATCTCGGTCTTGCTGAGCGCGTACAGATCGAACAGCGCCGCCTGATTCTCTCGACAGAGGGCCGCCAGCGCCGCGTTCCCCGAGCGCACCAGCCCGTCGATCTGCGCCCGATAGTGCGGCGGCACCGCCGGGGCCAGCCCCACCGCCGGAAGGTTCGTCACCACGACGGCCGCCCCGGTGGCGCGCAGGGCGGCCACGATGATCTGCAGGTTGCTCAGCAGCTGGTCGGCGGAGGTGCCCTCGGTCAGGTCGTTCGTGCCTATGGCCAGCGTGACCAGCGTGGGCCGCAGCTTGGCGACCCTGGGCAGCTGCCGGCGCAGCACGTCGGCCGTCGTCGCGCCGCTGCTGCCCAGGTTGTGCAGGACGGCGCCGGGGTGCTCCCGCGCCAGCCGCTCGTACAGCCGCTCGACATACCCCTGGCGGGCGCCCTGACCGGCGGTCAGCGAATCGCCGAGCGCCACGTACGAGAACGGCGCGGAGGCCCCGCCGCCCCTGCCAAGCAGCGCGAACAGGGCGACCAGGGGCAGCCAGAGGGTCACGTCGGTCGGGGACCTCCCTCCGGACAACGTAGGCCGGGGCCGGACGACCGAAAGGTGCCGCGCGCTTCGCCTAGATGAATTCGCAGAGGTAGGCGGACGGTTCGCTGGCGCGCACGTCGAAGCCGCTCTTGCCCGCGATCTCGAAGGCGGTGCCGGCGGGATAGTTCAGCCACTCGCTGGCGCCGTCCCGCTTCACGCCCAGCTCGCCGCTGAGCACGGTCATCCGCTCTGGCCCGTTCGTGCCGAAGTGAAACTGGCCGGGCGCGATGACGCCGACGGTGGCGGCGCGGCCGTGGCGCGTGTAGCCGATGCTCTGCACCTGGCCGTCGAAGTAGCTGTTGTGCTTCAGGGCTGGGGTCGACATGGGCCGCATTGTAGCGGCGGCGCCCCCCAGGCGAGGGCGAAAAATAGGTCGCCTCCGACGCTGGCAGCCGCCTTGCCGCCCGCGCGCGCGCCGCGTAGGCTCTGCCGGCCGCGAGGGCGGCAGCCGCCATGCAGGGATACATCGACGCCGTCATTGCCCACCCCGACACGAAGCGCCTCGCTGGGGTGCTGCGCGCCATCGTGGCCGCGCCCGCCTTGCACGCGCGCTTCGTCAACACGCTGTCGCGCATGGAGTACATCGGCGTCCGCAAGATGCTGAAGAGCCGTCGCTCGGAGCGGATGGACCTCGACGGCCTGCAACACATGCTGGACGAGGGGGTTCACGCGCTGCGCCTGAAGAAGGCGGCCACGGCACTGGGCGCGGCCGCCGGCGTCGACGTCGCCACCTTCGCCGAGGCGCACACGCTGGCGGGCAGCGCGGGCGAGGCCTACTTCCAGGCGCTGGACCACCGGGCCGAGGATCTGGTGGCCGACCTTCCCGAGGCGTTGCGCGCCGAGGCCAACTATCTGCTGACCAGCGCCGTCATCGAGGTGCGCGCGCAGGTGTTCTACCCGCTGTACGACCGCTGCCTCAGCGAGGGACGCGCTGGCTTCTCCGTCGCCGCCATCACCAAGGACGAGGACCGCCACCTCTCCGAGATGCAAGATGGTCTGGCCCGCGTGATGAGCAACTGGCCTGCCCGGCTGGACGCGGTGCTGTCGGCCGAGCAGACCCTGTTCGGGGGATTCCTGGACGCCGTGGAGATGGCGCTGGGCGCGGCCCGGCGCGCCGCATAAGGGAGCGCCCGTGGATTGCCCTTTCGATCTGGTCGTCTTCGATCTCGACGGGACGCTGGCCGACACGCTGCCGGACATCACCGCGGCCCTGAACATGACCCTGGCCGAGGCCGGGTTGCCCAGCCTGCCGCAGGAGCAGGTCATGAAGTACGTGGGCGACGGCTCGACCAAGTTGATCGAGCGCGCCCTGCCGGACTCGGAGGGGCATCGCAACGTCGAGGAGCTGACCGCGTCCTTCGTCGCCCACTACGAGCGCAAGCCCAGCGTGCACGCGCGGCTGTACCCGGGCGTCCCCGCCATGCTCGACACCTTGGCCCAGGCCGGGGTGGTGACGGCCGTGCTGACGAACAAGCGCGGCAGCGTGGCGCGCCTGCTGCTGGCCCAGCTGCTGCCCGGCAATCCCCTGCGCGAGATCGTCGGTGACGGCGACGGCTTTCCCCGCAAGCCCGATCCGGCGGCCGTGAAGGCGTTGATCGCCCGCGCCGGCACCCGGGCCGCCCGCACCGCGGTGGTGGGGGACGGCTTGCCGGACATGCGGATGGGCCGGGCGGCGTCCACGTCGACCATCGCCGCCGCCTGGGGCTACGTGCCGCGCGACCAGCTGGCCGCGGAGGATCCCACCTGGATCGCCGACTCGGCCGATGCGGCGCTGCACCTGCTGATGACCGGCAAGTAGGGGCGGCCCTGCGCCAAAAGAAAACGCCGCCGAGCGGGAGCTCGACGGCGTTTTCGCTGCTTCGTTCTGTCGGACTGCTCAGGCCCGGGCGGTCGCCTCGGTGGTGACCACGGCGTCCGGGCCGGGAACCACGACCTGCACGGACTCGAGGGCGGCGGCCAGCACCTCGTCCATCTTCTTGGCGAAGCCGATCTCCATCTCGGCGCGCACGGTGTCCGGGATGTCCACGATGTCCTTCCGGTTGCGGTCGGGCAGCATCACCCGGCGGATACCGGCGCGGTGGGCCGCCAGCACCTTCTCCTTGATACCGCCCACCGGCAGCACCGTCCCGCGCAGCGTGATCTCGCCGGTCATGGCGAAGTCACCCCGCACGCGCCGGGCCGTCAGCAGCGACACCAGGGCCGTGGTCATGGCCACGCCGGCCGAAGGTCCATCCTTCGAGACGGCGCCCGCCGGGACGTGAACGTGGATGTCCACCTTCTCGAACTCGGTGGTGATGCCCAGCTCCTCGGCGTGGGTGCGGACCCAGGACATGGCCGCCCGCGCCGACTCCTTCATCACGTCGCCCAGCTGACCGGTCAGGATCAGGCTGCCCTTGCCCGGCATCAGCGAGGCCTCGATGAAGAGGATGTCGCCGCCGGTGGGGGTCCAGGCCAGGCCGGTGGCCACGCCCGGGATCTCCGTGCGCTCCGCCGCCTCCGAGTAGTACTTCTGCGGGCCTAGGATCTCCGACACCATGTCCGGGGTCAGCGTGGGCTCGTAGGATTGCCCCTCGGCGATCTTGACCGCGATGGCGCGAATGACGTTCGCGACCTCGCGCTCCAGGTTTCGCACCCCGGCCTCCCGGGTGTACTGCTCCACCACCACCGTCAGCGCCTCCGGCGTCAGCTTGATCTGCTCGTCGGTCAGGCCGTGCTCCGCGATCTGCTTGGGCACCAGGTGCCGCTGCGCGATCTGCAGCTTCTCCTCGCGGGTGTAACCGGGGATCTCCAGCACCTCCATGCGGTCCAGCAGGGCGGGCGGGATGGGATCCAGCATGTTCGCCGTGGCGATGAAGATGACGTTCGACAGGTCGAAGTTCGCCTCCAGGTAGTGATCCGAGAAGGTCGAGTTCTGCTCGGGGTCCAGGACCTCCAGCAGCGCGGCCGACGGGTCACCCCGGAAGTCGGACCCCAGCTTGTCGATCTCGTCGAGCATGAACACCGGGTTCCTGGTGCCCACCCGCCGCATGCCCTGGATGATGCGGCCCGGGAGCGCGCCGATGTAGGTGCGCCGGTGGCCGCGGATCTCGGCCTCGTCGCGCACGCCGCCGAGCGACATGCGGACGAACTCGCGCCCCAGCGACCGCGCGATGGACTTGCCCAGCGACGTCTTGCCGACGCCGGGGGGCCCCGCCAGGCACAGGATCGGTCCCTTCTTGCCAGGGGCGAGCTTGCGCACCGCCAGGTACTCGAGGATGCGCTTCTTCACCTTTTGCAGATCGTAGTGATCGGCGTCCAGGATCTCGCGCGCCTTGTCCAGCTCCAGCCGGTCCTCGGTCTGCTTGGCCCAGGGCAGCTCGACCAGCCACTCCAGGTAAGTCCGCTGCACGGTGTACTCGGCCGACGACTGCGCCATCTGCTTCAGCCGCTCCAGCTGCTTGCGGGCCGTCTTCTCGACGTCCTCGGGCATCTTGGCGGCCTTGATCTTCTCCTCGAAGACCTCCAGGTCGCTCGAGTCCTCGCCCTCGCCCAGCTCGTCCTGGATCGCCTTCAGCTTCTGGCGCAACACCGCCTCGCGCTGGTGCTTCGAGAACTCCTCGCGCACCTGCGAGTCGATCTTCTGCTTCACCTTGATCAGCTCGACCTTGCGCTGCAGCAGCACAAGCAGGCGGCGCAGCCGCTCCGCCACGTCGGCCTCGACCAGCAGCGACGCCCGCTCCTCGGGCGACAGATCGACGGTCGCGGCGACGATGTCGCCCAGACGCGCCGGGTCCTTGTGCTGGTCCAGCACCTGCGCCGTCTCGTCCGGGATGTCCGGCGAGATGGCGATCAGCTGCTTGGCCACGTCGTAGACCGCCATGCCCAGGCCATCGATCTCGATGGGGTCCTTGCGCAGCTCGGTCAGGGGGTCGAACTGGGCCAGCAGGTAGGGCTTCTCCTGCGGGAAGCCGACCACGCGGCGCCGCTCCAGGCCGCGCAGCACCGCCGTGACGCGGTTCTCCGCCGCCTTCACGATGCGGACGACCTCGCCCTCGACGCAGATCGTGTACAGGTCGGCCCCGGACGGCTCCTCGATGTCGGCGTCCTTCTGCGTTCCGACCAGCAGGTGGGCGCCCTTGCCCCCCAGCGCGTCGATCAGCCGCAACGAGCTGGGGCGACCAATCTCGACGGGCATCACCGCCCCCGGGAACAGGACAAGATTTCGGAGCGAGAGCAGTGGAAGTGTTCGTGGATTTTCAGTGGTCATCGGGTTCTCCTCGTCCGTCGAGAACGCATGGGATCCTGATTAGCGCCGTTCCTGGCCATTATCCAGGAAGGGGCGCCGGAATCGAAAACGTGGTCAGAAATCGCGAACCGCCTTTCCAGCCGTCTTGTGGGCAATCTCTTCGAACAGGCGTCGAAGCTCGGAGTCATCGGCAGCTCCCTTGGGAACCACGACCTCGATTCGGCAAATCTGATCCCCTCGCGTTCCATCGGGCTTTTTGATGCCGCGTCCGCGCAGACGTAACTTGGCGCCGCTGGACGTGCCCGGCGGGACGGTCACGGTGACCGGTCCCTCCAGCGTGGGCACCTGAACTTTCGCGCCCAGCGCCGCTTCGGCGACGGTGACCGGCAGCGCGAGCTCGACGTCCGCGTCGTGTCGAAGCAAGTGCTTATCGGGTGCGACCTCGATGTCGAGGTACAGATCTCCCGGTACGCCACCCTTGGCCGGGGCGGGCGAGCCCTTGCCGGCCACGCGCAGCCGGGCGCCGGACTCGACGCCCGGGGGGATGGCCACCTCGACCGTGTTGCCGCTGCCGGTGCGAATCGAGCGCCGGGTGCCCAGCGCCGCCTCGGCGAACGTCACCTCCAGGTGTCCGGCCACGTCGGCGCCCCGCGGGGCCTGCGCCCGCCCGTGCCGGCCGAACGGGCCGCCGCCGCGCGCGCCCCGCGCGTCGCCGAACAGGCTGGCGAACATGTCGCCCAGATCGACGCCGCCGCCCGAGCTGAAGTGCACGTTCCCGCCACGCCCGCCGCCGAACGCCTGCGCGAAGGCTTCGGGGTCGAAGCCTTCGGGCATGCCATCGGGCCGGACGGGCGCGTTCTTCAGGCGAAGGTACTCGCCGCGCTTGGTCTTGTCCGACAGGACGTCGTACGCCTCGTTGATCTCCTTGAAGCGTTCGGTCTTCTTCTTGTCGCCGCCCGTGACGTCCGGGTGAAATTCCTTGGCCAGCTTGCGGTAGGCCTTCTTGATGGTGGCGTCGTCGGCGTCTTCCGAGACGCCCAGGATCTTGAAGAGGTCTTTCATGGGTGGTGAGTGGGCCGTCGGTCGGGGCGAAGGCCATGGTGGCCGACGGCTGTCTTTTTCATGATACCGCCGCCACGGCCGGTCGGCGTTTCTTGGTGAACGTCAATTCGGACGAATTCGCGTCCTTGTCGGCCAGGATGGTGTCACCGGGCGCGAACTCACCCTTCAGCAGGTGCTCGGCCAGGGGGTCCTGGACGTGCCGCATGATGGCCCGCTTCAGGGGCCGGGCGCCGTACACGGGGTCGTACCCCTCGTCGCCCAGGAACCGCAGCGCCTCTCGCGTCAGCTCGATCTCCAGGTCTCGCTCGGCCAGCAGCTTGCGCAGCCGATCCAGCTGGACGTCGACGATGCTGTCGATCTCGTTCCGCGACAGGCGGTGGAAGACGACGATGTCGTCGACGCGGTTCAGGAACTCGGGCCGGAACGTCCGCCGCAGCTCGGCCATCATGGCGTCGCTGATGCTCCGGTCGCCCACGCCCGCCTTCTGCTTGCCGGCCGCTTCCGGCTCGTCCCACGCCTCGGAGGGCAGGTTGCTGCCCACGTTCGACGTCATGATGATGACCGTGTTGCGGAAGTCGACCGTGCGCCCCTGGCCGTCGGTCAGACGACCGTCGTCCAGCAGCTGCAGCAACGTGTTGAACACGTCGGGGTGGGCCTTTTCGATCTCGTCGAACAGGATGACGGCGTAGGGCCGGCGGCGGACCGCCTCGGTCAGCTGGCCGCCCTCCTCGTAGCCGACGTAGCCCGGAGGCGCGCCGATCAGGCGGGCGACGGCGTGCTTCTCCATGTACTCGGACATGTCGATGCGCACCATGTGCGATTCGTCGTCGAACAGGAAGTTCGCCAGCGAACGAGCCAGCTCGGTCTTGCCCACGCCGGTGGGGCCCAGGAAGATGAACGAGCCCATGGGGCGGTTGGGGTCCTGCAAGCCGGCTCGCGCCCGGCGGACGGCGTTGGCGATGGCCGTCACCGCCTGGTCCTGACCGATCACGCGCTGGTGCAGGCGCTCCTCCATGTGGATGAGGCGGCTCTGCTCGCTCTCCAGCATCTTGTCGACGGGGATGCCCGTCCACTTCGAGACGACCGCGGCGATGTCCTCCTCGGTCACCTCCTCACGCAGGAACGACCCCTCGCCCTGGGCAGACTTCAGCTCGGCGTTCTTGACGGCCAGCTGCTTCTCCAGCTCGGGCGTGCGGCCGAAGCGCAGCTCGGCGGCGCGGTTCAGGTCGCCCCGGCGCTGGGCCAGCTCGGCCTCCGTGCGGGCCTTCTCGATGTCCTCTTTCAGGGTCCGGATGGTGGCGATGATGGCCTTCTCGCGCTGCCAGACGCTCTTCATGCCGTCCACGCGCTCGCGTAGCTCGGCGATCTCCTTCGCCACCGCCACCAGGCGCTTGGCGCTGGCCTCGTCCTTCTCCTTGCCCAGCGCCTGCTCCTCGATCGCCAGCGCGGTCAGGCGGCGCTCGATCTGGTCGATGGGCTCGGGCAGCGAGTCGATCTGCATCTTCAGGCGGCTGGCCGCCTCGTCGACCAGGTCGATGGCCTTGTCGGGCAGCTGTCGGCCCGAGATGTAGCGGTCGGACAGCTTCACGGCGGCCACCAGGGCGCCGTCGCGGATGCGGATGCCGTGGTGCACCTCGTAGCGCTCCTTCAGGCCGCGCAGGATGGCCACCGCGTCGACGATGGACGGCTCGCCCACGAACACGGGCTGGAAGCGCCGCTCCAGGGCCTTGTCCTTCTCGATGCGCTGGCGGTACTCGTCCAGCGTGGTGGCGCCCACACAGCGCAGCTCGCCACGTGCCAGCGCCGGCTTCAGCATGTTGGCGGCGTCGACCGCCCCCTCGGCGCCACCGGCGCCGACCAGGGTGTGCAGCTCGTCGATGAACAGGATGATGCGCCCCTCGGCGGCGGCGACCTCCTTCAGGACCGCCTTCAGGCGATCTTCGAACTCGCCACGGAACTTGGTCCCCGCGATCAGGGCGCCCAGGTCCAGCGACAGGATCTTCTTGTCCTTCAGCGATTCGGGAACGTCGCCGGCCGCGATGCGCTGGGCGATGCCCTCGACCACCGCGGTCTTGCCCACGCCGGGCTCGCCGATCAGCACCGGGTTGTTCTTCGTCCGGCGCGACAGCACCTGCATCGAGCGGCGGATCTCCTCATCGCGTCCGATGACGGGGTCGAGCTTCCCGTTGCGGGCCTGCTCGGTCAGGTCTCGGGTGTACTTCTCCAGTGACTGGTACTTGCCCTCGGCCTCGGGATCGGTGACGCGCTGGTTGCCCCGCACCTCGGCCAGCGCCTGCAGCAGCGCGCTCTCCTTCACGCCCGCGTCCTTCAGGGCGCGGGTGGCGGCGCCATGGTTGCCGCCCACCAGGGCCAGCAGCAGGTGCTCGCTGGACGTGTACTCGTCCTTGAAATCCTTGGACCGCTTCTCGGCGTCCTGGATCAGGTCTTTCAGACGCCGGCCCATGTAGATCTCGGCCGCGGCGCCCTTGACCTGGGGCTGCTCGTCCAGGGCGCGGTGCACCGACTGGGCGAGGGCTTCGACCGGCGTGCCCATCTTCCGCAGCAACGCCGGCGCGATGCCCTGTTCCTGCGACAGCAGGGCGGACAGGACATGCTCCGGCGTCAGCTCTTGATGGTTGCGCTGCTCCGCCAGGTCGTTGGCGGCGCGCAAGGCCTCTTGCGCCTTCACGGTCATTTTGTCGAGTCGCATCGTGGCGTTTCCTCCGAGGTACGCAGGTAAGCACCTGAGCCCCCTCCGACAAGTTGCGGCGTCCAGCCGTGCTTGTCAGGGGGGTTGCCTGCCGGGCCCTTATCATTAGACAGACGTACGGCCCACCACGGGGGCCCCGCGCGGGGTGGGCGGTGGCAGAACAGGGTGGGGCGCTCGCCACTCAGCGGTGTTTGTTATGGTTTTGCCGCCAGCTTGGCCTGGGCCAAAGCGGCCGACCTCAGCTCGTGTCCTGTCTTGCCCGGGCCCAGGTCCTGGCGTCGCTTGGCGCCGTGCCCGGGGCCCACGATGTCGCGCAGGTACGGGACGTACGAGAACGTGTCCGAGTGCTGCTCGGTGTGGCAGCCCAGGCAGACCGTCTCCGGCGCGTCGCGCTTGATGGCCAGGGGCTGCTCGTTCCCCTCGCCGAGCACGTGCAGGCTGCCCGGGCCGTGGCAGACCTCGCACTGGACCGACTCCAGTTTCTTGGTGAACCCCAGGCTGCTGCCGCCCACCTGGCCGAAGCCGGTGACGTGGCAGCTGACGCACTTGTAGTCCGCCTGCTTGCCGCCCTCGACCAGGGTCTTCCAGGCCTGGGCATGCACGGTATGGTTCCAGAACGTGACCGCCGCCTTGTGGCAGCCGGCGCACTTGGCCATGCCGACGAACGAGGCGCGGCCGGGCTCGGCGGGCGGGGGCGGCGTGGCCTGCTTCAGGTTCGAGGCGGCGATGGCCCTGTCCAGCGACTTCATCGCCGCCGCCACGGTCGCGTCGCGGCGCAAGGAGCGGCGGAGCGGGACCAGCGTGTTCACGACGTAGCTGCCGGCGGCGGGCGGCGCCCAGGGCGCGTTCAGCTTCGCCTGCTCGGCCTGCAGGTCGGCCAGCTCGCGTCTCTTCGACGCGACGAACTGGCCATCGGCGCCCGCGCTCGCGCCCGACGAACCCCCCGCCGCAGACCAGCTTCGCAGATTCGTCTGCAGGCGCTCGATGGAGCGCGCCACCTCGTCCCGCCGCAGCTTGATCGCTTCGGGGCCGCCCGCGTCCGCCAGCTCGACCTTGGTGCCGGGCGCGGCCGCTCCCCGCAGCACGATCTCCAGGCGGCCCACTCGCTGCAACTCGTCGGCGGGGGCGACCAGCAAGGCCCGTCCCACCCGCTCGGCGCGGGCCAGGCCCTGGGCGACCCGCTTGCCGAGCACCACGACGTCCACGTCCGTGTCGCGGGCCAGCTTGCGGGCGGTGTTCTTGTCGACGGGCGCCAGCAGGACGACGACCTCCGCGCCGCGCTTGCGCAGGTCCGCCGCGTCCCGCTGGACCGCGGCGGTCATGTCGGTCGTCTTGCCGCCCAGCGCTGGCGCGACCAGCGGGTCGGCCACGCCCAGCACCCCGATCGTGACGGGCCCCAGCTTCTGAAGCACGGGCGCGCGGATCGCGGCGCCGGCCCCGGTGAGGTTCGAGGCGAGCCGCTTCGGCTGCAGGCGCGCCTGCGCCTGCGCGGGATCGGCGCCGGGCGATAGATCGGTCTCGGCCACCCCGGCGCCGATCAGGCCCAGTTGCTCCATCTGCCGGGCGAGAAACCCGGCGCGCAGCTCGGCCGAGGGTCGTTCCTTCGCCGACAGCGAGCCCTCGGGATACAGCAGCCCACCCGCGTCGACCAGCCCCACGCCGGCGCCCGAACGCCGCGCGTCCGCCATAACGGTGGCCAGGCGCGAGATGTCGCCCAGCGGGTCACTGGTGCAGCCGCACGGCTCGACCGTGCCGTGGACCTCCGCCGAGTAGAACAGGATGAGCCGGCGGTCGGCTGACGCGGCGTCCGCCGGTCCGCCGGCGCCCGCCAGGGCACCGAGCAGCACCAGGGGCACGATTCGCGCCCGTGCGCCGAGGCGCCGGACGGGACCAATGAATGAACCAGGGGGCGAGGGCACGAGCCTGCACTATTGCAACCCGAACCCCGGCGTGCCAGTTCCCGCCCCGGTGTCGTTGCGGACGCCGACGACATCCCCCGTGACGATCGTCCACCGCCCGGTTAGGATGCCCTGGCTCCGCGACACCGGTCGCGAGGCATCCGGGGCGTAGCGCAGCCTGGTAGCGCGCCTGCTTTGGGAGCAGGATGCCGGAGGTTCGAATCCTCTCGCCCCGACCAACCTATAGTCCGCTCCCTTCGAGCACTCCTGTTCGTATCGAGGCGACCTGCCCGATCCACGCGGCTCCGGCACGGCGCGGGTTGCGGTCGCCGGTCCGTCTGGTCCCGCGAGTTGTCAGAACTGCGAGAAGAACTTCCAGATGGCTGCGGGCTCCTCGGACCATTGCATGTGGCCCCCGGGGAAGAGACACCAGGTGCTGGGGACGACGCAGCCGTCGTATTGCATACAGCCGTTCGGTGACACCGCCTTGGTGGTCGTCGAGCACTTGTTCCGTGCGGCGTACTTGTCGAAGAAGGCTTTGCCGAGGCTGGTCAGAACGAAGGTGTCCGAGTCGCCGTGGAAGGCCATGATGGCGACCGGATTGTTGTAGTTCGCGTCGTACGGAATGACGCCTTCCTTGCCGGAACAGGGCGCGACCGCTCGGAAGACATTGAACTGGAACGGCAACGTGTAAGACATCATCCCGCCGAAGCTGAACCCAGTGGAAAAGATGCGGTCCTGATCGACGCACAGGCTGGCGTTGATCTTGTCGAACATGGCCTGGAACAGCTTCATGTCGCCCCCATTGGCGTTCCACCAGCCCGTGCCGCTCGCCTCCGAATTGCTTCCGTTCAAGCCGTCGGCCGTGGCGAAGATGGCGGTGCTGTTGGCCATCTGCTTGAGCCCGTTGTAGCCGCTGCTGACCACCTGGCTGCCACTGCCGCCGAGCGGGTGCCACACGAAGATCAGTCGATACGGATGTGTACCGTCGTAGCTGGTGGGCACATCCAGCATCCATTTGCGCGTCGTGCCGTCGATGCTCTCGGTGAAGTTGCCGGTCTTGAGCGGGCTAGCGGACCCGCAGCCGGCGCTGGTTTTGCCGGTCGAACCCCCTCCGCCCATCGAGCCGCCTGCGCCCCCGGTGCCTGGGCCGGCCGGCCCGCCGGCGCTGCCCGGCGATCCGCCGTGGGAGGACCTGCCGGCCGTCCCGCCGGCACCGGCGCCGCCAGCTGCGGCGCCTCCGGAGGATGAACCGCCCGAGGCGGAGCCGCCCGTCCCCACGCCTCCGGAGGCGGCCCCGCCTGTTGCCGGCGCGCCACCCGAGTGGCTTCCGCCGGAGCCGGTCGCGCCTCCCGACGTTGCGGCGCCCCCGGTCCCCTTCTCCCCACCCGAGCCCGTGCTTCCGCCGCTGCCCGAGGTCTCTCCGCTGCTCGAGATTCCTCCACTTCCACGGCCGCCGCTGCCGGTGGCGCCGCCTGACCCGCTTGCACCGCCTGACCCGGGCTGATCACTGGACGAGGATGAGCAACTCCATTGACTGGATGAGACGAGCCCGAACAGGAGCGCGCAGGTGCACAGGGGGCGAAGTTTCATGGGGTCTCCAGATGTTGTGACTGCAGTCTCTCCGGGGCGGAGAATTGGCTCACAGTTATCAGGTTCACGCAGGGGGAGCATCATGTGGTTCCCGCGGCCCCGGGTCGTTCCTTCTCGGGAGCGTTGCGCGTTTCCTTGCGCGACAGGTGGCTGGTAGCTCCCCTGTTCGTCAAAAGAGACACAAATCTGCCGAGCGCGTGCGCTCCACCACGGCCCCCCGGCGGGCGCCCGACCGTCAATGATCTCGACCCTGCTTTATGTGAGCGGGATTCCGCAACTGTGGGACCGGAACTCCTGGCGACGCGACCAGAAGTTGAGTAAAAACGATATTCCACAATTTTGTGACCCACTTTGGATGGTCAGGCCACTGCCCCCCCGCGGGGCCGGCCATCGAAGTGCGTATGGCGCGGCATTGGGTGCTGGCGGGGTCCCCCACCTCTATCGAAGGAGCGCTCATGAGATCCTCGCTCGTGGTTCGCAGGGTATGGTCGTCGAATTCCGTCGTGGGCCCGGCGCTGGCGCTCCTGCTGACCGCTGGCTGCTCCTCGCCTGCCGGCATGAAGGGTGAACCTGGCGACGGTTCCGGCGGAGCCGCCTCCCACGGGGGCAAGCCCGGCAGCGGCGGCGCCCGCGGCACGGGAGGCATCATGGGCAGCGGCGGCACGCTCGCGACCGGCGGCATGCTGGGCACTGGCGGCACGCTGGCGACGGGTGGCGTGCTGGGCAGTGGCGGCGTGCTGAGCAGCGGCGGCACGCTGGGCAGCGGGGGCGTGTTAGGCAGCGGCGGGCTCCGCGGCAGCGGGGGCGTGCTGGGCAGTGGCGGCGTGCCGAGCAGCGGCGGCACGGTGGGCAGCGGGGGCCTGCTGGGCGGCGGCGGGCTCCGCGGCAGCGGGGGCGTGCTGGGCAGCGGCGGGATCCGCGGCAGCGGCGGCGTCGCGCCCGGCTCGGGCGGAGCGAGCCGCAGCGGGGGAACCACCGGCATGGGCGGCCAGCCCCCTCAGGGGGGCACCGGTGGTACGACGGGAACCGTCGCTTGCAACGGCAGTCCTCTGAGCGGCGGCACGCAGCACTGCTCGTCGAATTCCACGGGAAACGTGGGCAGCCTCTCGTATTCGATCTGGTCCAGTGGCAGCGGTGGGTGCATCACCACCTACGGCGCCGGCGCGGCGTACAAGGCAACCTGGAACAACTCTGGCGATTTCCTGGCCGGTTGCGGCTTTCAGTGGAACGAGACGCAGACCTACGACCAGTACGGAACGATCTCGGCGGACTACGCGTACACGAAGACCGGCAGCGCCGGCGGATTCTCGTACATAGGAATCTATGGGTGGTCGAACAATCCGCTCATCGAGTTCTATATCGTCGACGACTGGTTCGGTTCGGGCCCCCCCACGGGCGGCGGTACCCTGAAGGGCACCTTCACCGTCGACGGTGGGACGTACAAGGTCTACCAGCACCAGCAAACCAACCAGCCCTCCATCCACGGCACGACGACATTTCAGCAGTACTTCAGCGTCCGGCAGACGGCTCGCCAATGTGGCCACATCTCCCTGACCGATCACTTCAAAGAGTGGGCCAGTCTCGGCATGCCGCTGGGGAAGATGGCCTCGGCCCGGCTTCTCACCGAAGCGGGGGGCGGAAGCGGAAGCATTGATTACAGCGCGGCCAACATGACCGCCGCCAAGTAAGTCAAAGCGTCAGGTAAGGCACGGCCAGCCGAATCTCCCGTCCATGCTGGGCGGAGAGGTCCAACGCCGCTCGTTCGGGGCGCCCTGAATCGCCAGGATCAGGGCGGCGTCGCGATGGCCGGGGAGTGCAGGATGAACACGCCTCTCGCGCCGGAGGTGCTCAGGAACGCGACGGCGTCGCCGCCCAGGTAAACCAGGTCAGCGATGCCGAACGTGCTGTTGCCGACCTTCGTGCCCAGCGGCAGCGCGGCGATCTGCGTGAACGCCTGCGCGTCCAGGATCTTCAGCTCCAGGCTGGTCTTTCCCTGGGCCAGCATCAGCACGCGGGTCGTAGAGCGCGGGGTGACGATCCCGTTGAACGCGAACTTTCCGGCCCGCAGCGGGTGCGCGGGATCCGACACGTCGAGCACCTCGCCCCAGTCCGCGTAGATGCGCCCCTGATAGTAATGAATGTCATTCTGGTAAACGCCCAGCAATCCCTCTCGCGCCGCCAGCAGCGTCACCCCGTCCGCGGTGACTGAATAAGAGGTGAACGTGTAGGCCGAACTCATGCCGTCGTATCCGAACAGGATGCCGGCTGGACCGGCGGCCAGCTTGCTGGTGAAGTAGCGGCTGTCGTCGATGGTGGCGCGGGCGACGCCGTCATCCATCACGGCCACACGCGAGGTGGCGGCGCCGCTGATGCAGGCCGCGATCGATCCGGTGGCGCCAGGCAGCGCCACCAGGTCATAGGGTCGGCTCACCTGCGACATGCCCGCGCCCAGCGAATACGGAGGCAGGTCATAAGCCGGGCCGGTGACGGGCGGCGTGGCGGCTACCGAGACCCGACGGATCGTGTTCACGTCGTCGAAGCCCAGCCACAGGGACGCGCCATCGTCCGACAACGCCATCTGGCGCGGCGTCTTGTCGATGGGCACGGTGGCCAGCACGGTCTCGGTAGCCACGTCGATGGAGACCAGCGCGTTGGGATCGTGCGGGGCATCGTAGGTCAGCACCGTGTACAGGCGGCCGTGCACCGGGTCGAAGACCATATGAAAGCCGGGAGCATCGACCTGATGGAGGGTGCAGCCGGCGCACAGCCCGTCCGCTCCCACGGCGCCACCGGCGCCGCCCGTCCCGGTGCCCCCGGTCCCCACGACGCCGCCGCTGCCGCCGCCCCGGCCGCCCGCGCCGGCGTTGGGATCGACACCATCGTTCGCCAGCAGCGGCGCGCGCAGGATCACCAGACGGGAAGAGACCGTGCCCAGGGAGCTGACCAGCACCGCGACCTTGTCGCTTCCCGCGTACGCGATCTCGGAGATGTTGTCGCTGAGCGAGCTGGTCAGCAGCGCTTTCGGCACCGCCACCGACCCGCGCTGGGTCAGGCTGTCCGTGTCCAGCAGCCGAAGCTGGTAGGAGTCGTCCGCCTGTCCGGGCGCGGCGGTCGACAGCATGATCAGGCGGTTGGGGCTGGCGTGAGCAGAGATGGGGCCGTAGTCGGGCAGCGTCCCCGCCGCCACCGGCAACGACGGATTGCTGACGTCGATCACCTTGTTCTGGATGTACAGCCGACCCGCCAGGTACAGCCCCTTGCCACCGACGTTGCCCAGAACATCCGGGAAGGTGGCCTGGGCGATCCCGGTGGGGAGCACCCGCAGCTCGAACAGCGTCGCCGTCGCGCCCACGCTGCTGGTTCCAAAGAACATTCCGGGTGGACCGGCGAAGATCGTCGATGGAACGACATTGGTGGCGTTCGGGTTGGGGCGTGGCACGCCGTCGTCGTAGACGGCCAACGGGGGCGACCCGCCCAGCACCGCGACCGTATCCGGCGAATCGGACTGCGGCACGATCGCCGTGGCGGCGGCGTACGCCGAAGTGGTGCTGGTGGGCAGCGGATGCAGGGATCCCGCCACAGGCGTGGTCCCGGTCAGGGTCAGCTTCCGGATCGCGAAGGCGCCGTCGATCCCCACCCACAGCGTCGAGCCGTCGACGGACAGCGCCAGCACGTCGGGATCCGATCCGATGGGGGTGGCCGCGGCGACGGTCGCCGTGCCGGGATCGACGGCGGTGATGGTGTTGGGATAGTTCGCGGCGACGCCCGGAACGGTCAGGTACAGCCGGTCGCGAGACGGGTCGTACACCATGTGCGCCGCCTGGATCGGCAGCGTGGTAGCGCACAAGCCGATGCACACGGGCTGACCGCCAGCGCCGCCGGTGGCGCGTACTCCACCTGCGCCGCCGGTTCCTGCGCCGCCGGTTCCCGCCTGACCACCGGCGCCGCCGGCCCGGGACCCGGCAGAGCCCCCGCCGCCGCCGGCCGCGCCGGCACCGGACCCGCCGCCGCCCTGTCCGCCGATGGCGGCTTTTCCACCGCCGCCGCCAGCGCCCCTTCCCGCCAGCCCAGGGGCGCCCGCCATGGCCCCGGCGCTGCCACCATGCGCTGCGGCGGCCTGTCCGCCATGTCCCCCGCCGCCCCCAGCGCCGCCGTTCGGCGTCGAGGAGCATGCCGCGCATACCAGCAGCGAGAAGCCGGCCAGTCTCCGCCTCTCGACCACGCGCCTCACGGGGCACCCCCGGCGGTCAGCGCGTAGGCGGCGAGCGTTCCGTTTGCCTGCGCGACGTAGACGCGGCCGCCTGCGATCGAGAGCCCCCCGCCGGGCGTGGCGGTCCACGCCATCTGCTGGGCCATGGTGTCGAACGCGTAGACGTTCATCGCGCTCGAGACATAGACGAAGCGACCGGCGATGACGGGCGGGAAGGAAAGGGCGTTGTCACCGGCGAAGGTCCACAGCAGCGCTCCGCTGGCGGCGTCGTTCGCGCGGAGCTGTCCGGCCGAGATCGTGTAGACGACGCCGTTGGCGACGGCGGGCATCCCGGTATAGGCGGCCGTGGCGGTCCAGACGGGCGTCGTGGCGCCCGGTCGATACGCGGTCAGTGACGGGGGGGCGACCAGATAGATCTTCTCACCGTCGGAGACGGGAGCCGCCTTCATGCTGTACGGCGTGCCCTTCCAGGGGTCTTGCACCGTCACCGTCTGCAGCACGGCGTTGGTCAGCAGATCATGAACGCGCAGCTTGCCGGCGATGAAGGTGTAGACCTGACCGGCGAGGAACATGGGGCTCCACGAGTCCCACTGCTCGAGCGAGCCGTTGAAGAACAGCTGAGTGCCGTCGGAGACCCGCATGCCGTAGAGCCCGCCGTACGCGCCGCCGTCCGTGTACAGGTAACCCTGGGGCGTGACCAGCGGGGCCCAGTAGTCTTCCCACTGCGCGCTCATGGGCAGGGACCAGAAGAGCGTGCCCGTTGCGGCCACGAAGCTTTGCATGTACGTGCCCGGGCTGCTGTTGCACTGGGCGACGTACAGGTGTCCGCCGTCGACGGTGGGCTGGCCCAGGTTGAAGACCCGGCCGAAGTCGTACTTCCACGCCACGCTGCCATCGGTAGGATTCAGCGCCCACATGCGCGTCATCGAATCGAAGTACCCGTTCTCCGTCGCGTAGACGCGGGCCCCGTCGACGACCACCGGCCACAGGCCGCCCTGATTCGCCAGCGCCACCTTCCAGGCGAGCGAGAGCGGCGGAACGCCTGTCTCGTTGGCGTTGAACCCGGAATGATGAACGTCGCCGCCGACCGTGGTCCACCGGCTGGTGGGACCGCGACAGATTCCCTGCACGCAGGTCTCTCCTGCCTCGCAGGCACTGTCGCACGCGGCGGGCGCGCCGGCGGTGCCGCCGGCGCCCGAGTTGCCGCCGGCAGCGCCGCCGCCTCGTCCCCCGGCGCTGGCGCCGCCGCCACCGGCGCCACCGGGACCGGGAGCCGTCCCCCCGACGCCCCCACCCGCAGCGCCCCCGTTGCCCGCCGCGCCCGCGCTGTTCCCGGCGGCGCCGGCCACGCCAGCGCCACCCGCACCGGCATGACCGCCCCTGCCACCGGTCGCCGCCTGCCCGCCGCCGCCGTGACCGCCAAAGCTGCCCCCCTGGCCCCCGCCTCGGCCCGCTGCGCCGCCGTGGCCTCCCGCCGCTCCGGGCGAGCTGCCGGAAGAGCAGGCGGCAATCGTGAGAAACGACAACCCGATCCATCCCTGACGCGTCGACAGCCTCATCCCCACCAGGGTACATCACGACCGGAGCGCCCGGGTGTGACCGTGTCGACGCTGGCAGGGACGTTCTCGATCGTGGATGTCGATCTTCGATCGACGGCCCTCACCTCGCGAAGCGCCCCTTCGAGGAGGTATCGCGCGCGCTTGCGGTCGATGGGGTGGCCTGAGCGCCGCCATGACCGCGGTCTTTCCGACGTGCGATCACCGGTCAGCGTCGTTTCCGTCGACGACGCTACGATCGGCGCCGCCGATTCTCCGCGTCCTCGGCCGGACAGGGACTAGTCTGGCGGCCGGCGTGCGCGATGGCGGCTGGCGGTCCGCATGCCGAACAGCAGCAGCAACAACAAGACCGCCGTCGACGATGGCTTTGCGCCCCAGCCAGCGGAGCAGCTACAGCCCGACCCTTCGCCCGACGACGCGGCCGGGCCGGGACTTCCGCCAGAACCCTGGACGCCGCCGGAGCTCGTCGTGCCGCCGCTGCCGGACGGGGGCTCCGACGTCCCGCCCGATGCCGAGCCCGCGTCGAGGCGAATTCCCCCGGTCCCTTGGTTGCCCCCCGTGCTCGTCACGCCGCCGGTGGCCGGGGCGCCTGGCGCTCCCCCCGCGCCTCCGGTTCCGCTCGCCCCCAGGCCTCCCGCTCCTGCGGACCCGGCGGTGCCACCGGCGGAGGCGTCTGTCGCCTTGCCATCCACCCCCGCATCCACGCCGCCGTCCTTGGCTGGCACACCGCCGTCCGGGTTGCCGAACGTGAGCGTGATGGCGTAGCCGTCCGCAGCTTTGGTCCAGCTCAACGGCACCGTGAGGGCGTTTGCCGTCAACGGCATGGAGCTGTTCGAGACCGTGGTCGGCGCGGTGACGGCGGCCGTGCCGTCGGGCATGTTTTCAATCAGCACCTGCGCGGCCCCCGCTGCTTGCAGGTCGGCAGGGATGTTCGTGATCTTCACGCTCACCGTGCCCGTGACGCTGCCCTTGTTGCCGACGACGATGATCGACTTCCGCGCCGCCGCGTCGAGGTAAGCGACGGCATCGGCCTGCGAGCCAGCGGTCACCGCAGCCTGTAAGCCGGTCTGGTCCGCGTAGCGCTTGTAGATCCAGTACTGGCCCTTGGGCTGCCAGCTGTTCGTGACCAGCGCGCCCATCGTGGCGTACAACCCGCTGCCTCCGCCCCAGTTCGAGCGCAGGCCGTCCAGGCCAGCCCGTTCGAAGCGGGCCAGATACCACGCGGAATGACCGGCGGTCTGGTCGCCGCTGGAGCCGTACTCGCTGACGTCCAGGTTCGTGACGTTGATGCTTCGGCTGGACAAAGCCGACCTGGCGCTCTTGGCGTCATTGACCGGATCGCCACCGCCCGCTTCGTGCCAGCCGATGTAATCGGGGACGACGTTGTTGGTCTTGACGTAGTCCAGGAAGGCCGTGAACCAGCCGCCCACTCCGCCGGCCGTGCTGGGACCTTCTATGACGGCGTCGGGAAGGGCCGCCTTGACTTGCTGGTAGCCGCGTTTCCACATCTCCAGCCACTGGGCCTGTGAGCCTTTCCAGAAGCCGGAGTAATCCGGCTCGTTCCACAGCTCCCAGCGCACGTCCTTTCCCGTCATCCCGGCGGCTTTGAAGTCGGTGATCAGCTGGGCGATGAACGTGGTGTACGCGGTCCAATCTCCGCCGTCGCCTGGGTAGTTCGGCACGCTGCAGGCGCCATCCGCGCCCCAGATGTCGTGAACGAGGACCAGCAGCGTCGCCCCGATGGCCTTGGCCTTGGCGTAGTAGGCCTTCACCGCGTTCCAGCGCGCCGCATACTGCCCGTTCACGTAGCCACCCTTCGGGCAGCCAATCTGCGCTCCGCCGCAGCGCAGGTGCGTGATCTTCAGGTCCGTCAGCAGCGTATTGGGCGGTTGGCTGCCGTCCTGGGAGATGCCGTAAATGAATCCAGAAGCGCGATAGGTGGGCGCGCCGGACAGCGATCCCATGTCGACCGTGATCGCGTCGTCGCCAAACGCTGGCGACGCCGACAGGGTCGACAGCAGCAACGAGGCCAGCAGCGCCAGCAACCATCGTGGGGAAGCCGTCGTGTGTGTGCGCGCGAAGGCGGGGGTCTTCCTCATCCCTTCTACTGTCGGGAGAGACCGCTCTGTTTGGTCTTTCGTGGGCGCGCTATCTTCCGCGAGGGAAGGCTGCGGAATGGGGCACCCGCCCGAGGAATCGGCTCGTCCCGGGATCATGAGCGGTTCTGCACGGTTGCAACACTGCGATGGTCGGGCGAAGGACTCTCATTCCGCGCTGCGCAACGCCCCCGGCGCGCGCTGAGGTCTCGGTGGGCCGGTCAGCGACGCCGGGCAGAAGCGGACCGGTTCTCGACGCGAAGAACGCACTTCAGCCCCGACCACGTCTCGTCGATCGCGCAAACCTTGACGTCCACGAACCCGTTGAGGAGGGCGACCGCGCGGACGGTGTCATCCGTGACGTCGCTGTCGATCGACTGCTTCTTGCGCGCCGCCAGCTTGGGCCACGCCACCCACAGCGCGCCAGCCTCCGTCAACTTCGCCGCCCAGCGGGGAAACTCCTTGCGGAGCTGCTTCTCGTGGTGGACGAACAGCAGCACCAGGTCGACCTGGGCGGCCCCATCACTGCTGGCGTGCGCGCCAGGCGGCCACGCCAGCGTCTGAGAAAAGCCGGCGGGCTCATTGACCAGACCGACGCGCGACCCCTCCTTGATGCCCAACTTCCTGTCGAGGGGGGTGCCAGAGTAGCCAGCCACGCAAAGTAGATATCACGGATGGTCGAGGCGGCACTGCCGTCGGGCGCCCGCGTGACGGGCGGTCCGCGGGCGCGAGGGTCAGCCGCTAACCGACGATCCCTACTTCTTCTGCTTGTCCTCCGGGCTGAGATCGTGGGCGGGTCGGGGGCCGCCGCGCTTCTCCTCCGCCGGAACCTGCCTGTGAGCCTCGCGAGCCAGCGACTGGGCCCGCTTCTCCTCGCCGATCTTGCGGTCCTCCGGGCTGAGCTCGAACATCGTCTTCATCGGACCCTTCTTCACTCCGCCGCCGGCGGGAGGCGGGGGCGGGGGCGGGGGCAGAATCGGCTTGGCCTCCGGAATGACGGCGATGAGGTCGCCGGCGAGCGCGTCGAGGAGCGCGGCACGGGCCCGCCGCTTCCTGCCCCGCGCGGGCGCGCCCTCGATCGGTTTTCGGCAGCACGCCTCGATACATTTCTGGAGTTGCTTGGGATCGAGGCCTTTCTCTGCCAGGAGCTTGTGGACTCCGCGCGTCCCGAGCAAACAGCGGACGAGAGCGCACAGGCAGTCGCCGCCCCGGCCGCCCCCGCCGCCCGAGGGCGCGTCCGCGCCTGCGATGGCGCTGGCGGTGAGGGTCTGCTCGCGCTGGAACGGACGGCCGCGCATGGTGACGCCGCTGGCCCGGACGCGGACGGTGTAGAGGCCCGCCAGCGCGGCGACGAAGGCGCCCTGGAACAGCCCCGCCTCGCCCTCCGTCAACGCCAGCATCACGAGGGCGCCGTCCGGCCGCGTGATCTCGGCCCAGACGGTGGCGCGGTGCTCGACGGGCACGTCGTACTCCGTCAGGGTGGAGAAGAGCGTGACCTGGGCGCCGGGCTCGTGGCTGCGCTGCACCAGCGAGGCGCGCAGATGCAGTGAGGAGTACGCATGGACGAGCACGGCGTATGGCACGCCGCCGTTCACAGCCGACGACGCCGCGATCCGGTCCTGCTCCCTGCCCTTGCCGAGCCGGATCACCGCTTTCCATTGACCGGCGCGGCTGCCCGCCGGATCGGCCTGCAGCGTGGGCAGACCGCAGCGGTAGAACGCCAGGTCGGGGCGTCGTACGAATGCCACGGCGGGCTCGACGCTGACGCTAGCAGGCGTGACGTGGTGCCCATCGGGCGTCTCCAGAACGAAGTCCACGATCGAGGCGGCCGGGCAGAGGAGGATGACGTCGATAGCCTGATCCGCGTCGGTGACGAGGAACGGGATGCGGTGCACGGCGCCCCAGAGCAAGATGGACTGCGGATCGACGACGACCTGGGCGTTCGTGATCCCGGCGAGGGCCTGCAAGAAATACTTCGTGAGCCTGAACGACTGGTCGGTGGTGATGGTGCCGGTCACGACCAGGTAGCCGCCGTGTCCTTGCGTGAGTGCGTCGAGCGCCGGGACGCTGATGTTGCCCGGTTGCCCGATGCCGATGGCGAACGTGTTCGCATCCACGCTGGAGGCGACATCGGCGATCATCGGAGCGGTGTTCTCCATCCCGTCCGTCACCACCAGCATGGCCTTCACGGCATAGGGGGGCGAGGCGGAAGCGGCGTTGAGGGCATTTCGGCCTTCCAGCACGCCCCCGCCAATCGAGGTGTCGCCCGCCGGGTCGAGCTGCGCCGAGGAGAGGACCTGCTGCGCCAAGTCGCGTCCCGACCCGGTCGTCACCGGAGAGAGAGGGCCCACGTCTGTCACGTCGAAGAGGCGCTGAACGGTGTCGTCGAACCTTACCATCGCCAGTCCGTCGCCCGGCAGCATGAGGCTCATGAACGCCGAGACGGCGTCCTTGAGTTTGTCGACCTTCGGATGACTGTCGCCGGCGTCTTGGGACATGCTTCCGGAGTGGTCCAGCACCAGCACGATGGCCGACTTGGGCCGCGCCACGGTCGCCGCCGAGATGGTGATCGGGAAGTCCTGGGCGGTCTCGTCACAATGCACGGTGACGCTGCCAGATGAGGTAGCTCCCGCGGTGGTCGAGGTGTATCCGATCCACACGCGCGCCTGGGCCGGTGGCGCCCCATGCGCCTCCCCCACGGTGAAGACCGTTCCCAGCGGTGTCGTGAACGGTGCCGTCGGCCCGGCGGTGATCCGGAAGGTCGCCCCGGCGCAGCTGAGGACGTCGAAGATGACGGGGCGATAGGTCGTCACGCCCACGCCGCCCACTCCCTCGGGAACGTTTCCAAACGAGACGCTGGGGGTACGGAGCGTCACCTCGGGCGGGTCGGTGTCGTACCAATAGTCGCAGGGGTGCTGGTGCGTGAGCCACATGGTGGCTGGCGTTGCATCGACAGGCGTCCAGGGCGACGGCTGACCCGAGTCGTTGAAGATCAGGGTATCGGTCAGGTTATGGCCCAGTGGCCCCGTCTCGCCGAGAGCCGGATCGGGGTGGTACGCCTCCGCGGGATGCTCGGATTGCCAGAGGTTGAGCAGCCGGTCGATGTTGCAGTGGTGCAGGAAGAAGATCGGGTCGTTCGGGGACGTGCTGGGCAGCATCGAGCCGCCGACCCACAGGTGCACGCGGTTGTGGATCGATCCGACGCCGTGCCAGCCCTCCGCGCGATCGCGGAAGCTGGGATTGTCTCCCTGGCCCCAGGAGGACCGATCGTACGGCGTCTCGCCCAGCGCACCGCTGACGTCGCTGGCGGTCGGGAGGGTGGTCGCCCCGGCGCCGAAGGCGGTGCGGCCCAAGGCGCGGCGCAGGTCGGGATCGCTGTCACCGCTCTCCATCACCTTCTTGACCCAGACTCCCGAGCGCAGGGGGCCTGTGGTCACGCGATCGTCGGCGCCCATTGCCCCCATGAAGTCGTCCGTCCAGGGCAACGCGGTGTTCGATTGATCCACGGTCCAGTCCCAGTAGGGCAGGCTGACCGTCGGATCGATCGCCTGCAGATCCTTCTCGAAGTGCCGCAGCATCTCCCGATGCCACGGGAAGAAGGCCGGGGCGCGGTGCGCCCAGCCAGGGACGCGGTCGCTTCCGTTCATCAACATCATCGAGTTCATGTGCATCTCGACGTAGTCGTCGTAGCGGAAGAGGGTCGGGTCGCCCGGATGAAGCTGACTCGGTACCTGCGTCTTTAGCTTCACCACCGCGTTCACGAACGACGTCCGTTCTCCTGACGTCAGTGACGTGATGTTCTTCCTGCACCCCATGCGCTGCCTCCCCTGTTCCAACCGACCGGCGCGCTCGTTTTCCGCCGAACGTCCGGCGGGACAATCCTCGTCGGCGGCTATGAAACGACGCTGCCGGCCAATCTTCCGGTGGCCTGATGCGGCCACGACATCGCACGCGGCACGTCCTCGGCAGGACGATGACGCGGGCACGGCGGCCCTCGTTCCAGCGGCGACCTCAGGGTCGGAGGATCCCCCCCCGCGTCGTTCACAGGAGAGGGCGGAGCCGGGACGCGGTCGTATGGACCGCGGCGGGGTGGGCCCGTCTTCGAGCGCCCGGGCGCCGGGCGCTGAACGGGCGACGAATCGACGGCATGCCCGTCGGCCGGCGGGCGCGTCGATCGCGGCCACCGCTCGGCGGCGAGCTGGTAGCCCCCGCGCCGGACCGCCGCCCCGGGGCGGCAGTCGTTGTCTTCAGATTGGCTTTCAGAACTGGCTGAAGAAGGGCCACACCTCTGACGGCATCCACGACTTGCTCGTCCCTGAATCGGTGGGCGAGGGCGTGTGCGGGCCATCGTAGGGGCACCACCGAACGGGGTGACCCGCCGAACAGCCCTTGTAGTCGTTGCAGGCGTGACCGCCGCTGGGGGCGGGGGCGAACGTCTCGATCGTGCAGCCGTCCCATTTCGCGAACTGGTCACTCTGGGTGGTCTGGGTGACGTTCTCCTGCTTGCCGCCCGACCCGAAATACGCGATGGGCTGGCACTGAGTGGGATTGGCGACGCCGCCGCCCGAGTGGCCGACGACCGCGCGGAACACGCCCGTCAGCTTGCATCCAAGCGTCCACGACATGGCCGCGCCCTGGCTGAACCCTTCCAGCATGATCCGGGAGGTATCGATGCACAGATCAGCCTCGACCGTCTTGAGGATCTCCGTGACGAACGCGGTGTCGTTGGTGGCGTCCCACAGTCCGCCGTCCGCCGAAGGCGCGATGAAGATCGTGCTCCCCTTCGCCAGGTCCCAGAGCCCGAAGTAGGGTCCCTCGGAGCCGCTCGCCCCGGCCACATCGGCGCCCTTACCGGTGGCGCCGTGAAGGCCGATGATCAGCCGATAGGGCGTGGTGTTCTTGTAGTCGTCGGGCCACCGGATGATGAATTGCCGGCTCTTCCCCGAGATCGTCAGCGTGTTCTGCATGAAGGTCGAGTTGGAGGGGCTGTTCTTCAGGGTGGGCGTCTTTCCGCAGCCGGCGCTCATCATGCTGCCGGGAGCGCTGCCCCCGGCCCCGCCGCTGCCACCAGGGGAACCCCCGTGTCCCGCCCCGCCCGACGTCGCCCCCGTCCCCGATGCGCCGGCGCCGGCAGCGCCCGACCCGGTCTGGCCACCGGCGCTGCTTCCACCGGTGTGACCGTTCCCCGCGCTGCCGCCGCTGCCGACCACACCGCCCGTGGCCACGCTGCCGCCGCTGCCGACCACGCCCCCGGAGGCCGCCTTGCCGCCGCTGCCGACCACACCGCCCGTGGCGGTGATGCCGCCCGTGCCCACCGTCCCGCCGCTGGAGGAGACGCCCCCGGTTCCATGGCTGCCCCCCGTCGCCGAAAGTCCGCCGGATCCCGTGCTGCCGCCGCTGGCAGCACCCGGGCCACCCCCCGAGTCACTGGAGCATCCCGACCCGATGGCCAGAAGCAGGATCAGCGTCGAGTATCCACAGAACAACGTGATGATGCGAGCGGTCGGCGGTCGCGTGCCCATGCAGGAAGCTGTCGGAACCTCCCACGCTTTGTCATCGAAAACGCCGCTACGCACGACATTCGTCGGGCAGGAATCCTGAGGACCGCGCCCTGAACAAGCGGTCCGAACGTGAGCCCGACCGATCCGGGGCCGTCTTTCGGTGCCGCCGCGTGGAGAGCGCCGCTCAGTCGACGCTGGGAATCTGGGGTCGACGGCCTCATCGCCGGGAGGCGCGACCCTTGACGCCTTGGCGCTCACCCGCCATCTGCGTGGCAAGCATGACCTTGCCAAAGCCGTACTTCTCGCGGATGCGGTCGACGACCTGGCCGGCCTTCTCGTACTGGTCGAACAGCGAGAGCTGCTCGAAGACGCCCAGGTTGGACAGCTGCACGCCCAGCAGGCGCACCGGCAGCGGACGCGAGCGCGCGGCGGCCAGCATCTCCCGCAAGATGGGGTACAGCTCGAACTCCGAGCTGGTGGGCGCCGCCAGGGTCCGTGCGCGCGTCAGGGTGTGGAAGTCGGCATAACGCAGCTTCAGCGTCACCGTCCGCGCCCGGATGCGGCGCTTGCGGGCCCGCCAGCACACCCGCTCGCACAGGCCGCACAGCACGGACTCGACGACGGCCGGATCGGAGACGTCTTCGCGGAACGTCCGCTCGTTCGAGATGCTGCCCACCGTCTCGCCCTCGGGATCGTGCTCCGCGAACGCCGGGCGCTCGCGGCCCAGCCGGCCCGACCCTTCTCCTCTGACACCAAGCTGGATCGCGGCAGCCCACGCGCCGAATATCGCCCGGAGATCGGCAAGGGAAGCGTCGGCCACCGCGCCCAGGGTCTCGAGGCCGGCCGCCCGCAGCTTGGCCTCGGACACCGGGCCGATGCCGGGAAAGGAACGCACGGGCAACGGCGCCAGCACTGCCCGCTCGACGCCCGCGGGCACCAGCATCACCCCGCGCGGCTTGGCCAGGCTGGACGCCACCTTGGCCATGACGCGACTGGTGGCGATGCCCGCGCTGGCGGGCAACCCCAGCTCGTCGTCGACGGCGGTGGTCAGCGCCAGCACGGCGCGCTCGATGGCGTCGTCACCGCGCTCGTCGCCTGGACGGCCGTAAAGGCGCTCGCACCCGGTGAAGTCGAGGAACATCTCGTCGATGCTGGCCACCTGCACGACCGGCGAGAACCGGCGCGCGATCTCGCGTACCCGATCGGCGTACTGCCCATAAACGTCGCCGCGCGTGGGCAGATAGATGGCGTCGGGGGCCAGGCGGCCCGCTTCGATCAGCGAGATCCCCGCCTTCACGCCCAGGCGCCGCACCTCGTAGCTGGCCGCCGTGACCACGCCGCGGGTGCCGGGCCGGCCGCCCACGATGACTGGCTTGCCCTCCAGCGTGGGATCGAGGACGCGCTCGACCGACACGAAGAACGTGTCCAGGTCGAGACAACAGATCCGCGGCTGCGCCAGCGGCCCCGACCGCGCCGTCTCCTCCGCCGTCGACATGGAACGAAGGGAAAGGTACCTGATCTTTTGTTCAGCACAAAGCGATCGACGAACGACCCGGTCTGGATCCGTGGGACGCAGCTTCATGTCGGCTGACCGTCCGCCGGATCAAACACCGCTACACGGCCCGTGATCTGACCGGCAGGAGGCGGGGGCGCGGCATCGTTGGACGAGGTCGGCCAGGTAGGATCGCGGCGTCGGGCCGCGGCTTCCCACCCCCAAATGGGAATGATAGCGTGAGATCCTTTTGGACCGAGGAGGCTCTGTCGTGCGTACCGTGGACGGTTGGATCGGGGCGGGAATGATGATTCTGACTGTGGTCGCGGGTCTGGCGGTGGGCGCCGCTCCCGCGCGTGCCGCGGACGACATCGAGACGATCCTGAAGAGAGGAACCGAGCTGCGCCGGCAGAACCGCGATCGCGAGGCGCTGGCGGAGTTTCAGCGAGCGGCGCGCCTTCAGGACTCGCCGCGGGTCGATGCGCAGATGGCGCTGGCCGAGCAGGCGCTGGGGCTGTGGCTGGAGGCGCACACGCATCTGAGCCGCGCGCTGGAGCACGGGAACGACCCGTGGATCAGCAAGAACCGCACACCCCTCGATCGGGCGCTGGCCACCATCCGCACCCACCTCAGCCTGCTCGAGGTCTGGGGCGACCCGGCCGGCGCGGAGGTCCGCATCGACGGCAAGCTGGTGGGCAAGCTTCCCCAAGTATCGCTTTGGCTGGCTGCCGGCGACAGCCCTCTGCAAGTCACGGCAGACGGCCACGCGCCTTTGTCCAAGACGTTGACCATCCCCGAAGCGGCACGCCAGCGTGAACACGTGGCCCTGCGGCCCATGGCGCGGCCGCTGGCCACCGAGGCCCCGACCCTGTCGTCATCGCCCCGGGCGACGTCTCCGCCGGCCATCGGGGCGGCCCCGAACCTCACGGCGTCGCCGTCGACGGAGGCTGTGCCGGCGGTCCTGGTGGCGAAGCCGAACGACGCCGTGCCCCGCCGCGCCGACTCGTCGGGTGACGACGCCGTGAGCGCGGACGTTCCCGCGTATCGGCGCTGGTGGTTCTGGACGTTGATCGGCGCCGGCGCGCTGGCGGCAGCCGGGGGAACGGCCTGGGTGGTCACCCACCGCACTGGAAACGGCGACGCGTGCACGGGGACGTGCTCGACCTGGGGGACCAACCCATGAATCTGCGTGGCGACTGTTCGTCGAAAGCGCGGCGGGGCCGCTGGCTGGTTGGTCTGGCCCTGATCGCGATGGCCGCCGGCGGTTGTCATGCGGCAGATTCCCACGCGGCCCGCATCGAGGTGACGGTGCAAGTCGACCCGGCCCTCGCGCTGACGGCCGCGCATATCGAGGCCAGCGCGCCCGGTCGACCGAATCTGCCGAAAGATCTGCCGGCCAGCGGGTCAACCCCCCTGACCTGGACGATTCTGATCCCCGATCCGAAAGATGGCCTGGTGGCGACCCTTCAGGCCTCGGGCCTTCGCGCGGGTGAGACGGTCATCACCTACACGGCGATGGTCCAGGCGCTTCGCGGACAGACCGTGAAGCTCACGCTGCCTCTGGGAGCCGCATGCGAGAAACACGTGGCACCGGTCTGCGGCGCCGCCGAGACCTGCCGGGACGGGGGCTGCGTGAACATCCAGACGATGACCCCGGCCAGCGACGCCGCCGCGGCTTCGGACGCGACGGACGGGGCGGTCGACGTGGTGGGACCGACCGACGCGGGGGGCCCGGACAGCAAGGTGGATGGGAGCGGCGGCGCCGGTGGCACGTGCGGGGCGACGGCGACGGACCCGAAGAATTGCGGAGCGTGTGGCCACGATTGCACGTCGCTGCCGAACGTCGTGCCGGGCGCCGCCGGGGTGGAGTGCCGTTCCGGCGCCTGCTACGTGCCCGCGGCGGCCTGCCTGGGCGGTTATGCCCACTGCACCACGCGCGCGGACGATGGCTGTGAAACCAACCTCGCCGACGGCCAGAGCTGCGGCATGTGCGGAGTGAAGTGCTCGGGGGCCACGCCCGTGTGCGCGATGGGAACGACCGGTTTTGCCTGTCAGGCCACTTGCGCGGCGCCGACCGGCGATCTCTGCAGCAGCACCTGCGTCGCGCTGGCGAGCGACCCGAAGAACTGCGGGACCTGTGGCCACGATTGCACGGCGCTGCCAAACGTCGCCGCGGGCGCCGCGGGGGTCGAGTGTCGGGCGGGCGTCTGTTACGTCCCGCCCGCAGCTTGCAAGACCGGTTTCGCGCACTGCTCCGCTCGCCCGGACGAAGGGTGCGAGGCCAGCCTGACCGACGCCCGCACCTGCGGCAGCTGCAGCAACGCGTGCAGTGCGGCCAAGCCGTCCTGTTCGACCGCCGGTGGCACGCCGACGTGCAGCGCCACCTGCACGGGCGCCACGCCCGATCTGTGCGGGACGGTCTGCGCGGACGTGAAATCCGACCCCCGGAACTGCGGGACGTGCGGGCACGACTGCACGGCGCTTCCCAACGTCCGGGCCGGGTCGACGGCGGTGACGTGCCAGGCGGGAAGCTGCGTCGTTCCACCGAGCGCCTGCCTGTCGGGGTTCGCCCACTGTTCCGCGAGCGCCGACGACGGGTGCGAGGCGGACCTGACCCAGCCGCAGAATTGCGGCCAGTGCGGCAAGACCTGCGCGGCGCCGACGGCGCTGTGTTCGACCAGCAGCAGCACGCCCGTCTGCTCGTCCAGCTGCGCGGCGCCGGCGCCCGATCTGTGCGGGACGAAGTGTGTGGACGTGAAGTCGTCACCCACGAACTGCGGCGCTTGCGGGCACGACTGCACCACCCTCCCCGGGGTCAAGGTGGGCGCGTCCGGCATCGAATGCCGGTCCGGGGCCTGCTACGTCCCCCCCAGCGCCTGTACCTCCGGCTTCGCGCACTGCTCGGCCAATCCGGATGCGGGGTGCGAGACCAACCTGACCGGCACCAGCAATTGCGGGAAGTGCGGCACCACCTGCGCTGCCCCGACCGGCCTCTGTTCGACCACCACCGGCGCACCGATGTGTGCCTCGAGCTGCGTCGCCCCGTCGCCCAACCTGTGCGGCAGCCAGTGCGTCGATCTGATGTCCGACGCCGCGAACTGCGGGACCTGCGGCCACAAGTGTGGCTCGTTGCCGAACGTGAAGGCCGGCGCGGCCGTCCAGTGCGTGTCCGGCGTCTGCGCCATCCCCGCGGCCTCGTGCCTGAGCGGATACGGTCACTGTACCGGCAGCGGAGATCTCGGATGCGAGACGGCGCTGAATGCCTGCGGCGGCTGCGGGACGTTGGCCGGGGTCCCCAACACCGCCTGCGGCACGTGTGGCCAGTACGCGTGCGCGCCCGACAAGACGTCCGTCGTCTGCGTCGGCTCCGGCTTGCCCGTCTCCTGCAGCAACAACGCGCCGCAGACCTGCGGGGCCAGCGGTCAGCTGGTGACGGCCAGCGATTGTTCCGGCGCGACGCCGCATTGCTCGCTGGGCGTCTGCTACGCCTGCAACGTCGACGCTGACTGCGCGGCGCCCCGCGCCAACTCTTGCCTGCGGGCGGTCTGCACGAATCACGTGTGCGGGGTGGCCAACCAGGCCGCAAACTCGGCCTGCGTGGGGGGCGGGCAGTGCTCGACGTACAACGGCAACGGGGTGTGCGTCGCCGGCCAGGTCAGCGCCGGCTCGTACTCGATCGACGCGACGGAGGTCACCACGGGGCGGTACGCGATGTTCCTGGCGGCGAAGGCGGGCAGCACGTCGGGGCAGCCGAGTTACTGTTCGTGGAACACCAGTTTTCAGCCCACCCAGGGGTGGCCGCCTGCCGCCGAGGATTACGACATGCCCATCGCGTGGGTCGACTGGTGCGACGCGTACGCCTACTGCGCATGGGCTGGCAAGCGCCTGTGCGGCAAGATCGGAGGGGGAACGAACGACCTCAACTCTTACGACAACCCCGCCCTCAGTCAGTGGATGCACGCCTGCGGGGGGGCCAGCAACAGCGCCTGGCCTTATGGAGCGGCGCACGTGGTGGGCAAGTGCAACAGCGGCGACGCGGGCGTCTTCGGCCCGTCCTCGGTCGGCCACTTTGCGGGGTGCGTCGGCGGCTATGCCGGACTCTACGACATGGGCGGCAACCTCATGGAGTGGGAAGACTCCTGCACGGCATCGACCGGCGCGAGCGACTTCTGCCGCAATCGCGGCGGATCATTCCAGCACACCAACGACGACACGACTTCGGACCGCTGCGACTTCAACAACAACAATCCCCGTAGCCTGACGGACAGCTCGCTGGGCTTCCGCTGCTGCAGCTCGCCTTGATCGGTCGCGCCGGGATCGGCTCGACTCTCTAGACACGGCCCGCGCCGCGTGCGACAAACCGCCCGTGGGACGGCAGGGCGAACGTCGGAGGTGGCTGCGGCGGGGGGCGCCGTACGTGGCCGTCCTGCTTGCCGATGGACTGGTGGCCTGGGGCGCGACCAAGTTCTGGCGACACGCCCCTGTCGTCGTCGTCAGTGCGACGGCCGCCCTGGTGCTGTTCGAAGCGGCCTGGATTCATCGTTGGCGTCGGCGCGACCGCCTGTGGAGCTTTGCGCTCCTGGCCGCGCTGGTGCTGCAGGTGGACTGGTTGCCCGTTCTCGGCTCCACGTTCGGCCGGCTCGGCTGTCAGGAGCAGTTCAAGCTGGTGTGCGGCGAGCTGCACGGCGAAAGAGGGGACAGCCAGGGGAAATGCCGGGACGGCGCCCCGAAGCAACGTGAGACCGAATCAAAGGATTCAGACCAGAAAAGACAAGAGGCTTCGAACGTCACGCCACAACCTCCAGACACCGAGTTCCCCTCGTCGCGCGAGCTCCTTCTCAAGGAATACGACACCGCCAAGGACGAGATTCACAAGCGCCTCGATTATGAACACGTGCTGTTCGGCCTGAAGTTCACGTTGATCGGTGGCATCTTGTACACGCTCATCGGGTTCATCCGGAAGGACGTGGACGCGGCGGTGGTACGACAGTCGGATTCGAACGCCGCCGGTGTCGCGAACGCGCCTGCCAGGGGGCAGAGCTTTCATGCCCTGGGACGCTCCCCGCTCGCGGCGGCATTCTTCTGGGCCAGCGTCGTCGTGTGCGCCATCATCGATGCGCGCATTCAGTTCAATGCCGCCTTCATCGCCACGCTGGGCGGATGGGTGGGGCACCTGGAGTCCGTGGTGCTGAAGAGGGAGGGGTTGGGCTGGGAGGACTACTTGCGAAAGTTGGGGCTGATGAGCAACGCGTCCTACCCCTTCGTGCGGATGAGCTGGGGCCTGGTGACGTGGGTGCTGTTCGCCGTGACCGTGTTCCTGTTCGTGGTGTTGTCACGACCGACCGCGGCCGAGCGAGCTCAGTCCGCCACGCAGGAGGGCTCGCTCAGCACGGACAAGCTCAGTGGAGCTTTCGGCGTGTTCGCCTTCGGCGCCTTCGCTCTGTCGTCCATCGGGTTTCGCCCCGAGCTGAATGACGTGGTCCTGCACTCGCTCATCTGGGGCACGCTGGGGTCCACGGCGCTCGCCCTGGCGCTGTCCATCACCGAGACCGGGAACCCGGGACAACGACCGTCGGGCGCCCCCGTGATACCCGAGGTAGGCACGTCCGCCTCCGCTCAGGCCGGTCGACGGATCGTGGACGGATGATGTCCTGACCAGCGGCCTGGGCGGCGCCGCGGCGGCCACGGGTCCGGGTGCGGCCGCCGACTGGCGGCGGTCACGGCTGTTCGTGGTCAACTGGCTCCGGCCGTGATGGCGGCCGACAGGTGATGGGTTCCAGCGCCGCTGGTGCTCGGGATCCCGCCCCATGGCGCACGTGCCCGAGCCGTCACGGAAGCAGCAGGTCGGCGGTCGTCGGCTCCAGCGGTAACGTGAACATCGAGTTGTCGTGAACGGCATTGGGCAAGGTCTGCGTCGGCAGTTTGCCGTAGAGATAGCGAACCGAGCCCACGCCGGCGATCGGCTGGGCCAGGGAGAGGGTCAGCGTCGCCGCGTCCTTGCGCGCCGCCGCCGTCACGGCCACCGCGACGGCGCCGTCCAGCACGGCGAATCCATCGATGTCGGAAGCAGGCGAAAAGTCGGTGCCCGCGCGGTGCCGCAGGTGGACGTCGATGCTGGTCCGGGTCGTATCGGTGTACGACACCGACGCGATCTCCGGGCCCCGATACGCTGCGGGGGCGCCGGCCGCGCGATAGTGATAGGCGATGGCGGCGGCCACGCGCGGCCCCAGGCGGTCATAGCCGCCTTTCGTGTAGTGGTCCGTCGAATCGACGTCCACGTCGATCGCGGTCGCGGCGAGATAGAGGGCGGGCGGACTGTCCGAGTCGTGCTGCGCGATCCGGATCGGTTGCACGGTCTGGTCGGTCCGATTCTTCTCGTTGACCGCGGAGGTGGACCGGCCCAGCTGGCACATGAACAGCGGAACATTGCCCAGGTCTGCTCGGTAGCTGGCGGCCAGCGTCGCCAGATCCGCCTTGTATTGCGCGCCGGCGGTGGCGTTCGTCGCGTCTGTCTCGCCTTGATGCATGACGATCGCCTCGACGCCCCCGACCTCGCGCGCCTTCGCGACGGAGTTGCCGTACAGGGTCGATCTGTCGGCCGGGTTCGTGGGGTTGCGGTAGCCCCAGCAGAACGACGCGCCCGCCGCGCAGTCGAGGGGCGAGCTCCCTCGCGCGGCGGCGACGATCCCGATGGGCAGCCCGGGAAAGAAGCTGCCCAGCGTGTTCACCAGCGACGGGATCATCGACGCGCCGGTGCCGGGGTCGTAGTCGACGTCGGTCGTCGAACCGCCGCGATCGTAAGGATCGACCAGGTGCGCCCAGGAGTGGCCATTGCCGTACAGCGCCGCCAGCTCACCCGTCGGCGTATAGACCGGCCCGCCGTAGCCCGACATGTTCGACTGGCCAATGCACAGGATGTTCATTCCGACGCCGAAGCGGTTGGCTCCGGTGGCACGCGCCACCTCGACGCCGCCCTGATCCAGGCCGTGAACGACCACCCGATACCATCCCCCCTGAGGGATGACGACGTCCCCTGAATACGTCCCGCTCGAGGCGCCGCCAAGAGAGGTCCAGGGGACCACGGCCGCTCCGGTATCGAACGTCACCACCTGGGCCTCGACCTTGACCAGCCGCGCGCCGGTGAACGTGCCGCTGAGGGGGACCGTCTGGGAGGTGCCGCCCAGGACACGCTGGATCACCTGATGGTCACCAAAGTCGACCAAGGTGATGGCGCTGGGCCCTCCGGTCGCGCCGCCACCCTGACCGCCTGCGCTCCCGCCCGGCCCCCCGGGCGCGCTCTGGCCTGCCGTTCCACCCAGGCCCGCGGAGCCCCCCGGCGCGATCGGTTGTCCCCCGATGCCGCCTGCGCTGCTGGCGGGCGCTCCGCCCAGGCCGCCCCGTCCCCCATGGTCGTCTCCGCCCTCGGTCGCTGCTTCTCCCCCGATGCCGCCCACCCGGGCTCCGCCCGCCGCTCCGATGCCGGCGGCTCCGCCCAGGCCGTGGGCGGCGCCCCCGCCGCCCCCGCCGCCCGGGCCCCTGGCGACACCGAGGCCGCCGAAGCCCGCCGCACCGCCTGCACCGGGAACGGGCGAGCCGCCGGCGGCGTTCGGGCCACCGCCCGTCCCCGGGGAGGACGGCGACGTTCCGCCATGTCCCGCCTGGCCCGGAGGGATATGCACCGGAACGCCGCCCGCGCCGCCTGGTCCCCCGGTCCCGGCGGCGCCGCCGGCGGGACGTCCGCCACCGTTCGTGCCGCCGGTGTCGAGGGCCGTCTCCGCTCCGCCGCCGCAGGCGCAAGCGAACATCAGAGCGCTCAACCAAAGATTTCGTCGCGGTCCAGACAGTCGGGCAGCCATCTCACTCCTGCATCATTCGTTGCAACGGGTCGCGGCCCCGTGCTTTTTCAACGGACCGACTTTCCGATCTTCCCGGATCTTCGCCTGCCGGGGCGCGAAATGGCGGCGGCTGGCTTCCGGGCAGACGCGCGCAACAGCCCGGAGCCCTCGACAGGCCGCCGCGCTCGGCCGGACGGCCGCGTCGCGCTAACGTGGCGCGGATGCCCCCGACCACGAACTCCCTCGAGCGTCTGCTGGTCGCCCTGCTCGTCGGGCTGCTCATCGGTCTGGACCGCGAGCGTGCCGAGGTCCGCAAGGGGCGGAAGCTCTTCGCGGGCATTCGCACGTTTGCGCTCATCGCGCTGCTCGGCGGAGGTCTGTCGCTGGCGCGCCTGGAGTTCGGACCCTGGCCGCTCGTGGCCGGCCTGGCGTCGGTCGCTGCCATCGCGCTGGTGTCCTACCGCCGGGGCCTCGAGAACGGCGACGTCGGCGCGACGACCGAGATCGCCGCCCTGACGACGTTCGTGCTCGGCGCGCTCGCCGGAGCCGGACAGCTCATCGTCGCGGGAGCGACGGGCGTGGCCGTGGCGGTCTTGCTCGCCACCAAGCCGCGGCTGGAAAGGCTCTCGCGCGCGATCTCGGAAGCCGAGCTGTCCGCTGTCCTCGAACTGGCCGTGATCACCGCCATCGTGTTGCCCCTGCTGCCCGACCGCGGTTACGGCCCCTGGGGGGCGTTGAACCCATTTCGGATCTGGCTCGTGGTGGTCCTGGTATCGGCGCTGTCGCTGGCCGGGTTCGTGGCCATCCGCTGGAAGGGCGAACGGGCGGGCGTCTTTCTGTCGGCGGCGCTGGGGGCCGTCGTGTCCAGCACCGCGACCGCGGCGGCGCTGGCCCAGCGGTCGCGCGAAGCGCCCCAGGAGGCGCCCACGCTGGCGGCGGCGAGCACGCTCGCCTCGTCGGTCATGTGCGTGCGCCTGGCAGTCCTCGTGGTGATCATCCGGCCGGCGCTGCTGATCCGCCTGGCACCGCCGCTGGCGGTCATGGGCGCCGTGGGAGCGGCGGCGGCGATGCTCCTCGGCCGGGGAAAGATGGAGCGGCCTGCGGACGCGCCCGAGCGGCAGGTGCGCAATCCGTTCAGCCTGCGGGCGGCTCTGGTGTTCGGCGCCATCTATGCCGGGGCGGTTCTGCTGGTCCACGCGGCGAGCGCCGGATTGGGGGCCAGCGGCACACTCCTGGCCGCCGGCGTCTCGGGCCTGGTCGACGTGGATGCGGTGTCGCTGGCGTTGGCACGCGGCGCGGAGACCGTGGGGTTCGACAAAGCGACGATCGCGATCGTGCTGGCGTGCGCCAGCAACAACCTCTTCAAGGCGGGCATCGGCATCGTGCGTGGCGCCGGGCGCTTCGGTCGCGACTTCGGCCTCTCCCTGGCCGCCATGACGCTGGCGGGCGCTGCGACGGCCATCGTGACCCTGCGCCTCTTTTGACAGCCAGCCTGGCCGGCATCGTCATCCCGGCGTCCTGGTGCTGACCCGGCCTCGCAGCACCAGAGCGATCCGCCATCCCACGGCCACCAGGGCGGCCACCACCGCGGTGAGCCACTGGCCCGGCGACAACCGAGCGATGCTGAACAGCGCTGCCGCGGTGGGCACGTACATCAGGATGGGAAGGCTGATACCCGCCGCGCCCCAGATGAGCCAGAAGCGGAGCGATCGAGGCAGGAAGTCGCTTGGGCCCTGCGCCGACGACGCGCGCTCGGCGAGCACCAGGATCTGATAGCCGAGAATCAGCGTCGCCAGGGCCATCGCGCGAGCCCGATCGACGCCCGCCCGGGCGCTCCAGGCGTAAAGCCCGAAGACCACGATCGTCAACAGCGCGCCCGAGAGCGTCGAGCGGACGACCGAGGTCCGGGGGAGCATCGGTGCCTTCGGATCCCGGGGTGGGCGGCGCATCAGATCGGTCGGGGGCGGGTCTCCCTGGAACAGCAGCGCCGAGACCGGATGAACGATGAGCTCCATCCACACCAGGTGCAGAGGCATGAGCAGCAGGGGGAGACCGGCGATGGGAGGCAGCAGCGCCAGCCCCACGATCGGAATGTGGAAGGCGATGAGGTAGAGGAACGCCCGCTGGATGTCGAGGAAGATCTTCCGCCCGGCGGCGACGGCGGCGACGATCGACGCGAAGTTGTCGTCCAGCAGGACGAGATCGGCGGAGGCCCGCGCCACGTCGGTTCCCCGCCTTCCCATGCTGACCCCGATATCGGCGCGTCTCAGCGCGGGTGCGTCGTTGATGCCATCTCCGGTCATCGCGACGATCTCGCCCTCCTTGCGCAGCGTCTCGACGATCAGGTGCTTCTGCGACGGAGAGATCCGCGAGAGGATCGCCGCGTCGACGATCAAGCGGCGGCGTGCCTCGTCGGTGGCGCTCGCCAGCTGCTCGCCCGTGACGATCGCGTCGTCCCGGTGCACGATGCCGGCGGCCTCCGCGATGGCGTGGGCGGTCAGGGCGTGATCGCCCGTCACGACCTTGATGCGGACGCCGGCCGCCTGGCATTCCCGGACCGCTCCGGGAACCTCCGGGCGCATGGGGTCGCGAAACCCGAGCAGACCAACCACGGTGAGGTCGCGCTCGTCATCCTGTCTGGTCCCTGGGCCCGCCACGGAGGATCTGCGCCCCGCCACCGCCAGGACGCGGAACCCCTCGGAGGCCAGCCGGGTGTGCGCGGCCTCGATGGTCGCGCGCTCTTGCGGCGTGGCGCGGGCATGTTCCAGGATCCCCTCCAGCGCCCCTTTGGCCGCGATCCTGGTCGCGGTCGAGCCGCCGGCCGGCGACCAGACGTGGGACATGTGCTTGCCGATGGGATCGAAGTCGTGGTCCCTGACCAGCGTGCCGCTGGCCGTCACCTTCTGGACATCCAGTCCCTGCTCCGCGGCGTAGCTCCAGATCGCTCGTTCCATCGGATCGCTGGGTGGAACTTCCGAGGCCAGCAGCGACACCTCGAGGAGCTCCTCGACGGTGGCGGTGCCCAGCGGGACGACCTGCTCGAGCGCGAACTGACCTCGGGTGAGCGTTCCAGTCTTGTCCGTGCAGATCACGGTGGTCGAGCCGAGCGTCTCCACGCTGGCCAGACGCCGAACCAGCACGCCGTGCCTGGTGAGCCGCCAGGCGCCCATGCTGAGGAACAGGGTGAAGACCAGCGGAAATTCCTCGGGCGCGGCCGACATGGCGATGCTGATTCCACCGAGGAGGGCCTCGGCCCACGCCAGACCGCGCCAGCGGCCCAGCCCCACGACGGCCAGGGCAACGGCCCCCGCCACCACCGCCAGCTTCTTCACCAGACTGCCCACGCGGCGTTGCAGGGGCGTCTGGGTCGTGTCCGCGGCCGCGACCAGCCGCGCCAGCTCTCCGAATCGCGTGCCCCGCCCCGTGGCCACGATCTCGCCGGTGCCGTGGCCGGCCAGCACGACCGATCCGGCGTTGAATCGCCCGTCACTGGCGGCCGCGTCGCCTGCGGCCGCCTCGTGGGGATGCTTCACCTGCGGTTCGGACTCGCCGGTCAGCGACGACTCGTCGATGGCCAGGTTGGCCGCGGATCGGACCACGCCGTCGGCCTGAATGAATTCCCCCTCGGCCAGCACCAACAGGTCCCCAGGGACCAGCATGGCCGTGTCGACCATGCTCTCTTTGCCGTCGCGGACGACCAGGGCGCGCGGCGCGACGCTCTTGGCCACCTTCTTCAAGGCAGCGCGGGACCGCGCCTCCAGGAAGACGTCCACGCCGATGACGGGCACCAGGGCCACCAGCATCACCACGGCGTCCCGCCGTTCGCCCAGCACGAAGTAGACGCCGGCGGCCACGACCAGCATCACCGCCATCGGATCGAGGAAGAGCGATGCCAGGTCCTTCAGCCATGCGGCGCGCTCGCGGCCGACCAGCCGGTTGGGTCCGTGACTGGCCAGCCGCGACCGGGCTTCCTCCGACGTCAGTCCAGCCGCCCCGGGGGACGACGCTTCATCCAACATGGCGGGACCTCCGGCGGCCGATCGTGAACAGGCGCGGGTACAGCGAGGGCAGAATGACCAGCGTGAGCAGGGTCGAGGTGACGAGACCGCCGACCACGACGGTGGCGAGCGGCCGTTGCACCTCGGCCCCGACGCCTTGCGCGAACGCCATGGGGATAAAGCCGAGCGCGGCGACCAGCGCCGTCATCAGCACCGGACGGGCCCGGTCCAGGGCAGCGCTGGAGGCCGCCGCCGACGGTGATTCGCCTGTCTCCTGGTTGTGGAGGATCCGCGAGACCAGAACCACGCCGTTCATGACAGCGATCCCCGAGAGGGCGATGAAGCCGATCGCCGCCGAGATCGAGAGGGGCATGGAGCGGGCGGCGAGCGCGATGACGCCGCCGACGCAGGCGAAGGGGACGTTCATGAAGATGATCAGCGGTGGCCGGAGGCGACGGAAGGCCGCGAACAGCACGAGCAGGATCAACACGGCCACGACCGGCACCACGATGGCGAGCCTGCGCGAGGCCGCCTGCAAATTTTCATACTGGCCGCCCCAGACCAGACGATATCCTGGCGGCAAGCGGACTGTCTGTGCGACCCGCGCCTGGGCTCGGGCCACCACGTCGCCCAGGTTGGCCCCGCGCACGTTGAAACCGACCAGCAGCCGGCGCTCGCCGTCCTGATGGTTCACCAGGATGGGCGCCATCGAGTGCCGAACGTCGGCGACATGCGACAGCGGAACCAGCCCGCCTGCCGCGGAAGGGAGGGGAAGGTCGCCCAGGTTTCTGGCGTCGACCGGCGATGAGAGGTGCAGGATGATGGGAATCCGGATCGGCCCGTCGTAGGTGACGCCGACCGTGAGGCCGGTGCGGACCGCCTCGATCGCTGCCAGGACCTCCGTCGCCGTGAACCCGCGCTGCGCGGCGTCCAGCGCCCGCGGCGTCACTTCCACCAGGGAGACGTCGGGTGAGGCGAGGAGCCTGACGTCCTGGGCGCCGTTCTCGCCGCGGATGGCACCAACGATGTCGGTCGCCACCCGGCGCAGTTCAGCGAGGTTGTCGCCATACAGGGCGGCGGTCACGTCCGTCACCGCTCCCCCCAGCAGCTCGTTGAACCGCATCTGTATCGGCTGCGTGAAGGACAGCTCGACCGCACTGTCCTGTGCGGAGACGGCGGACTCCAGCTGATGGACGAGCTGGTCCTTGTGAACACCGGCGCGCCAGTCTTGCGTCGGTCGTAGCCGGACAAAGACGTCGGCCTGCTCGAGACCCATGATGTCGGTCGCCACGGCGGGGCTTCCGATCCGCGAGACCACTTGCGCGACCTCGGGCACGGCCTGCAGCGAGGTCCGCTCGAGGATGCCGGCGGCGGTCACGGCGGAGTCGAGGTCGATGTCCGGCGGGCGCGTGGTCTGGACGACCAGGTCACCTTCGTCGAGCTGCGGGACGAACTCGCTGCCGGCCCGAGCGAAGAGCACTGCGCCCAGGCCAAGGAGCGCCACGGCGCTTCCCATGACGACCCAGGGGCGAGCGACAGCTTGTGCCAGCACCGGCCGATAGACCCGGTCAATCTGCCGCACCAGCCACGGGTCGCGCTTCGGGATGTCACGCGGTCTCAGAAGCACGGTGGCCGCCGCGGGGATGAAGGTCAGGGAGAGCAAGAGCGACGTCGCCAGCGCGAAGACGACGGTCAGCGCCATCGGTCGGAACATCTTTCCGTCGACGCCGGTCAGGGCAAGGATGGGGACGTACACCAGCAGGATGACCAGCACCGAAAAGAACATCGGCTGGGCGACGGACTCCACCACGCCACCGATTCGCGCGCGAAACGTGCCAGGATCCTGGTCCTGCTGCGAGCGCAGGCTGTGAAACAGCTGCTCGATCACCACGACCGCACCGTCGACCACCAGGCCGAAGTCGATGGCCCCCAGGCTCATGAGGTTGCCAGGGATGTCGAGCAAGACCATGGCGAGCGTCGCGCCGAGCATCGAGACCGGGATGGCGAGGGCGACCAGCAAACCGGCGCGGACGCTCCCCAGCATGAGCAGCAAGACCGCCACCACCAGCAGGCCACCCTCGGCCAGATTCTTGCCCACGGTCTTGAGGGTGCTGGTCACCAGGACGCTGCGGTCATAGACGACGTCCAGCCGAACGTCCGGTGGCAAGAGCGCCCGGACGGCAGGCAGGCGCTGGTGGATCGCGCGCATGACGTCCAGCGCGTTGGCCCCCCGGAGCATCTGGGCCATCAGGTAGACCGTCTCGCCGCCTCCGTTGGCGGTCGATGCGCCGATACGGGGGACCGTGCCCGCCCGCACCGCGGCGACGTCGGCGACGCGGATCGGCCTGCCGGCGGCGACGCCCGGCGCCACCACGGCCATGCCCAGCTCGGAGGCGTCACGGGGAAAGGCCACGGCACGGATGAGGGTCTGCGTGCCGGGGCTCGCCGGCAGCGTTCCGCCGGCGGCGCTGCCGGTGGCCCGCGTCAGCGCCGCCCGGACCGCCTCGAGAGTGAGGCCTCTTTGGGCCAGCCGGATCGGATCCGCGACGACATCCAGCGTGCGGCCTTGCCCGCCCCAGGTGTTCACCTCGACCACCCCCTGGACGCCACGGACCAGGGGGGCGACCCGGTACTGGGCCAGCTCCAGCAACTCGGTGGGGGTGCGCGCCGGCGAGCTCAGGGTGAAGTGGAAGATCTCACCGAGCCCACCCGTCAATGGACCGAGCTCCGGGACGACGTTCTCCGGCAGGATGCCCGACAGCGTGTTCAACCGCTCCTGGACGACCTGGCGGGCGCGATAGGGGTCGATCGAGTCCGCGAACACGGCCGTCACCGAAGAAATGCCGTACCGGGAGATGCTCCGGTGCTGGGTGAGCCCCGGTAGCCCGCCCAGCACCGACTCGATGGGACGGGACACGCGCCGCTCCACCTCTTCGGGCGTGAGGCCGGGCGCGCGTGACAGCACGTTCACCTGGTTGGTCGTGATGTCCGGCAACGCGTCGAACTGCAGCCCCGAGCTGACCGTCGCGGTCGCCAGCACGAAGACCAGGCCAAGGCCGAGCACGAGCGGGGCGTGCGCCGTCGACCACCGGACGATGGCGCGGATCATCGCGTCCGCTCGGGGGCGTGCTCGGCGACCTCGGTGCCGGCGGGCAAGGGCGACTCGATCAATGCGTCGGCGCCGGACGACATCAGCACCGTGACCGGCACGTCGTCCGCCCGCTGGTTCCGCCGCGCGCGCACGAACGCGCTGCCCGCGTTCGTCCCCACCGCCGACCGCGGGGCGATGGTCAGCCCGGGCCGCTGCGGCGGGATGATGCGCAGCTTGCCGGCCAGTCCGCCCGGCAGCACCCGGGCCGGCTGGGGCTCGAACCACGACGCGCCGGTCCCGTCGCGCGCATCCACCACCGGCGATTCAGAGATCAGGCCAACGGGGACGCGTTCTCCGGCAGCGGTCACGAACTCGAACCGCGCGCCTTCGGGAAGGCCGTGGACGGCTCGCGCCTCGATGCGGGCCGGCGCGCTGCCGGCGATGCGTAACAGCGGTGCGCCCGCCGTGTCCCGCGTCTCGCCCAGCGCCGCCGAGACCTCGGTGACGACACCGTCGATCGGGCTCTTGACGGCCACGGCCCCGCCGCTGTCGGCCAGCTGGCCAGCTTGCGCCGGCGCGACGCCGGCGCTTCGCAGGATGGCCCCGGTGCGTTGCTGGTCAGCGTGAGCCTCGGCGAGGCGCATCTCGACCTCGGCCAGTTCGACGGCGCGCACCAGCCCCTCGGCCTTGAGCGCGCGAAGCTGTTGCATGCGGCCGGTGTAGGCCTCCAGTCGGGTACGGGCCGCGGCGTTTTCTCCCGCCGCGGCCACCACGGTGGGCATCATGAGCTCGGCCACCGCCTGCCCGCGCCTGACACGCTCGCCGGCACGGACATTGAGCTTCACGATCTGACCCGGGTAGGGCGGGTTGACCACCCCGGTGGCGCCCGTCGCGGTCAGCACGGCCGCCGGCAACTCCAGGAACGAGGCCGCGTCGGGCGCTCGCAGCGGGACCCACTTGGCGTCGGCGCTCGTTCGCGCGGGCCCTGCGGGCACGGGCGGTGCGCCGGCCGGCGCATCCGGCGAGCGACAGGCGGGCGCCACCGCCAGGAGCAGGGCCGCGAATCGGGCGAACCTCATGGCGCTCCGCCGCGATCGGCCGCCTGCAGCGCGACCTCCGTCAGC
>Ga0105237_10000354_pt1 | contig 64712 bp, 55 predicted proteins | sample KBSC24metaG_FD_81520 | JGI IMG/M metagenome (GOLD analysis project Ga0105237, IMG submission 81520) | Corn rhizosphere microbial communities from Kellogg Biological Station, Michigan, USA - KBS C2-4 metaG | ecosystem: Host-associated > Plants > Roots > Rhizosphere > Soil | place: Michigan, USA... | reverse complement strand
GGGAAATTGGCTCGGGGCAGTAACTTTGACCATTTGGTTGTTAGCTTTAGTTGTTTCAGATCACATACACCGATCATGCCTGAACCAGGTAAATTGACCCATAATTTATTTAATTTGGTATCCAGTTGAAAAGATTCGGGGTGAGCAGGTAATTTAATATCCCCGGTTAGCTTATGGCTTGCTCCATCGATAATGCCGATCCCGCCGGTTCCATAACCAACGTAAATTTTATCTGCATCCGCGTCATAACGCACGTCATCAGCATCATCGTTAAATTTGACACTACCTGTTTTTGCCAATGTTTTGCCGTTATAAAAATAGCATTCGCCTGTACCGCCGTTGGCTACAAACAGCTCGTCATGTTTAGTGATATAGGCTACGCCTTGTGGCTCATCCAAGCCGGTAATGCTCCCGGTCACTTTACCGCTTTTCAGATCAACAATCTCTAAAGTATTATTTCCTAATGCCGCAACGTAAGCCACCTTGTCCTTTAAATTAATATCAATGTGGTCAATACGTCCCTTAACATTTGGTAAAGCAATTTCCTTTTCCAGTGTTAGAAATTCTTTGCCGCTTTCTTGGGCTTCGCAACTGGTAAAGCAACTCAGCATAACAAATGACAGTGTTAAGCGATAGTAGTTCATATAGATAGATTTAAATAACCGAATGTAGAATTTGTTTCTGTTATCTTTCTGTATTTTCAATAAGCCACCAGTACTGTTAACTTTACCGCCTATGAAATGGATCACCCGCGAACATCCTAAGATCGACCGCATTGCCTGCCCCTGGCTGATCAAACGATTTATTGACCCGAACGCGGAGATTATTTATGTGCCTTTTGCAGAGGTACTGACCAAGGCAGCAGAATTAGGAGCGACGCCGTTTGATTTACCCGGAGTGGAATATACCCATTACGAAGACCATTGCAGTTTTGATTATTTCATCAAAAAGCATCAGCTAAAAGATGAGGCGCTTGACCGAATTGCCGCTATTGTTCGCGGCGCGGATACCGACCGGCACGACTTTGCTCCCCAGGCTGCGGGTCTCGAAGCGATATTTTCCGGGCTGGCCTATAATATAAGGGATGACCACAAATTATTGGAATTGGGCATGACCATCTATGATGGATTATATAGCTGGGCCAAACATCTACACCAATTGAAACACACCCAGGGCGGACCGGTCGAACAAATGCTACTGGAAGTTTACCATAAATATTTGAAGGATAATTCCCGAAAAGCGCCGGCTTGGACAATGGAACTTAAGGAAATGATACAGGATCAGCTTGATACCAATATGAGTTTAAGCCTACAACAGGTTTCGCACGACCTGGAGATCAATCCGTCCTATTTGTCGCGGGAGTTTTCTAAATATTTTGAGAATCTTTCCTTCGGCGATTATATCCGAAAACTCCGTATCGAAAAAGCCACTAACCTTTTAGAAACAACAAACTATCCATTGACAGAGATCGCCTACCTGACAGGGTTTTCCGATCAAAGCCATTTTAATCGTATATTCAAAAAACAAATGGGAATGACTGCCTCGGAATATCGAAAAACTTTGCTGAAAAAGTAAAATCCGTACCATTAGTAATAGCTGTTCTATTTTAGGCCATAACAAAAAGATAGTATTGCACTATATATACTATCAATTATGGAAACAAAGAAATTTTCCCGCAGGCAGGCCCTTCAGGCAACAGCCATTTTAGGAACAGCTTTATTATTACCAGTTCAACATGGCCAGGCGAAGGCCTTACCTTTAGGCAAAACACCTGCGCTTACGCCTGATGAGATCGCGGCCATTGAAACCGCTATCGGCAAAAAAGGAAGTTATAAGGAGGCGGAATCCCTTCATACCACGCCTTTGCCCCGCAATGATTTAAAGATGACGATAAAAGGCGCGCCGATCCCGATCCCTTTCGGTTTTGGTGGTTGGGTATCCTTCAAAAAAACAGTTGATGGAAAATCTGCTATGCTGATGGGCGATACAGTTTTACTCCAGGAGGAAGTTAACCCAATGATCTCTGCGGCACTGGCAAACGGCCTGGAAGTAAGTGCTATTCACAACCACTTTTTTTACGAAGAGCCAAGGATATTCTATATGCATATTCAAGGGATGGGCAGTATTGCCGAGCTTGCAAAAAAGTATGCCGATACCATTCGCGACAGCAAGGTGTTCCCGGCTAATCAGCCTGCTCCGTCCGCTCCATCAGCCATAACCGGCAAGGAAAATTTTGACATTCCTGCCCTTGATGCGATTGTTAAATATACGGGGACGGTGAACGGCCCGACCTACAAATACGCTATTGGCCGCGCCGATTTGAAGGTGATGATGATGGGTGTGGAAATGACTACCAATATTGGCCTGAATACCTGGGCCTCTTTTGCCGGCAAACAGGATGACGCCCAGATCGCAGGTGATATAGCGATGCTGCCCGGCGAGGTAAACAGTGTGATCAAAACGCTGCGCCAACACAACCTGGAGGTAGTCGCGGTTCATAGCCACATGCTGAATGATGATCCCCATATCATATTCCTGCATTATTATGGCCGGGGAAAAGCTGCGGATTTAGCACAGGGCTTCCGTGCAGCTTTAGATATTTTGGGTAAACCGATGGGTGGAATGAAGATGTAAAAACTGTTTTAATTTTTAAGCTTATGAAATGGATCACTCGTGAACGGCCGAAAATTGACCGTATTGCTTGCCCCTGGCTCATCAAAAACTTTGTTGACAGTGAGGCGGAGTTCATTTATGTGCCAAAAGAAGAAGTTTTTGAAAAGGCTGAAATGCTTAATGCGATCCCTTACGACATACCCGGTGCGGAATATTCGCATGAAGGGGAATGGTGCACATTCGACTATATCGTAAAGAAACACGGATTGACCGATCCGGCAGTTTTGCAGATCGCCGAAATTGTCCGTGGTGCCGATACCGCACGTTTTGACCTGGCGCAACAGGCAGCTGGTCTTTGGGCAATCTCTGCGGGGCTGTCTTATAATTTTCACGACGACCATGAGCAACTGGCTTTCGGTATGCAGGTTTACGATGCCCTCTATAGTTGGGCCCGGTATGTACAAGAAGAAAAACACACATGGACGAACAATTAACCAAACAACCAGCAGAATATTCCATTTTGGATATGACCATCTATTTTTTAAAGCTGGGTACCTGTGGCTTTGGCGGGCCTGTGGCGTTGGTAGGTTATATGCACCGTGATCTGGTTGAAAATAAAAACTGGCTCACGGAAGAAGAATACAAAGAGGGCTTGGCGCTGGCACAATTAGCGCCGGGCCCTTTGGCGGCACAATTAGGTATATACATTGGGTTTGTACACTATCGGTTTATCGGCGCAACCCTGGCAGGACTGGCTTTTGTTTTACCCTCATTTATAATGGTTGTCTTATTGGGTATGGCTTACCAAATGTATGGCGGTTTGGCATGGATGCAGGCTGTATTTTATGGTGTGGGCGCTGCTGTCATCGGCATCATCGGGATGAGCGCTTACAAGCTGACGATTAAGACCATAAGTAAATTTGAAATAGCTGCCATGAAAAGCAAATGGTTGCTGTGGGTATTTTATATCATCGGCATAATTATTACAGTTATTACGCAGAAAGAAGAAATTCTTTTGTTTTTGGCCTGTGGTATTTTATATATGATTATTAAGGCCCCCCCAAAATGGATACGAAAACCGACGATAGCGCCTGTCGGAATTTTGCTTTCGATCGGTTTCTGGAAATATGATAGTAAGCTCTTGCCTGAGATCGGCTGGTTCTTTTTAAAGGCAGGTGCATTTGTATTTGGGAGTGGGCTGGCTATCGTTCCGTTCCTGCATGGCGGTGTGGTCAAAGAGTTTGGCTGGCTGAATGAAAAGCAGTTTGTGGATGCTGTTGCAGTAGCCATGATCACGCCTGGCCCAGTGGTTATTACCGTCGGTTTTATTGGTTATATCGTCGCAGGTTTTCCAGGAGCCTGTGTAGCGGCTTTGGCTACTTTTTTGCCTTGTTATCTATTTACAGTGGCCTTAGCGCCATCATTTAAAAAGATTGCAAAGAATGTAAGTATAAAAGCGTTTGTAGAGGGTATCACCGCATCCGTTATAGGGGCATTAGTAGGGTCTGTTATTATAATTGGCTTACGTTCAATAATTGATACACCCACCGCATTAATTGCAATAGCAGCAGTTTTGGGATTGATCTATATCAAAAAACTACAGGAACCCTATTTAATTGGCATTGCAGCATTAGTCGGATTACTTATAAAGACTCTTTAATATTAAATCTATTGTGAGGCAATGATGGTCGTAAATAATGGAATTAGCAGATAAATTAGCCTTAATTCAATTGGGAAATTTACAGACTAATTAGGTTGTCAAAAAAGAGTTAAAGCTTATTCATTTTCAGTTATTTTCTTGATTGATTTCCTTCAATTATTTATATCTTGACTATAGCATTTGCAACCGAAAACGACTGAAACTTAGGTGAGTCAGAAAGCAATTTTTACGAAAAAGACGCAATAAGCTGCGTTTAAAGCATATCAGAGTAGTTTTGTTCGATTCTCGTCGGGACCACATTTTAACCTATCCATGGAAACGGCATGGGAAAGATTTTCAAAAGCCTTTAGATTAAAATCTGAAGGCTTCTTGTTACATATACAAAAAGTCTTTTATAAACGATTTTACAATATCAGCTTCCAGCCCGTTTTTGTTCATCCGCAGAACCCGATTCAGTGCGGGATTTAGCCATCTTTCCGCTGCCGAAGCGGTAGCTGAAATTCAGCCTGATGGAGCGGGTATAAAAGTTGAAATAAGAATACTGGTATAGGTTCTCATACCGGTCAATCGCGTTGTGGTTTTCACTTTGGAAGATATTGCGGGCGTTAAGAGAGATGGAACCCCTGCCATCAAACAATTGCTGCCTGATCCCGACACCCGCTACAGTGTAAGCGCCAAAGGAGGAGGTGATCAGCTGTCGCCTCGAATCATATTCAAAATCGGCTTCGGCAGATAATTTATCCGTTAAAGGGAAACCATTGTTGGAACTGAAATACAAGGAAACGATCCCCGGATTGTTCAGGCTGAAGCCTCCGGCCTGTCCGCTGAAATGATTCCGGTAAAATGATACCGTATTCTCGGTGGACCACCATTTTACCAATTGTTTGGAGTAGTTAAAGTCCAAGTTCCAAGAGCCGGAATGCTGGATATTGGTCGGGATACGGGTTACGGTCACTTTATTACTATCCAGGTAAGGTAGCGTCTGTACATAATTATGGTCGATGTCATAGCCGAAGGTTACCGACAGTTCATGGTGCCATGACCAGGTTAATTCCGTATGCCAGGTAAGTTGCGGTCTTAAATTGGGATTGCCTTCAAAATAAAGAGTGGGCGTCAGTGGGCGGCGGAACGGAACCAGTTCATGGTAACTAGCCCGTTCTATTCTTCTGCCGAAACGAAACGTAAACCCATTATTATCGTTCAGCTTGTAGGCAAAAAAAGTGGCCGGAAATAACGACAGGAAATTCTGATCGATCGATTCCCCTGTAATCAGTTGTTGTCCTTTGGTGACGGTCTGTTCCGCACGCAGGCCCGCCTGCACTGTCAGTTTTTTAAAAGGCTTATTGATATTGATATATGCAGCATTGATGTTTTCAGAATTGACGGAATAGTCGCTTTGCGTGGAATCGACGAGGTTCTGATCGTTTACCTGGTTATAATAAGTATTGTTATTATTGGCTTTAACGTAACTGGATTTTAATCCCGCCTCCAGACTACCTTTCCCGCTTAATAGCTGCCTATAATCTGCTTTAATGGCATATATATTTAGTCGCCTGCTTTGATCCAGGAATACGTTGGTTTGGTTCAGAAAGCTCCCGGAGGCATCATTTAGTGTGGTATAATTGAATTGCCGCGGGTTATTCCTATAATTGGAATAATCCAGGTCAAGCGAAAACTCCTTTCCCTGGGTATCCAGCTTGTGAACCAGCGACAGGCCGGTCGTATAATTAAAGGGCTTATCTTTATTTGTGGCGGAAAAATTCTCCGTATTCGTCAGGGCGCGGTTTCCGCCCAGAATGTTCATCTCCGAAAGAGTCAGGTCGCTGCTGGACTGGACACTCGCATTACCGGTAAAGGAAAGGGTGGTTTTTCCGGACAAATACAAATCAAGTCCCAGCGATGGCGCATAAGTCCGGTTGCTGTTGATATTGTTGTTATTAGAGGCTTCTTCGGTCAACAGAGCATTATTGTTATCCAGCGCATCGGTAGTCACCGTGCGATTGGCAAAGTTCCTGTTAAAAGTATAACTGTTGGAAACGGTCAGGTTATAGGCTTCGGTTTTATAACTCAGGTTGATCCCGCCGCCATAGCTACCATAGTATCCTTGCGAGAAGTTTCCATTTACGCTGCCGGTAAAACCTTCCCGCCGGTTTCTCTTTTTGACAATATTGATCAACCCTGCATTGCCGGAAGCATCATATTTGGCCGAAGGATTGGTCATGATCTCGATTTTCTGGACATTGGAGGAGGGCATCCCGCTCAAAAGCGAAGCCAGATCCTGCGCGGACAAATACGTCGGCTTACCGTCGATCAGCACATTGATGCCGGATTTTCCGTTTAGGGACACCTGGCCGTCATCGGTCATTTGGACGCCCGGCAATTTCTTCATCACCTCTAAAACGGTTAAGCCTGCATTGGTAATATTTTGGTCAACATTGACCACCGTTTTGTCGATCAGCCTTTCCACCGACGGCGTTTCTCCCCTGATAGTTACACTGCCCAGCATCTTTGACGAAGCTTTTAATACTAAAGTTCCCAGGTCAACCGGCTTGCTGCCGGAATCCACGGCGATATTCGTTTTGCTCAAGGCCTGGAAACCGATCATACTGATTGCTATCCTGTAAGTCCCCGGCCTTATATTATTAAAAGAAAACAGGCCCTTGTCACTACTTAAGGTAGATTGCACGAGGGTGGTATCCTGCTCGTTTTTTAAAACGATGGTTGCAAAAGGCAGCACTACTTTCTTTTCATCAACAATGCGGCCTTTGATCAACCTGCTTGCCGGAGCCTGTGCTTTGATCAGGCCAGCCGTAAGCAGCAGCCCGGCTATGATCATCACCGTCTGTGTAAAATACTTGGTCATACTTTCTTTGTCTTACCCAATAATCGGAGCCTGGGGGATGCGAAACCCGTCTCGTCGCCGGAAATCAGCCCCTCATCGGCAGACAGGCTGAACTGCCTGTCGAACCCTACAGGGGGGAGATTAACGATATTCAGGCGGCAGTTTAGCCTGTTTATCGACGCTTGCGGAAAGGAGTATTTAAAATGGTTAATATTGTTTTAATGATGGGCTTTTTTGAAAAGATATTCTATTATCAAAAGATAAACCGGGTGCTGAGCCATGTGTTGTTCTGGCTTGCCGTACTGCTGATCAGCGTCAGCATCAGCAAATACCGGGACGGAAAAGAATTTACCTACGGTTTTGCTTTGATCGGCAATGGCTTGTATCTGGTCCCTCAGATCATTGCCTCTTATCTTTTGACCTATTGGGTCGTTCCTCAATTCTTTTTCCGGAAAAAGCACATTCTGGCCCTGGGCGGTTTTTTAGCGGGCAGTTACCTCATCTGTGCATTGGCCCGCTTTTTAGTGGTCAGGGTGGCAGAGCCGCTTGCCGGGATACCGCCCGCTGCCTTTGAAACCAACCGGGAGATTTTAACCGACCTTTCCAAACTGTTTTACGTGTACTTCTTCAGTGTTTTTTCCCTGGCTTTTGTCTTTATGTTTATCAAGCTGCTTAAGGACCAACTGGACATCCAGAAACGCGCATTGACCCTGGAAAAGCAAAAGGCGGAAGCAGAACTCAAATTGCTGAAGACCCAACTGAACCCTCATTTCCTGTTCAACACCCTTAATAATATTTATTCCCTGTCCTTAACGGCATCGCCTGCTACCTCGCCATCTATTGCAAGGCTGGCAGAAATACTGGATCATATCTTATACCGCTGCAATACCGAATTTGTGCCCTTACCCTCGGAGATCGCTTTACTGAATAATTACATCGGGCTGGAAAAATTAAGGTATAATGAACGGTTGGAAGTTACTTTTGATGTACAAACTGACCAGGATGTCGAAATTGCGCCGCTGATCATGCTCAATATCGTGGAAAATGCTTTTAAGCATGGTGCCGCAAGGGATTCCGGTAACCCGTTTATTAAGATTGACCTGACGGCGGATAAAACCCTTTTCAATTTCCAGGTGGTCAATTCGATGGGCCGCTGCGTGTATGAGGCTGGTGAAAACCAGGAAAGGATCGGTTTAAATAACCTCCGGCAGCAATTGCAGCTAATTTACGGGGATAGCTACCGGCTCGAAATCGAACAAACGGAAATACAATTTGCTGTATTTTTACAAATTGAGTTCAAGGCAAACCAAAGGTAAATATGAAAAAGATCCGCTGTTTACTGGTTGATGATGAACCGCTGGCTATCAGCTTGCTGGAAAACCACATCGGTAAACTGGACTTCCTAAAAGTGTCCGCAACCTGCCCCAATGCACCAAAAGCCATGGAGGTTTTAAGACAGCAGGAAATCGACCTCCTTTTTCTTGATATTCAAATGCCGGACATCAGCGGTATGGATTTTTTAAAGACTTTTAGGAACGCCCCCAAAACTATTATCACAACCGCCTACAGGGAATTCGCACTAGATGGTTACGACCTGGATATCGTCGATTACCTGTTAAAACCAATCACTTTTGACAGGTTCTTTAAAGCCATTGAGCGCTACTTACGAAGCGGCAGTCCAAATACAGTTCCTGCATTGCCAAATACGGAAACTGGCTATATTTTTATCAAGTCGGGTTACAACCAGGTAAAAATTGAACTTGCTGAAATATTGTACATTGAAAGCGTAAAGGATTATATCAGGTTGCATACCAGACAAACAGAAATTACTGCTAAATACAAGATCAGCGATATCGAAACGGAATTATCCGGAAAGGGCTTCTTGCGGACCCATCGCTCTTTTATCGTCAACCTGAAAAATATTACCGCTTTTAACGCTAGTGACATTATGATTGGTACGACTGAAATACCAATAGGCGAAAGTTATAAATCTGTTGTATTAAAAATACTTGGCAATTTTTGAGATAACATAACATAGTCACGGCAAAACTGATGGAACGGCAAAGCGTAGGGCCAGGGTTATATTACAACCCATTGTAATCAGTTTATTATCGGCGTGTATTGGCTCATGTGTTTAGGAAGAAGCAAAAATAAGATAGCAAATTTTATTACTAGCCTAAGCTTATTTTCAATAAAAAGTCACCCTTTAAGGTAAGCAAGTGAGTTTTCCAAACCATTCTCTAACCCGCAGCCCTGTTTAGGTCAGCCTCAAAAGAGTTCGAGTTTTTGTAGTCTAGAGACCACTAAGCGTTTTTGACAGTTATACGGGTTTGTCTTATATTGATATTCGAAAACTTAGCCCTGTCAGAAATCGGAATACCTGCATTGACACTTTTGTCTGGTTATTCTATTCTTTTGTTTTATATCTTTGCAAAGAATGAAATATCTGGCTTTCATATTCAGTTTATATTTTGCCCTGCTGGCTGTTCTACCATGCCAGGATGGGGAAGATATGATTGCCGGCGTCATGCATGTGACAATCCAAAAAAGTCACTCAGCCAAAGACGAGAGAGGCCAGGAAACCTGCCCTCCGTTTTGCACTTGTTCCTGCTGTTCCACTGCAAGGCTCTTAACATCGAACATCGTTTTGATTTTTAATGCTCAAGCGATTGTTCGTACCTATCGTAAGTATGTTACCCCTGCTACTCAAAAGCAGAGCCTTAATATCTGGCAACCCCCTCAAATAGTTTAATACGAAATCTTTTGTTTTTCCGCCTGCAATCAAATTGCAGGGCTTTTCCGCATTCGTATTAATTTTTACATTTTATGTTTGATAAAATTATCGCGTTCTCTATCAGGAACAAGGTAACTATCGGGATATTGACACTGGTTTTAATACTGGTGGGAGTTTATTCGGCGTACAAACTGCCGGTTGATGCACAGCCCGATATTACCAATAACCAGGTACAGATCATAACACAAGCTCCGAGCCTCGGGGCGCAGGAGGTGGAGCAGTTTATTACCGCACCCATCGAATTATCTATGGCCAACATAGCCGGGATCATTGAAAAACGGTCAATCTCCCGATCGGGAATTTCCGTTATTACCATTGTATTTAAGGATGATATTGACATCTATTGGGCCAGAGCACAGGTCAATGCGCAACTTAAAGAAGCTGAAAACGGAATCCCTACAGGTTTAGGTGAACCTATGCTGGCGCCTATCACTACTGGAATGGGTGAGATCTACCAGTACGTTATTCATACCAAAAAAGGCTATGAAAATAAATATTCCGCAACCGACCTCCGCACTATACAGGATTGGCTGGTGCGTACCCAACTGGCAGGAACGGTCGGCGTCGCCGAAGTAAGCGGCTGGGGCGGTTATGTAAAGCAATATGAGATCGCTTTAGATAATGATAAGCTCAATTCATTGGGGTTAACTATCCCCGAAATTTATGAGGCCCTGCAAAAGAATAATGAAAATACCGGCGGCTCTTATATCGAACAGCAAAGCAATGCCTATTTTATCCGTGGCTTAGGGCAGGTGCAAAACCTGGACGATATCCGCAAGATCGTAGTGAAGAACGTCAAAGGGATACCTATCCTTATCCGTGATATCGCAGCTGTGCAATTTGGCAGCGCAACACGTTATGGGGCAGTAACCCGTAACGGTGAGGGCGAGGTGGTAGCTGGTGTTGCTTTAATGCTAAAGGGTGAGAATTTTAGCGAGGTGATCAAAAACGTGAAGGAACGAATGGTGCAGATCCAAAAATCACTTCCTGAAGGCGTTGTTATCGAGCCGTTCATTGACCGCACCGAACTGGTTGGCCGGGCCATTGGTACCGTGGAACGCAACCTGTTGGAGGGTGCACTCATCGTTGTATTTGTATTGGTGCTGCTTTTAGGCAACCTGCGCGCCGGTTTGGTGGTGGCGTCAGTTATCCCACTGGCAATGTTATTTGCTTTTTCCATGATGAGATTGTTTGGCGTATCGGGTAACCTGATGAGTTTGGGCGCGATCGATTTCGGCCTCATTGTAGATGGCGCAGTAATTATTGTCGAAAGCGTGGTGCATCATATCACCACCGGAAGTTATAGGAAAAAAGGAATTGAAAAACTGACCACAGCGCAAATGGATGTGGAAGTAAAGGTCAGCGCCAGCAAACTAATGAAATCCGCGGCTTTCGGGCAGATAATAATCCTGATCGTTTACCTGCCACTTTTATCCTTAGTGGGCATTGAAGGTAAGATGTTCCGCCCCATGGCGCAAACCGTAGCATTTGCCATTTTAGGTGCTTTTATATTATCGCTAACCTATGTGCCAATGGCGAGCGCTTTATTTTTAAGCAAGAAAACAGCCTATAAGCGGAATATCTCCGACCGATTTATTGAGTTTTTGCAAAGGATTTACCGCCGCGCTTTAACAGTAATATTGAGGGCCAAGATTATTACCGTTACCATCGTTTTTATTCTATTTGGTATTTCAATTTGGACATTCAGCCGCATGGGCGGTGAATTTATACCGACACTGGAAGAAGGCGACCTGACCGTGGAAATATCCATGATGCAGGGTACATCGCTGAGTGAAGTGGTTAAGACTTTTGGCAAAGCCGAAAAAATACTCAAAGATAAATTCCCCGAGATCAGGCAGGCTGTAACCCGTATTGGGAGTTCTGAAATACCCACGGACCCGATGCCGATGGAAAAGGGCGATATGATGCTGGCCATGAAACCTAAAGACGAATGGAAAAGTGCGAAAACCCGCGAGGATATGATGGGTAAGATGGAAGAAGCGTTAGCCGTTATACCCGGCATTAACGTAGAGATTTCGCAACCGATGCAGATGCGGTTTAATGAGCTGATGACAGGAATTCGTCAGGATGTTGCCATTAAAATATTTGGTGATGACCTGGATATACTGGCGAGCCAGGCGAATAAGATCGCTAAACTGATCGTGCCAATTACCGGCGTTAGCGAGCCTTATGTCGAGAAGGTCATTGGCCTGCCGCAGATCCAGGTGGCCTATAACCGTGATAAAATGGCGCAGTATGGGTTAAATATCAGCGACGTGAACATGATCCTGAAAACTGCTTTTGCCGGCAGCGTGGCTGGTGTGGTATTCGAGGGAGAGAAAAGGTTTGATATGGTGGTGCGCCTTAACCGCGACCTGCGCGAAAATATATCTGGGGTTGATAATTTGCTGATCCCGCTGCCATCGGGTAACAAGATCCCGTTGAGCCAGGTTGCTGATATTTCATTTAAAGATGCGCCCGCGCAGGTTTCCCGCGAGGATGGCAAACGCAGGATATATGTCGGTTTCAATGTAAAAGGCCGCGATGTGGAAACCACGGTCAAGGAAATACAAACCAAGCTCAATAGCAGTTTACAATTGCCGTCTGGATATTATATTACCTACGGTGGCCAATTCCAAAATCTGCAGGCGGCAAAAACCAGATTATCTATTGCGGTTCCGGCAGCACTATTATTTATCCTGATATTGCTGTATGTAACCTTCCGCTCTGTTAAGGAAAGCCTGCTCATATTTACGGCGGTACCGTTGGCTTCGATGGGTGGTGTCGCTGCCCTGCTGTTCAGGGGGATGCCTTTCAGTATATCCGCTGGTGTTGGCTTTATCGCGCTGTTTGGTGTTGCTGTCCTAAATGGGATTGTACTTATCGGCTATTTCAACCAACTGAAAGAGGAAGGTATGGACAATATTTATGACCGTGTATTGGAAGGAACAAAGACCAGGCTGCGGCCGGTGCTGATGACTGCTTCGGTAGCTTCCCTGGGCTTCCTGCCGATGGCTTTATCCGCAAGCGCCGGAGCTGAGGTACAAAAGCCGCTGGCAACGGTAGTTATCGGCGGTCTGATCACCGCAACATTTTTGACTTTATTTGTGTTGCCTTGCCTGTATTTATTATTCAACCGTAAGGAAACCAAAAAGGTTAAAGTACCAAAATCGGTTGTTGTGCTCGTTTTAATTAGCGCAGGTTTCCTGCTTAAACCTTCGGCAGCAAATGCGCAAAATACACCGTTAACATTGGACAGCGCCATTTCAAGAGCTTTACAATACAACCTGCAAATACGATCTGCCAGACTTACTATTGAACAGTCGGGGGCTTTGCAAAAGTCGGGTACAGATATTCCAAAAACCGAAGTAACGGTAACGCAGGACCCTACCAGCGGCGGTAATATGGATAACGCCATCGGCATCACCCAGAATATAGCCTGGCCGGGATTGTATAAAAACCAGCGTAAACTCCTGAACCAGCAAACTTTGCTGGCGGAAAGGACGGGTAATATCACCCGAACAGAGATCACCCGCAATGTGCGGAACGCTTATTATGCTTACCTGCTGAACCGGGAAGCCTTGCGTATCCTGATTGACCAGGATAGTGTATACAACGGCTTTGTTAAACGTGCGGAGACCCGGTTAAAGACCGGCGAAACGTCCAGACTGGAGCTATTCAGCGCCAAAAACAAATATCAGGAAGTACAGGCTTTAAAGATAGGTGTGCAAGCGGATCTGAAAAGTAATGAATTAGCCTTAAAACAACTGCTGAATACGAGCGAACCGATAGTAATTGCTGAAAACAAATTGCCTTTATTGCTGGTATCGCAGACCGATACGCTCAATATCAACCGCAATGCGCAGGTAAATGCTGAACTGCAAAATATGGAAGTAGCCAATGCGCGAATCGCCGTAGAAAAATCAAAAGGGATGCCCGACCTGACGGTCGGTTATAACCAGCAATTGGTGATCTCCGGGTTTAATCCGGCTGGTATCGACCGAAGCTATTCACCCGGCACTCGCATTGCAGGAATACAATTGGGTGTCGCCCTGCCGATTTTCAATGGCGCCAATCGCTCGAGGGTCAAAGCCGAAAAACTATCCAGTCAGATTGCCCAAACCAACTATCAAAATACCCAAAGCCAGGTGCGCCTGCAATATGAACAGGAAATGGAGCAATACCAGAAGTATCGCCAGTCAGTGGATTACTATACATCCGGTGGTTTGAAACAGGCGGATGAGCAGCTGCGCATTACGCAAGTATCTTTTAACCTGGGCGAGATCGGCTATATCGAATATATCCAGAACGTATCAGCCGCCGTGCAAACCAAGTTAGCTTATATCGAAGCGGTCAGCCGTTTGAACCAGTCGGCTATTCAATTACAATTTTTAAGAGGAGAATAAGATGAAATATCAAGCCTATAAAGTACACATAATCGTCCTGCTGATCGCGGGCACACTGCTGGCTTCCTGTTCAGGAGGTTCAGAGAAAACGGGTAATAAAGAACAAGAAACCAGTAAAACCGAAAACAAGGAAAAAGAAAGCGGGCTGGAATTGAGCCCGGAGCAAATGAAGTCTGTCGGGATAGAAACCGGCCCTATTGAGCAAAAGAATTTGGATGCGGTGGTAAAAGCCAACGGCCAGCTAGCCGTACCTCCGCAGAACAAGGCCGATGTCAGTATCTTATCGGGTGGCATTATCAGTAATATTGAGGTATTGGAGGGTCAGCAGGTTCACAAAGGCCAGGTGTTGGTGACCGTCAAAAACCAGGATCTGATCAAGCTGGAGCAGGATTATTTAGCCGCTAAAAATAACTTTACTTATATACAGGCAGAATATGACCGTCAAAGCCAACTAAAGGCAGCAGGTGCCGGTACAGGTAAATCATTCCAGGCTTCGGAATCGACTTATAATGCCGAACGTTCCCGACTTAGCGCTTATGAAAGCCAGCTACAGCAATTGGGCGTGTCGCCAGGCAGGATCAACAACGGCTATATCGTTTCCCAATTCCCGGTAACTTCACCGATCAGCGGCACGGTTGGAACAATAACCGCCAATATCGGCGCTTATGTTCAACCGGGAACTTCCATTATGGAAGTGGTTGATAATTCGAAGATCCATTGCGACCTGACCGTTTTTGAAAAAGACCTGATGGCGGTGAAAGTCGGGCAAAAAGTGAGCTTTCAACTCACCAACCAGGATAATCAGGTCATTACCGGCGTTATCAATGGGGTCAACAAATCTTTTGAAAATGAAAGTAAAGGAGTGATCGTTCACGCGGTGATTAATAATAAGCAACATCAAAACCTGATTCCAGGTATGTATGTGACCGCCCTGATTAGCACTGGCAGCAAACTAACCGCGGCTGTACCGGTTGATGCTGTAGTTCGTTCGGAGGGTAAGCAGTACATTTTTGTCACATCGACGCATGATAAAGATGGTAAAACCATATTTACTAAAATGGAAGTAACGACAGGTGTATCAGAATTGGGTTATATCCAGGTCACGTCCTTAACCGCGTTACCAACGAATGTACAGGTCGCGACCAAAGGCGCATTTTATTTACAGTCTAAGGCCGCCGGTGCCGCCGGGGAAGAATAGCAGACCACCAAATGAAAAACAAGCATCACGTCACACAGCAACAAAGAAACAACTGGGGTTGACACCTCTACTGCAAAGGATAAAGAAGAAAAATACGAGCATAATTATAAACCGAGACCAAAGGAAGGATATCAGTATCCTACAGTTGATCAGCTATTTGCCCGAAACTCTTTATTCTTATATCAAATTAAATTGCTGTATTTTAGATAACCTGTTTTTTACCAGCCTGCGGTAGAATTTTCAGGAAGGCAATACCAATTTATTAAAACCGATAACCAATAAATAAAAAAATGGAACAGCAAACCAACCAGCCATCACCTGAAAACATTATGAAAATGGGCACAGGCTTTTGGGCCTCAAAAATTCTTTTGACCGCAGTGAGTTTTCAATTATTCACCAAACTTGCTGAAAAGAAAACGATGAAGGCCAAAGATGTCAAAGACATTTTGGGCTTTAAATGCACCGACAGGAATGTTTATGATTTTTTAGATGCTTTAACCGTGTTTGGTTTTTTACAGCGTGAGGGTATTTTGGATACGGCTATTTATTCAAATACTGTGGATACCGATACATTTTTAGATAAAAACAAGCCATCATATATTGGAGGTATTCTTGAAATGATGAATAATCGTTTATATGGTTTTTGGGGCACCCTCGGCGAGGGCTTGCTTACCGGGCTTCCGCAAAACGAAGCAAAAAGGAGCGAGGATTTTTTCGGTTTGATATACCAGGACCCTGAAAAATTAAAGGAATTTACGAATGCAATGAGCGGTATCCAAATGGGTAATTTTATGACCTTCGCTGAAAAATTTGATTTCACAAAATATAAAACGCTGATTGATGTGGGCGGTTCGGCCGGATTGCTTTCACTTATGGTTGCAAAGAATAATCCGCATATGCATTGTACAAGTTTTGACCTGCCGCCGGTTGAGCCTATTGCAAACGCTACCATACAGCAATTCGGGTTATCAGATCGTGTAAAAGCTGCAAGCGGCGACTTCTTCACTATGCCAATACCCAATGCAGACGTTGTTGTAATGGGAAATATCCTGCATGACTGGAACGAAGAAAATAAAATATCATTAATGAGAAAAGCTTATGACGCACTCCCCGCTAACGGGGCATTTGTGGCTATTGAGGGCATAATAGATGATGAAAGAAAGCAAAACGTTTTTGGTATGATGATGAGTTTGAATATGCTTATTGAAACAGGAACAGGATTTGATTACACCTTTGCCGACTTTAACAGGTGGGCAAATATTGTCGGGTTTAAATCAACCTCGCTTATTCCGTTAGCAGGGCCATCAAGTGCGGCAGTAGCACATAAATAACATAATAAACGCGTGCTTGAAATAAATTCCCATATTGAAGAAATAGAGAACGATCTATCCCTTTACGAAGAGAACAACTTCGAAAAGCGTATAGACGCCATAGACTTTATTGAGTTTCACGTTATTGGCTGGATTGAGGGTGAGTTTTTGCTAAAAGCAGATCAACCGGCTCAACTTTTGCAGAAACATCGTGCAGAAAAGTTAAAGGCCGATCTGGAAAAAATTGATGTTGGTCTGTTCCAGCAACTCCGCGCAGATATTCGAACGGGCAGATATACAGGAAAGGAATTTAAAGACCTGGTTAATGAGTACATCGATTTTAATTTAGGAGATAATGAACGCCAGGAAGAATCGGGCTATGATAACCTTGATCTTTTTATCAACGGGTTGTTTCCTCCGCTGACCATCCCCGAGCAAACCAAAGAACTGGAACCGGGAATGGTTTTTTACCAAAAAACGCCGGTCAGGATCGTTTTCGAATTGGTGGAGAAAGCTCATTTCACAAAGGAAGATGTGTTTTTTGACCTCGGTTCCGGTTTGGGGCAGGTGGCTATCCTGGTAAATTTACTTACGGGAATCAAAGTTAGAGGTATAGAGTTCGAGCCGGCTTTTTGCGATTATGCGAGGAGGTGCGCTGAAGCGCTTAATTTGGTTAACGTAGAATTTATAAATGCTGATGCCCGCAGCGCGGACTATTCCGAAGGAACGGTGTTTTTTATGTATACACCTTTCAGTGGCGAAATGCTGCAGGAGGTTTTAGAAGTATTGAGGAAAGAAGCACTATCGAGAAAAATTAAGATCATTACTTATGGACCTTGTACTGCCCAGGTCGCCATGCAAAGCTGGCTTGATTTGGCAGGTCCGAAAAATCCACATCTGTATAAACTGGCTGTTTTTACCAGTTTATAAAATGGATGAGCTATTCAACCTGACTCTGCAGGCCTTTTTGTAATTAAGAATGCCGACCTTCGCGAAAGATTATCCTGGTTAAAAAATGTCTTCAGATCCAAAACAAAGGCCTGCTGAAAAAGAAAATCTGCATCCCCGCAATGTGCACAGGCAGGGTTATGATTTTGCCCGACTGATCAAAACCACCCCAGAACTTCGCCCCTTTGTTACACTGAACCAGTACGATGCGGAGTCAATTAATTTTAGCGATGCAGAAGCTGTTAAAATGCTCAATAAAAGTTTATTGAAACAGTTTTATAGTGTTAGTGATTGGGATATCCCGGAAGGATACCTCTGTCCGCCGATACCCGGACGCGCTGATTATATACATTATGTGGCAGACTTGTTAAGTGAAACTAATGGCGGAGATATCCCTATAGGTAAAAAAATGAAAATTTTGGATATCGGTACCGGGGCCAATTGTATCTATCCTGTAATTGGCAACAGTGTTTACGGCTGGCAGTTTGTGGGTACCGATATTGACCCTATTGCTATAAGGTCGGCGAAGGACATTGTTGCATCAAACAAACATTTAAAAGATCACATCTTATTGCGCCAGCAAGCCAATAAGCATAATATATTTAAAGGCATTATTCTGAACGGGGAAGGTTTTGATGCCACTATTTGTAATCCACCTTTCCATGCCTCGGCGCAGGAGGCCCAACTGGCAACGGTTAACAAATGGAATAAATTAAAGAATGATGGCCAGCCCCGCACTACGCTAAATTTTGGCGGCCAGAAAAAAGAGTTATGGTACCCTGGGGGCGAAGCGGCATTTATCAGGCTGATGATCGATCAGAGCGCATTGGCTGCAAAGCAGTGCCTGTGGTTTACTACGCTGGTATCTAAAAAGGATACCCTGCCGGGCGTTTACAAGGCATTAAAAAAAGTGGCCGCTGCGGATGTCAGAACCATCAGCATGTCGCAGGGCCAAAAAGTAAGCCGGATAGTGGCATGGACATTTTTAGATGGAGCAGCGCGGGCAGAGTGGGCTGATATTTGGTGGCATAAAGCATAAATTTTATAGCCTCTTCCCCCGCGCCTTTAAAAAATTAATTCAGATGGATACTGCTGATCCCTTTTTCTAAAGCGGTATCCTGTATGCCCGGTATGGATGAACCTTCTACCCGGAATATGCTAATATCGGAAAAGCCGATAAAGCTCAATATGTGTTTTAAATAAGGTTCAACAAAGTCGAACGGGCGCATAGGGCCATCGGAATAGATGCCGCCTGATGATAAAGCTACGTACACCTTTTTGTCTTTTATCAATCCTTCAGGGCCATTTGCGTCATATTTAAAAGTTATACCCGCCCGTACAATATGATCAATCCATGCTTTTAAGGAAGAGTGGATACTAAAGTTGTAAAGCGGTGCGCCGATCACGATAATATCCGCATCCGTGATCTCTTGTATCGCTTCGTCCGAATGTTTTACTGCTTCGATGTTGGCGGGGGTCCTGCTTTCTGCTGGTGTAAAAAATGAAGTCAAATGTGCTTCTTCCAGGTGAGGGAAATGTTGGGTAACCAGGTTGCGCTCTGTTACCGTACTGCCGGGGTATTCAGCTTTGATCTTTTCGATAATAGCATTTCCCAGTTTAATGCTTAACGAGGCTTCGCCTCTCGGGCTCGAAATAATATGAAGTATTTTTTTCATCGTTTTATTTTTTTTATCCAGGCAAATCTATGTACATTTGATTATAAAATATTAGTAGTATACAAAAGGTTAGTGGTAACCTTTTGTATAGTTTTTTGAAAATCAAATAGTTATGACTTCAGCTAAACATCTAAGCCCCGAGAAATGTTCGGCCGCGTTAACTGCAGTTGGCGATTCGCTGTATGTGATTGGCGGTAAATGGAAATTGCGCGTAATCGTAGCATTACGCGAGGATAATAAACGCTTCAATGAGATACAACGGGCGGTAGACGGTATTTCGGCGCGTGTGCTATCCAGCGAATTAAAGGAACTGGAAATGAATGGTTTTGTGAAAAGGATAGTGCATACAGGAACTCCGGTAGTGGTTGAATACCAACTGACAGACTATGCGGATACCCTGGGGGACGTTCTAAATTCCCTGGCGACATGGGGAACGATGCATCGTGATAAGATCAGGAAGGAAAGGTAGGAAATGCCTTTATACCCCCCGGTTTTCTAATTCAAGAATACCGAGCTTCACAAAAAGACTATCCTTGTTAAATGTCCCAGATCAAAACGAAAGCCAGCGAAAAAAGAAAATATGATGCCCGTTAACTAACCCGTTTTAATTGTCTTCGCCCGCTTTATTTCGCAACCATAAAACTTAACCCGTCTTTAAATCCCGTAAAATCGGTTCTTAGCTGCCGGGAGCTGACCTGCAGCGAATCGTGTATCCGGTTTACCTCGAGATAGTGGAACATGGGTTTGTAGTCGGGTGAAATATCAGGAGTCCCCGGTTTGTCGGTGTACAAGGGCTGATGAATTCCACCGCCACCGCCTATCACTAAAAACTGCTTTCCATCTACCTTAAAATGTTCAAAATTGTGTGAATGGCCCGAAAGAAAAAGCACACACTTTTTGGATTTAAGGAAAGGGGCGACGAATTTCTGCTGTACCAATACCGAGGGTTTTACCACTTTGCTATTCGTAAAGGGGGAGTGATGACATCCGACGATCACAAATTTTACTGCCGCCGAACTGTCTAACCGGCGAAGGGCATTGTTATACCAGCTATCCTGCTTTTCTATTGCCGGATCGCTCATTTTCGAAAAGTTGGAATTGAGCAGGATAACCGCGACTGAATCAATAATTTCCACATAGCCTGATGGATCATGTTCCGGGAACCGCAACTGAAATCTTTCCTCACCTTTGGCAGCATTACACATCAATTCGTGATTCCCCAGGGCTGCATAAACCGGTATACTTTTGCTTCTTAACGAATTAAGATAAACATCCATCCTGGTCCATTTCCCGGCTTTGCGGCCCAGCGAAACCACATCGCCTAATATAAACAGGCTTGCGGGATGCCGGGCGTTAATATCTCCGAAAATCAGCGCTGTCGCCTCTTCATTATGATTTAAATGATGAATGATCTTTTCAACAAAAAGAGGAGCCTGGGTATCGCTCGCAAAATCAATTACCGGCCGGTTTGTCTGGGACAACGCAGGAGTTGACCAGCAGGTAATGCTGAACAATAGCGTAATAAACCAATATACACGTTGTGATCTCATCCTATTGAATTTAAATCATTCGTATTTACTAAGCTAACAATTATACATCAGCATTATTATTTAATTGCCGGGCTGGGTTTCAATATGTCAAAGAGCGATTGGATGTTTTCATCGTTATTAATTGTTTTTAACTGTGATGAAGCTAACATGAGCAATTGTTATTTATATAGCTCATGATGGTTTCACAAATAATTTTATATGATGGAATGCCGTGGCAATGAAATTGATTACGGCATGAAAGATTTGTTTGATAGCATAGCAAGGAGGACCCTTACGGAAACTTTTAAAACAGCATATACAAATTTACGAACTTGATTTTGATAAAGTACTGACACTGTTTTGTCAGTACATCCATAGTTAAATTATTAACTATTATGGGCGTTCAGCTAACAGAATTGGCAGTGCCTAATACTTACTAGTAAATCCTAAATTTTTTAACCCGGTCTTTATTTCCGGGCAAGTCATAAACAGTTTCCAAATCAGCCCGGTGCGGTAATTTTCTATCATTACCACTATCGGGCCCTGGTCTATAGCGAGGTGTGTTTGGCATACCAGTTATGCGTTTCGCTGAAACCGTCGGCAAAGCCGTATTCGCCCCATATTTTATCACCCAGTCCATAATAAAAATGTTTCAATGCCTGCATGGAATACTCAGGTGTATAGGGGAATGATGATAAAGCGGCAGTTGGTTGTATAACACCCCGGTCGTCTTCAGGGCAATGCGCTACGTAACCTTTAAAGCTATCGCCCGCGGTCAGGCCCCAGCAATTGGCACTATAGCCCTTGAATTTTTTGGGATTCTCAATGCAATAGGCACGGTTGATGAGTGTGTGATTTTTTGTTTGTTCCGCATAATCGATCCCTTTATCATCCTTTAATCCGTTGGGATCGATACCCATGTAAGTGTATTGTTCAAAAAACAAAGGTCCGCCTTTATCATAATTGCCAAGCGGTAAGGTAATCCCATAATATGATTTGCCGTTCTTCCAGCCGCCGCTTTTCACCCAGGAGTTTTCATACAATTCTTTTGATATAGCATGATTTTGGGATGAGGCCGCAACAATATAAGTGATGAGCGCTTCGTCATAGCCAAACACCGGGAAATTCATATCAAAATCGTTGTCCGGGCTCCAGTGCCAATATAAATTCTTGTTGTCTCCTTTGCTGTGCCAGTTCCAGTCGGCCGCTCCCCACATCTCGTTTACCCGGTTACGGAAATATTTTTCCAATGGCGTATCATGATTGAAATACTGGCGGGCCGTTAGTAATCCCATAAAAAGATAAGAGGTTTCTACAATATCAGCGCCGTCGTCCAACCGTCCGAAGGGGATCGTTTTGCCAGTAGCGCCATTCATAAAATGCGGATAGATGCCGTGATAGCAATCCGCCTTGATTAGGAAATCAACAATTTTAACCAAACGTTTTAAGGCAGTATCCCGCCCGATCCATCCGTGATTAACAGCCACGACGGTCGACAAAATACCAAAGCCGCTGCCCCCTATCGCGCAAGCCTCGGGGCCAAATGTCCCTTTACTGAAGTTTGGTTGGCCATCGGCCTCGTTGATATAATCCCAGTAGTAATTAGCCTTTACTGTATTATCACGTTCCCTGGCAAGGCCGCTAACCGGGTGCGCGAAATTCCAGAAGTAGCGGAAAGTTTGCCGTTGAACGATATCGAGGAGAACAGAATCAGGAATGTTTTTTATAACTCCTACTGGCGTGATCGTGCTGCTGCTTTTTTTTGTTGTATGCTGAGCGAATGAGCTATATCCAAACAAACAGCATATGGAAACAAAGATTAAATGGCGGGTCATGAAGAAAGATGTTTATATAAATTGGTTGGCTAAAATTAACAAGTAAATTGGAACCTATACGCAAATCTTATCGCATAGATTAAATATTCGTTGTTCCTTGCAATCGTAAGCTATTTTTTACACAGTTTTTTTGCTGCATAGATGCAAAAATGTTATAATCGCAGTACCAAAAACAATATTGCCTTATCATGTCATTTAAATCCCCTTTAATCAAGCTATTCAGTTTCTTAACGCTTGTATTTTTATTACCCGGATGCGAACCAGAGAAACCGGGCCTGTATAATAATGATCACATCAAGTCAAGCCAGCGGAACGATTTCCATGATCTTAATAACCAGCTGTTTGCCGGCCTGAGAGCAAACAATGCAAAACAGCTATCAGGCATTATGGCGCAGGAATTTATTGATGATAATTCTAAAAATCGCACGGTGGAACTCATCTACAACAGGATAAAGGAGGATAGCAGTTACAGCATTCTTGATGAGTACTATATCGTTAATGACCAAAAGGGCGCTCACAGCATAAAGGCGAATGATAAAGGGATCAATAGTTTTAAATATGATTATGCTGCTGATACCCGCGAAATGTATATCGTGTTTTTTGCACCCCATAAAAAGGCGAACCGGTTCCTTATTACGGCTACTTATTGCAAACTGAATTATGGCTGGAAATTGGTCAGCCTGGATCTGAATAAATACACCATCAACGGCAAGACCGCACCCGAATTATACAAACTGGCTAAAGAACAATATGGCAAAAAACACCTGGTTGAGGCATTGAACACTGCGGAGGAGGCTTATGAATGTTTAAGGCCGGCTAATGGCTGGCTATATCCGGATGAAGCCAATGTAAACAAGTTTTATTCGGAGGTGATGGCTGAGGTGAACAAGAAATATAATTTCCCTTATACCTTATCAAAAGTAGGTACACAGCCACAAATATTCAGGGTGTTTAATCAAAACTCACCTGATGGCGTGTTCCCGATGATCTATTATTTATCGGATATTAAACTGAGCAATGTAGAGGCGTTAAAAAAAGAGAACGCTGCAGTGCAAAAGGCCATTGGTGCTGCTATACCGGGTATTGATAAGGATAACAAATACATCTACTATTCCGTATTCAATCAGATGCCTGATGGTTCAAAGGCATTTGACCATTATGATATCACGGAAAAGGTTCAGCCTTAAAATTTCAGCAGGGATTGCGATATTTGGTGCACCAATTGAACACCATTTATGAGAATAATCCACAAAGCAAAAGGGCGAATATCCTGAATATGCTGAAATGTATATGAAGTGGCTGCCGGATGACGGGCTTATATTAAAGCACCTGAAGGATAACTTTGAAGAGAATAAGCGATTTATTTATTCGCTGCCCGAAGAAAAACTCTATCACCGGTACCGGCCGAAAAAATGGAGTATCAAGGAAATCTTGGTGCACATTGTGGATGATGAGCGGATATTTGCCTATCGGGCGCTGCGCTTTGCACGCAATGAAAAAAATAACCTGATCGGCTTTGACCAGGATGCATATGCTATTTACTCCGAGGCGAACAACAGAGACCTGGATAATATTTTTGACGAATACGAAGCGGTGCGAAACGCAACCATCGCTTTGTACAATGGTCTGCCCGAAATTTCATTGGACAGGATGGGCCACGGCACGGGTACATTTAATGATGCGACAGTAAGAGCCCTGGTTTATCATATCGCCGGGCACGAGCAACATCATATCAACTTAATAAAAGAGCATTATTTATAAGCTAAATATTTAGATTTCCACTTGTTCATCAAGCAATTGCCTTACTTGATGTAAAAGATTTCCCCTGCGCTGATTTTCCTTATTCCTTCGTGATGTGATTGAGTTTACACATTAATTAAAAAAGGAAAAATCATGGAAAACGAAGAAAAAGCAAGGCATATTCTAAACGACCATAATCATGATGGCATAGACAGGCGCGGCTTCCTGGAATGTATGGCCTGGGCCGGAACCGGGGTGCTGTGGATGATGTCGGGCGGTATTTTAAAATCATACGGCATGAGCCAGATGATCGATAAAACTACCGGCGGACTCAAAAATGGCCTGGTAATGCCTAAATCTGATTTCAGCTTTGTGCAAATCAGTGATAGCCATATCGGGTTTAACAAGCCGGCCAACCCTGATGTTACCGGAACGCTGCAGGCCGCGATTGCCAAGATCAATGCGATGCCGACTGCACCATCATTCATGCTGCATACCGGCGACCTTTCTCATCTTGCGCAGGCAGATGAATTTGATACTTTGGAGCAAACGCTGAAAAGCGCAAAAGTTGGACAGGTATTTTATGTCCCCGGCGAACATGACCTGACTGACAACGGTAAATTATACCTGGAGCGTTACGGGAAAAACACCAAAGGTGACGGCTGGTATAGCTTCGACAAGAATGGTGTGCACTTTATCGGCCTGGTGAATGCCATGGTACAGGTGGATGGCGGTTTGGGATTATTAGGCGCCGAGCAACTGAAATGGCTGGAAGATGACCTGAAAAAATATACAAATAGCACACCAATCGTTGTATTTGCACACATTCCGCTGTGGGCCGTTTACCCACAATGGGGCTGGGGGACCAAAGACAGCGAACAGGCGTTGGCGCTGCTCAGGCGCTTCGGGTCGGTATCGGTTCTAAATGGCCACATTCATCAAACCATACAAAAAGTTGAGGGTAACATTACGTTCCACACGGCGATGTCGACTGCATTCCCGCAGCCTGCACCTGGGTCTGCACCATCGCCCGGGCCGATGAAAGTACCCGCAGAGAAACTGCGCAACGTATTGGGATTGACCAGCGTGAACTACCAGGAACATGACCATACCCTGGCGATAACGGATTCGCCTTTGATACAGGCCGCTGCACAGTAGCGAAGCCTGATAATAACACACACAATAACTATTATATAATGAAGAGAATAATGCTATCCATCATGCTGCTTATAACGATGAAAAGGGCCACCGCGCAATTTAAGCCGGTGGACCAGGGATCATCCTTACAATTCAGCATTGCAAATTTTGGTTTTGATGTTCCGGGAAGTTTTACCGGCTTAAAGGGAAGTATCAATTTTAATCCGCAAGAGCTGGCAACCAGTAGTTTTGACGTGACGGTTGAAGCAAGTACGGTTAACACCAACAACGCGATGCGGGACGCGCACTTAAAGGAAAAGGACTATTTTGATGTTAAGAATTGCCCGGAAATACACTTTGTATCAACAAAAATAGTAAGCAAAGGCAGCGCATATATAGTAACCGGGAAGCTTACTATAAAAAAGCAGACCAAAGAAATATCATTCCCGTTTACCGCCACCCCAGCCAATGACGGCTACTTGTTCAAAGGAGCTTTCAAAATAAACCGGAAGGACTTTGATGTTGGCGGAACCAGCACCATTTCAAACAGCCTGGAGGTATTGTTAACCATCATGGCAAAAAAAGAACAGCAATGAAAATCCACCGTAAATTCATAATAATTCTGGCTTTAGCCGGTGTAGTAGTTGGAGGGGCCTCTGCTACACCCGGCAAAAAGTCGGCTGAAGAAAAATATACCAACCTGAAAGTGCTGCCAAAAGATATCAGCTCAAAAGAGCTCCAAAAGATTATGGTTGATGATTTTGAAGACGGACTGGGGGTATCCTGTAACTTTTGCCACTCTGCCGATAAAAACACCGGCAAATTTGATTTTGCCGCTGATGGAAAACCCGAAAAGGAAATCGCCCGTTCCATGATGAGAATGACCATCGGGATCAACAAAAAGTACTTTAAAATAAAGCACCCGATGATCGGTACTGAAGCTTTAACGATCAGCTGCAATACCTGCCACAACGGGGTTGCATTCCCTGACGGAAAAGGCGCCGGGCAATAAAATAATTCGATTGAGGGATTTGATTGGGTTTGAATGATCAGGATGATGTTTAGTGAGTTTTACATGATCTTCATTCGCCCAATCTTACTCAATCATTTTTGATCCATTCTCTTATCTCCTGATCATTTTATCTTTCAGGATCTCTTTTAAAACTTTCTCGCGCAGGTTCTGACTTATGGTGATCTTACCGGAACCGATATTGATCATATTACCTTCGATGCTTTTTATCTTGCTGCGGTTTACAATAAATGATTTGTGAACTTTTATAAACAGGCTTTCGGGCAGCTGTTCTTCTAAACTTTTGAGGGTGATATAAACGATCATTTTGCGCTCTGCCGTATATAAAATCACATAGTTCATTAGTGATTCAGCGTAAAGCAAGTCGTTATAAAAAACCTTCTCTATCTGGTTTTCACACTTAATAAAAAAATGATCGCTAGCTGGTTTCTGCTGCGCATTAGCCAATAACTGCTTATTTTCATAAACTTCTTTTGCCTTGTTGCAGGCTTTCAAGAAACGTTCAAACGGGATGGGTTTCACCAGGTAATCCAGTACGTCCAATTCAAAAGCTTCCACCGCATATTCGGCATAGGCGGTCGTCATGATTATGCTGGCTATATTTTTTGAGCTTTTAAGGAAATTTATACCATTGATCACGGGCATATTGATATCCAGGAAAATTATGTCAACCTGGTTTTCACTCAGCAGCTTCATGGCCCTGGTGGGATTTTCAGCCTGGCCAACCAGCTCTAAAAAATCAACGTCACCAACAAATTCTTCGATCAGTTTTCGCGCGATGGGTTCATCATCAATGATGACGCATTTTAATTTCATTCCATTTCAATTTTTAGGTCGGCTGTATGATAGCCGTCTGATTGTTCAAATGTAAGATCATACCTGCCGGGATACAAAAGCTCAAGCCTTCTTTTCAGATTGGTAATACCTATCCCCCCCTGTTTGATCAGCGGGGTTAAATGCCGCCGGCTCTCTGTAGTATTGCACACGTGGAAAGTAAACAGGCTGCCCTTAACTGTTAATATGATCGTAATACTGTTATCCTTATCTGTAAAATTGCTGACAAATTTAAAGGCATTCTCGATGAGTATGACCAGCAGCAAAGGTGCAATGGTATATTGGCTTTGCCCGGTATCTATTTCGAGATTGACCTTTAAGTTTTCGTCCTTGCGTATCTTTTGAAACTCAATATAATTCCTGATATATTCTGATTCTTTTTCCAGGCTGATCTGGTCGACCATACTATCGTATAACTGGTAGCGCAGCAGGCCGGAGAATTGCAGTAAAATATTCCGGGCAGTTTGATTGCTTTTATCGATATGACCGTAAATAGAATTAAGCGAATTGAACAGGGCATGCGGGTTGATTTGCGCCTTCAGGAAATCCAGCTCATGTTTTACTCTTTCCTTTTCCATAATGGCCAACTGTTGTTGATTATATACCCGGTCGAATATCATCTTGCCGAGTATGATCAGCTCGACCCAGATAAAAATATTGACGACGGAGTTTAAATACAGCCTTGGAAAATATGGGTGGCTGGGCGGCACAAAAACATGCATATTCATTTCAAGGGACACGAGTGCCCGAAGCAAGGCGGAAAACGCGATCAATACCAGCGTGAGTAAGATAAACCAGGCGTACTTTTTTTTCTTGAGAAACCGGGGGATAATGAAATAGATCGCGACGTAATAGTCGATAGTGATAAAAATCAAGTAGCAAAACTCCACGGTCATGGTCCGTGTGAGCGAAAAGGAATAATTACGCAGGACGAAAACCCAAAGCAGGTAAATGCCCAGCCAAAATAAACCATGATAAATGATATTATTCCGCATTTTATATACGAACATACTCAAATATAAAATACAGTTTTCAGCTTCACGATTTTATTACATGAAGCAGGGCGAATGCGTGATGAACGCCAGATGACCTGCCGCAGTTGGAGATAATCACTTAATCCTGCAGCCCCATGGCTACAGGATTAATAAAAAGCTATTGATGATAAAATAGCTCCAGGATATCCCCTGAATTGACCGTTAAAATGCAATGATCCATATTATCATCAGAAGAAAAGAAGCCACCCATATCAACAATTCCTGCAATATTGTTTAAGGAGTTTGTTATCATCCCGTTAGCAGAGCTATAGCGAATCTCATGAATATTGCCATCATTTGTTAATACCTGAACTTTTCTATTGTAAAAACTATTATCCGGCGCATAAAATGCTGTTATTTTTGATAGCCCGGGCATATTTGTCAAAACAGCATTAAATATTCCTGTCTGCGGATTAAAGAAAATCTCTGTTATGTTTCCATCGGCTGTTCCGACAATTACATGCCTATAGTTATCATCAGGACTATAAAAACAACCTATGTCAACTATATTATTAAATGTGCCGATCTGTGATTGACCCTGCCCCCTTTGACCGTAAAATATTTCAAATACAGCCCCGTCGGATGTTGCAACAATAGCATGCCGCATCTGATCGTCCGGCGAAAAGAAACCGCACACCTTTATTGCATTGGGAATGTTTGATAAATGCGCAATACCGAGTCCTGCTTGTGGTGAGTAAAATACCTCAGAAATAGCACCGTCTGCCTGCGCTGTAATAACATGGCGGAACTTATCATCATCAGTATAAAAAGCGCCCAAATCTATTAAACCATTGAGGTTAGTAAGTAATGATTGCCCCTTACCGGTTTGAGGATTAAAGAATATCTCAAATATTTCTCCGTTGATAGTGCCAACAATTGCATGGCGCATTTTATCGTCATCAGAAAAGAACCCATCGCAGCAAAGTGGCGCAGGAATATTTGACAACGTGGACAGGCCCTTGTCCAAAACTAATTCATCCAGTACACTTTCGGGGATAATTACATCATCACAACTGGTGAAGTAGGTTTTTTCAGTAGCAGTTTCAATATCAATATCACAATTGCCGTAAGCCAGTTTGCAAAATCCACCATCACCCCAGCTTGTGCCCCAGGAGTTCTTGATCAGCCAATATTGTTCTACGTCAGAATATCCAATTACTAAAATATAATGACCTCCTGTTTTTGCTGCCGTTTCGGAGCGATGGTAGATCGTTCCGGGGGCAGGGTAAAAATCATTATAAACAGAAATACCGGCAGCCAAGGGGCCCACATTACTTATGTAGGATTTCCTGGCCGAAACGTCATAGATGTTTTCGAACCCTGATATTTTTACCGAATAGTTATCATGGTTTGGTGTAACTCTACAACTCGGACCAGCACCAGGATGGTTGATGTCATCACCAGGAAATGCACTTGCATAGGGAAATTTATTAGCCGTAACAACACCCCGGGTTTTAACATCATTAAGAGCACCACCTTCGCCCCAACTGTCACAGTTACTCGCGTGGCTCCCGCAGAAGGCGAGATCGGATTCGGATAAATTTAAAAGCACACCTTTTTCTATAAGAGCCATGGATTCAACCAGGCCCGCAACCGCAAATGCAACGCAGCTCCCGCACTGACCCTGGTCCTGAACAGGGGTTACATAATTCTTTCCATTTCTATTTCGCCAGTCTACAACCGCATCAAATGGATCACCCGGCGACCATTTTGGCGATATCTTTAAAACTTGTACAGGCCCTTTCGATAATTTGGGATCTTTTTTCCACCCAAGAAGTCCTTTAAATTGTTTGGCGGTTAATTTTGAAATACGGCTTTCGGCTGCCCGCCATGTTGCTCCTTGTTTTTCAAGTTGCTTGTTTAATAATTTAATATTTTTCATGATGTTTAAGTATTAAGTTGCTGAATTTTAGATCCCCGGAAGAAATAATTTCTAAGGAGTGATATAATTCTCTGTACTATAAGACCAGAAGGTGCCGGCGTTCCAGCCTTTTTATATTATCCAGACTATTATTAATCTGGCCAGCCTGATAACAAATCCAATTCTATATTTAGGGAGTGCGTAAGATTATATAGAATATCAATAAAGTTAGGGCGCGTCCCTGGTCTTTACAGGGGTGTTTTTACGGTAATAATTAAGGTATTTTAGCGTAAAAGCTGACGGTAATAAAGGATGCTATTTATGCACCTGCACAGTTTGAATTGGATGGTTGGGAGTGAGGTTTGAGGACAAAGGCATATAGGAGAAACAGCTATGATAGTAGCAGTAGCCAATATTGTTTACAATGTTGCCGGTAAACGCAGGGAATTACCGATCACGCAGTATAGGTTAATTTAAAACGACTCGCTTGATCCGCCTCCGCCAAAATCGCCTCCGCCAAATTTTACACCGTCATTGGCTGGTGCGGCAGGGGCCCTGGAAAACGTTTCGGCAATAATGAGTGATTCTACTTTGAGATGGTCGAGCGCGTTTGCCTCATCGGGTTCGGCGTAGGTAAAACCGTGCTTGGGCGTTTTGAGGTATTTCATTACGCCCCAGGCGATGCCGAGCAATAAGGCGCCAACAATAGATAGAGCTACGTCAGTTGGCAGTATATGATAATAATTGCGGAACGTGGCTACCGCAGCTGCCACTAAAAGAAGCCCGGTGCGCAACAGGATGGCCTCTTTCTTTTTTAATCCAAAGAATATATAGGCAAATGGCAAAAGTATTGTCCATACCCAGAAGATCGCACCAAAGGGAACCGCTTTACCGCTGGTACCATTCAATTCATCGCCTAAGGTTTGTATGATGTAATAATTTCCTGCGGCATATAATGTGAGCAGGCAAATGATCTGAGATATTATTAGGCAATTTTGATAATTGATCAATGCGGGTTTATTATGATAACGGCGGGAAAGCCAGTAACCGCCCGCCGATACCGCCATCATGATAAATGGTACCGTAGCTGTGCCTGAAGGAATAATTTTGGTCCAGGAAAAGAAGATCCAGGCGAAAAAACATAGACAGCTAACAGTACCGATTAATACATCACTACAACGTATTGTCAGAAAAAGGCTGATCAGGAAGAAAGCTGCTGACAAGCCTATGGTGTTGCTATTGGTGTTATTAACAACAAACATCATGGCTACCGCTGCAAAGAAACAGCAGCAGGATATGAATAGCAATGCATCATCCACACCGGAGCGGTAATGGTGATTAACATTCACCATAACTTCAAGTCCGGCATAACTGATCAGGCCAAGAAAAAATGGAAAGAGGGGGCTATCGAATATTTGTGAACTGCTGCCCATCAAGCCGATCATGCCAAAAATGAAAAACATCACGATACAGGTGAGGATGAATAAACCTACACGGGCAAACAAAGATGGGGTGAAAAAGCCTACCGGGTATTTTTCTTTGATGGCTGCAAATTCATCTTTTGTGATACAGCCTGCCGACAGATCTTTTTCTAAAGTATCCTGCAATCTCAAGTTGGCCAGCCAGGTTTTGTTATAGGCGATCATGCTGTTTTAAATTTTTTATTGAGGTTGATCAGAAGGAAAATGAGGCCAATAGCTGATGCGATGAAATACAGAAATAATAAAGCGATCATTCCTTCATTGCCATCCAAAGTGAATAAACGCACCACTAAACTACAGAGGGCTACGTAGCTATATAATATTACCAGTAGTATAAAGTAAAATGACCTTTGCTTTTCGGCATCACGATAGATAAGAAAGGCCAGAGCGGCTATACCCAGCATCCACAGCATTGCTATTGCAGAATTATAATAATGGAAGTAGCCTGCCAGCAAGCTGATGAAAGCTACATGTACGCCATAATGCTGGTAGCTGAACTTGAAATGTTTTTTAAAGTTGAAATGCTGCGTGGCGTAGGCACCGGATATCAGTATAATGCCCAAAACCAGGTAAGTGTAAATGATGGTTTCGCTGTCAAAGTCGCTGTTTAGCAGTAATTGTTTTGGGGTGACCGACACGCCCATCCAGATGGCGAGATTGGCAATGGCCATATTGAGGATGCCCAGGTGGTCGAAATAATAAGCTACAAAGAATAATACCAGCATGGGTATCAGGGTTGCCAATCCGTAATTGGTGCCGAATGCTTTGTACTCAAACTGCAAGTAGCCAACGAAGATCACAAAACTGATGCAGGCCAATAGCAGGATATAATCAAAACCCACATTAGGCGAGTTCACTTTTCCGGTACTAAATGGCAATTTGAGCCGGAAACAATAAACGAAACATCCTATGCAAATAGCGGCGATCAGCATTAAAACGAACTGGTGGCCGATGGTATCGATATTTTCATAGATCAGCAGTCCCAACCCCGTGGTTAGCAATAATATACCGACATACAATATGGTTTTTACTTCCCAATGGATATGGAACAAGGGTGGTTTGACTTCCCTTTGCCGTATTTTCTCCAGCGATTCGTCGCTTATCAATCCACCGGCATGCAGTGTATCATAAAGTTCGCTCATGTGGGGTGCAGGTTGGTTTATCAAGTATAGTGAATATTATCTGTTATTTACCTATCGGATATTTTACACAATTGAATTTCAATTTTGAATAATATTTTATTATGTTCGATAACTTTTTAAAATTTTAGTGAAAGTTATTATATCAATTCTTTTTTAGATATTAGATATTCCTTAACAAAGCCTAAAAATCGCTTCATGAAACGTAATTACTACATCGTAGCATTGATCATGCTCACCTTTTTCGTGATCTCCTTTATCACTAATATTATAGGCCCCCTATCACCGGAGTTCATCAATAATTTTAAGTTGAGCAATCTTTTAGCAGGTGTATTACCTTTTGCTTTTTTCATTGCGTACGGGGTAATGTCCATCCCTACCAGCATGCTGGTCCAAAAGTATAACGAGAAAAAAATCATGGTGGCGGCGTTTATTGTATCCTTCCTGGGATCGCTACTATTAGCTGCCGAACCGAATTACCTGACAGCCATATTATCATTGTTCCTGATCGGTTGCGGCATGGCCATGCTGCAGGTGGTGATCAATCCATTGCTGAGAACAGCCGGCGGTGCAGAGAATTACGCGTTTACATCGGTGCTTGCACAACTTATTTTTGGGGGAGCTTCTTATGTGAGTCCGCTGGTATATTCATATTTGGTTTTAAATTTAAACAAACATAACAGTACGGGTATATTTTCAATATTACAACCTTTGGTTCCGGCTAATCTCCCCTGGATTTCGCTATACTGGCTGTTCACCGTGATCAGCGTCTTCATGTTTGCGATTATGCTGATCTCAAAGTTCCCGAAAGTCGATCTCGCGGATGATGAAAAATCAGGCCCCTGGAAAACCCACGTGGAGCTTTTTAAAAAGCCGGTGGTTATCGCCTATTTTATTGCGCTATTCTGCTATGTGGGTACCGAACAGGGGGTATCGTACTGGATGTCGCAGTTCCTGTTCGAGTATCATAAATTCGATCCACAGACAGCCGGGGCACACGCGGTTTCCAATTTTTGGGGACTGATGCTGGTCGGCGGAATTTTGGGACTATTGTTACTCAAGGTAATGGACAGCCGTAAGCTTTTGGTTTTGTTTACCATACCAGCCATTATTTTGTTATCGTTTGCCCTGTTCGGCAATGCACAGATATCATTATATGCCTTCCCTATCATCGGGTTTTTCATGTCGGTGATGTATCCTATTATATTTTCGCTGGCGCTTAGTTCGGTCAGTGAAGACCATGGCTCTTTCGCGGGTATACTGGTTACCGGTATCATCGGGGGCGCTGTTGTGCAGCTTCTCATAGGTGGCTTAGGTAATCTTATCGGATTAAGAGGTGGCATGATGTTTTTATATCTCACGTTCGGTTATATGCTGAGCATCGGCTTTTGGGCTAAACCATTAGTCACCAATCAAACTGTGTTCGACAAAAAAGATAAGGCATAATGGATACTAAAGTTATAGGGATAGATTTAGGCGCGACGAATATTCGCGGGGCAGTAGTTACCGGGGATAGTTTGTCGGATATTGTTTCAGCCCGCATACATAGTGACGGTTCTGTTGAGGACGTGCTGAATGATATTTACCAGGTTGTGGATGCTTTGATGGACGATTCGATCAAGGCGATAGGCATCGGTGTACCCAGCGTGGTGGATGTGGCCGAAGGAATTGTATATGACGTACAGTATATTCCATCCTGGGTTGAGGTGCCCCTGAAAAAATATATGGAGGCCCGGTACCATATCCCGGTTTTTGTGAATAATGATGCCAATTGCTTTGCCGTGGGCGAATATCATTTTGGGAAGGGCAATGGCGTAGGTTCCATGATCGGCCTGACGATAGGCACCGGTTTGGGTGCGGGTGTGATCATCAACGGTAAACTTTATGCAGGCTACAATTGCGGCGCGGGCGAATTTGGCTTATTCAATTATTTGGATAATGTTTTAGAGTTCTACTGCAGCGGCTCGTTTTTTCAGAATGTGCATCAGGTGGATGGGACTAAGGTTTTTGAAGATGCTAAAAAGGGAGATGCTGAAGCCTTAGGACTTTATGCAGAATTAGGTACCCACATAGGCCATGCTATAAAAATGGTGATGTATGCCTATGATCCACAGCTGATCGTTTTGGGCGGATCAGTGAGCCAGGCTTATGATTTTTTCCAGGCAAATATGTGGAAGGAGATCAAAACGTTTGCTTACACCAAATCGGCAGAGCGGATCAAGATCGAAATATCAGCTTTGAAAAACAGCGGTATTTTGGGTGCGGCGGCTTTGTATTATGATGCACAATAAATAATAGTGATGGGTTTGAAATTAAAATGTATTCGAAAAATTGAAAAAGCATAGGGCTGTGCGATTCCTTCCTTGGGGAAGGGGAGGTAGGGGTTAATCCGCGTGTATGATAGCGAATTACCCCTCCCTGCCAATTCACAATCCATCACACCCCTCCCCGAGGAGGGAATTAAAAAAGTTTGAAAAGCATATCAATATAATTTACTATGAAAAAGTTTCTACTCCTCATCGCCTTAGCTTTTTTGGCTGATTGCTCATTTGCGCAAAGCGAAAGTTTCCGTATGTTATTGAAAGATGACTGGCAAATGCAGTCGGTATTGAAGGATGCAACGCCTGCGGCTATGGTTTCACAGGCTCAATTCAGTCCGAAAGGCTGGTATAAGATCAGCGTGCCGTCTACCATCATTGGCGGATTGATGGCGAACAAGGCTTATAATTTTGATCCTTTCTATGGGCAAAACTTTGAGAAACTGAATGACCCGGCGCTGGATAAGCCCTGGTGGTTCAGGAAGGTGTTTGCTTTGCCTGCTTCTGAAAAGGGAAAGAATATTGTGCTGAAACTGCATGGTATTAATTACAAGGCCAATATTTGGCTGAATGGTGTGAAACTGATGGATTCGACCCAGACCAAAGGGCCATTCCGGGTAATTGAATTGGATATCACCAATAAGATCAAAGCTTCGGGAAATAATGTGCTGGCGCTGGAAATACAGAGGCCGTTCAACCCAAACAAACAAAAAGGCGACCTGGCCATTGATTATGCCGATTGGATACATTATCCGCCAGACTATAATGCTGGTATCGTAAATGATGTAGAGATAAAAACTTATGATAAGGTGGGCATTCAATATCCACTGGTGACCACCAATTTTGACCTGCCATCATTGGCAGTGGCACATTTGAGCGTTGATGCGTTGGTGACCAACTATTCGAAAAATGAGCAGGATGTAATTGTAAAAGGAAAAATAAACAGCGATATCACCTTTGAGCAAAAGGTGCATTTAATGCCGAATGAGATTAAGAATGTAACCTTTACGCCAACAGAATATACACAGCTCAACATTAAAGACCCACACATTTGGTGGCCGTGGCAATATGGCAAACCGGAACTGAACAAGATTGAGTTATCGGTTTTACGCGGCACTGCAACCAGCAACACGATCTCTGAAAGTTTTGGCATCCGCCAGATCACTTCCAAACTGATCGATGACAAATCACGGGAGTTTATTGTGAATGGCAAGCCCATTATGATCCGTGGCGCGGCATGGTCCCCGGATATATTTCAGCGCCGCTCGCCCGAAAGGCAGGAACAGGAGATCAGGCTGTACCGCGATATGAACATGAACCTTGTGCGTTCCGAAGGTAAATTGGAAGATGATAACTTTTATGCATTGTGCGATAAGTACGGCCTGCTGGTGATGAGCGGCTGGATGTGCTGCGGCGCCTGGCAATACCCGGAAAACTGGGACGCGGCCAAACGGCAGGCAGCCATGGCATCCGATAGTACGGTAATGTACTGGCTGCGCAATAAGCCAAGCATGATGGTTTGGCTGAACGGCAGCGATATGCCGCCACGCGATACTACCGTTGAGCGCGACTATCTGAAGATAGAGGCTACTCTGAAATGGCCTAATCCAACTATATCAACTGCCGACGCCAGCAAATCAAAAGTGTCCGGTTTCAGCGGGGTAAAAATGGCCGGCCCTTACGAGTGGGTTCCGCCTATCTATTGGGAAACGGATACAACAAGTGAATATGGCGGCATGTATAGCTTTGCAACCGAAATTTCGCCGGGGCCATCTATTCCGCCTTATGAGAGTTTGATCAAATTTATTCCTAAGGATTCGCTCTGGTACACCTCGGCAGATTGGAACTACCATTGCGGCACCATGACCTTTGGTAATACCAAAACATTTAATGAAGCGCTAACAGGAAGATATGGCGAAGCCAAAACGATTCAAAATTACCTGGCCAAAGCACAGGCGCAAAATTATGAGGCGCATCGCGCGATGATGGAGGCTTATGGGTTACATAAGTATCATACAGCAACCGGCGTGGTGCAGTGGATGGGCAGCAACCCATGGCCGGGGATCATCTGGCATACGTACGATTATTATCTGTATCCGGCAGGCACTTATTTTGGGATGAAGAAATCGATGGAGCCGTTGCATATCATGTACTCTTACGCGAATAATGAGGTAGATATCACCAATTCGCTGCTGGAGAAATTCAGCGGGTTGAAGGCTGAGGCCAAGATCTATAATTTAGATGGCAGTGTGAAGTATGATAATACAGTTACCACGGAAGTTGATGCTGACGGCGTACAAAAAGCCTTCGCATTGCCTAAAATTGATGGTTTATCTGATGCCTATTTCCTGCGCTTGCAATTGACCGACGCCAAAGGAGAAGTGAAGAGCATCAACTGGTACTGGCTGTCCAAAAAAGCGGAGATACTGAACTGGAAAAAATCAAAATGGTATATGACTCCTGAAAAGCAATATACCGATTACTCGGCCCTGCAGGGTATCGCCAAAACCGCTTTGAAATTATCTTACCATACCGACAAGGGGGCCGATAGCACCTATCACGCCGTTACCATTACCAACACGGGTAAAACGGTAGCTTTCCAGGTGCATTTGCGTGCTTTGAAAGGGAAAGATGGCGATGATATTTTGCCGGTGATCTTCAGCGATAATTATATTTCGCTGGCTCCGGGAGAAAGCAGGCTGATCAGGTGCATTTATTCGAATAAAGATGCCGATGGTAAAACGCCTTACTTCGTAACTTCTGCATGGAATTTGGATGTGACGCAAAGTAAAGGTGAAAAAGAAACGGCATTTGAGGAGGCTATGGCGGTTAAATAGTTGACCCGCGGTTGACTCACCCGGTCTTTGCTTCGCTGGGTCACCCTCTCTGCTTGCGCAAAGAGGGTTTTTTGTACAAGGTGAACGATATTTATTGGCGTAGGCGTTGACAGGTAAAATTATCCCATCAACTCCTTCATCAGCTTATCGAATGATATTCTTAATTCGGCCAGCTCCTGTTCTAATTTGGTGACACGGGCTTCCAGTTCGCCGGATGATCTTTTTGCTGGTTCATCTGCGAAATCGTCTTCGGTATAATCCATGGTTCCACCCAGGAGATGAACATAGCGCACCTCTTTTTGTCCGGGACGGCGGGGAAGTTGTTTCACGTAAACCGGTTCGGACGTAGCCAATCTTTCCAATGCTTCCTGCACATCCTCAATCGATTCAAACTCATATAAACGGCCTGAATTGGTATTCAGCTCTCCCGGAGTTTGAGGGCCTCGAAGTATGAGCAGGCAGATCAGCGCTACTTCCGATGGGATTACCGGGAACACGATAGCGAAATTGTGCTTGTATTTAACCACGCGGTCGGTGCCGCCGGTGGCGGTGGAAACCAGGCCGCGTTTGCGCAGGTTGTTGATGGCCAGCACTACGGTTTGCTCATCATAGCTCACAACCGGTTTGCGTGATGTTTTTTGATTGGAGGCAGCGGTAAGGCTGTTGATGGTCATGGGGTAATAGTCGGGCGTGGTTTTGCTTTTCTCCATTAATGAGCCAAGCACACGTAGTTCGGTCTCATCCAGTACAGGTAAAATTTGCGGCGTATCCATCCGCTAAAGATAAACATCCGCTTTAAAATACGGGAAACAGTTTTTTGTAAAGCAAAAAAGCATCAACCTTGCAAGGCCGATGCTTTAAAAAATGGTGTGGCTAAAGATTACTGGATGAACATATAAGTTTTCTTATCGTCTTCGTCATATACCTTCAGGTGTTTTGTTACGGATTCCTTGTTAGAAACCACTTCAACGGTGTAGTCGCCGTTATCAAGGCCGCTGATGTTATAATTTTTTTCAACGTTGGTGCCTTTGGTCAGGTAGTCTTTGTACAACAAGGTGCCTTGTTTGTCATAGATCATTACGAACGATTTGCCGGCTTCCTGTTTGTCGATCACTACACCGAAACCCCTGTCGGTGCTTAGTGGAACGAAAGCGATCTGGTTTGATTTACCTTCATCTGATTTTGCAGGAGTTGCTGCGAATACGCTGGTGCCTAAGGCCAGTAATAAGGCTGCTAATGCGATTGACTTTTTCATGATATTTTTAATTTTGTATGAGTTAACTTGAATTTGCTTTGTGCTTTCAATGTTCAAATCAACAAAGACTTTTACCACTAAAAAAATCTAATAGACCACCACACTAAAGGTGTAGACCAATCCTGTTTTTTGCCCGACAAGTGGTATAAGTTGCTCATAATCTGTCAAATATGAGTTTTGTAGGCAAATTTCCGTTGCTTATAGATTAAATCGGGCTGTTGGTAGATGATTGGATCAGAAACGGACACTTTTCGCTCAGTTTTTTACACCGTGTATCTCCTTATCAGCATCAGTACCAGGAGTTTAAAAAGGAGACCTTTTCAAATCAAAAAGGCATCAACCCAATTATAGGGGTGACGCCTTTTAAAATTAGACGCGGGAGTATGGTTACCCGCAAGGTTTAGTTACTAGCTTAAGCGCACAATTCTTTTTTGTGGTGTAGTATGTACAAAGAATTGCGTCTTAATATCGTGACCTTTGGAAAATACCTCCACGGTATAGTTACCGTCTTGCAGGTCGGGGAAAAGATATTTCTTTTCGCCTTTGGCATCTTTGGTAAGGACATCCTTATACAATGGATAGCCGTCATTATCGTAAATGATCACCATTGATTTGCCTGGTTCCAGTTTATCCACCATCACGGCGAAGCCCCTTTCAGTGCGTAACGGGATGAGGCTAACCACGGCTTTGTTATCCATATGATGTTTTTTAGGTTTGGCAAATGCTGTTGAACAAACGCCTGCACCCAGTAGCAGTGCAAGAGTTGTTAGTTTGATGAACTTTTTCATAATCTTTGATTTTAGATGTTAATTTGTTTTGACCTGAACATCCTTTTTTCCAGTATTTAACTCTTAGTAGAAATAACATACGAATTACGAAAGTGTTTAAATTTGTTTCGCTTAATTAATTCATAATAAGCCACATATGCCGATTTATTGCTTTGGCAGCATCACAGGGGCATATTTTATTTTCGCGGATATTAAAGAAATTCTGGCCAAATTGGTTAATTTGTAGCCACAATGTCCCTCTTCATCGCATCATTAAATTCGGGCAGCAACGGCAACTGCTATTACGTAGGCAATCACCAGGAAGCCATACTGGTGGACGCCGGCATATCCTGCCGAGAAACCGAGCGCCGCATGAAAAGGCTTGGCTTATCCATGCACATGGTAAAGGCCATTTTTATATCACATGAGCACTCGGACCATATCAACGGTGTTGCGGTATTATCCAGAAAATACAGTCTGCCGGTTTATATCACTCCCGGAACTTTGCAAAATTGCAGTCTCGGGCTTGATGCGCAATTGGTGTTATCTTTTAGCGCTTACGAGGCGGTGCAAGTAGGTAGCCTTTCAGTTTCTGCTTTCCCCAAATTTCATGATGCTGCCCACCCTCATAGTTTTATGGTTGAATGCGGGGGAATAAAAGTAGGCGTGCTTACCGATATCGGCGCAGCCTGTAAAAACGTGATCAGCCATTTTTCTCAATGTCATGCTGCATTCCTGGAGGCTAATTATGACGAGGAAATGCTGAACAATGGACGCTACCCCTACTATCTCAAAAAACGTATCCGTGGTGGGCACGGACACTTATCCAACAGCCAGGCGCTGGAGATTTTTATTAACCACCGTCCCGCCTACATGACCCACCTTTTGTTATCGCACCTTTCAAGGGATAACAACAGCCCGGAATTAGTGCACGAACTCTTCAGTCAGCATGCTAACGGAACAGAGATCATCGTGGCATCACGTTATGAGGAAACGGCAGTTTACCATATCAGCGGATCACTCTCAACAGCGCAGCAGCCAATCAGTGTGAACGCCGGGCAAATGCAATTCAGCCTGTTTTAGATCTTGCTGTTTCACGTGAAACACCCTGAAACAGGTCAAATTACCAACTAATCTACTGATGGTCAGTTAATTATTTGTTAAAAAGCTAACTTTCTCACTGTTTCACCAAAAAAGTGAAACACTTTGAAACAGGTGAAACACTGTGTCGTCCTGGAAAAGTTTACCGGACATGAATTATTACGTATCCATAATTTAACATACAATACTTCTCATTTATTTTTATCTTCATAGTGCCGTACCATCATATATTTTATGAAGATCCCTTTCAAAAAGATACTGCTTAAAACACTGAAAATTACGGGGATAACTATAGGGAGCATATTGCTTTTGATGTTTCTCCTGCCCATACTTTTCCCTACAACCATCACGAATAAGATAAAACAGCTGGCTAACAACAGCCTGAATGGCAAGGTCACCTTCTCGGGAACCAGTCTTTCGTTCTTCAAACGCTTCCCGGAGCTGACCCTCACATTGGAAGATTTTACCCTAAAAGGCAGCGCGCCGTTCCAGCAGGATACCCTGGTAGCCGCAAAGGATATTTCGTTCGCGCTCGACCTTTCGTCGCTGCTGCGCACCAAGATTAACATCAGCAAAATATACCTCAGCGGCGCTTTTATTAATGTAGAGGTCGACAGCGCCGGGCATGGCAACTACAATGTATACAAACCGCAGCCGCAAAAGCAGCAGGCTAAATCGGATACTTCGGCCGCTTCGTTGGGTATCGAGCAGATCATAATTGAAAAAAGTCATTTGGTGTATGACGATGCTTCCCTGCCAATGATGATCGATGCGGAAGGCTTTGATTATAAAGGCAGCGGAGATCTCACCAAGGATGTGTTCGACCTTCATACGCACCTCGAAGTTGCTTCGGCAGATTTTATTTATGATAAGCAGTCTTACGTCGTCAAGAAAAAGATCAATGCCGACCTGGTCACCAGCATCAACACCAAATCGCTGGCCTTTACCTTCCAGAAAAATGACCTGATGATCAACCAGTTGCCCGTGCAGTTTAAGGGTAGGTTCGGGTTTTTAAAAGATGGGTACGATATGGATTTCCAGTTCACGTCTTATCAAAGCGACCTGAGCGATATTTTTACCGCCTTGCCACCCTCGTATGCAAAGCTGGTAGATAATACGGAAGTAAACGGCACGGGGGTGATACAGCTTTCACTGAGCGGCAAGTATATTGCCTCAAAAAATATAAAGCCGGATATCAATTTCAGCATGAAAGCGAAGAACGGCTATATCGACAACAACAAAACGCCTTCGCCAGTTCGCGACCTTTACCTGGACGTGAATGCGAAGATACCAAACATGAACCCGGACAGCCTCTCGCTCAATATTGATTCACTGGCCTTTAAGATCGATAAGGATTATTTCAATTCGAAATTCAAACTAAGAGGTTTGAAATCGCCCTACATTTATGCCAGAGTAAATACGGAGGTCGACCTTGAAAAATGGAATAAGGCCTTTGGGGTAAAAACGGTCGACCTGAAAGGCCGGTATTCGCTTCACCTGCTGGCTGACGGGAAGTATACCACGGGTTTACAAAAGCGGGGTTTGCGGCATGTGGATACCGTGATCACCAGTATACCCAAGTTCAGTTTGAAATCCTCATTTAAGGATGGATATATCAAGTATGATAAGGTTCCTGAAGCGGTTAAAAACATCAGCTTTAATTTGGATGCCTCCTGCCCTGATCATAATTACAAAAACTTTACCCTGCAATTCGATAACCTGAACGCAACTGCACTAAGCAATTACCTGAAAGGCTATTTTAAGCTAAGCAATCAAACCGGGCTGATGATGGATGGCGCTTTGCAGGCCAAATTCCACCTCAATGATCTGAAACAGATCTACCCTACCGAGGGCATGGATATCAGGGGCGATATTGACCTCGATGTGAAAACAAAGGGCAAATATATCCCTGCCAGTAAAAAATACCCGGTTACCAAAGCAACTATCAACCTGAAGGACGGCTATGTGCAAACAAAATATTATCCGCACCCCATACAAAACCTGCAGGTAAGCGCCGATATCGTGAACACCACGGGCACGCTTGCCGGGCTAAGGGTCAATATCAAACCGGTATCGCTCACCTTTGAAGGTGAACCCTTCCTGCTAAAAGCCGACCTTAAAAACTTTGCCGACCTGCAATACAACATCAAATCAAAAGGTACGCTGAATATTGGGAAGATCTATAAGGTGTTCGCGCTGAAAGGCTATAATGTGAACGGACTGATCACCACCAATTTCACCCTGAAAGGAAAACAGAGTGACGCGACCGCCGGGCGTTACGATCAACTGTTCAATTCGGGTACGATGAAGGTGAAAGATTTGGCGCTTAGTTCCGATCTGTTCCCGAAGCCATTTATCATTAAGGATGGTAAGTTCAGCTTTAACCAGGATAAGATGAAATTTGATGCCTTTACGGCAAATTACGGCAAATCGGTTATCGTGATGAACGGCGCATTATCCAACGTGATCGACTACGCAATGAAGACGAACTCGCCCTTGAAAGGCGATTTTAACCTTACCAGCGGATTGATCATCGCCGATGATTTCATGGCTTTTGCTGATGGTCCGGCTGCGACTGCCAGTCAGCCTAAAAAAGGTGCAGCGCCTTCAGGTGTTATCCTGGTTCCGGCCAATCTCGATCTCAATTTTGCCGCCGATGTCAAGAAGGTGAAATATAACGGGATGGACATTAACGATGTGAAGGGCCAGATGTCGGTAAGCAACGGGCAGATCATATTAAAACAAGCAGGTTTCAATATCATCGGTGCGCCGGTGGTGATGGATGCCACCTATGGCAGTATTACACCGCAAAAGGCATTTTTTGATTACCACATCAGCGCGCAGGATTTCGATATCAAAAGGGCATATAATGAGATCAAGCTTTTTCACGATATGGCATCGTCCGCATCCACCGCCGAAGGTATAGTGGGCCTCGATTACAAACTGAGCGGCAAGCTGAACAGTGATATGCGGCCGGTATACCCAAGCCTGAAAGGCGGCGGCGTTCTTACCCTGAAGAAGATCAAAATAAAAGGCTTTAAACTGTTTGGTGCGGTGGGTAAGCAAACCGGACATGATAGCCTTTCCAAACCTTCGGATGTTTCCAAGGTGGACATCAAAACCACCATCGCCAACAATATCATCACCATTGAGCAGACAAAAATGCGTGTAGCAGGTTTCAGGCCGAAGTTCTCGGGCCAGGTAGACTTTAACGGAAATTTGAACCTCCAGTTCAGGTTAGGCTTGCCGCCATTGGGCATATTCGGCATCCCGATGAAGATCACCGGCACGCAGGAAAAACCAAAGATCAATTTGGGCCATGGTAAAAAAGAGGATGAGCTGAAGGAGGAAGCAAGTGGTGATGACTGATTTTAGAAGATTGAAAAACCGTTGGTCTACAAAAGTTTAAGTGTGAGTTTACATTAGTATAAGATACATTTGATTTACTTAAAGATTTTAGATATGCCGGAATTTATAGCACACGAACTCATGCAGCATGCAGACTTAAAACGATGGTTGGTTTTTAAAAATGAGGATGTGCTAAAAAATTATGGCGTTGTATTTGGGACTCAAGGCATGGCTAATCTAAAAAAAGCAACCCTGTTAGTACCGGGCGACTTCTACGAAATAAAAAGATATTTCCAATTTGTGGGTCTTGTATCTTATCATAAGGATATGGGGATGTTGACGATGTCTTTATTTGAATCTGAAAATATGGATACTTTCTTAGATGCTTTTATGGATATGAGAGTACAGGATTGGAAGGATTCGGATATAAATCAAATAGGGGTAATTACCCAAGCTATAATCGATGACAAGAATAAGGAATTAGCAACTATCAAACTTGAGAAAGTCTTGTAAGACTCAATAAGCCACTAGGCAATAATATTTGTTAACTAAATCTTCAAAATACCCTTGCTAAAAAATCGCCTTTACGCATTGTTTGCAATTTGATATTTCAAAGTTAATGTGCTTTTATGTTTAGGCTGTTAAATTGCCGCTTATGATCTCTGCCGACAGAACCGAACTATTAAAAGCACTTAACGATCCGGAAAAAGAATGGGACTTAATCATAGTCGGCGGCGGGGCGACGGGTTTGGGCACGGCGCTGGATGCCGCTTCACGCGGATATCAAACCTTGCTGCTGGAGCAGGCCGACTTTGCCAAAGGTACCTCAAGCCGCAGTACCAAGCTTGTGCATGGCGGGGTGCGCTACCTCGCGCAGGGCAATACTGGTTTAGTTCGGGAGGCTTTGTATGAACGTGGGCTCCTGCTAAAAAATGCCCCGCATCTCGTAAAAAATGTTTCCTTTATTATTCCTAACTATCACTGGTGGGAAGGCGCTTTTTATACCATCGGTTTGGGTATTTACGATCTGTTAGCCGGTAAGCTCAGTTTCGGCAAAACAAAACATATTGCTAAAAATGACTTATTGAACCGTTTGCCCGGCATCAATCCAAAGGGCCTGCATGGCGGTGTTGTTTATCACGACGGCCAGTTTGATGATTCACGCCTGGCCATCAACCTCGCACAAACCTGTTTGGAACAGGGTGCTACGGTGCTTAATTACTTTCGTGTTAAAGGACTTGCAAAAAATAGCGCGGGAAAAATATCCGGCGTTGTTGCTGTAGATGTGGAATCGGATGCTACCTATCACCTCAAAGCCAAAGCGGTTATTAATGCGACCGGCGTATTTGTGGACGATCTATTGCAAATGGATAGTCCCGGTAAAAAGCCGATGGTCAGGTCGAGTCAGGGGGTACACCTGGTGCTCGACCGCTCCTTTATGCCTGCCAATGATGCTTTAATGATCCCTAAAACGGATGACGGTCGGGTGCTTTTCGCAGTGCCCTGGCATGATAAGCTGGTAGTGGGCACCACCGATACCCCGCTTGATGAGCATAGCATGGAGCCGGTGGCCATGAACGCCGAGATCGATTTTATATTGAATACTACCGCCAAATATCTAACTAAAGCACCCACCCGGAAAGATGTTTTGAGTGTCTTCGCCGGTCTGCGCCCCCTGGCAGCTCCGGAAAATGGCTCGGCGAAAACGAAGGAAATATCGCGCAGCCATAAGCTGATCGTTTCGGAATCGGGGCTGATCACGATAACGGGCGGTAAATGGACCACCTACCGCCGGATGGGGGAAGATACGGTGGATAAGGCAATACAAATCGCCAACCTTGTGTCTAAGGATTCTGTCACGAAAGACCTGCCTGTACATGGCAGTAAACAGGGAATGGATTGGGACGATCATTTATATGTCTATGGCAGCGACCGCGATAAGATGCTGGCCCTGGTAGATGAAAACAAGGAGTGGAAAAAAAAGCTGCATACCAAATACAATTATTTGCAGGCTGAAGTGATATGGGCGGTGCGACATGAAATGGCCCGCACCGTGGAAGACGTATTGGCGCGCCGGGTTCGCTTATTGTTCCTGGATGCGCGGGCGGCAATGGGCGCTGCGCCATTGGTTGCGAAACTGATGGCTGCTGAGTTGGGAAAAGATCCCAATTGGGAAAATCAGCAGGTGGGGGCTTTTGTTGATGTGGCTAAAGCATATTTGTTATAACAGCAGTTTATTTGTAAAGACGGATTCGATGTAGAGACGCAAAATTTTGCGTCTCCGGCTTTTAAAAATATAACGTAGATTTATAACACCAGTTATTTACTATAAAGCCTGAAAATGGAACAGTATATTTTGGCCCTTGACCAGGGCACAACCAGTTCGCGCGCTATTGTGTTTGATCATTTGGGGCAGATCCGGTCGGTCGCTCAAAAAGAATTTACGCAGATATTCCAATTGCCGGGTTGGGTGGAACATGACCCGAACGAGATATGGTCGACCCAGGCTGGAGTTGCCGCCGAGGCAACGGTAAAGATGGGCATCAATGGCACCAATATCAAAGCCATCGGCATTACCAATCAGCGCGAAACCACCATTGTTTGGGACAGGGCGACCGGTGAACCGGTTTACAACGCCATCGTTTGGCAGGACAGGCGTACCGCCGCTTTTTGCGACCAATTAAAAAATGACGGCCATGCCGACCTGATCCGCGAAAAAACAGGTTTGGTGATCGATGCCTATTTTTCCGGCTCGAAGATCAGGTGGATACTGGATAATGTGGCGGGCGCACGTGCCAAAGCCAACGCCGGTGAATTGGCCTTCGGCACGGTGGATAGCTGGCTGGTTTGGAAATTTACCCGTGGTAAAATTCACGCTACGGATGTGACCAATGCAAGCCGTACAATGTTGTTCAATATCCGCACTTTGGAGTGGGACGCAGAACTGCTTAAAATATTTAACATCCCGGCAAACATGCTGCCCGAAGTAAAACAAAGCAGCGAGATCTACGGCGAAACGGCGACTACTATATTTGCCTCAAAGATACCTATCGCGGGCATAGCCGGCGACCAGCATGCGGCATTGTTCGGCCAGATGTGTATCGACAATGGCATGGTAAAAAACACCTACGGCACAGGCTGCTTTATGCTGATGAATATCGGCGATGAATTTATCGAGTCAAAAAACAACCTGCTAACCACCATTGCCTGGAAGATTGATGGCAAAACACAATATGCCTTTGAGGGCAGTATATTTATTGCCGGGGCCGTGGTGCAATGGCTGCGCGATGGTTTAGGGGTGATCAAAACCTCTGCCGATGTGGAGAAGCTGGCACTAAGCGTACCTGATACCGGCGGGGTATATTTTGTCCCGGCCTTCGCCGGGTTGGGCGCACCTTACTGGGACCCGGAAGCAAGGGGCACCATCGTAGGGCTGACACGCGGATCAACTGCCGGAAATATCGCCCGGGCGGCGCTACAGTCCATCGCATATCAAACCATGGATGTGCTGAAGGCTATGGAGGCCGATGCAGGTGTGTCGATCAAAGAGCTGCGGGTGGATGGCGGCGCTACCGCTAATAACCTGCTGATGCAGTTCCAGGCCAATTTACTCAATTGTAAAGTGATCAGGCCGAATGTGGTGGAAACAACAGCGCTTGGCGCGGCTTACCTTGCGGGATTGGCAGTAGGTTACTGGAAGAGCCGGGAAGAAATACAACAATTATGGCAGGCCGAAAAGGAATTTATACCTGTTGCTGAATCGCCCGAAGTAAAGAAAGGAATAGCAGGCTGGAAACGAGCGGTAAAGGCAGCGCAGGCATGGAGTAGCGATGAATAGAGTCAGGAACCAAGAGTCAAGAACCAAGAAAAACTAATCAATAATTTTATCTTGATTCCTGGCTCTTGAATCTTGGTTCTAAAAGAATAAATTTAATCAAATAAACCTCACAAACGATGTCTCCATTCATGGCCGAACTGATCGGCACTATGCTGCTTATCTTATTAGGCGACGGCGTGGTTGCCAATGTTTTATTAAACGACACAAAAGGCAACAACAGCGGCTGGATAGTGATCACTACCGCCTGGGGCCTGGCTGTTTTTGTGGGCATTACAGTAGCAGGCCCATATAGCGGGGCCCACCTGAACCCTGCGGTTACTATCGGGCTAGCTATTGCGGGTAAATTTGCCTGGGCAAGCGTATTATATTATATAACGGCACAAATGCTGGGTGCCTGTATCGGCGCTTTTTTAGTTTGGCTGATGTATTACGACCATTTTCAGCGTACAAATAACCCCGGATTTGTATTGGCCGTCTTTTGCACGGGTCCTGCCGTGCGTAATTATGTTTCGAATATCGCCAGCGAGATCATCGGCTCATTTGTGCTGATCTTCGTCGTTTTTTATGTCACCGGTGCTGAGATCACCCCCTCAAAAACACCGATAGGATTAGGGTCAGTCGGCGCTTTGCCCGTCGCATTTTTGGTTTGGGTGATCGGCCTTTCCTTAGGCGGCACCACCGGCTATGCCATCAACCCCGCCCGCGACCTTGGACCGCGCATCATGCACGCCATTCTGCCTATCAAAAGTAAAGGCAGCAGTGATTGGGCCTACTCGTGGATACCTATCGCCGGCCCGATCATCGGCGCCGCCATAGCTGCTTTAATTTATTTGCGATTGCATTAGGGCAAAAAAATCATGATCTTGTAAACTGTAATCACTACCATGAAGAAATTGCTGTTGTTAGCATTCATCCAATGCTTTTTAATAACCTTTTGTAAAGCACAAAACAAGCCTGTCATCATAGGCTATGTTGGAGGATATAAGGGCCTGATCAACGTAAATGTATCGCCCAAAAAACTGACGGTCATCAATTACGCCTTTGTCGACGTGAAGGATAACCGCGCCTGGCTGCATCGCGAAGCAACCGATACTATCAACTTCAGGCGGTTGAATGAACTAAAAAAACAAAATCCGGACCTCAAAGTAGTGATCTCCATAGGCGGCTGGACCTGGAGCGGAAAATTCTCCGACGCGGTACTGACCGATACCTCCCGTACCGCATTCGCCGCAAGCGCCGTGGATATTGTGAGAAAATATGACCTTGACGGCGTGGATATTGATTGGGAATATCCCGGCAGGCCCGGACTGGAAGGCAATGTTTACCGCCCGGAGGATAAGCAAAATTATACCCTGATGTTCAGGGATCTGCGGCATGCCATGGATAGTATCAAACAGCAAACCCACAAAACATACCTGTTGACTACCGCCGTAGGTGGCTTTACCAGCTTCGTGGATAATACCGAAATGGGCAAGGCCCAGCAATACCTCGACTATATCAACCTGATGACCTATGATTTTGGGGGTGAAGTAGCGGGCCACCATACCAATCTCTACAACTCCAAACTGTACCAAACAAAAAACTATGCTGACAATGCCGTAAGCGCCTTTGTCGCAGCCGGTGTCCCTGCCAATAAACTGGTAATGGGACTGGCTTTTTATGGAAGAGTGTATAATGTGGATTCGCTGACCAAGCGCGGCATCGGCGGCAAAATACTAAGCCGGGACAGGGGCCGCGGATATTCGACAATAAAAGATAGCCTCATCAATCAAAACGGTTATGTGCGCTATCACGACAGGAAGGCCAAGGCATCCTATATCTACAATGCCTCCAAAAAGCAATTCATTACCTATGATGACGAGTGGTCTGTAAAGAAGAAATGTAGATATGTGCTCTCCAAAAATATGGCCGGCGTGATGTTTTGGGAGTACAGCTCGGACCCAAAAGAATATTTGCTGGATGAGGTAAATTCGATCTTAAAATGAGTATAATTTAACGTGTTGAAGCCCTTAACGTATCAATACTCTTTCTAATACGTAAAACTACGTATTCTGTAAGCGGTAAAAGTTGTTAATATTTGTGAATTGATTTGTAAATGAGTTAGTTACCTTTGTTTTAATAGCGCCAGCAAGACCGCTTAACCTTAACACATTAGCTTGACAGTAACCAATTAATCATAATTTTAGTAAAAATTCCCTAAAAACTCACTTTTTATCATGGAAACAAAAGAAAGAAAAGGCCCTATAACTGGAAAAGAAGGCGCTGAAATTGAAGTAAAAGTTGCCGCCGACTGGACAAAAAACCACCGTAGCCGAAATCCGAAGGGTATTATATCCCAGTTTTTTGGCGTAGAGATATTGGACCGTATTCTAAAACAACCGGATTGCCTGGGCATTCGTATCTACTACGCCAATGCTAAACCACTTACCAGCTATCAGAAATTCATTATTGGGGTGGCAAACAGGCTGATCAAGTCCGCAAAAGCAGATGGTGAAGTGCACCTGATACTTACAGGAGTTACTGCCGAGGGCATGGATCAAATACCTCGAGACGGAAAAGTAGAGGTTGCGACGGATGTAAAAATGTTTAAAACCAACGTAGCTACTGCCAATACAGCAGCACCCACGGTGCTGGCCGAGCAGTCGATGCCATGTCCGGGCGGGGCAGGTTGCCCGCAAAACGCGCTTACCGGCCACAACAATTGAGATAAATTAAAATAGGGAATGTCTATAACTGTTATACTGGTATATGCTTCTATCGCATCGGGTGTTTTACCATTGCTCGCGGCGCTATATAACTATCGCCAGCTTGATTCGGTATTAAAGCTGTTTGTGCTTTTTTGCCTGGTATCTTTTAGTTTTGATCTGTTTGAAATGACCCTATCAGAGCTTAAAGTGAAAAATAATTGCCCTGTTTTTCATCTGTATGATGTAGTGGCCGTATTGTTTTATACAGTGATCTATTATCGGGCATTTTATGAATCCATTTTCAAAAGGATAGCATTGTTACTTGGCGCTACCGCACTTGCCGCCGTTATTTGTAATGCCGCTTTTATTGAAAAAATATGGACCTATCCTTCCATCTCAAATACAGTGTTATGTATGATGATGATTGTTTTGTCCTTAACTTACTTTTACCAGCTCTTAACCAGGCAGGAATTTGTACACATAGATAAGCAAGCGTTATTTTGGATCAATACCGGGATCCTGTTTTATTTTTCTATCAATATCTTCCTGTTTATGCTTTACAATAAGATTAGTAAAGATGTAAGGAATGATTATTATATGCTGCAGTCGGTAACAAGTGTTATTGGTAATTTATTATATTCAGTAGGACTACTTTGCAAACCCCAGAAAACAACCTGATACCGGTACTGATCACAGGAACAATTGTAATTGTTATCCTGCTGGTTTTTTTATTCCTTTTCGTGATCGTGTATCAACGAAGGATGATAAAAAACCAGGTAGTTATGCGGCAGTTGCAGGATGAGAAGCAAATTGATTTGCTTAACGCGGTTTTCGAGACCCAGGAGACAGAGCGCAAACGCCTGGCCGAAGACCTTCACGATAGCGTGGGCCAGGTGCTATCGGCCATCAAGCTAAACCTGCACCGGCTGGATAAGCAAAGCGAAAATGAGAGCCCGTCCGCCACTCTGCTTTCGGATACCCGTAAACTGACTGATGAGTGTATCCAGGAGATACGCAACATCATACACAACGTGTTGCCGCCTGTATTAACCGATTTCGGGTTGATTGACGCGGTACAGGCTTTGTGTGTAAAAATGGGCCAGAATACGGATATCAAGATCACTTTCACAAAAAACCTGGCGGATGAAAGGTTTCCATCCGAAATTGAGTTGACACTCTACCGCATCGCACAAGAACTTTTTGGTAATGCAGTTAAACATTCAGGTGCTACCGCCATACAATTGTTGCTTACCAAAGAAGCTGGCTGGCTGGTGATGTCTTTCAGCGACAACGGTGTTGGTTTTAATATGGACAGTGTTAAACATGGGTTTGGGTTAAAAAATCTGCAAAGCCGGGTGCAGCTCATCAACGGGAAAATACACATTTACTCCAAGCCTCAAAACGGCACACTTACTACGATAAAAGTACCGTTATCCTGACAGTAAAAACGGTATATTTATTTTATATTTACCCAAATTTACCTGTTATGAACCCAATTAACCTGGCCATTGTGGATGACCACAAAATTTTCAGGAACGGCTTAAAGGCCACCCTGGAAGATTGCCCGGAATTTAACCTGATCATCGAGGCCTCCAACGGAAAGGAACTGATCGGTCAGCTTGCCGATCGCGTCCCTGATCTGATACTGATGGACATTAAAATGCCCGAAATGGATGGTATGCAAACCACCGCGCATATTCAGCAGCATTTTAAGCAGATCAAGGTATTGGCGCTATCCATGCATAACGAGGATAAATATATTGTGGATATGATGAAGGCCGGTGCGTCGGGCTATTTACTTAAAAATGCCGAACCGGAGGAGATCATCGAGGCGATATTAACCGTTCATAATAAAGGGTTTTACTTTAACGAGCACCTTTCGGTAACGCTGATCAAACAACTGGTTGGGCCAAGCAGCTATAGCGGCAGCGCCGAGCAGCAGCAGGTCGACCTAAACGACCGGGAAATAGAGGTATTGAAATTGGTTTGCCAGGAACACTCCAACCAGGAAATAGCTGATAAGATATTCCTGAGCGTACGCACCGTAGAAGGTTATCGCGCCCGTCTTTTTGAAAAAACAGGGTCGAAAAACTTGGTGGGCCTGGTGATATTTGCCATTAAAAAAGGGATTATCAGTGTTTAAGTAGTCAATTTTAAAGAATTGTCATTCTGAACGTAGTGAAGAATCTAATCGCAGATAGATGCTTCGTTCCTCAGCATGACAAACTTATTTAGATTGATACGAATGAAATCCCCCAATAGCGTAGTCAAAATGCTTTCCTACCTTTGTACCATGGAAACAATCTCCTGGCACGATTTTGAAAAGGTAGAACTACGCGTCGGCACGATACTAGAAGCTGCCGATTTCCCCGAGGCACGTAAACCTGCTTATAAAGTTAAGGTCGATTTTGGTCCTTATGGCATCAAATGGTCAAGCGCGCAGATCACTAAGCATTATACAAAGGAACAATTAATTGGCCGGCAAATAGTTGGGGTCATCAACTTCCCTAAAAAGCAGATTGCTACCTTTATGTCTGAATTTTTGGTGACAGGTTTTGCCGATGCAAACGGGGATATCGTGCTGGCCGCGGTTGAACACAGGGTTCCTAATGGCAGTAAACTGATATGATGCAGCCTCCCCTCTCCAGGGAGTAGTTTGTATCAAATTGTATAGGTATTACAGGATTTACTCACAAATCTATATAGCTATATCAGGACGGGTCAGTATGGTTTACACTTTTTTCGATGCTTTTTGCTTAATTATTTGATAATCAATTGTTTGAATGCTATAATCCTGAAATTGTGTTAACCATGTTAACCCTTTACCAGGAAAAATTTTTAGTTTTGAAGAGTGCCTGAATTTTTGTCCTCCCTTTGCGTAGGATCAGGCGAGGACAAAACCAAACCAATATAATGCGCTATTATACCTTTGGCGACGAGCCTGCTATTTCGCCCGACGATTTCTTTATGAACGAAGCGCTCAAGGAAGCAAAGCTTGCTTTGACTGAGGATGAGATACCCATTGGCGCAGTAGTGGTTTGCAACGGGCAGATCATCGGCCGCGGGCATAATTTGACCGAGCGCCTGACCGACGTATCCGCCCATGCCGAAATGCAGGCACTTACCGCAGCCGCTAATTTTCTGGGTGGAAAGTATTTAAAAGATTGCACCCTGTATGTTACGATGGAACCCTGCGTAATGTGTGCCGGCGCATGCTACTGGTTCCAGTTGAGCAGGATCGTTTTTGGCGCTTATGATACCAAACTCGGTTTCGGCAGACTCAATCAGCAAATAACACACCCCAAGACCTTGATAACAGGCGGTATCCGCGAAAATGAATGCTCCCAATTGGTGAAGGATTTTTTTAAGGGGAAGCGGAAGTAGGTAAGTCAATGGTCCATCGTCGATAGTCCATAGCCAAAGTTGTCGGGATTTTTGATTGACAAATGCCATGGACTATCGACCATGGACTGCAACACCAATAAAAAGTGACATTAATTTAGAACAAAAATCATGCTTATAACTTTATATTTGTACCTCAACGATCATTAACCTTTAAAAATAACTGACTATGGCATTCACACTACCGGCGTTATCTTACGCTACCGATGCTTTGGAACCTCACATTGACAAATTGACAATGGAGATCCACCACGGCAAACACCACCAGGCTTATGTTACTAATTTGAACAAGGCCCTTGAAGGCAAGCCTGAAGCGAATAACAGCATAGATGATATCATCAAAAACATTTCTAAATATCCGCCTGCGGTTCGTAACAATGGCGGTGGTCATTATAACCACACCCTGTTCTGGACTTTACTTGGGCCAAATGCAGGCGGCGAACCAACGGGAGCTTTAGCTGACGCGATAAAGAGCACTTTCGGCTCATTTGCCGATTTCAAAACCAAAGTATCTGAAGCTGGTGCAACCCGTTTCGGTTCAGGCTGGGCCTGGCTGATCGTTACCCCTGATAAAAAACTGGCAGTAACTTCAACACCTAACCAGGACAACCCGTTAATGGATATTGCTGAAGTAAAAGGCACCCCGGTTTTGGGTATTGACGTATGGGAACATGCGTACTACCTGAAATACCAGAACCGTCGCCCGGATTACCTTGCCGCTATCTGGAACGTGATCAATTGGAACCACGTTGCTGAATTATATGCAAAAGCCATTGCTTAATTTTAAGCAATTATAAAAAATACTAACGGCAGGATTTAAATCATTCTGCCGTTTTTTGTTGTTATCTTATGATGATGAAAGCCATTGTTTTAGAAGCCGCTGATAAGCCGCTCGTATTAAAAGAAGTTGAAAAACCCGCATTACAGCCGGGCGAGGTTTTGGTGCAGATTAAAGCCGCAGCCTTAAACCGCCGTGATTACTGGATCACGGTAGGTAAATACGCCGGAATAAAGTATCCATCGATATTGGGCTCAGATGGCGCGGGTATCGTGGCTGAGGTTGGCAGCGATGCGGATAAAGGTTGGCTGAATAAAGAAGTTGTTATTAACCCCTGTCATAATTGGGGGGATCATGAAGATTACCAGAACCGCGATTTTACCATATTAGGATTGCCGGAAGAGGGCACATTTGCCGAATACGTGAAAGTGAGAGCCGAATATCTGTATCCCAAACCCTCACATCTGAGCTGGGAGCAGGCTGCGGCATTGCCGTTAGCGGGCATGACTACTTACCGTGCATTATTCACTAAAGGCAAAGCAAAAAAAGGCGACAAGGTATTGATAACCGGCATCGGTGGCGGAACCGGGACTTTTGCCCTGCAATGGGCAGTAGCGGCAGGTTGCAAGGTATTTGTTACCTCGGGCTCGGGTGAAAAAATAGAACGCGCAAGGCAATTGGGTGCATTGGCTGGGGTAAATTATAAAGCGCAAGATTGGGCCGAACAACTTAAACTGATGGCCGGAGGGTTCGACGTTATTATCGATAGCGCTTTGGGTGATGGATTTGATAAGCTGCTGGACATAGGCAATCCGGGTGCGCGGATCGTTTTTTTCGGCGGGACGGCCGGAAATATCCCCGCCCTTAATGGCCGGAAGATATTTTGGAAACAGTTGCAAATATTGGGCACCACGATGGGTAGTCCCGGCGATTTTAAAGGGATGCTCGACCTGGTGAATCAGCATAAAATAGTGCCTGTAATTGACGAGGTGTTTCTTTTGGCGAATGCCCAAAGAGCAATAGATAAAATGGCCGGATCTTCCCAATTTGGAAAACTGGTTTTAACAACCTGACCGCGATGCTTCAGTTAAAAATTGAAGCCATTAAATGGGAAACACCCGATACGGCTACCTTCTTTCTAAGAGAAGTATCGGGTAAGAAGGTTTCTTATAAAGCAGGGCAATTCATCACCCTGGTATTTACCCATCATGAGGAGGAAATACGCAGATCGTATTCATTAAGCTCCTCCCCGGATGAGGAACTACTGTCCATTACCGTCAAACGCATTACCAATGGCGAGATATCCCGCTTTATGTTGACCAAACTAAAGCCGGGCGAACTTATAAACGTTGTTGAACCTGCCGGAAGATTTACCATTAGCGGCTACAAACAACAAAAAGATATCATCCTTTTCGCTGCGGGCAGCGGTATCGCCCCGGAATTTGCGCAAATCAAGTATATTCTAAATCGTCCCGGCGATAGTCGTATTACCGTAATCTACAGTAGTCAAAATCCGGCTTCTATATTATTTAAGGATCAACTGGACGCGTTGACAGTTGCTCATACCGGGAGGTTAAAGATCATTCACCTTTTGAGCAGCGAAGGCAACCGGCTTAATAATATTATGGTTGAGCAGTTGGTGCGCCAGAATATTCATTTCGATATTAATAAGGCTGAATTTTATTTATGCGGGCCATTCGGCTACATGCGCATGATTCGGCTCACGCTGCTGTATATGGAAATAGACCATGCGCAGATCCGCAAAGAGAATTTTGTGATCGAAACGGTACCTATTGCCAATAGCCTCATCAATTACCCTCCGGGAAAAGTAAAAATTCATTTCCGGGGCGAGGTGCATGATATTAGTGTCGGCGAAAATCAATCTATTTTACAAGCAGCCTTACAAAATAAAGTGCAGCTACCATACAGCTGTCGCGCCGGGATATGTTCCACCTGTATGGCAATTTGCAAAAGCGGCAAGGTCATCATGACTGAAAATGATGTGCTCACTGATGCTGACCTGGCCAAAGGCTGGATACTTACCTGTACCGGGCACCCGGTTAGTGATGATGTGGTAATTGAGTTTTGATACTTGCTGAGTAAAACTTACGAAGTTTTAGAAACTTCGTAAGTTTCTGTTAGTGCCTGAAGTACCCGCAAACCGAATGCTTCGGCGAGCAGGTAATCAGGGCTTAATTAGTTTGCAACCGGGCATGTGTTTTCCGGTGCGAAATATCTTTAACTATTTTTTTCTTTGTTTTTTTTCGTTTCCCTAACCATACAATAAAACCGGTGACCGGCAAACTGGCGCATACCAGGCTGGCTAAAAATGCAATGATCTTCCCTGTAAGGCCGAGAATTTGCCCCACATGGATATCATAGTTCATGGCATTCATCTTCATACCGGCGCTTTTCCTGGTATGAGGCAGGGCCTTCAATAATTTTCCGTTGTATTTGTCAAAATAATATTCGTCGCTTTGATAAAAATGCAGGCTTTTGGCGTAAGCGGTAATACCTATGCTTTCAGCTTTGCCTGCGGGGTTGTAAATCAAAAACATCTGTGCTTTTGGCGACTGCTGCTGGGCCTGCAGAAACGCCAGGTCAATAGCCGGGCTGTTTGCAGAAACAGACTTTGAAATATCCGATTTAGGAACTATCTTTTCAGCCGGGTATTTTTTACCCAAATTAGCAGCAGTATAAATGCCATCGTTTACCCAATTAAAGGCTATGGATAAACCGGTGATGGCTAAAATAATGGCAATGCTTGTCGCGTAAAAACCCAGCACGTTATGCAGGTCGTAATTAACCCGTCTCCAGCGGCCATTCCACTTGATATTGAAACTTCTTTTCCGGTCGCTTTTACGTTTGGGCCACCATAAAATGATGCCCGTAATCATCAAAACAACAAATATGATAACCGATATGCCCACAATGAGTGTCCCGATTTTCGGCGGCAACAGCAGGTACAGGTGAATGTATTCGACAATAATGAAAAAATTGGTTGCAGGATTTTCTTTGTGCAGGAGTCTTCCATCATAGGGGTTCAGATAAATGTAATTCAACTCATCTTTGCCAAAATTGGCCAATACAACCGCCGGTCTGTCCTCCCCATAATAATAGATATAATTGGTCGTAGCTTTTGGATGATCTTTTAGGGCAATGGCCTTTAAGGTTGAGGGAGGCAGATATGGCTCTTGTCGTATTTCAACTTTTCTGTAGCTATGAATAGCATCCTTTATCTCATCCTGGAAACAAAATATACACCCTGTAATGCTCACAATAAACACCACCAGCCCTGATATAAATCCGAGCCAGCGGTGTATGAAAAGGATGGTTTTTTTGAACCTCGTCATATTAAAATTTATATCCGATGCTCAAACGGAAATTCCTTGGTGCTTCTGCCTGCCAGCTGTAGACAGTGGCACCTGTTGAGCTGAGGTAATTTTCGTGACCGCCTGAGTACAGGTATTTGTCGAGCACGTTATTTACGGTTAATGCCAGGCTGATCTTTTTTACCTGGTAATTGGCCCCGGCATCCAGGCGGAAGTAGTTCGGAAGATCTGTTGTGCGTGTATCTAAACTCCATGGAAAACGATCAAGCTGCCATTGATAGCCTGTTGAAAAGCCCAGGCCTTTAAGGTCGCCTCTTTGTATGGTATAGGTGAGCCAGGTATTGGTAACGTGTTTGGCAAAACCAGGTACCGGCGCCCCGACATTATCCGGGTCGGTATCTTTACTGATCTTTGAATCAGTATAAGCATAGTTAGCCATTAAGGTAAGCCCGCGCACTATTTCACCCCGTGCGTCAAATTCAACACCGGTAGTTTTGGTTTGCCCCAACTGTATCACATAACTGGCTGCCGGATCACCATGATTATCGGGATCGGCCACCAGCTGGTTGTTCTTGAGTATTCGATATACCGATAATGAAGTGCTCCATTTACCATCAAACCAATCCCGTTTTATACCACCTTCAAGGTTATTGCCGGTAACCGGTTTAACCTTGCCGCCGCCAAAGATATTACCATTCTGAGGTAAAAAGGATTGATCCACCACCGCATACACAGAAGTAACCGAATCAACTGAATAGCTTAATCCAAACCTTGGCGTAAATTTCCGGTCGTTGGTAGAACCGGCGTATGGGTCAGTAGTAGTAGCATGAGTAAAGCGACCAGCTAAGGTTAAACGCAGCTTTTGGTTAAAAAAGCCCAGCTCATCCTGCACATAAAACGACTGGTATTTCTCAGTCGAAACAAAATCCTTACCACGAACACTAAGCGGCGTTTTGGTATCAAACACAGGCAAAGTAACCGGCCCGTTATTGGGACTATAGATGTTAAAAGGAGTAACCGGATCAAGTGAACCTGATTGGTTATAATCGGGGATGTAGTATTTATCGCCTATATCCACGCCACCCAAAATGCGGTGTTTGATAAAACCCATACCAACTTCGCCATTTACAAAGGCCTGCGCAAATTTATTTTTGTTGATCGCATCCCAATAACCCAGGTTGCGGTCGATATCACCGTTATTTTTGATACTGTCTATCCAGTAGGTATAAGCTTTTTGTTTATAATAGAAATAAGCGCCTTGTGCGGTTACTTTCCACTTGTCGCTGAATTTGTGTTCATAAGTCAAAAATGCACTTTGGTCATAGATATTGGATGATGGGGTATTTGAAGGTGCATTAGTAAAATCACGCGGTAGAGTCGCATATCCTTGGGTCGAAAATAAGTAGGCTGTACCAAACGCGTTCATCCTTTGATACTGGTAGGTATATTCTGCTGTTACCGTGTTTTTGTCATCAATTTTATAGCGCAACACTGGTGCTATGCCAACCCTGTTGGTAAAATCATATGGCCGCCATGATCCTTCTAACTGGCCCACTAAATTAAGCCTGTATTGTAATTTCCCATCTTTGGTAATGTTTCCGTCGAAGTCGGCAGTAGCGCGGTAGGTATCAAAGCTGCCTGTGGTAAAACTAAAGGCTTCGCTGGTATTGCCGGTAGGCTTTTTGGTAACCACATTATAAAACCCGGAAGGGTTGCCATTAGCCAGCATAAAGCCGGCCGGGCCTTTTACAAATTCTATACGGTCAACAAACGCCATATCTTCTGTAAGTGGCCCCCAAGTTGCCTCGATGTTCATTCCGTTCCTGAAGGAGGCTATCCTGTCGCCACGGGCATCGATGCGGGCATAATTACCCCAATGCTCCTGCATAGTCAAGCCGCTTACATTGCGAGACACTCCTTCGAGCATATTAAATATCTGCTGATCTTTGATCTGCTCGCTTGATACCTCCTGGATATTTTGGGGCACGTCTATCAAAGGCTCATTCAAACGCAAACTCGGCGAAGGATCATCGATCTTATATTTTTGTTTTCGGCCCGATATGGCAACTTCCTGTAGCTGATTAGCATTCTCAGTAAGCGTGAAGTTAACAGTAACCATTTTCCCGGCAATTATTTCCACCGCTGCTTCCTCTGATTTATGGCCGATGTAGCGTACAACCAAAGTGTATTTGCCCTGGGGCGCTTTCAGGCTGAAATCACCGTCTTCATCAGTGGTGGTGCCGAAATTTGTGTTCATTAACGCAACGGTAACATTCTCTGCAGGTTTGCCGTCCTGAGTAAGCACTTTACCCTTAACGGTCCCCCTGGCAGGGTCGGTGTCTGTTGCGTGGGCCTTGTAAAAGGCGAATATAACAGTGAGAAAAAATAGGATTGTAAAAGATTTGAGAGGTGTAGTTTGCTTCATTTTATTTAGACTAAATATAAATAATGAAGCAAAAGTATATTTTGAAGGCAAGTATTCCAAATTATTTAGAATCTTTCTAAATAAATTATACAAAGAATGTTTTGGCTGTTAAATTTGTGTTGGATCGGAAGATAATCAGATCTCCATTACTTCCTTCTTCTTCTTGCTCTTCATACGCTTGGGCACAAACTCCAGGATCTCGTTTTTCAATGCCTCAATCATACGGCGTTTCAAGAAATTCTTTTGGATCACGATGCTTACTTCGCGTGCGGGTTCGGGTGCTTTGAAATAGCGTACACGGTCCAACTGTTTGTCGCTCAATTCAGCCAGGGCAAGTTCGGGCAGGATGGTGGCCCCGTTATTTTGGTCCACCATACGTTTCAGGGTTTCCACACTGCCTGTGTTATATTCAAAATGCAGAAACCCCTTTGTCGACTTCCGGCGCTGGCAGATATTTAAAACTTGTTCACGCATGCAATGCCCTTCATTGAGCACCCATATCTCCTCCATGTCAATATCATCAGGAGTGATGCTCTTTTTCTTTGACAGCTTACTGTTTTTGGACACATACGCTACAAAGTTCTCATAAAACACCGGGATCTCGGTTAACGATGGCTCACGCAGGGGTGTCGACAAAATGCCGCAGTCCAATGTACCCAGCTTCAATTGCTGTATGATCTCTTCTGTAGTCTGCTCCCATACGATCAGCTTCACCTGTGGATATTTTTGAACAAAACCAGAAATAATTTTGGGCAGGATATAAGGAGAAACCGTAGGAATGATCCCCACTTTCAATTCACCGGCCAATTCCTTTTGCCTGTCGGTGATCAGCTCTCGGATCTTTTCGCTTTCTGCAAGCATTACCCTGGCCTGTTCAATGATCTCTATCCCTATTTCGGTCGGGCTCACCGGCTGCCTGCTGCGGTCAAATATCTTTACGCCAAGCGTATCTTCAAGCTTTTGTACCTGCATACTCAGCGTAGGCTGGGTTACAAAACACTTTTCGGCAGCTAATACAAAGCTGCGATAGGTATCAACAGCCACGATGTATTCCAGTTGGGTTATGGTCATATAGATTAAATCTATTCAAATATAATAATTATTGATTTTTTCTATTCAATAATTTTACTGAAGTTTGATATAGAAACCAATTGCTATGGAAAACAATGAGGAGAAGCCCACTACGGCATCAAACGCACCGGGTGTAGAGAACCAAAACAGTAATTCAGTTGCTGATTGGTATAATCGCAACGTTGAATACGATAATAACTACTATGCTCAGCGTGGAAATTTATACAGGCTGATGGATGAGGATCAAAAACAGGATCTCATTAAGAATATTGTCCACGCTATGAGCGGGATTGATGGTCCGGACAAAGAGCTGGCAGTCAACTTGCAACTGTGCCATTGGTTTCGCATAGATATCGGCTTGGGTATAGCTGTCGCCAAAGGGCTGGATCTTGATCTTGGCGAAACGATGAAGAATATGCCGCAAACAATGTAATTTGTCCATGGTCGATAGTCCATGGGCCATAGTAAAAGCCCATTCTCGCTTTGAGGATGGGCTTTTGTTTTTGAGTGTTCGACTATGGACTATCGGCCATGGTCTATGGACTTATTCTACTCCACCGTCACCGACTTCGCCAAATTTCTTGGCTGATCGACATTACAGCCACGCATTACGGCTATATGGTAGGCTAATAACTGCAAAGGGATGGTTGCCAGCAGCGGTACAAAAGCCTCAGCTGTTTCCGGTATTTCAATGGCATATTCCGCCATTTCTTTTACTACGGTATCACCTTCGGATACGATGGCGATCACATGCCCTCCGCGGGCTTTTACTTCCTGGATATTGCTGACCACCTTTTCATAGGATGAGTTTTTGGTAGCAATAAACACTACGGGCATATCATCATCTATCAGGGCGATGGGGCCATGCTTCATTTCGGCAGCGGGATATCCTTCGGCATGTATATAGGATATTTCTTTCAGCTTTAAAGCGCCTTCCAAAGCTACTGGGAACGAACTGCCACGACCTAAGAACAGGCAGTTGGTTGAATCTTTGAATTTGGATGCTATTTTTTTAACATGATCATTTGATTTCAGCGCCTTCTCTACCAGCTCGGGTATCTCATTCAGCTCGGTCAGGTATTCAATCAGTTTGCTTTGCGTGATAGTACCACGCTGCTGTGCGATGTAGAAAGCGATGAGCGTGAGCACAGTAACCTGTGCGGTGAAGGCCTTTGTTGAGGCGACACCAATTTCAGGACCGGCGTGAGTGTATACCCCTGCATGGGTAGTACGCGGAATCGAAGCACCTACGACATTACAAACGCCGAAAATTGTAGCGCCTTTCTCCTTCGCTAATTCAATAGCTGCCATCGTATCGGCGGTTTCGCCTGATTGGGAAATGGCGATAACCAGGTCTTTTTCAGTGATGATGGGGTTTCGGTACCTAAACTCCGAAGCATACTCCACTTCAACGGGTACGCGCGCATACTCTTCTATCAGGTATTCGCCTACAAGGCCGGCATGCCAGGATGTGCCGCAGGCAACGATAATGATCCGGTCGACGTTTTTTAATTTCTCGGTATATTCTTTTATACCACCTAATTGAACTTTGCCCTGCTGCGGATAGATTCTGCCGCGCATACAATCACGGATAGAGCGGGGCTGTTCGTAGATCTCCTTCAGCATAAAGTGATCATAACCGCCTTTCTCAAGCATTTCCAGCTTTAGCTCCAGTTCTTGGATGTAGGGGGTTTGTACCGTGTTATCGATATTCTTGATCAGCAAGTCCTCACGACGTATATAAGCGATCTCGTTATCATTCAGATAGATCACATTTTTGGTGTACTCCACAATAGGTGTAGCATCTGAGGCTACAAAATATTCGCCTTTGCCAACGCCAATAACCAGCGGGCTACCTTTGCGGGCTGCGATCAGTTGGTCAGGCTCGTCAGCACTCATGATTACAATGGCGTAAGCACCGATCACCCTATTCAAAGCCACCCGAACTGCTTCGCGTAAATCCAGCCCAGTTTCCTTCTGGATGTCTTCAACCAAATGGATTAAAACCTCGGTATCCGTGTCGCTCAGGAAAACGTGGCCTTTGGCTGAGAGAGCTTCCTTGATGGTTGCATAGTTCTCAATGATACCGTTATGGATGATAGTAAGCTTACGATTGCCTGATGAGTGTGGGTGTGAATTGCGGTCGCTGGGAACACCGTGGGTAGCCCAACGGGTATGTCCCATTCCAATAGTAGCTTTTAAATTAACATCCTTTACGAAAGCCTCCAGGTCGCTTACTTTCCCTGCTTTCTTATAAACTTTAAGATCTTTATCAATTAACGCCACGCCGGCGCTATCATATCCCCGGTATTCTAAACGGTGTAACCCCTTGATAACTATGGGGTATGCATCCCTATAACCAATATAACCAACAATGCCGCACATAAGTAGTAGTTTTTAAATTTAAAAAGCCCAAAAATAATTAGCTATGTGATAAAAGCAACACAAATAGTAAATAATAGTTTAATAAATAAAAAAGGCCTCAG